>Ga0302324_100002647_pt1 | contig 40977 bp, 30 predicted proteins | sample Palsa_T0_1_FD_201949 | JGI IMG/M metagenome (GOLD analysis project Ga0302324, IMG submission 201949) | Peat permafrost microbial communities from Stordalen Mire near Abisko, Sweden - Palsa_T0_1 | ecosystem: Environmental > Terrestrial > Soil > Palsa > Peat permafrost | place: Sweden: Abisko...
GGTAGTTGTCGGCCGCCGCATTAGAACCGGCAAGAAAACGGCGGCTTAGCCCGATTGTCGTCAGCCTGCTGCTCCGAGCAGAAGCCCTCGGCCCGATCCTTGAAGATGACGCCCGTTGAATGCCGTCAAGGCCCAGCATCCGGGGCGGCTACCTAATTAATTAGGCGGCGTAAGCGAACTGTTGATTGGCAGTTCTGGTTTTCCGATCGTTTAACGGGAGCTCGGAACCCGGCACGCCTTCCCACAACGATTCAATCCCGTCGAATCCGTTGCGCCCCCTTCTGGTTTCCATGATAGCACCAGGCTATTGAAACCGAGCGGACCCCCGTTATCATAGGAGAAGAAGCATGCCGCCGGCCACGCTCCCGACTCCAGGGACCATTGAGCACACGCACCACGAGAACGCGCCCCTCTACAACGTCGTGCTGCTCAATGACGACGATCATACTGCCGAGTACGTCCTCGAGATGCTCGAAAAGCTGTTTGCCATTGCCGAAGCCCAAGGCTGGAAGCACGTCATCGAAGTCGACAGCACGGGGCGCACCGTGGTGATGACCTGCGATCTGGCGGCGGCCGAATTCGGGCGCGACCAGATTCACGCCTTCGGTGCGGATTGGCGAATTGCGCGCTGTAAGGGGTCGATGTCGGCGATTGTCGAGCCGTGTCCGCAAGGCTAACGGCACGAATCACATACCGGGTTGACACCAAACGATTAGCCGCCTTATTATCAAACGATTGGTACTATTGCTTACGCAACGGCTATGAAATACGGCCCGTTCGGGGTGTTGCTTGCCCGCTCACAGTCGGGGGCTGTGTCGAAGTGATTCGGGCCCTTGTCAACTTCTCCCTGTCGAACCGCTTTCTGATCCTCACGGCCGCGGCTCTGTTGCTGATCTGGGGAGCCATTTCTTTCCACAACCTGCCCGTCGAGGCGTATCCCGACGTCGCCAATAACTATGTGACGATTATCACGCAATGGCCGGGGCGGGCAGCGGAGGAAGTGGAGCAGCAAGTGTCAATTCCCTTAGAGATCGCCATGAACGGGATTCCTCACCTTGAGAATCTCCGTTCCGTATCGCTGGCAGGGCTTTCGAGCGTCACCATGATTTTTGACGACGACTCCATTAACGATTGGAATCGCGCCAAGGTCGTTGAGCGTCTCACGCAAGTTATTCTGCCGCAAGGCTTGCAGCCGCAGATTGGCACGGACTGGAGCCCGGTCGGCCAGATTTACTTCTTCACCCTGCGCAGCTCCAATCCGAAGTACGACGTCATGGAGCTGAAGTCGCTTGAGGACTGGGTGGTGGAGAAGGCATTCAAGTCGGTACCCGATGTGGTCGACGTGGCCAGCTTCGGAGGTCCGACGCGCGAATACCAGGTTCGCCTGGACCCCAATAAGCTGGTCTCCTATGGGCTGAGCATCGGCCAGGTGGAGCAGCAACTTACCAACAACAACGTCAATGGAGGCGGCAATTTCATCCAATCCGGTTCGCAGCAGATCAACGTGCGCGAGGTCGGATTGGTCACCAATGTTCACGATATTGCGGATACGGTGCTCACCACCAAGAACGGCACGCCGCTGCGCATTCACGACATCGCCGCGGTTCAGCAGGGCCCCAAGGTGCGGCTGGGCCAGTTCGCTCGGGCTCGGCACCTGTCCAACGGAAAGATCATCGATAACGACGATGTGGTCTCCGGAATCGTGCTGCTGCGCAAGGGCGCTGAGTCCGACTCTACGCTGGTGGCGGTCCATAAGAAGGTGGAGGAGCTGAACCACGGCCTTCTCCCGCGGGGGGTTGAGGTGGTCCCGTTTCTCGACCGCAGCGATCTGGTTCATCTGACCACCCACACCGTGCTGCATAACCTGATCGAAGGGATTCTCCTGGTTTCGCTCATCTTGTTTGTCTTTCTCGGAAATATTCGCGGCGCTCTGATCGTTACCTTGACCATCCCCTTCGCGCTTTTGTTCGCTTCCATCTGTCTTAAGATCGCCGGCATTCCCGCTAATCTGCTGTCCCTGGGAGCGCTCGATTTCGGAATGATCGTGGAGGGCGCGGTGGTGATGATCGAAAACATCGTACGCCTGCTGTCGCATCCCACCGAGGACGCGGACCAGACCGTCGATCAAAAAATCAGAAGGGCGACGCACGAGGTCCAGCGGCCTGTGTTTTATTCCATCGCCATCATCATTACCGCGTATCTTCCGATCTTCACCCTGCAGGCAGTGGAAGGGCGCTTGTTCAAGCCGATGGCCTGGACGGTTGCATTTGCACTGCTGGGGGCCCTCATCTACTCGATGCTGATCGCACCGGTGATCGCGGCCGTCGTGTATCCGAAGGGCACCAAGGAGTGGCACAACCCGCTCATGGGATGGCTGACGCGAATGTACGACAAAGCCCTGGGCGCGGCCATTCGCTGGCGTTGGGTCACGGCTGGCGCCGCCGTCCTGATTCTGGCGGGAACAGTCGTGCTGAGTCTCGGGATCGGATCTGAGTTTCTACCGCATTTGGATGAAGGAGCCATCTGGGTGCGTGGTACTCTGGCGCCCTCCACCGGCCAGAGTGACGGGATCGCTCTAGCGAACCGGACGCGCATTGTGCTGTGCTCCTTTCCGGAAGTCCCCCAATGCACCAGCCAGGTCGGCCGCCCCGACGACGGAACGGACACCACCGGCTTCTTCAATACCGAATACTTTGTGGATCTGAAGCCCAAGGAACAATGGCGCCCGGTCTTTCATCAACGCAAAGAAGAACTCATTGCGGCGATGAATAGGGAGCTGGAGAAGATCCCCGGCGTGATCTGGAACTTCTCCCAGCCGATTTCCGACAACATGGAGGAAGCCGTCAGCGGAGTGAAAGGCGAACTGGCGGTGAAGCTGTACGGGACCGATTTGCGGACGCTCGAAAGCACCGCTCAGAAGATCATCAACGTCATGCGCACGATTCCGGGCGTCCAGGATCTGGGCCTGTTTCGCGTGATCGGGCAGCCCAACTTGAACTTCAGCGTACAACGCGACAGAGCGGCGCGCTACCAGATCAACGCCGCGGATGTGCAAGATGCCATTCAAACCGCGGTGGGCGGCAACGCGGTCACCCAAGTTCTCCAGGGTGAGGAGCGCTACGACCTGGTGCTGCGTTATCTTCCGCAGTACCGCGATACCAGGGAAGCGATCGAGAATATCCGCCTGCTGTCGCCCAGCGGGGAGCGGGTCTCCCTGGCACAGCTGACGGACGTACAAACCGTGGACGGCGCGTCGGAGATTTATCGGGAAGGAAGCCAGCGCTATGTTGCCATCAAGTATGGCGTGCGCGGACGCGACCTGGGCAGCACCGTCGAAGAGGCCATCCAGAGGGTGACCGCCCAGGTCAAGCTGCCGCAGGGATATACCATCAACTGGGCCGGCGAGTATGCCAGCCAGCAGCGCGCCCAGCGCCGCCTGATGCTGATCATCCCTCTGACCCTGCTGCTTATCTTTTTCATTCTCTACACCATGTTCAGCTCCATGAAATGGGCCGGCCTGGTTCTGATGAACGTCGCAATGGCGCCCGTAGGCGGACTGCTGGCGCTGCTTTGGAGCGGGACTAATTTCAGCGTGTCCTCTGGCGTGGGATTTCTGGCGCTGTTCGGAGTATCGGTGCAGACCGGCGTCATCATGGTGGAGTACATGAATCAGCTGCGCTCGCGCGGCCATTCGGTCCTGGACGCGGCCAGGAATGGCGCAGTCCTGCGTTTCCGGCCCATTCTGATGACCATGCTGGTGGCTTCGCTGGGGCTGGTGCCGGCGGCCACATCGCATGGAATCGGCTCGGATTCGCAGCGGCCGTTCGCCATCGTGATCGTGGGCGGGCTCATGGCGGTGCTGGTGATGAGCATTTTTCTGCTGCCCACGCTCTATGTTTGGTTTGCCAGCGATACGGATGTTTTTCCCGTAGAGGCCGCGGCGAGCAAAGAGGAATAATCGAAATTGTGGCGCATGCACTCATGCGTGCCGTGTTCGCACTCCTGCGAACACAATCCCCAAAAGCGCTCACACGAGTGTGAACGCTGCACGCACGAGTGCGTGCGCCACACAGGTAAAGTAACGTTAGACGGGTGTTGGGAAGGTTTTCGAAATGTGATCGTGCCAGGTCAGCGTTTCTTCGTCCACCAGGCTCCATAGCAGGCCGATGCCGGCGGCCAACAGGCTGAGAAGCCCCGAAGCCAGGCGATAAAACCGTTGCGTCCGAGTGGGCCGTTGCCCGTCGAAATTCACCAGCCGCAAATGTGTCCAGCGCTGGCCGGCGGAGTCGCCGTTCGCCAGGCACCACAACACGCGATAAAAAACCACTACGCCGGCCGCAGCGGCCAGGAAGACGGGAGCAGTTTTGGAATCCATGACAAACGTGCCTCCGGCCAGCCGGAAAATGATGCCGAATATGGCCAACGCCATTAAAACGATGCTGGCATCCACGGCCGCCGCCATCGCGCGATGCGCCGGAACCGCCACCGGAGCGTCGCAATAGATCACGCCGTCGGCAGGCTTCGGCGGGCGCCCCGCATGGGCGAATTCGAGCGCCTGCTGGCCTGGAATCACCTTGCGATGCCGTTGGCGGGGTACCGTCTGGGTTCTGGGTGCAGGCTTGGGGTCGGAATGTTTCGCCAGGTCCGGAGCGATGGTCTCAAACGGCACCACCCGCGGCAGTTCGCGCGAGGTGAACAGCGATGGCTGGTAGTTGACGGCCCGCCGGGGCGCGCTGGGTTCGGGCCTGGCTTGAGCCGGCGCCAGGTGTGCTGCCGTAGATTGGGGTGCGGAGCGGCGAACTTCATGGGCGTATTGCAAAACCGGGGCTGCCGCGGACGAAGCCGTATATGCCGGACCCATGCGCAAGCGGCGTCCGCAGCGCCGGCAGCGGTGATCGTCGTCGGTATTAGCAGATTGGCAGTAGCGGCATTCCATCAAAACACCTCATCCAAAACAACCGTCTCGAACATCCAGATTAACCGTCCCGAAATCCATAACAAGCGGTCCTAAAAAGTTCCGGTTGCAGACATCCAGACATCCATGCTACGGTTCTCGCTTGAGGCCTTGCTCCGTAGTTTCCGCAGACAAGCCTACCCTTCGAAACCTCATCCAAGAGGTTATGTTCCTTCGTAACATATTTGGGCGAAAATGTCACGAACTTTGTTGGCCGGGCTTGGCCTGGATTCTGCTGTCTGTCTGGCTGCTGGCCGCCTTTCCGCTTACCGCTCAGATTCCGCCGCCGCAATTGCCCCCCAATACACCCCCGCCAACGGCGCCAGCGACGCCTGCGGCACCGGCGACGCCAGCGCCCAACGCCGCCAATCCCGACCAGCGCCTCAAGTACGTGCGGCCGGGCGCGCCGAATCCCGACGACTACGACATCGAGGCCGACACACAGGAAGCTGACGGCGATCTGCGCCACTTGCGCGGCCATGTGCACATGGAAAGCATCGACAAGCGGTTCGACGCTGACATCGTGGACTATAACGACGACACCGGCGACGTCGAAGCCTGGGGCAACATCCGCTACGAGAATTTCCTGGACGGCACCAAGCTTTTCTGCGACCACCTGACGTACAACGTCAACACCGAGAGCGGCATCTTTTACAACGTCCGAGGCACCTCGGAGCCGACCATCATCTCGCGGCCCGGGCTGCTCACCACCAACAACCCGTTCTATTTCGAAGGCCAGTGGGGCGAGCGCGTCGATGGCAAATACATCATCCACGACGGCTTTGTTACCGATTGCAAGGTCCCCAAGCCCTGGTGGCGGCTCACCAGCGCCAAGTTCGATATCGATCCCAACAATCGGGCCATCACCCATCGCGCCGTGTTTCATGTGAAGAAAGTGCCGATTTTCTATTTCCCGCTGTATTACAAATCCCTCAAGAAACTGCCGCGCCAAAGCGGCTTCCTGACCCCCAACGTCGGGCACAGCTCCACTTTCGGCGAAATGTTCGGCCTGGCCTACTATTGGGCCATCAGCCGCAGCTACGATACCCTGGCGCGTATTCAATACTTCACCACCCGCGGCCCCGCCGAAACCATCGAATTCCGCGGTAAAGTGCGGCCCGGCACCGATTTCAGCTTTAATGTTTACGCGGTACAGGATCGCGGCATCAATATCGGCAACGGAGTTATCCAAAAGCAGGGCGGCGAGGAATTCACCTTCGACGGCCACTCCGATCTAGGAGACGGTTGGATCGCGCGAGTGCATCTGGACGAGCTAAGCTCCTTCCTGTTCCGGGAAGCCTTCAGCCAATCCTTCCACGAGACCATTTTTTCCGAAACGCATTCCGTGGGCTATGTGATGAAGCACTGGTCCACCTTTACCTTCGACGTAGCGGCCACTCGCGACGAGGAATATGAAGACTCGTATTCGCCCAACGACCGCATCATCATCAAGAAATTGCCGGTGGCCGAATTCCTGAGCCGCGACCGCCTGATTCTGGACGGGCCGGTGCCGGTCTGGTTTTCGTTCAACAGCAGCGCAGGTTTCGTAGACCGCACGCAGATCGAGCTCACCACCCCTACCTTCGTCGACCGCTTGGACGTCAATCCCGAACTGACCACTGCATTCCATATCGGCGATTTCAGCCTCAGCGCGAGTTTCGGCGTGCGCGAGACAGAATATGGCGCCAGCTTCGTGAATGGCCTAGTCACCAACCAATCCCTGCTGCGCAGCGACCGTGAGGTTCGCATCGATCTGATCCCGCCATCGCTCGAAAAGATTTACAACTCGCCCAAGTGGCTGGGTGGCGTGAAGGTAAAGCACGTCATCGAGCCGCGCGTCGAATATCACTTCGTGGACGGCATCGACGATTTCACGCGCATCATTCGCTTCGATGAGAACGACTTGATGTCGGACACCGACTCGGTGACGTTCTCGCTCGCCAATCGCTTCTTCGTGAAAGACAAAGACGGAAACGTGAACGAACTTTTCAGCATCGAGGTGGCCCAAAGCCGCTATTTCAATCCGAACTTTGGAGGAGCCGTGATTCCGGGCCAGTACAACGTGGTGCAGGACTCCGAGGAGCTGGATGGATTTACTTTCTTGAACGGACCGCGGCACTACTCGCCCATCGTTTCCGCGGTGCGCTTTCAACACGTGGTGGGTTTTGAATGGCGGGTGGACTACGATCCCCTGCTGAGCCGGATCACCAACACCACCTTCAACGGAAATGTCCGGCTTGCCAACAAGTATTTCTTCGGAATCGGCCACAGCGAGATCAACAATTTTCCGGACGTCGTTCCCCCCAGCAATCAGATCAACTTCATCGCGGCTGTCGGCAATCGAACCCGCAAGGGCTGGAATGCCGCTGTGAACGCGTTTTACGACCTGCACTACCACGTGCTCGAGTTCGGCACCACCGAGATTAGTTACAACACCGACTGTTGCGGCATCAGCGCCGAATACCGGCGCTATAATTTCGGAATCCGCGACGATACCCAATATCGGCTTTCCTTCACCATCGCCAACATCGGCTCCTTCGGTAATATGCGTAAACAGGAGAATATCTACTAGTCTCCCGCTGAAGAGGTCTCCGCTTGCTGACGGGCGCGGCTCGGCAACGGATATGATATAGGCGTTGCTATGATCTCTCCACGCAGCGCGCTCGCCCTTTCACTGGCGGTCGCGGCAACCGGGCTGCTGACCATCGCCATCGCCGCCGCCGAAGCGCCTTCCACTACGGTTCAGTTCAGCACGCATCTCATCACAGACCAGCTCCGGGGCGGCTACAGCGTGGCCATCGCCGATGTCAATCACGACGGTAAGCTGGATATCATTCCCGTCGCCGCCGGCCAGGCCGAGCTGGCCTGGTATGAAAATCCCGCCTGGGAACGCCACGTCATGATCGACGACAAAAAGGCGATGCTGTGGGCCTCCCCGGCCGATATCGACGGGGACGGTGTTCCCGAATTCGCGTTACTCAGCGATTTCGGCCAGGATCCCAAGACCAGCAAAGGATCCATCTGGCTGCTCAAGAGCCAGGGCGACCCCAAGGCCATGTGGAAGTCGTACGCGGTGGATGCCGTACCCACCGCCCATCGCGTGACCTGGGTCGATCTGGAAGGCAACGGGAAGAAGGAGATCGTCATGGCCCCGTTCGTCGGTTTGAAAGGTTGGGAGGATCCGAAATACAAGGACAATGTCCCGCTGCTGTTCTGGCGCGTTCCTTCCACTCTAGATGCCCCGTGGAAGCGCGAGACCGTGGATGACAAGCTCTATGGCGTCGTTCATCACCTGCACGCCGTCAAATGGACTCCGGGCAAGCGCGATGAACTGCTGGTGGCGGGCTTCGACGGTATCGTCCTCTACACGCCGTCGGGCCAAGGCGACAAACTCCGATTCGATCGCAAGGTGCTAGCCACGGGCGATGAGCCGCGAAATGTGCCCGGCGCCGGCGGAATGACCCAGGGAACCAATGATATTTATCCCATTCACATCAAAGGCAAGCGCTTTCTCGCGGCCCAGGAGCCCTGGCATGGCGACGAGATTGTGGTGTATTCCGAGAAGGGCGGACAGTGGCAGCGTAACGTCATCTTCAAAGGCCTGGTGCAGGGCCATGAGATCGCAGTGGGCGATCTCAATGGCGATGGGCGCGACGACATCGTCGCAGTGGATGTCACCAATCGCGGCCGCCCCACTCCAGCCAGCGTGCATATTTTCTACTCCGAAGACGACACCGGCACGCACTGGCGTCACGAGCTGCTGGACGAAAACATGATGGCGGGATCGGGCGTCGTGGTCGCCGACATCAACGGCGACGGCCGTCCCGATATCGTCGCTATTAGCGGCAATCAGGTGAAGTATTACGAGAATCTGGGAATCGCCAGGTAACTACTCACCCGCATCACTGCCGCGGCTGGTTGCGAAACTCCACCGTTATTAGCGCTTCGTGCGACTGCGGGGTGGCGCCGGGCTCGGTTTCCTGGCCCAGCGGTCCGCCCTGCCATTTCGATGCGAACGCCTGAGCGGATGCATTGAGCGAAGCATCCGAAGAAGCCAGCAGTTCCACTTCCGTCAGTTTCCCATCCGGCGATTGCATTCCGTGCAATGCCACGAACTGCGCGGTCGCGCCCGGAGCGGCCGAGGGCGATGGCATTCCCATGCGGTAACGCCACGGCGCGGTCATGATGGGCCCGAAGCCGATCTGATTCAAGCCGGCCGGCTGGAATGCCGCCGGAGTGTTGACAGCGTCGCTTACGCTCTCGGTCTCGGCCTCCACAACTGTTTGGCCCGCTTGCGTAATGGTGAACCCGTTTGCGATCAGCTTGTCGTGAAACGCTAGCGCTTTCGAGTAATCGAACCGAACATACAAGCCGGGCACGAGCGAGTAGGTGATCAAGGTCCCCGCTTTGGGATCCACGCAATACTCCTCCTCTTCCCAGCGCCGGCTGCCCGTTGCGTCCGTTGGCTTTGCGTTGCGCGAAATCAGAGCGCAGGTCAACTCCACGCCGTTCAGGCTGGCGTTCGCCGTCCGCAGCGACGCGCGAGGTCCCACCGCCGGCTCCTTATAGAAGATCGCCTCGCGCGCTTGAAGCAGCCGCAAGGGAAGGGAATCGCCGGGCTGATTGCTATACACGACGTGATTGATATTCAGGTGAATGGCCGAATAGCTGGGACTTTGGATGGTCCAGCGATAGAGCCCCGGTGCAGGCGAAGTATCTTCCATTTGCCAGGTTCCGTCGGAGGACGAAGAACCCGACACCGTAAACGTGGTCTTCAGATCGTAAGCGTACGCCCGAACATTGGAATGACGCTGAGCGTTGAGCATCAGGTTGACGATCTCTGCGCGTTGGTTCACATCCTGCACGGGCTGGGCGTTGCCGGCCAATTCCAGCGGATCGGATGGCACCGGCGGCTCCGCAACCTGGGCCGCTGCCTGCGCCATCATTGGGGCTACAACCGGCGCCTGTAACAGTGCCATCCAAAACAGCATCGGGCGCGGCTTGGCTAGCATGAGAACTCCCCAAAACATATATAACCCAAAATACGATCTTCCGGTTGGGAAAAAATGAGCAATTGTGAGCAGATTGATCCGCGCCTGAGCGGCTATAATCTGTCGTCAGTGTCCGAAATGCCAGGGGCCGCCCAACCCGCCGAGGTTTTGCCGTCTCCGTCGACGACCCGCGAAACATTCTGATGCTCAGATCACTCTATCTATTTGTAGTAGGAGGTTAAACCGTTCATGACATCACAAACTGCCGTTCGCTTTCTCTTTTTCAGCCTCTTGGCGGCGCCCTTGCTGGCGCAGACTCAAATCGGGGGCGGAGCATGCAGTTCCTCGTCGCTCAGCGGAACGTATGCGGTGTCTCTCACGGGACGGCAGGTCACGTCTTCAGGAAACTTCGCAAGCGTGCTCCAGTCCAATGGGACCGCGACCTTCGATGGCCTGAGCGTGGTGAAGTTCACGCTCGCCGACGACACCAATCAAGGGGTTGCCACGCCGCTGACCTGGTCGGGAAACTATAGCGTCCAAGCCAATTGCATCGCAACCGTGAACATTACATCCGGCGGTAGCGCTACTTTGGCTGTGGCGATTTACACCCAAGGCGTGAACAACCCAGTCCAGGACTTTCAGTTGACTGGGTCTGACGACACCTACTCTTACTCAGGCGACGGAGTCGCGCTGCCCCAGTCCACCACCTGTTCCACCGCCACGCTGGATGGCGTCTACACATTCAACGGAACCGGATTCGTGCTCAACGCGGGCGCGGTGAGCGGCGCCGCCGATTCAGCGGGATTATTGCAATTCGACGGTCAAGGCAATCTAACCGTGAATACGACTACGGCTACCGGCGGAGCCACCAGTAACGCCGTTACTCTCACTGGGTCGTATTCGGTGTCGTCCGATTGCGTAGGATCCGCGACCCTCACCGATTCGAGCTCCAACTCTTATGCTCTGAACTTTAGCCTTTACAACCTTAGCTCGTCCAACAACTCATTCTATGTGACCCTGGCATCGTCAACTCTCCAACTCGCCGGCGCAGGACATGCCGCGTACGGCCAGCCGTCCTCCACCACTTCCCAAGTGGCGCGATCGATCACTGGTGGAACCTGCAGCACCTCCAATCTGACCGGCACCTATAGTTTGGTCCTGAACGGACGCTCCATCTCATCCGCGGGGAACTACTTAGGAGCGTTCCAAGGGATCGGTACAGCCACATTTGACGGCCAAGGCAACGTGACCCTGGCTGGTACCGACAACACAAATCTAGCTCAAGGGCAGTCGTTTTCCTATAAGGGGACCTATAGCGTTTCCAGCAATTGTTCCGGGACCGTATCAATCACAACCACTAGCGCTGCGACATTTGCGCTGGTTACTTGGAATAACGGCGTGCAGTTCGACATCGAAGGTTCGGACGCGACCTACGTCTATTCCGGCAGCGGCATTGACACTGCGCCAACAGCCTGCGCGACGCCCACGCTGTCGGGCTCATACACTTACACGGCTACCGGCTTCACGTTGTCCGGGGGTACTCAAAGCGGCTCAGAGAGCGAGAGCGGCGTTTATCAGTTCGACGGACAGGGGAATGTGACAGCTACTTATACGCTGATGCAAGGCGGGTCCGCGCCGGTTACCGGAACCTCCAGCGGGACCTACTCGGTCGCGTCCGGCTGCCTGGCATCCGCCACGCTGGTCAACTCCGCGGGGTTGGCGACCTCGCTGCACTTGGTGGTTTCAGGCGTGTACGGCGAAAGCTTGAACTTGCTCCTGGATAGCTCTGCATTTGTCCGCGAGGGCAGCGCGCATTCGGCGTTTCCTAATCCCAGTGCAAACATCGGGAATGTGGCCAGCTACATATTAAACGCAACGCCGCCGGGCAGCATATTTGTTGTGTTCGGGCAGAATTTCTCTTCGCAGATCAAGGGCGCCGTCACGCTTCCTCTTCCCATCCAATTACTGAACACCTCGGTGACCGTCAATGGCGAAGCCGCGCCCCTGTTCTATGTCGGTCCCGATCAGATCGACGCTCAGATGCCATGGGACATTCAGGGGAATACTGTGGCTTCGGTGATCGTGACGAACGGAACCTCGGCCAGCAACGCCGCGGCAGTCTATGTGCCTGCTACCGGGACACCGGGCATTTCGTCTTCCAACAATCGTGCTCCCGTGGTGAATGCCGATGGCAGCGTAAATTCGCCCTCATCGCCGGCAGCCGTGGGCGATGAAGTGGTGGTGTATTTCACTGGCGGCGGACCGGTGCAGGCCTCGGGGCAGCTCACAACCGGGGCTGGCGCGCCCGCCGGAGACTCGCCCGTGACTGGAACCAACTCCATCACCGTGGGCGGCGTCGCTGCCACCGTGGTTTATATGGGCTTGACCCCTGGATCGGTCGGATTGTATCAAGCGAACTTTATCGTGCCGACCATCGCCAAGGGCGCCTACCCGGTGGTGATAACGATTGCGGGATACACGTCGAATAATCCGGTGATGAACGTGTCGAATTAGATCCGGCGGTTCTCCCCCGCGGCGCGGCCCCAGAGTGTATGATGACTTTGGTCAAGGAGAAAAATGCCCATGCCGTCAATCAAAGCCGCCGCCGCAACCGCGGGTGCCCTGTTCTGGATGCTCGCCGCTGGAGCCCTGTACGCGCAAACCGGCACGCAGGAATCGTCCGGCGCCGCCACCGGAGTCCGGGCCATCATCCATTCGGTCGCCGACCTCGAAAAGACTGTCAGCTTCTATCGCGACGGACTTGGCCTCGAAATGGTTGGCCCCGGCGGCAAGCCCGCCACCGGGCTGTCCGCGCCCCGCGCGCTGGATGAATCGCTCTCCAAGTTCACCGCTACGCACGGCGCCAAGTTCCGCAATGCCACGTTCAGAATCCCCGGCGCGAAATTGGATCTCGAGCTCACCGAGTTCACCGACACAGCGCGCAAAAACGTTCAGCCGCACATGCAGGATCCGGGCGCGGGAACTTTGGTGCTTACGGTTCGCGATGTAGACGCGGCCCTGGCCGGTGTCAATAAGTCCGGCGGCTCGGTGCTCAGCATCGGCGGCCAGCCCATGAAAATGGGGGGCGAGAACAGCAAGAGCCGGTCGGTCTTCGTCCGCGATCCGGATGGCTTCATGCTCGAGCTCGCCGGCATCCAACCGCCTCCGGCATCCGACGCGCCCGCCAGCAGCAACGTCATTGGCGGCCGTATCGGCATCACGGTTGAAAATCTCGATCAGACCTTGAAGTTCTATCACGACGTCCTCGGCTTTGAAACCAAGCCGGCTCCCGCCGCGTACTCCACCAACAAGACCATCGCGACGCTCATCGATGCGGAGGGCGCGCAATGGCGCATCAGCACCGCGAAGATTCCCGGTTCGCCTGTCGATTGGGAGTTTCTCGAGTTCAAGGATGTCGCGCGCAAGCCATTCCACTTGGCTGTTCCGGACATCGGATCGCCCGCCGTTTCGGTGCACGTCAAGGACGTTAACGCCGCTGTCGAAGCCGTCAAGGCCGGCGGCGGATCCGTCGTCACCACCGGCGGCCAGCCCGTGAAGCTCGGCCCCGGGCTGGGTATTTTCGTTCGCGATCCTAACGGTTTTCTGATCGAGCTGATTCCTGGGGCCTAAGCAACCGAAAACAGACTAAGTGCCCGGCGCGGGCGAGGATCTCGTTCGGAACCCGGCCCTCCACCTCGCCGTGAAAGGCGTTCGCGTCCACGATGAACACGCGCGTCTCGGGATTCCTCAGCGCCTCGGCTAGTTTACCGGGTTCGAGGATCGGCACAAAGTAGCGGTCGCCGTACCACAGCAACTGATTGAGCTCGTCAAAGCGCGGCGCGCCATCATCGTAGAAAGTGATCCGCTCGTTAGGTGCCGTTGCGCGCGTGGATGCCAGTGCGATCGGCCGCGTCTCGGCGGCATGTATATTCACCGGGGGCCAAATCGCGATCGCGATCACGCCCACAGCGAGCACCGGCATCAATACGCGCAGGCCGTTGCGCAGGTAGCGCTGCGGGACCAGCCACAGTAGTCCGATGGCGGAGAGAATCGCGAACGCCGGATAGGCCGGCAGCATGTAGCGCAGGACACGGCTTTTTGTGATCGCGCAAAGAACGTATACCACGGCGATCCAGACGATCAGCAGGCGCATCTTCGGATCGCGGCGGCGAATCACCACGACCATGCCTGCAACCATCGCAGGCAGCCACGGCCAGTAGGATTTCGCAACCATCCATAGGTATTCGAACGCCCCGGTGTAGCGCCGCCACGCGGGCGACAGCGCTCCATACACTTCCTGATTCATGTACGTCGAACTCCGAACGAAGAAATCCGCGCCGTAGCGGTGGATCCATTGCGCGTACCACCCCGCCGGCGGAACAAGGGCCAGCAGCAACCCAGCGATGACGTAACGCAGCGGAGGCCTCCGGCGATTGATCAGCATATCGATTGCGAACAGCAGCGGAATGCTCACGCCCATCATGGCGCGTGTCAGCTGCGCCAGCGCCGCGAATGCTCCCGCCGCGAGCAGCCAGCGCGGATCGTCGTCGCTCAGCACCCAACTACAAACCGCGGCCAGGAAGAAGAACGTGAACGGAACGTCGGTCATCCCACGCGCGGCATATTTCACGAAGTAGATGCTGGTGGCCATCACAAACATCGCGAGAACGCCGGTAAAGGCATCGCCGGTCATGCGCCGGCCGAGCCAGGCCACCAGGAGAATCACGCCCAGCCCGCACAGCGCCGAAGGAAGCTTGGCCAGCGGATCCGAAAATCCGAACGGGATAAACAGCGCCGCCTGCATCCAGGAGAACAGCGGCGGATGCTCGATCGCCGGACCGCCGTTGCTTTCGATGTCGAGCCAATGTCCCGAGACAACCACATGCTTGGCCACCAGCGCGAAGCGAGCGTCATCGTATCCGGCCAGATCGCCGGTACGGATCGGCGCCAGCAGCACGATGGCCGAAAGCACGGCGAGAGTCCAGAAGCATTGGCGATCGCTGCCAAGCATGTACGCATTATCGCCCGGTGTGTGTACCATGAGTTATCCGACGTGCCCGAACTCCCGGACATCGTGGTCTATATTGAAGCGCTGGAAAAGCGCATCCTCGGGCAAACTCTCGAAGGCATCCGGCTGGTCAGCCCATTCCTGTTGCGCACCGCCGAACCGCCATTGGCCAGCGCGCAAGGCAAGCGAGTGCGCGAACTGCGCCGCGTGGGAAAGCGCATTGCGATTGGGTTAGAAAGTGATCCAGGCGCCCATTTGTGGCTGGTGTTGCACCTCATGATCGCGGGACGCCTGCACTGGCAAAAGCGCGGCGCCAAAATATCGCGCCCACGAGGTCTCGGGGCGTTCGATTTTCCCAACGGAACGTTGACCTGGACCGAAGCCGGATCGCAGAAACGCGCGTCGCTGCACGTGGTGCGCGGAGAAGCGGGACTCAGCGCGCTCGATCCCGGAGGCCTGGAAGTCATGGAGACGGACTCCGCGCATTTCGCCCGGGTCCTCACCTCGGCGAATCACACCTTGAAACGAGCGCTCTCGGATCCGCGCCTGTTCAGCGGAATCGGCAATGCTTACTCCGACGAGATTCTTTTCGAAGCGCAGCTCTCGCCGCTGGCCCTGACGCAAAAACTTTCGCGCGACGAGATCGATCGATTGTTTCAAGCCGCGCGTTCCACGCTCTCGCGCTGGGTGGCTGAGCTACGCGCCGAAACCGGCGATGGCTTTCCCGAGAAGGTGACGGCGTTTCGCGAAGATATGGCGGTGCATGGCCGCTATAAGGAGCCCTGCGTGCGCTGCGGCGCGAAGATCCAACGGATCCGTTACGCCGCGAACGAAACCAACTATTGTCCGCATTGCCAGACCAACGGAAAACTGCTGGCCGATCGCGCACTCTCGCGGCTTCTGCGCGAGGACTGGCCGCGGACTCCCGAAGAGCTCGAGTTGCTTACTAAGAAATCCTGAACGGGCGCTTACGCTTGCGCGCCGCGATTACTTTTTATGGCCGCCGCCTCCCGCTGCGGGGTGACCACCACCGCCGCCACGAGCGCCGCCGCCCGCTGCGGGATGACCACCACCACCGCCAGCGCGAGCCGCGCCGCCACCCGAGCGAGCAGCGCCGCCACCGGAACGAGCAGCGCCGCCACCGGATCGAGCAGCACCGCCACCAGCCCGAGCTCCACCGGACGCGCTACGGGATTGCGCAGCACCACCTCCCGCGCGGCTACCGGTACTGGAATGAGCCGCGGCGCTACCTCCCGCGCGACTACCGCTACTGGAACGAGCCGCTGCACTACCTCCCGCGCGACTACCGCTACTGGAACGAGCCGCTGCACTACCTCCCGCGCGACTACCGCTACTGGAACGAGCCGCTGCGCCACCACCCGCACGACTACCGCTACTAGAACGAGCCGCTGGGCTACCTCCGGAGCGAGCACCGGCTCCGGCACGAGCACCGGCTCCGGCACGAGCACCGGCACCGGCACGAGCACCTGCTCCGCCTCCCGCACGAGCCCCGGCTCCGGCACGAGCACCTGCTCCCGCACCACGAGCACCGGCTCCCGCGCCGCGCCCGCCGCCGAACGCCGAACGGCCACCCGCCCCACCGCGGCCTTGCGCCCGCGCCGCGGCTGCGCGATCAGCTCCCGACCGGGCCGCGGCTGCGCGAGCGGCTCCCGCATGAGCAGCGGCATGGAAGCCTCCTGGCACGCCTCGTCCGCCATGTTCAAATGCGCCCCTGTCATGCCCGCCGAAATTGCCGTGATTGATCACTGTTGTGCTGCTCGAAATGTAAGTGTTGCCACCGTAGAGACAGCCTCCGCCGCCCCATCCTGCGCCCCAGGCGCCGAAACCCCAGCCGAAACCGCCAAAGACGCCAATTCCGATTCCCACGCCGAAGGCAAGTCCAACGCCAACCGTGACACCGACCGGGTAGACTGCGGCAAAACCAGGGTAGGGGGCAAACAGCCCGCCCCAAATGAGCCACGGGTTGTAATAAGGAACGAAGACTACGGCCGGATTCACCGGGGCAATGGTGATGATGCCGGGGTCAGCCGCCGCTACGACCACTTGCGGCGTCGAAACTAACACCTTCGACTGCTGCGCCTGTGCCCGCGTGGCCTGAATAGCGTTCATTACGTCTCCGGGCTGATTGTAGTAAGCGTTGCCCAGCTGCGATGCCCAGGCGGTGTTTTTCGCGAGATTATCGAGGACCGAAGGAAACTCCGTGAGGCCTTTCACCGCAGGGTCCCACGGTTGGGCGTTCGCTCCCGCTGCCCGCTGATCCGGAGGCAGATTCATATTCTGGTTCAACCACGCGTCCGCCGCGGCAATCTGGTCCGGATATGTCGAGCCAGTCAATATTTGAGCGACCAGGGAGTCCGGATCGAGAGCAATTGGGGCCACCAGCTGATCCAGCTGCGTCGCTTCCAGCTCGACATACGCCGGCGCCGGCGCTTGCGCGTACATGTCAACTTGCGCTGCCGGAATCAGCAGCACGGAAAGCATAAGCGCCATCATCTGGCGCATAGTCTGAGACAGGGAAATTGTGCTCTTCGAGTTCATCGTCTCCGTCCTTTCGGTCCTACCGTTCCAGCCATCCCGTGTACGCTGGCGTCCAATCCGTATTATCTTATCGCAACGAAACTGCGTTTGGTCAACTGAACCGGGTGCGCCGGTACCGGTACCAGAATAACGAGGCGCCGCGCGCCATTTGATAACCTGATACTGGCTGCTCGCTACCATGGGACGCAGCCTAGCTCCGGTCTGGTTCATCTTCCAGCGCCCGAAGCTCATTAAAAACGTTAACCCAGAGTGGTGTTAGAGTGCCTTACTACGAAAAAGAACTGGCGCAGATCGTCGCGGAGCTAAATCGCGTTGCGCCGGCTACGCCGCGCGAATCGAGCGAGGCCGTGCTGCAGCATCTGGAATCGCTCGATAAACTGTTGGAATATGCCGTGCGACAGGGAGCTTCCGACGTACTGCTGATTGCGGGTGCCCCCATTACGCTGCGCATTGGAGGCGCTCTGTCGCCGTCCAACGGGCCGCCGCTCGAAGCCGAAGACGCGCGCAGCTTGCTGCTGCCGTTGCTGACGCCCGCTCAAACTCAGGAACTCGCCCGGGCTCGTTCGGTGGACCTGTGCTTCCAGCGGGAAGGCGTGGGGCGTTTTCGCGCCAATCTACACTACCAGCGCGGCACGCTGGCGGGCAGCTTGCGGTTATTGCCGGAGAAAATCCCTACGCTCGAATCGCTCAATCTCCCGCCCATATTGCGCCATCTGGCGGAAGCGCGGCAAGGGCTGGTATTGGTGACCGGGCCCACCGGCTGCGGCAAGAGCTCAACGCTAGCGGCCCTGGTGGATTTGATCAACACGCACCGCCGCGCCCACGTGGTCACCATCGAAGACCCGGTCGAGTTTGTGCATTCCAACCGGCAGTCGATTGTCGAGCAGATTGAGGTGGGACAGGATGCGCCGGACTTCGCCGGGTCCCTGCGTAGCATTTTGCGCCAGAACCCAGATGTGATCCTGGCTGGTGAGATGCGCGATCCGGAGACCATCGCCACCGTTCTTACAGCCGCTGAAACCGGGCACCTGGTGCTTTCAACACTGCACACCAACGATACGTCGCAGGCCGTGTCGAGGATACTGGACTCGTTTCCCACGGCCAACCAGCCGCAGATCCGCCAGCAGCTTTCACTCGCGTTGCTGTCGGTGGTAGCTCAGCAGTTGGTTCCCGCGGTCGATAAAGCCGTGCGCTATCCAGCCGTCGAAATACTGATGGCGAGCAGCGGGGTCCGCAGCTTAATTCGCAAGGGCGAAGATCACCAGATTTATAGCGCCATCTCGACGGGACGCAACGAGGGAATGATCAGCATGGAACAATCCCTCGCGGAACTGGTGCGCAGTGGGCGTATTAGCCGGGAGACCGCTACCGCCCACTGCTTCCACCCCGAAGAGTTACGCCGCTACGTGCCGGCGTGAAGACGCGGGTTAAGGCTGTTTGGGATATTGCGCGAGAACGTCCGTCAGAGCGCCCGCCACTGGGGGTGGCGGCACTTCTCCCATGATAATGGCCCTGTTGGCCACTTCCATCCCATATAGCCTTTTGTCCTCACCACCGTCCTTGCTCACGATCGTTCCGTCGAAGGAAGCTCCTGCGAATGCGCCATGAGCACGCGACCACGACAGGATCTCGGCGTGCAGGGAGGCGTCGGTATTGGCGCTGGTCGTCCTTCCCACCGGACCGGCGGCTGCCGAAGCATCCACGCCGACGGTAAATTTATCCTTCGCCAAATTCTCCATCCCCTTCCGATCCATCACCAAAAATATGATGTCGGTGGACTCCAGTCCGATCTGCACGCCGAAACTGCCGCCGCTGAACCTGACCGCTGCTGGCCCAGTCCATCCGCCCGCGTGACGACAAACCGCGTAGCCTTTTCCGTAATCGGCGCCGACCACAAAGGCGGCCTTCTTCAGACCCGGAACAACCACCACGCACATCGCTTTGCCAAGCAGATCGCGCGGAATGCCCTTGTCGGGAGCTCCCAGGGTTTGCTTTAATACTTCGGATGCTGATCGCAGCCTATGATCGGGTGTTTCCTCCTGTGCGCACAGGCTAGGTGCAATAATCGCGGCGCCCGCGACGATCCACGTCAATGTTTTTAGCATGCAGTTCCTCACCTTCTGATGTTAGATGCCTTCGGCCTGAATTATGTAACTGCCCGTTCCGTTAAAATACCCTAAGCAGCTCAATAGTTTGCTGCCTCACACAAAACATGCGAATGAATCATAGCAATCATAGCAGACGACTCGCTACTAGTCTGGCCGGTTCGTTATTTTGGCTGGGCGTATTTGGGGTCGCTGGTCTTCGTGCCCAGCCGGCTGGTCAGGCGAAGCCCGATCCCGACGTTCTCCTGTTCACGGATGGTGAACGGCTGACCGGCCATTTCGTCAAGTCGGCTGGACCTTCGCTGACCTTCAAGAGCGATGCCTTGGGCGAGATCACCGTGGATTGGAGCAAGGTGAAGGAGTTGCAAAGCTCGGCGAAAGTCGCCGTACTTCCGAAGAACGCGCGGTTACGCAAGCGCGCCGACGCTGCCTCCATACCCCAAGGAACGCTGTCCATGCAGGATCAACAATTGCATTTGACGGCCGCGCCTCCCGAGCCCCCGAAAACCATCCCCGTAGCGGACGTTGGCGACATTGTAGATCAAGCGGGTTTTCAAAACGCGCTGTCGCACCAGCCCGGACTCCTCGAAGCCTGGAAGGGCACGGTGACCATCGGCGCCTCCGTGGTGAATGCCACGCAGGACAGCGAGTCCTTCAACGGGGCCGTCAGCCTGGTGCGCGCCATACCCACCGAGAGTTGGCTCGAGCCCGCCAACCGGACCAGCCTGAATCTCAGCGCCGCCTACGGCGAGGTATCGCAGCCTTCCACGCCGACCATCAAGACCTCGATCTTCCACGGCGATCTTGAGCGGGACGAGTACTTCAGCCCGCGACTGTACGTCTTTGGGCAGGGCGCCTTCGATCACAACTTCTCGCAAGGATTGGATCTACAGCAGACTTACAGCGGCGGCATCGGCTGGACGGTTATTCAAAGCGCCAATGAGACGTTGGATCTCAAGACCAGCGTAAGTTATATCCAGGAGCAATTCTCGGGCGCGCCCAATGAAACTCTGGTCGGCTCCATTTTCGCGGAAGCATTTCATCGAAAGTTCAAGCGCGTGACTCTGGACCAGCACCTGACCCTGCTACCAACCTGGAACAATACCAACGATTATTCGGGTTCTTTCAACTTGCTGTTCAGCATGCCGCTTTACAAGCGGCTGAACGCATCCACCGGCTTTATCGATTCGTATCTCAACAATCCTCCGCCCGCCTTCCGGAAGAATTCGGTGCAGGTGACATTTGGGCTGACGTACGTCTTGCCGTAACGATCGGCCCGCCCGTACTGAACCGCGCGCGTGAGCAAGCGGCGACCCGGCTAGCGCCGCACGATCACTTCTCTCAAGTGATCGCGAGTCAGGAAGAACTTCACGGAGTTGTATTTCTGAAAGAGCTTTTCCAGGCTGCGGTTGTTGAAATATTGGACTGGCCGCACCTGATCGCGCGGGGTCAGCGACATGATCTTCGATTCAACGATGCGATACGTGTACAGGGGAGCGGTTTGCGCTTTCTCTTCGGCGTGGAAAAACGCCAGCAGCGAGGACTGCGGACGGAGAATGCGGCACAACTGGTCCACCGTGTCCTGCAACAGCGGCGGCGCCAGGAACTGCAGCGTGTCCCATACCAGAGCGCCGTCAAAAGTGCGCTCTGGAAAATCCAAACTTTCGCGCAGAAAAGTCGCGGCGCGCTGCGGGTCGGCTTGATTCGCGATGAAATCGCCGCCGGAGCCGAAGGTTTCTTCCATGGTGCGCACGACATCGTTGGAGTAGATGCGGTGCCCCATGGAGGTGATGAAACTGATGTTGGCTTGGCTGGCGCCGGAGAAATCCAGGATAGACAGGCTTTCCTGATCCTGGAGAGAGGAAAAGAATTGATCCAGCCCATGGCTGGACCGGTTTTGGGGCTGCGCCGGAGCTCCGGACTTCCTGGGCTGGGAGTGAAGCGACGGTGAAAACGGTTCCGACCTCAACCGGTCCTTCAGCAATGCTTCACCCCTTCCCGAAACATCAATGCATCTAACGCGAAGAATCGGCCGTTGCCGCGGCGGCTGGCGTTGCTGGGGCCGCGTGTGTACCCGAAGTGGCCGCGGGTGCGGCCTTGGACTGCGCCGGCGCCGCTGCCGGCTTGCTGACTTCGGGACGCGCGATGTCGATGCTGCCCTTGAAATACGCTCCGTCCTCGATCACGATACGCGCAGTCTTGATGTCGCCCACAAGTTTCGCGTCCTTACGGATGTCGATCTTGTCGGATGCTTCCACGTTGCCGTGAATGGTGCCGAGCACCACCACTTCGCGCGCTTTCACGCCGGCTTGCAGCTTGCCGTTTGGCCCCACCGTCAGCCGATGTTCGTGCAATTCGACGGAACCATCGATTTCCCCGTCGATGGTGAGATCCTCGCGGCTGAAAATCTGGCCTTTGATCATGACAGCCTTTCCAATGTTCGCGGGCCCTCGCGACTCGGTAACAGAATGGCTGGGAGTAGGATTGCTCGACATAGGGACGGTCTCCTTGGCTTGGCTGGAAGCTGGCGCTGGCGCCGGGGCGGATTTGGGTGGGTACTCTTCTTCTTTGCGTTTATTCCACATTAAGTGCGATCTCCTTGGTTCGTTCGATTGGTTCGCTCAATTGGTTCGCTCAAATGAAGACGACTGCTCTACCACGGATCATAAAGATGCAACCATCGTACTACGGCCACAGGCACATGTCATTTCGTGTCCCAATTCGCGTGGGATAATAGTGGTCGTGTCCAAAGCACATGAACTTGAACAGCGCCTGGCGCGCACCGAGCAGCAGTTGCGCCTCTTGCAAAAGATCAGCCGTTTCCTGGTGCGGGAAATGAAGCTCGAGGATGCCCTCGACAGGGTGGTGTCCCTGGTGGTCGAGTTCATGGAATGCGACTCCTGCTTGTTGTACTTGCTGGATAACCGCGAGCTGGTATTGCGCGCGAGCAATCCCCCGTCGACGGTTGGGAACGTGAAGTTGACGATGAACGAAGGCTTAACCGGCTGGGTGGCTCGCGAAAAGCGCCTGCTGGCAATCTCGCGCGAGGCGTTTCGCGATTCCAGGTTCAAGTTCTTCAGCGATCTTCCTGAAGACACCTACGAAGCATTCTTGTCGGCGCCAGTGCTTTCGCGCCGTGGCGTGGAAGGCGTCATCAACGTACAGCATCGCGATCCGCACGCCCATACCGGCATCGAAATGGAGCTGCTCTCGAGCGTCGGCGAGCAACTGGGCTGCCTGTTGATGCTGTCTCGAACCGAAAAAACCGCGAGCGGCGATTCCGGCTTGGTCTTTTCCGCGGGGCCGCAGCGTGCCAGCGGCAGCTAAGACCGCTTGCTCACGCACGCGGCTCGGTAAGACAACCCTTGCTCTCGCTCTGGCGCTACTGGCATCGCCCGCCTCGCTCCGCGCGGCCGGCCGCTGGAAAATTCAATACCTCTACGACCAGGCTGGTTTCAACTTCGACATTCGCGACATCGCTTGTCCCAGCGCCCAGCGCTGCGTAGCCGCAGGCGTTATCACCGACCAGAACGATCGCCGGCGCGGCGCGGTGGTTGTCACCAGCGATGGCGGCCGCCATTGGTCGCAGTTCGAAGTGAAGGAACAGCCGCTTTCGCTTTTTTTCCTGGACGAGACAACCGGCTGGATGGTCACCGATCACGGGCTGTGGTCGGCCGTGGAGGGCGGGCGAAGCTGGAACCGCGTGGAAAATCGCAAGGGCATACTCCAGGCGTATTTCCTGGACGCCAATCACGGCTACATCGCCGGAGCTTCCAGCTTGCTTGACGAGACTCTGGATGGAGGCAAAACGTGGACCAAGCTGCCGCAGGGCATCGCTGCTTCCAGTGGAACTGGCGTCACAATCGAAGCTCGTGCGGTGAGCTTCGACTCGATCGCGTTCCAGGGACCGCACGGAATCATCATTGGCGAAATCGATCCATCAGCCCCGTTGCCCAAGGGAGCGGGTAGATCGGCGGCCAGGCGCGTGATCGTCCTGGAAACTTTGGACCGCGGAAAAAACTGGAATACCAGCTCCGTCCCTCTGGATGCCGGTCTGGGCCGGCTGAGGCTTTCCAAGCAAGGTTTTGTGCTGACGCTGCTGGTATACGCGGAAGCGCATTCTGCTCTGGCTTCGGCGGTATTTCAAGCCGCTTTGGGAGAACCGCGTTCCCGCATGATTTTCGGCGAGCGCGACCGCACCGTAACCGACGTCGCCCTGCTGGACGACGGTGGCGCAGTGGTGGCGGCCGTGGAGCCGCCCGGCAATTCACCGCAGGTTCCCATTCCCGGCAAACTCAAAATCCTGGAGAGCCGCAATCTCAAGCTGTGGCAAGAGATGGACGTGGACTATCGCGCGCTGGCCCAGTCGGCAGTGATCGCGGTAGCGGACCCCGGGCACATTTGGGTAGCCACCGATACCGGCGCCATTCTGGGCCTGGTGAACAGCGAGTGAAGTAAACCAGCCAGGGCAGACCAGCGGCTTTCCCCCGAACAATTGTAGCGGAAGTTGTTTTATCCACATTTTCTCCACAATAGAAATCGGGTAAACTCTTGATTTCAAATCGCATAAAAGTCTTGGAAAAAGGGTCTGTCATCTGCATTTAACAGTTGACTCCGCATGTGTTTCAAGCAATGATGGACGTGGTTCCAAGAGGTTTAGAGAGCAGTAAGCCTGGTGAACGGTAGCGAATCTGGAACATCGATCCGAGAGTGGATAGTTAATAAGACTAATTAACACTTTCGGGGAGCGAAGGGTAATCGGGCCGGGCACAAAGGTAGGCTTCTCGGAATGCGCCGCCAGCCGAGCGCTACGATCCTGAGGGATGCAAGTCCTGAAGAGGAGCGAAAGTTGGTGGACATCTGAGAGTTCTGAGCTTGCGAGACGGCAACGGGCTTCGAGCGATGAACATCCCCGGGGACGTGTCAAACACATCCGAGGATGGGAGTTCAAAGCCGAACGGGCTGGAAGAACAGTTCAGAATTTCGCCGAAGAAATAGGTCGGGAGCGTTAACCTCGCCGCGGGGGTTTCTCGAAAGGGAACAATCGCTGCGGGCGAGCGAAAGGCCGTTTCGAGGCGTAAGTCTCTAGCAGGTAGCAAGGCGAGCGAGTTCCGGAGCTATGAGCCGCAGCGGGCCAAAGAAAGACCGTTGCGGGGAGCAAAAGAACGCGCTTCCACTACGCTGCATGCCAAGCTCTGGCCGTGCATGCCGGTCGGGGAGCGGATTGCCGCCTAGGTCACTTGGAACCTTTTCTTTTTTGTGGCGCACGCACTCATGCGTGCAGCGTTGGCACTCGTGCCGACGCCTTCACATAATCCTGCCGGTATTTCTCCAGAGCCTGCACCAGCGGATCGACCACGGAGCCCCGGTTGTTCACATTCAGACCTTCGACGAACACTGCCGGTAACAAGTCGCGCGTGGTCGAGGTGATGAAGACCTGATCAGCGCGTTCCAAATCGGCTGGGGTCAGCGTTCGCTCCAGCACCGAAATTCCCGGAACTCGCACCACGTCCAGCAGCAACTCGCGGGTGACGCCGGGCAGGCAGCCCGAAGCGAGCGGCGGAGTGGACACCTCGCCTCCCGTGGCAGCGAAAATGTTCGCGGAGGTGCATTCGCTGACCTCGCCGCGCTCATTCAATAAAACCACCTCGTCGAATCCGCGCCGCTGCGCTTCCTCGTACCACGTGAGATTGTGCGACCACGAGAGGATCTTGCAGCCGGAAAATTCATTCTGCGCGTGACGGCCATGGGGCTTCAAGGCCAGCCGCACGCTCGATCCCCAGGGGTTTAAATCCTTGGTGAAAGCCAGCACGTCGAAATCCCGCTCCTGATCGGGCCCTTCAAACATGCCGCCGCGATTGCGAACCACTACCACGCGCAAGGTCGCGTTCCAGGCGGAATTCGCTTCGATCAGTCGCTGCAATTGCGATTTCAACTGTCCGGAATCTTGCGGGAACGGAACATGCACTTTGGCGGCATCGCGCTGCATGCGGTCCCAATGGCGCTCAAACGCGAACAGCAGGCCCTCCGCCACTCGCAGGGTGCTAAAAACGCCCCAACCGTTCAGCAGGCCCACCTGGCCGGCGCTCAAACTTTTCTCGTGGGTGTCCAGGATTTGGTCGTTGTGCAGCTGAAAGCGATGCATAGTTCAATGTTATCGCGGACCGCTCCCCAGTCCGCGCATCGCTACTTCCATGAGACGACCTCACCGCCGGTCACGATCAAATTGAAGATTGCCGGGCTGGCGCGATCGAATTCAACCCGGACCAGCTTGCGGTCATAGAGTTTGTAGACTGCAAGCTTCGGCAACAGCAGTTTCGCGTTGGCTTCGCCCGCGGCCCGGATCACACCTCCTATATTTGATCCCCAAGTAACCCAAACCGGACCTCCGTTGACGGTGACGGGGACTAGCCCATTGATGGCGACTTGTTTGGGAACCGCAACACATAGTTCGTTTTTCAACTTCTCGCAAGAGGCCGCTCCCGTCTCCAGTATTTTGGTGCGCCTCTCCAACTCGGCGCGCGTGGGAGCGGCAATAACGAGAGCCGCGTATTTGGTCTGCTCTGCTTCGTAGAAAACCCGGTAGAATGCGGCGTCCCCTGGAAATCGAAAGTAGTTGATGGCAGCTTCCGGACGGCGTTCGGTTGCCTCGCCGATATGGCGGTCGGCGTAAAGAGCGGCGATGCTGATGCCAATTCCACCGGCCTTGGGTTGGACTGTGTACATTGCCGTTTCGTAACCAAGCAGGTTTGCCGTGGACTTTACGCTGGCGGTAATGCCGCCTCCGTTCCCGGATTGTTCAACGGATGTCAATATTGGGTCGTCGAGCGTAGCCCCTTCCCTTAGGATTGGGCTGACCACCTGAATCCTCATTTGCGGAGTGATGTCGAGTTGGTTCGAATAAAGCAGGCGAATGGCTTGGTTCATATCGAGCGGAAGGGCCGCGGCAACCTCCTCGGCTAACCTCGGACTTGCGCCCGGTGCGATGCAGCCTTCTGATTCCAGGCCGGCCGTCCATTCGCTCAGCCATCCACTGGGTTGTTGCAGGAGCATCTCTTTCGTCACCGTCACCTGAATGCGATGACCATGCATCGTAACGGCCGGCGAGCCCGGCAATGAGGGACATTTTCCCAATCCCGCCGTCACGTCGGAGCGAAACGCTCGCTGAGCCAAATCGGGCTTGGCGACGCGCGGTGGAACCAGAATCTGGCTGGCATCCGTGTGCACCAAGCGGTATGTCATGGGCGCCCTGTGATGCGCGCATCCGATCGTGCTCAACAGTACGAAGAGTATCGCTACCGAAGTCCACAAACTGACTCCAATGTTATCGCGCACGGTAAAACGGCGGCTAACGCCTGCTCTCTATTGTGCCTCCCGTAGACCGTCGAGCGATCTCAAACGATTCGGCGCCATGAAGAGAGCCTGCTGGAAGGCCCGGCGTGCGCTCGCCGCGTCATGAATATCGAGCAGCAACTCGCCCAGGACTTCGGCGCTGGGAGGCGCGAGAATATTCGGATAATCCACCGGATGCGCCCGTTCATAATCGATCGCCGATCGGAGCTTTCGAACGGCCGCTTTGGGTTCGCCTTCTGCCACCTGCACCGCCGCCTGAGCTTGCAGTAAGTATATGTGCAGGATATGCGCATAGTTGATCCCGATCCTTTGTTGAGCGATCGATCCGGACAAGCTCCTCAGCGCACTGCGAGCGGCATCGACACGGCCGAGCCGAGCCGCGGCCAAGGCATGTACCCAAAACACGTCGAAGTTTTCCTGGAACGGCGACGACGGCGGTGGCTCCAGTTTTAGCGCCTCGTCCCAATCGGATGTTTCCACGTCATAGGAGACGCGAGCATCGATCTCGGCCCAAGGGTCTCCTCCCGGAGCATTCATCACTTCGCGTATCCGTGAAATCTGTTCCCGAGCCTTGTCGCGCTGGTTCAATTGCAGATAGCCGTATTCCAGATAGGTCAGCGCGTGTTGCTCATCGAAGCGTCCGTTCCGGCCGTCCTTCACCCACTCTGCCGCTACCCGGGCGGACTCTTCATTGGAGCGGATCATTTCAGCCCAGTAACCCAGACGGCTGAAGATATGGGACGGCATGTGCGTCGCGTGCGGCGAATCCGGCGCGATGCTCGCATATTTACGCGCGGCCGGCAACGCGATTGCGGCGAGCTCCGGTGTGTCGGCGGCATGGATGATGTAATGCGCGGCGCCGGGATGGTCCGGAAGCAGGCTGAATAGCGGCAACAGAATGCGGAGAGCGCGGCGTCTCTGCGCCATTCCTCGCCGCCCGTCTCCAGCAGTCCAGACCAAGCCCAACGCGTAGAACATGGACGCATCGCTGTCCTGCGGGTATCGCCGGCGGAGCGCCGCCATGCGGGCCAGGTATCGGCTCCAGCGCACACCGCCAGGCGTGCCGGAATATCCTTCGTACATCCCGCGGACTGCATCCAGGTACATCTGCTCGCGCTGCGTTCCTGCCTTTATCGAAAGCCAAGGCCGAAGTTGCTCCCATCCCTCCTGAAGGGTCTTTTGCGGCGCATTCGCCCCGTCCCATTCCGTTCTTGCAAGCGCCATTCCCCAGGCCGCGATCGCGCAAGTTGGATCGCGATGTTCCACCTGCTCGAAGATCGTCTCAGCCTCTTTGAACTCGAACGAATGCAGCAGAGCGACAGCTTCATTGATCTGCAGCCTGACCTCCGTCTGACACGAATTCTCAAATTCAACCTTCCCGAGGGTCGCGGCAGATGCAACTGATTCCTCGCAGCACGCAAAGACGGCGAGGCACAATAAAAGCGGTTTCAGCATTCCCGTTAGTGGCTGCTCGAAAGACGCATCGAAGCGCTTCTTCCTTCCGCAATTCACCAGCCCCGCCATAGCCTGTGCGGAATTCTGTAAAATGATATTTCACGCTGCGAACGCACTTCATCGCATGCCGATGAAACGTTTGCATTCTACAGAGGAGTTAAATGGCAGTCACACAAGCGGGGCTCGAAGGAATTATCGCCGCCGAGTCCAATATCTGTTTCATTGATGGAGATCGCGGAATCCTGAGCTACCAGGGCTATAACATTCACACCCTGGCCGAACACGCGACCTTTGAAGAAGTGATTTATCTGCTGTGGCACGGGCGCCTGCCAAAGCAATCGGAGCTGGATGCGCTAAAGGCGGAATTAGTGCGTTACCGGCCGATTCCTCCCGGCGTGGTCGAGTTTCTGGGCAAGGTTCCCAAAGGCTCGCCCATGGACGTGCTGCGGACCGCGGTGTCCTTGCTGGGGCTGTCCGATCCCAAGGCCCGCGACAACTCCATCGAAGCGAACGTCGAGAAGGCCGCGCGTCTGATGGCGCAAACCGCGACTATTGTCACCACGTTCGACCGTCTGCGCAACGGCAAGCCTGTAGTGGAGGGTGATCCGAAGCTGGGATTTGCGGCCAATTTCCTCTACACCCTCAGCGGCAAAAAGCCGGACGACGTGATGGAGCACGTATTCGACATCGCGCTCACGCTGCACGCCGATCACGAGCTCAATGCGTCCACCTTCGCTGCGCGCGTGGTGGCGGCCACCTTGTCCGATATTCACTCCGCGGTCACCGCCGGCATTGGAGCCTTGAAGGGACCGCTGCACGGCGGCGCCAACGAAGAGGTCATCCGCATGCTGCTCGAAGCCGGTGACGAACGCACCGCTCTGGAACATGTGCGGAACATGCTGGCCAATAAAAAGAAGATTCCCGGTTTTGGCCATCGCGTCTATCACACCGAGGATCCGCGCGCCACGCATTTGCGTGCGTTGTCGGAGGAATTGGGCCGTCGCACCGGTCATCTGGATCTCTACCTGACGTCCAAGAAAATCGAAGAGACCATCAAGGAACAGAAGCGTCTCAACGCCAACGTAGACTTCTACTCCGCGTCCACTTACTATTCGCTGGGGATTCCAATCGACCTGTTTACGCCCATCTTCGCCGTCAGCCGGATGTCGGGTTGGACCGCCCATGTGCTGGAACAGTACCGCAACAACCGGCTCATCCGGCCGCGGGCGGATTACACGGGCAAGCCAGTCGGGGAGAAGTGGATCCCGATCAACGAACGCTAGTGTTCGGCAACAGAACCGCCACCGTAAGGGAGTCGGCGCATGCATGATCTGGCCTTCTTCCGCACGAACCTGGACTCCATCGCCCAGCGCCTCGCCACGCGCGGATATCAGCTCGACGTCGATCAGTTCCGGGCATTGGACACCGAGCGACGCTCAGCTCTCACAGAAGCCGAACAACTGAAGGCGCAAAAAAACGCCAAGAGCGCCGAAGTCGGCAAGCTGCGCAAAGAGGGTCGTGACACCGCCGCGATCCAGGAAGAAGTGCGCCAAATCGGCGACCGCATCACGGCGCTGGACGAAAAAGCCAAGGCCGCCGACGTTTTCTTCCGTGAGTTGATTGCCGGCGTCCCGAACATCCCTCAGGAATCCGTGCCGATAGGCTCCAGCGAAAAGGACAATGTCGAAATCCGCCGCTGGGGCCAGCCTCGCCAGTTCGATTTCCCGCCCAAAGCCCATTGGGATCTCGGCGCGGACCTGAAGATCCTGGACCTGGAGCGCGCCACCAAAATCACCGGCGCGCGGTTTGCCGTGTATTGGGGCATCGGCGCTCGCCTGGAGCGCGCGCTCATCAATTTCTTTCTGGATGTCCACACGCGCGAGCACGGCTACACGGAAGTGCTTCCGCCGTTCCTGATCAATTCGGCCAGCTTGTTCGGCACCGGCAATCTCCCGAAGTTCAAGGAAGATCTCTTCAAAATCGAGAACACCGATTTCTGGCTCGCTCCCACCGCCGAAGTGCCCGTTACCAACCTCTTCCGCGACGAGACGCTCAACGCCCAAGACCTTCCCATCTCGCTGTGCGCCTACACACCCTGTTTTCGCAGCGAAGCTGGGTCGTATGGCCGGGATGTGCGCGGAATCATCCGCCAGCACCAGTTTCAGAAGGTCGAATTGGTGAAGTTCACCCGGCCCGATCAAAGCCCGGAAGAACACGAGAAATTGACCGCCGACGCCGAAGACATCTTGAAGCGCCTGGGATTGCCGTTCCGCACCATGCTCCTTTCCACCGGCGACATGGGCGCCGCATCCGCTAAAACTTACGACCTGGAGGTCTGGCTTCCCGGCCAGAACGGCTATAAAGAAATCTCCTCCTGCTCGAATTTCGAAGCCTACCAGGCGCGCCGTGCTTCCATCCGCGCGAAGTCGGGGCACGGCAAGGCCGACTACGTCCACACCCTGAATGGCAGCGGGCTGGCAGTGGGCCGCACCTGGGTGGCGATTGTCGAAAACTATCAGCAGGCTGACGGGAGCGTGGTTGTCCCCGACGTCCTGCGGCCGTATGTAGGCGCTGAGCGCCTCGAAGCCGAGTCACACAGCTTCCACTAAAATTCCGCACTGCCGAAGTGCTTGGGCAATCAAAAGTTGACCCCTCCGGGCGACCCAACCCTTGCTCTCCAGGCGCCCCATCCATGGATAAGCTAAAGCCGGAATTCGCGTTTCGGTGTAATTCGCTCGGACAAAAGCATGGAGGCAGCATGTTGAGTTTCAAATGGTGGCTGCTGTTCGCCGGCCTGGCGTTCAGCGCGCAGTTGCAGGCCACTCCGCCCCTCACCACAATTAGCGACACTCTCTATAACGCCGATGGAACTCTCTTCAACGGTGTCCTGACCATAACGTGGCCGGCGTTTGAAGCCTCGGATACGTCGCAGGTCGCCGCAGGCACGCTGACAGTCCAGGTAACCAACGGCGTACTGTATGTCCAGTTGGTTCCCACCACCAACGCGAATACTGGCGCCGTCTACACCGTTACGTTTGCCAGCGAAGGCGTGGTTGAATTCACCGAGACCTGGGCCGTGCCCCCCAGCACCATACCTCTGCGTGTCCGCGACGTGCTGGTACCCAATGGAACCATCAGCGGGTCGGGCCCGCCGGTGACCACGATTATCAGCATCGCCGACGTCACCGGATTACAGGCCGCGCTGAATTTGTACCCGCCGATAGGAACCACGTTTGCGCCTTCTCGAACCGCCGTCATCGACGCCACCGGCGCCATTGATGGAGCGGCCGGCAATCTATCCGATTGCATGCATGTGGACGGAACCTCCGCGCCCTGCGGCACTGGCGGTTCCTCCGGCGGTTCCGGGACGTTCGTCGACGCCGAAACTCCAGCCGGCGCGATCAACGGGACCAATGTCTCGTTTACTTTGGCAAACACGCCGAATCCCGCCGCCAGTCTGACTCTTTTCCTCAACGGTCTGCTTCAGGATCTGGGGAACGACTATACGCTATCTGGGAATATGATCACGTTTGCAACCGACGGAGCGCCGCAAACCGGCGACAGGCTGCTTGCAAACTATCGTCTCGCCGTCGTCATTCCCGGGATTGGCTTTGTGGATCAGGAGACTCCCTCGGGCGCAACGAATGGCGTCAACAACACCTTCACTCTGAGCCAGACTCCCGATCCCAGCTCCAGCCTGACGGTATTTCTGAACGGGCTGCTGATGGGCGTGGGCGTGGATTACACGCTATCGGGGAGCACCATTACATTTCTAACCGCGTCGGTTCCCCAGTCTGGCGACATCCTGCTTTGTTCTTACCGGCTCGCCGAGTAACCAAAAAAATACGAGCCGCGCGCGTGAGCAAGCGGTTTCCGAGTCTTTTCAACGTTCTTCTAAGGGTAATAAGGGGGTTTCCGGCTCCGCCTACGGCAATTTCTTGGTTGTCCGTAGCCCCTGTTCTGCCTCAAAATGGAATGGAGGCGGAAAAGACTATGGGCCGGATGCTGCTACGTTTTTGGCTGGCTATTTGGAAGGACCAGCGCGGGCAGGATTTTATCGAATACTCGCTGCTGGCGGCTGCCATCGTAGTCGTCGTGGCCGGCTTTCTCCCTCAAAATGTGATGCCCGCCGTGAGCACCATCTTTTCCAAGATCACCAGCGGCATGGCGATCAGCTAGCTTCAGCCAACCCTTCAGCTAACCCAGCCGCCCCCCAGCGCCCGGTAAAGCTGCACTACCGACTGCAGTTCCAGCAGCCGCAATTGCGCGAGGTCCAACTGGCCGGCGAACAGGTTCCGCTCCGCGTCCAATACTTGCAAATAACTATCCAGGCCTCCGCGATAGCGCAGCGTGGACAGCCGAACGCTTTCCGAAAGCGCCGTCACCAGTTTTTCTTCTTCCCCGCGCTGTTCCCGCGTGCGGCTATGATCCGCCAACGCGTCCGCAACCTCGCGCAAAGCCCCGTAAATGCTCTTTTGATAGGCGAGCAGCATCTCGCGTTGCTGCGCCTCGGTAAGCCGTACGCCCGAGCGCAGGCCCGCGTGGAAAATAGGGCTCAGCAACGAAGGCGCGATCGACGCCATCCGCGCCGGACCGCTGAACAACTGCAGCAGGGGCTGGCTTTGGCCGCCCAGAAAGCCGGTCAGAGAAATCTGGGGAAAGAACAGCGCCCGCGCAGCGCCAATCTGAGCGTTGGCCGCGATCAAATTGTCCTCGGCTTGACGGATGTCCGGCCGGCGTTCGAGCAGCGATGATGGAAGCCCGGCGGGCAGTTCCGGAGCCGCGGCAATTTGTTCGGTCGCGATTTGCTCCAGGGCGGGTCCGCGTGGAACCTCGGCCGGCGCTTGCGCGAGCAGCAAATTCAGCGCGTCCTGAGTCTGGGCGATGGAGCGCTCCACGCTCGCGATTTGCGCCGTGGTGGTGTAGAGAAACTGCTCGGCCTGGTGCACTTCCAAGCCGTTGGCCGCGCCGCGATCCTTGCGCAGCTGGATCAGGCGCAGATTGTCGAGCGCGATCCCGTTATTCTGCTGCCCGATTTCGAGCTCCAGGTCCAGCTCGCGCAGCGAGAAGTAGGTGGTCATGACATCGGAGATGAGCGAGATGATAACGCCATGCCGTGCTTCCTCCGACGCCAGATATTGGGCTTTCGCCGCTTCACTTAGCCGCCGCAACCGCCCAAATAAATCGACCTCCCACGAGAGCTGCAGACCGGCCTGGGTGTAGGCGAAGGCGACAGGCGTCCCCGGCGGAAAGGGGAACGAACCGATGGAAGAGCTGCGCGAAGCCGTGTAGCTGGCCGCTAAATCCAGCGTGGGAAACAGATTGGCGTGCGTGATTCCATATTGTGAGCGAGCCTCGATCACGCGCTCGGCCGCGATCCGGACGTCGAAGTTCTTTTCAAGCGCGGTCGCCACCAATTGTTTCAACGTGGCGTCCTGGAACAAGTCGAACCACTTCTTGTCCGCAATGGATTCCTCGCCATCCGCGGGCGCGCCCGGGAACTGCGTGGGAAGATCCGTCGCGGGGCGATGATAATTCGGCCCCACCAAACAGCCGGATAATCCAAGTGCAAGCGCGACGGGCGCAATGAATCGTCGCATTCTAATCGGTAGCTTCCACGGGTTCTCGCTCCGGCTGCTCGCGCTGTATGCGCTTGTCACGCCGCCGTTCCACGATCGTTTCAACCACGAAATATTGCACCGGAACAAAGAAGATGGCGAGCAACGTGGCCGCCAGCATCCCTCCCAATACGGCCGTTCCAAGCGAACGCCGCGATGCCGCGCCGGCGCCGGTGGCTATGAACAGCGGCACCACGCCCAGGATGAACGCGAAGGATGTCATCAGAATGGGCCGCAGCCGCAGCTTGGCCGCGTGCATCGCGGCTTCTCGCACCGGCATGAGTTCGTGCTCGTGGCTGTCTTTTGCGAACTCCACGATCAAAATCGCGTTCTTCGCCGCCAGTCCAATCAGCGTCACAATGCCGATCTGGGTGTAAACATCGTAGGGTAAAACGCGCAGATAGACGGCCAGCAGCGCGCCGAACAGTCCCAACGGAAGGGACAGCAACACCGCCAAAGGGATCGACCAGCTTTCGTACAAGGCCGCCAGGCAAAGGAAGACCAGGACCGCGGCGAACCCGAAGATCACGCCCTCGTGTCCTTGCGCCAGTTTCTGTTGATAGGTGGTGCCGGTCCATTCGTAGCCGTAGCCGGCGGGCAGCGTTTGCGCCGCAACCTTCTCCATCACATCGATGGCCTGGCCCGAGCTCACGCCTGGGGCCGGCGCGCCCAAAATCTGGATCGCGCGATAACGGTTGTAGCGGAATACAACCTCCGGCCCACTGGTAGGTTTGATGGATGCCAGGGTGCCCAGCGGCACCATGTTGCCATTCACGCTACGCACATAGAAACGATCGATATCGGATGGCTGATTCCGAAACTCGGGAGCGGCTTGAATCAGCACCTGCCAGGTGTGGCTGAAACGGTTGAAGTCGTTCACGTAGAGTCCGCCCAGAAATGTTTGCAGCGTGTTGTAGGCGTCCGTCACAGGCACGCCCATGGTTTGCAGCTTATCCAGATCCATGTTGATGCTGTAGGACGGAACGCTGGACCGAAACGTGTTCACCGCGGTGCCGATTTCAGGGTGCTTGCGCGCCGCATCCACCAGCGCATCGCCTACCTGGCTGAGCTGATCAAACTCGCCACCGCCGCGGTCTTCCAGCATGAGCTGGAATCCTCCCGTGTTACTCAAGCCGAGAATGGGCGGAAAACCAAACACAGTGGTAAATGCTTCGGGAACGTCCGCCGATGCGTGCTGGGCGCGAGCGAGAATCGCGTTCAGTTGCAGGTCTTTCGTCTTGCGATCCTCCCAGGGAGTGGTGATGACTACAATGGTGGCAACGTTGGAGGCATTGGTCTGCGTAGTGAAATCGGTGCCGCCAATGACGAACCACGACTCGATGCCCTTCACCTTCGCAAGACGTTGCTCGATCTTCGCTACCGCGGCGTCCGTGCGGTCGATGGACGCCCCATCGGGCAGCCGTACGGGCATGAAGAACGCGGCTTGGTCTTCATCCGGTAGGAACCCGGCCGGAAGTATCTTGAACAGCCAGGCGCCCGCCAACCAAAAAAACGCGAGCGCTACCATGGTGAAGGCGCAGCGCCGAATCAGGAAACCCACGCCCGCCAGGTACCGATTGGTGGCCCACTCAAATCCACGATTGAAGCCCCCGAACAAAAAGGCCAAGGGGCCGCGCGATTTCTTGTGCGGCTTGAGCAGCAGCGAACTGAGAGCGGGACTGAGAGACAGGGCGCTGAAAGCCGACAGCAGCACCGAAGCTGCGATCGTCAGCGCGAACTGCCGGTAGATCTGGCCGCTGATACCGCCCAAAAATGCAACGGGAATGAATACCGCCGCCAAAATGCAGGCGATTGCGACCACCGGCGCGGATACTTGCTGCATGGCCCGCAACGTCGCTTCGCGAGGCAGCATACCATTGTCGATATTGCGCTGCACCGCTTCCACAACCACAATGGCGTCATCCACCACGATGCCGATAGAGAGCACCAGGCCGAACATACTGGTGATGTTGATCGAAAATCCCAACAGCGGGAACAGCGCGATCGCGCCAATGACGGCCACCGGCACGGTGAGTAGCGGAATCAAAGTCGCGCGCCAGTTTTGCAGGAAAATGAAGACCACCAGGATCACTAATCCCACGGCCGCCAGCAGCGTGAAGATCACATCCTCAATCGAAGCGCGCACGAAACGCGTCGAATCGTAGGAGACCACGTAGTCGATGCCCGCTGGGAAATTTTTCTTGGCCTGCTTCATGAACGCGTTGATCTGGTTGGAAGTTTCCACCGCGTTCGCGCCCGGCGACAGGAACGCGATCACATTGCAGGACGGCTTGCCATTCAGCCGGCTGAAGGCATTGTAGGTGAACGCGCCGAGTTGAACCGTGCCGATATCGCGAATGCGCAGCAGGGAAGCGTCGGGTTGCGCCCGCAGCACGATATCGCCGAATTGTTCGGGACTCACCAGGCGGCCGGGCGCGGTCACCGCGTACTGGAAGGCGGTTCCGTTGGGAGACGGAGCCTGTCCCAGCGCGCCCGCGGGATTCTGCCGGTTCTGCGCGCTGATGGCGTCGTTGATGTCGGTGGCCGTCAGACCGAGCTTGGTCATTTTATCGGGATCCACCCACACGCGCATCGAGTAAACTTCTTGCGAGGAGAGCCGTGAATCGCCCACGCCCGGCAGACTTCCAATTTGATTCAGCAGATTGATCTGCGCGTAATTGGTCAGGAACAGCGAGTCATAGCGGTTGTCGGGCGAAATCAGGCCCACTACCATGAGAAACGCGCTGGATACTTTCTTCACCACTACGCCTTGGCGCTGCACTTCCGGAGGCAGCCGCGGCAGCGCAATATTCACCTTGTTCTGCGTCTGGACGGTGGCCGTGTCGGGATTGGTGCCCAATTGAAAAGTCACGTTGATCGTGATGCTGCCGTTGTTGGCGCTGCTCGACAGGAAGTACATCATCCCGTCCAGACCGGCCAGTTGCTCTTCAATGGGCTGCGCCACGGTCTTTTCGAGATCGATGGAATTGCCGCCTAAATAGCTGGCCGTGATTTGCACCACCGGCGGAACAACTTCGGGGAACGCCGCGATCGGAAGATTCGGAATGGCCACGATGCCAAGCAGCACGATCACCACCGCGATCACGATGGCAAATACCGGACGATCGATAAAAAATCGAGCCATGACGATTTACCCGCCTGCGCCGGTTCGCGCGCGTGACGAAGCGTGCCACGGCGTGGGTGCCACGCGTGCTCCGGGCCGCACCTTGAGCTGGCCTTCGACAATCACCCGGTCGCCCGGTTTCAGGCCTTGTTGGACTATCCAATCCTCGCCCACGCGCTCGTCCGTGGTGATAGCGCGCAGTTCAACGATGTTCGAAGCATTTACCGTGAACACGGTCTGCTCGCTCTGTAGCTGCTGAATGGCGCGTTGCGGCACCAGGATGACGTTGCGCCGCAATTCTGTTTCGACGCGCACTTTGCCGAACTGCCCGGGCAGCAGGGTGTGTTGCGGATTGGGAAAGCTGGCCTGCAACTCGAGCGTGCCGGTCTTCGGATCCACTTGATTGAGAGTATTCTCAATGCGGCCCTTCTGTGGAAATTCGGAAGCGTCCGCCAGGATCAACGCCAGTGGGGACTGCAGCAGCGTGGGATTCTTCTTCAACGAAAGGTAACGCGACTCGGTCACTTTGAATCGCACCCAGATCGGGTCCAGCGGGACAATGGTGGTCAGCGGCTGCGGCGCATTGGCCGTCACCAGCCCACCCACCGGTACTAGCGTATCGCCGATCAATCCGCCAATCGGAGCGCGAATGGTTGCGTATTCCAAGTTCAGCTCTGCGGTCCGCAATGCGGCCTTTTGGGCGTCCACTCTCCCCGCCGTCGAGGAAATCTGCGTCTCGGTGGAAAGCCGGGTCTGATCGACGTTGGCCTGTGCCGCTCGCACGTTTGCTTCGCCGGAGCGCAACGCGGCAACTGCGGTGTCCAGCTCCTGTTGCGCGGCCGCTTCACTCTTCACCAGCGGCATCAGACGCTCGTTATCCTGCTGCGCCTTGACGAGGTTGGCTTGCATAACCGCGAGGTTCGCCTCGGCCTGCAACAAAGCCACCTGCTTCCGGGCGAATTCCAGATCCGCTTCGCTTTGCGAGAGATTGCCCTTGGCTTGGGCCACCGCGGCCTCGTAGGGGCGCAGATCCAAAACGTACAAAACGTCGCCCGCGTGTACTTCCTGTCCGGGATGAAAAAGCCACTTGTCGATATAGCCGTCCACCCGGCCCCGCACCTCCACCGTATTCCGCGCATAGGTCTGGGCCGGATATTCCGACATCACCGGCACGTCCGCGGCATCCACTTGTTTCACCACCACCTCAGGCGGCGGGGGTTGAGGCGCGCGCTGGCTCTGAGCGGCTGAATTGCAACCGGATAGCGCCATACAGCAGGCCACCGCGGCGATGACTAAAAGAAGCCTGGAATGAAGGATACGATCACCAACCATGAACAGCCTTAGGCCTAAAACGTTTTAGATGCAACCGGGCTCGCCAGAGACGCAGCTCTCTGCAGTGGGAACATCTCTATTCTAACAGTCATGTAGAATGAAGCCCGCGTCGGTACGCGATTCGGAGGCGAAGCTGAACTAGGGTTGTGGCTCTTGGGGCTTAATGGCCAGACGGTTCTCGAGAATCCGGATCAGGTTCTGCAATTCGCCGTTGCGCGCGCGCTCCTTGCGGAGCTCTTCATTCAGGTCGCGCACCTTCCTTTGAGCCGCGTCGTCCTCGCCGCCCCGTAGGAGTTCGGGCGGTTGAGTCGCCGCGCTGGATGCGCCCCCTCTGGGCGTTGCCGTGCTGGACGGGGGAGCGATCAGCCGCGCGGTCTCATGAACCGGAGCTCCGCGTGTCGGATAAACCGTCAACTCGAACCCGACGTCATTCGACCTTGGGACATAGCTCATCTTGCCGCTGTGTAGTTGATCGCTTGTACACGAAACTTGGGAGGCCCCGCCGCTGTCCGTGATATCGATCTCGCCGTGATCGGAATCGCGAATGGCCTTCGAATTCGGGTCCCACTCAAGTTGCACGATTCCAGCGCTACTGGAGGCAATGCGAAACGCCATCGGACCAATCGTCGCCGGCTGCTGCCGGTGATACAGCGACCATGCAGCCAGCCCTAGCGCCAGAGCAATCGGTATCGCCCAAAGCCAGCGCTCGCGCGTAGGTAGAGGCTCGTCTGTGTTGAAGGTCGGAACAGCGGGATCCGGAGCGCTGAACCGCGGAGCGGCAACGCTTGGAGCGGTAAACTGCGGACCCGGAAAGCTACGAGGCAGGCGGCGCGATTCAGAAGCCCTGATTTCTCGGGACGCGGGGGCCCGGTCGCCAAATTGGGATGGCGCTGCCTGGGCTGGCGGAGCCTCCGGTAGCGGAATCTGGGCCGATGGAGCCGGGGCTGCTGGAACCTGGGTTGATGGAGCCTGGGTTGATGGAGCCTGGGTTGATCGAGCTTGGACGGCTGGCTCCAGGACAAAGGTTTGGTAACTTGCCTCTGCTCGCACGTTGCCGTCTGCTTCCCGTACGAAGAAGCCCGCCTCGGCGCGGCCGCCTTCGGTCGGATGAAGCACTAGGGTGACCTGCGCTGACTCCGGGAAAAAGCCGGCGTGAACTTCAACATCGGATGAATTCATGGCGACCGTGCCGCCCGGATGCGACACAAACCACCCGACCGGCCGGAGATCCTTCAACTCCGGATTTGCCCGCGCCACTTCCAGTTGCACAGCCAGGTTCATGCGGTCGCGATGCGACAGGCGCAGTATCTCTCCGTCAGCGTATTCGGAAGCTATCGGACGCCAGGTGAGAATCCGAATCACGCCTGGGCGCTGCGTGCCAAACATCACGCCCGCCACCTCCGCGCCTCCATGAGAGAGCTGCAACAGCTCGTTGCAAGCGTAGGCCCGGATTTCGTCCATGACCTCGAGCGGATATTCAACAGTCAATGCTACCCTCGGGGCCTTCCACGAGGCGAATCCGAAGTCACCCATCGTTGCCATAGTGCGCGTCATCGTTCTTGCCTTTGCCGGTGTCATAAACAAATGCCCCTGGCGTAACCATCCGTATGGAAGTGGCCGAGGTGTCTTCGTCGTCGTCCTCCGGCACTTCGTGCAAGTGATAATAATACGTGATTGCACCCATGGCAATCCCGAACAGCAGGATGCAGGCGAACCAGGCGATGGTACGCCGCGTCCAAACCTGGCTCTGTTCAACGATGCCCGCGGTGAACCTCACACAACACCACGCCAGGCCGAAAACACATGCTAACTTGATGTACCAGGGCATCAAATCCAAGTGACCTTGCCCCCCTATTTCGCTCCATACGTTCAGAATTGCAATCAATGCGACTAGAAATTCGAAGGCATAGGCCAGACGCAGCCAGACCGGGACCGGCCCTTCCCCCGTCGCCTCCGGAAGGGGCGTTTCCGCCGACAACAGCTCCGCGGTCAGCTCCGCGAGGGGTTCCTCCGTCTTCGCAAGATCGAGCGGCTCGTTCACTTCACTTCTCACCGTATCACGTTCTTTTTCCCCTCACTATTTTCCTCAGCGCTTTTCTTCTTTTTCAGTTGCAGCCCATGCTGGGCCGTTTCATCCTGCCCTGGTTCGGTGGCGGACCAGCCGTGTGGACCGGTTGCCTGCTGTTCTTCCAGACCTTCCTGCTGGCGGGTTACGCCTATGCGCATTGGTTAGGAACCAGGTCCGACGTCCGTTGGCAAGTGCGCGTGCATGTCACATTACTGGCGGCATCGCTACTGTTCCTTCCGATTGCGCCGCGAGCTGAGCTGTGGAAGCCAGGTGGAAGCGGCGATCCCCTGCTACATATCGTAATTCTTCTTACTGTCACCGTGGGCGGCCCGTATGCGCTGTTGTCCTCAACGGCTCCGCTGCTACAACGCTGGTTCACGCTGGGGGAGGGCGGGAAATCGCCCTGGCGC
>Ga0302324_100002648_pt1 | contig 40975 bp, 37 predicted proteins | sample Palsa_T0_1_FD_201949 | JGI IMG/M metagenome (GOLD analysis project Ga0302324, IMG submission 201949) | Peat permafrost microbial communities from Stordalen Mire near Abisko, Sweden - Palsa_T0_1 | ecosystem: Environmental > Terrestrial > Soil > Palsa > Peat permafrost | place: Sweden: Abisko...
CCGAACGTGGTAGGGCGAAAATAGGCAACTTCGAACTTCATGGCGATGCCGCCCTTGTTTCGATTGTCCTCCAGCACCTGGCTGATGAACTTCAGGTAACCGTCAAAATCGGGAGGGAGCTTTGCGACGCTTTCCTGTTGCATCCAGCGGTGCAGCATTTTCTCCTGCAGTGGAATGTAGACGCCTTCGTCCGGATTGCGCGCGGTCTCGCGCTGGTTGTTGAAAGGCCACATAAAGGAGTCGGCGAAGAACACCCAAGGGAAGCGCCTGGGATCGAGGTAGTCGGCCATCATGGCACGGTTGGCGACGGAACTCTCGGTGTTGATTTTATCGAGAATCATGTTGAAGTAGGCTGGGCCGGAATATTGCCTCTTCAGTTCCGCTTTTTTAGCAATGAGCCACTTGGAATGTTCGAGTGAGAGATCCGCGTACGGATACCCGAACAGCGCCTTGGCTGCGGCGATCAACTCAGGATTATCGTCGCGCGTGCGCAGCGCGGAGCTGAAGTCGGGAGGCGCGGCCATGGCGTCAACGTCGGGATCGTCTGAAAAACCGGGGTGAGCGTGGTGGTCGAAGGCGGGAATTTTATCGATTTGAGGGAGCAGCAGCTGGTAGATTTGTTGCACGTCGGGGCCGGGAAACGGACGTGCCTGGGCTGCGGCCAATGAGGCGAGGCTGGTGACGGCGCATGCACTGGTCAGTATCGAGAGAAAAATCTGTTTCATCAGCATGGTTCCCTACTTGCGAGTGACGGCGGCGTTTCTTGTGTTTCGTTGTTTGCGACCGACCGCGATTATCTTGCCGCCAGACTTCCCTGCCAGGCGGTCGAGACTTTCATGATGCGGGCCGCAGCCTCCCGCAGATTCGACACGGAGGAAACAAAAGAGAAGCGCACGAAATGCTTGCCCGAAGGTCCGAACGCGGCTCCGGGAATGGCGGCCACGCCGGCGTCCTCCAGCAGAATGCGGCAGACTTCTTCTGCGCTCACTCCGGTGCCGCGAATATCGACCCAGGCGTAGAAAGCGCCCGCTGGAACTTCGCAATGGAACCCGGGCACTTCATTCAGATCGTGGATGAACTGTTCCCGCCGGCGGGCGAACTCGGCAACCATGTGCGGCGTGGCGCCTTCGCGATCGCGCAGAGCGTCGATGGCGGCATATTGAATGAACTCGTTAACGCAGGTGTAGGTGTTCACTGCCATCATCATTAGCGCGGTCACAACGTCGGGTGGCGCAACCGTGTAGCCGAGCCGCCATCCGGTCATGGCAAAGCTCTTGGAGAAGCCGTCGATGATCAGGGTGCGCTCTTCCATGCCGGGGTAGCTCAGCATGGAAATGTACTCGCCTGCGTAACGTATGCGAGCGTAGATTTCGTCGGAAAGAACCCAGAGATCGTGCTTCACCGCGAGTTTCGCTAAACCTCGCTGGACGGCATCGGTATAAACCGTGCCAGTGGGATTGCCGGGAGAATTGGTGAGCAACATCCGCGTACGCCGAGTAATCTTGGCGGCGATTTCGGACAGGTCCGGCTGGAAATGATTGCAGCACGAGAGTTCGAACGGTACCGGGATAGCGCCGAGCCCAAGCGTGATCGAAGGATAGCCAGGGAAACCGGGATCGGGATAGAGGACCTCGTCGCCGGGTTCGAGCAACGACATCATGGCAAAGAACAGGGCAGCCTTGCAGCCGGGCGCGATTACGATATTGCCGGCGGAAACGCTTAGGTTGCGGGTTCGCTGTAAATAGACGGCGATTTCCTCGCGGAGCGCCGGAACTCCGGCGACGGCGCAGTAGCGGTCCTTGCCTTCGGCCAGCGCCTTGGCGACGGACTCGACTACCGACGGGCCGGGATGAAAATCCGGCTCGCCCAGTTCAAGATGAATAACGGAACGGCCCTGGCTTTCGAGTTCTTTGGCGCGGGCGAAGACCGAGAGCGCGCCCTCGCCGCTCATAACCGACATCCGGGATGCTATGGATCGCATTCGTTCTCCGAGAAAAGCTATAAGCCTTTATACATGCCGCCGTCGACGAGGACGGTCTGGCCGGTGATGTAGGATGCACGCTCGGAAGCTAGCCACACGATCGTCTCCGCAACCTCGCGTGGCTCGCCCAGTCTTTTCAGTGGAGCGTCTGCGGCCCAGCTGTCGAAAATCTCCTGCTCGCTTTTTCCCGAGGTGGAAGCGCGAGCTGTGGCTAATTCCTTCAACCGGTCAGTTGCAGTGAAACCGGGGCCGACGTTATTGACCAAGATTCCATCTTTGCCGAACTCGTTGGCCAGGCTCTTGACCAGGCCGACTACAGCTGCGCGCACCGCATTCGAGAGCACGAGATCGGTCACGGGCTGTTTGGTCGTGATGGAAGTAAGCGTGAGGATGCGGCCCCAGCGTTTGCGCTGCATGTAGGGAATAACTTCGCGCGCGAAATAAACGGTGCTGAGAAAGTTGAGTTCGAGGGCCCGCTGCCATTCTTCGAGCGACGCGGCGAGGAAGCCCTTGGCGGGCGGGCCGCCGGCGTTGGTCACGCAAATATCGACGCCGCCGAATTTCTCGGTCACGGCGGCGACGAATTGGCTGACAGCTGCAGCGTCGGTCACATCGAAGGCTTGGGCAAAAACTTCGGCGTTGTACTGCTTTCTGATTTGCTCTGCAGCAGTCTGCAAAGTCTGCTGGTTGCGGGCGCACATGGCAACGCGGCAGCCTTCGGCGGCAAAAGCCTCGGCCGTGGCGCGGCCAATTCCCTGACTGGATGCGGCTACGAGGGCAACACGATCTTTCAGGCCGAGATTCATGAAGAGGAATTATAAACGGTACGCGGCTCAGAGCTTTGCTTGCGGACGCTCACACGGGCATTTAATCTGTTGGCAGCGAGGAATCCATGAAGCGACAGACCAATCACTCCGAAACCAAGGCGGTGCGCGGCGCTGCGGATCTGGACAAGAAAAACGGGCCGCTGGCCACGCCGATCTACCAGACCTCGACTTTCGAAGTCACCGACAATGATGAGCAACTGCGCGCCACCCGCACCGACCACTTTTACACGCGCTACGGCAATCCCACCAACACTGTTGCCGAGAAGACGATCGCCGAGTTGGAAGGCACCGAAGCGGCGCTGACGTTCGCCTCGGGCATGGGAGCGATCACGACCACGGTCATGGCGCTGGTGAAGAGTGGCGGCCATGTGGTTGCGCAGCGCGACATTTACGGCGGCGTGAATAAGTTTCTGTCGCAATGGCTGCCGAAGATGGGCATAGAGACTACGTTCGTAGACACCATCGAGTATGAGCAGCACGCGCGGGCAATCCGTCCGAACACGAAGCTTCTATACCTCGAGTCGCCGACCAATCCGACTTTGCGCATTGTCAATTTCAAGAAGGTGGCGGCACTGGCCAAGCAGCATGGGCTGATCAGCATGATCGACGCCACGTTTGGCACGCCAATCAACCAGCATCCGGCGGAATTTGGCATCGATCTGGTGATGCATTCGGGCACGAAATACCTGGGCGGACATACCGATTTGATCTGTGGAGCGGTGGCTGGGCGGCGGGCATTGATCGAAAGAATCTGGGAGACGCGTACTACGCTGGGCAATTGCATGGATCCGCATGCCTCATGGATGCTGGTGCGCGGATTGAAGACGCTGGCGGTGCGCGTGGCGCGGCAGAATGAAAACGCGCTTCAAGTAGCAGAGTTCCTAGCGGAACATGCCAAGGTGCGGAGCGTGAATTATCCTTTCTTGAAGAGCCATCCACAATATGCTTTGGCACGCGAGCAGATGGCGGGCGGAGGAGGCATGGTCAGCTTTGAGGTCGAAGGCACGGGTGATGACGCGCGGCGGGTGAGCGAGGCCATGCGCCTGTTCACGCTGGCACCGAGCCTGGGCGGAGTCGAGTCGCTGGTATCGATTCCCGTGCTGACTTCACATGCCATGATTCCCGCCGAAGAGCGCGCCAGGATGGGCGTGACCGAACAGTTGATCCGGCTGTCGGTCGGCATCGAGAATGCGGACGATTTGGTCGCCGACCTGGAGCATGCGCTGGAGGTTGTGGTAGCGCCACAACAACTGTCTGTGAAATGAATATCCCAAAAACAAATCCCGGCTTCTGCGAGTCGGGATTTGCCGCACGACTTTTGGAAGGCTAGAAAATAAACTTCAGCGCGAGCTGCATGATGCGCGGAAGGTGCGTCCCCGCCGAACGCAAATAGGCGTTGCCGGCGCAAGAGGGGTCCCCAGCCGAATACGGAGCAGAAGGGCCGTAGCAGGCAAGCTCGTTGGAAGTGGTCCCTCGGCCGGCGTTATCGGCTGCCGAGCCAGCGTCACCTCCCAGCCAGTTGTATTCCGCGTGGTTGAATACGTTAAAAGCTTCGGCTCGGAACTCAAAATATTTACTCTCAGTGACAGGAAAGTGTTTGAGCAAAGCCATATCGAAGTTTGTTCGACGGGGATTGCGCAGGATGTTTCTCCCCGCATCGCCGAACGTCAATCCCGTGGGCTGAACAAACACGTCGGGATTGTAGAGCAACGGCCCGTAACCCGGCAGCGGCCCGGCCAAGGCACTGCTATTCACGCCAGCTTTCGGGTTGCCCACAAGGTCGGGATATGAGCCGGCGGTGGCAAATGAATTGCCTACTCCGGCGTTGTCCGCGGTAGCCGTAACGCCTTCGTTATACACGCTGAACGGCGAGCCAGTTTGCACCAGGGTGATGCCCGACCACTGCCAGCCTCCCAAGAGTGTGTGGGTGAGGCCCTTCCCCGTGAAAATCGGCAGGTTGTACACATAACTCATCTCGAAGACATGCCGTTGGTCGAAGTTTGAACTGGATCGGTATCCGTTGAGGTTGTAAGAGTTTACAAACCCCGTATCGTTATAGTCGGAGGAGTCGTCGATGGAGTGGCTGTAAGTGTAGGCGCCGCTCAATTCGAGACCGCCGATATTATGGCGGACCGAAGCCTCCAGCGCGTTGTAGTTGGACGATCCAGTCTGATCCTTGCGCTGGATATCGCCGATGCCAACGTACGGACGGTAAGGGCTGGGGTCGTTCCCGCAAGCGACCGCCAGATTATTGGCCCAGCCGCCCGTCATCGTGACGGGGCTGCCAGTGTCTACGTTGGCAGTGGCCGTGGCTTGGCCGTTAGAACCAACCGAAACCGAGTTGCAATCATCGGTTGTAATGATCTGGCCGGCAGAATACGGATTCTGGCTGGCAGGAACCGGCACGATCTGGTTGTACTCGTACGACCGAGTCAGGTGCACGCCTGCGCTGCCAACATAGGATATTGTGGCCACGGTACTCTTGCCGAGGTCGTGCTGAATATCAAAGTGCCACTGCTGCATATAAGGCCAGACCGCCTTGCTCGGCAAAGACACGAACTGCAACGGCGTCGTGCCAGCGCTGCCCAGAAGGCCCGAGTTCAGGCTGCTATATCCCGGAACGTTGAGTACGCTCGAAATAGGCGTGCTCTTACTTTCGTATTCCAGGGATTCGGTATTCGACTCGTTCCCGTTTGTGTGCTCGAAGAAAACTCCGTAACCGCCGCGAATCGCCCACTTCCCGTCGCCGAACGGGTCAAAGGCAAATCCTATGCGCGGCGCAGGGTTCCACCAATGGTTCGTCAGGCAGCCGGTGGGGACCCCGGCCGTTACCCCGCAGTCTACCCAGCCGTTATAGGGATTTCCCGATACCAGCCATTCCCCGGCGGCCGCGTTATACGTAACCCCGCTGGCGCCCGCTGCATAAAAGCCAGGATCGAAATTCCAGGCCAAATTGTTCTTCTCACGGTAGGTCCCGAAGAAACTCATCCGCAGCCCCAGGTTGAGCGTCAAGCGCTTGGTAGCGTGCCAGTCATCCTGGAAGTAAGGCTCAAATATTTTGTATTCCTCGTGCATCTTGAGCGCGGCGCCCTCCTGGGTAAAGGTACCGATATTTCCCAGAAGAAGATCGGCGAAGGCATTTCCGCTAGTAACCGCGCTGGTGTTAGTAAACTGCAAAAGGCCGTTGACCCCGTAGGCAGGCTGCGGGATTTCGTTCTTATGCGCGTCCACGAAGTAGGCCCCAAACTGCAGGTTGTGCGAACCCACGATCTTGGTAAGGTTGTCGCGATAGGTGAAGGTCGGGTTGGAGTTCAAGGGGCCTGCCGGAACGTAACCCGGATCTTCCGCGAAGCCGCCGCCATACTCTCCGCCCGCGACACTGATGCCCGGCACCTTGCCCCCATAGCCATTGTCATAAATACCGAGCGTGGAAGGAACGGAGCCACGCTGCCAGGGCCCGGTGAGGTTGGTGGAAATGTGATCGGTGGTATAGCTGGCCACGAACTCGTTCAGCAGCGTGGGCGAAATGTTGGCCGTGAGCCGTGCCACCATGCTGACGCCTGGGTTCTTGAAATTCGTCTGCACTGTAGGAAAGCTGGTGCCACTAGTCCACAAAGGAACCGGATATTGCTCCTGCCATGAATCGTGTATGTAGCGAAAACTGGCGCGAACTTTCTGGCCGATGTTTTGATCAACTTTAAACAATTCCTGGCGCCAGTTCATGGGCAGCGTAGGAGTTGCGAACCACGTGTCGAGAACACCAGATCCCAATGCCCCGGAGGCAATATTCGGCTGCGGAATCAGCGCTTCTAGTGCGTTCACGATCGCTGTATTCGAAATCGGAACCTGGTTGCTCGGGTAAGTTCCGTAAACCGGGATAGTTGTCCCAAAGCCCGGATTGGGGTCGAACACAGTGCCGACCTGACCCATGGTAGGACAGTTGGGGTTGTAGGGATCTGTAGTGAATGCGGAGTCAGACGTCTGGAACGTTGCTCCAGTCGGGCACACGTCGCTGAAGTTCCCGCCCCGTTCCGCCATGGTTGGAACGGGCGTCGAGGAAAAGAAACCGGATGCTGGTGTGAGCTCGCGCCGCCATTCCTCGGACCAGAAGAAAAACGTCTTCTGCTTGTCCGTATTGTAGTGGCCGGGAATGAAAACCGGACCGCCGATGGTAAAGCCAAAGTCGTTTTTCTTGTACGCAGGAACTGAAGTTTCGAATTCCGGAGTGGCATTAAAAGCATCGTTGCGGAGAAACTCGTACAAGTCGCCGTGGAACGCGTTGGTGCCAGACTTGGTCTCAACCTCGATTGTGCCGGAGCCGTTCTTGCCATATTGCGCCCCGTAATTTGAAGTCAGAACTTTAACCTCTGCGATGGCATCGATGCTTGGGTAAACGTTGAGAGTAGTGTTGCTGCCGTTGTCTAACGCATCGCCGCCATCGATTTCAAAGTTATTGTATTCGGTGCGGCCACCGTTGATGCTGAAGGCTACGGTGGTTGCACCAGGCTCCCCTTCGTCGTTGCCGGACTGATCGGTGACGCCTGGAGACAACGCAACCAACTGGGTGAAGTCGCGGCCATTCAGTTCAAGCTGACTGATTTCTTTCCCGGTGACGGTATTGCCCATGTCGGATGACTGCGTTTCCACCTGGGCAACTTGCGAGCCTTCAACGATGACTTCTGTGTTGATGGCTCCGACCTCGAGTGCCACGTTCACCCGCGCCTTCTCAGCGATCCGCAACACCACGCCTTTGGCCTCGTATTTCTTGAACCCGGCCGCGCTGACGATCAAATCATAGGAACCGATAGGTAGCGAGGCGAAAAGGTAATCGCCGCTGCCGTTGCTCGTGCCGGTCCGATTGATGCCATGTTCCGCATTCTTAACCGCGATCTGGGCGTTGGGCACCGCCGCGCCGCTGGGATCGGTAATCGTGCCGGTGAGGGAGGCGGTGTCCTGGGCCCACGCCGCCGCGCAGAGAGCCAGCGCCAGCGACGCGATCATCCACAGCATACGATTCAGTCTCATTTTTTCAGTTCCCTTCGATACGGGATGGGCCGCGCATTGCCTGCACTTACGGGGCAAGCATTTTAGTCGAACATCCCCGGACTCCGGCGTGCCGCCTGAGGCAGATCTTCTAGTTTATTAAATCGTATGAATAGTGCTTTTATTGGGCATCTCCTGTCAAGAAAAAACGTGCGGGAGCCCGCCGTTTTGCGATTCCGGTGAAACCATTTTTTTGTTTTTCCCGCGAAGAATAAATTTGCACTCGCGAGCGATCGCAGGCTGGTTTCTTGCGGTTACCCCATGGACTCCGTAAGAAACACTCCTCCAGCCATCTACAGGCTCCGGGTCGATTCCCGTACCACCAGGTCCGGCGCCACTTTGCGATGATGAGCTGCAACCTCGCGTTTTTCGAGGACTGAGTTGATCCCCTCAAGCACAATCTCGACCGCACTCGCACCCATCGCTTCCATGGGCTGGCGTACTGTAGTGAGCGGCGGTGTACAGAGAGCCGAGGCGGCAACGTCGTCGAAGCCGATCACGGAGCAGTGCTCCGGAACACGCAGTCCGGCTTTGGCGAGGGCTCGGATGGCGCCGAAGGCGGTCATATCGTCGAAGGCCAGGATGGCTGTGAACTGGCGCTTCTGCTTGATCAGACTCTCGGTCAGCGCTTTTCCCGCCTCAAAACTGGAGAGCGGATCACGGGACTCAGGCAAGTCGACTATTAGCCGGGAATCGATTTCGAGACCGCGTGCCTTGGCGCTGTTGCGGATGCCCCGCCAGCGAGGAGAGCTATCTGCCAAAGTCTTCGGGCCGCGGATAAAGGCGATTTTGCGATGGCCGAGTGCGTGCAGGTGCTCCAGCGCGATGTAACCGCCAATTTCGTTATCGACGATCACCGAACTCATCGAGTCCCCCTTGATCTCGCAGTCGATGAGCGCAGTGGGAATGCTGCTTTTTTCCAGATCGGCGAGCAGGTTGATATCGAGAAAAAGCCAGTTGGCGAGTACGACCAAGCCTTCAATGCGGCGGTCGAGCAGCATCTCGAGATAGCGTTCGAAGCGGCTTCGCTCGTTATGCACATCCGTCAGGATCGGCAGGTACGAAGCCTGGTACAGCGTGTTTTCAATGCCGCGCAACACCAGCGTGCAGTAAGGATCGGTCATGTCGAAAACCATGACGCCGACGGTGTGACTGCGCTTGCTGCGCAGCGAGCGGGCGAACTGGTTGGGCCGGTAGCCGAGTTTTTCCGCGGCGCGCTCAATGCGCTTCTTGGTGACCGGAGGGATATACCGCGCCAGCGGAGCGTCGTTGAGAACGATCGAGACCGTGGTGGAAGAAAACCCGCTCTCCTTCGCTACATCACGAATGGTGACCATCGAAGCCTTGCCCCTGGATTTCGAAATCCGGAGTGCGTACTGCCGAAATCCTAACAGCCTAGACCTCGCGCTTGAATTTATTGCGGAGGTTGGCGGACACTACAGCAGAGAGTGAGACCAGTGTCAAGCACGCACCTTCGAGCGGAGTTTGTGGGCTGGCTGCTGCTGGCTACGGTTGCAGCGGTAATGTCGCCACAGAATTCCTCGCTCACGCCGGCCACCGAACCGCGAAATCGAGCGCCCGGAGGCGCATCTGGGGCGGGAGCGGACCCCGCGCAGATTTTCCAGGCGGGGCAGGATGCGCTGAACCAGGGGCGGCTCGACGAAGCGGAGCGCGACTTCCGGCAGATTCTGGCGGCGAATCCGAACGTGGGCGGAGCGTACGCCAATCTGGGCGTGGTCTACATGCGGCGCAAGCAGTGGACGAAGGCTCTGAAGGAGTTGCGTCAAGCCGAACATTTAATGCCGCAAGTCGCCGGAGTCCGGGTGAACATCGGCCTCGCCTACTACCGGCAAGATGAGTTTCTTAAAGCTATTCCGGCTTTTGAGTCCGTTGTGCGCGATCAACCGGACGCGCTGCAGCCCCGGCATCTGCTGGGCCTGTGTTATTTTTTCGCGGAGCGGTGGGCCGACGCCGCCAATACGCTGGAACCGCTCTGGCCGCAGGAATCGGGCCAGTTAAGTTATCTGTATGTGCTCTCGATTGCGGCGCACCGGGCGGGCAAAAAAGAGTTGGATGAGAAGGCCACGCTGCAACTCGTCAAGATCGGCGAGGGATCTGCGGAATTTCATCTCTTCATGGGCAAGGCGCATCTCAACCTCGAGCAGTACGACCTGGCCTTGACTGATTTCCAAGCCGCGGAAGAAGCCAATCCCAGCCTGACTTTCGTGCATTTCAACCTGGGTCTGACTTATTTGAAAAAGCAGGATTACGAGAACGCGCGCGATGAGTTCCTGAAGGACGTGGCCGTAGAACCCGATCTGGCTCTCAATTACGACAAACTCGGCGATGTTTACTCGTTTCTGGAACGTAACAAGGACGCGGAAAAAAATTACCGCGAAGCGCTGCAGCGCGATCCCCGGCTGGTGAATTCGGATGTGGGAATAGCTAAGATTTGCCTTCGGGAGCAGCGGTATCCGCAGGCGCTAAGCGCGATTGAAGCGGCGAACAAACTCGATCCCGGCCGCACCGACATTCACTACCTGAGAGGCCAGATACTGCTCCACATGGGGCGCAAGGAAGAGGGCAAGAGGGAGTTGGAAACCTCTGTCCGTATCGATAACGAGCGCCGCTCCGAGCGCGAAAAACAAGTGGAAGGCGGCATCGTCCCCTCGCCCGAATTGCTGCAGGACGAGCAATGATAAATTCTTCCCTCTAGCGGTTGCACTCTGATAGCGCTGTACCTGGAGTACATTCTGCCTGCCTGGACCATCCTTGGACCTCTGTGCAGAAGTTTTTCCCTTTTTGCATGGTTTTTGCATTTTCGCGTGATCCAAGGATCACAAGGGATCAAAATCGGCGGCGGCGAAGAATGCACTCGAAGCCAAGAGCGTGATATTCCTTTCGATTCGACCTTGCCGAACAATCATCCGAGACTGGCGTCAGAAGCCTCGCCTGGCGCTGATTACGACCGTGTCCGTATTCTGCCGCGTGAACGGCGGCAAGAGCCTGGAACTGGCGGGGTGGTATCTAAATTGCTATCTAAGATGCATTGACAGCGTCGGCTTCGAGCGCCATACTCGCCAACAAGCTGCAAAAAGCTTCACCTTACTGCCGCTTGGAGGGAGCGCACAAATGATCCCAGGTTTACTTGCGCTTTCCCGCCGAGTGCTTTTCTCCAAATTTGTGTTTCACCGTGTCATCACAGGAGGCTCGTTTTGTCAAAACCCATTACCCCCAGAGTATTCTTCCCGGCTGTTTGCGTCGTCGCGGTCACGGTTGTCGCGGCTGCTATTTTAATTAAGGTTTCCCCGGCAAAGTCGGGCGGCCACGGCAATCCAACCGCGTCCAAGGCAATGTCGAGGCCTCAGACTGTGACGCCCGCGGACCACGCGCGCATCAATGCCGCCTACGCCGCTCTGCCTCTCGCTTTCGAAGCCAATCAGGGCCAAGTGGATCCGCAGGTGAAGTACATGGCTCGCGCCACCGGTTACAAACTATTCTTGACGAACCACGACGCGGTGTTCTCGTTTCACTCTCAGTCTTCTGCGAGCGGGCTGGCCACGCGGCACCTCGGGCCAGAATTGAAAGCCAGGAACCTTCCGAGCCCCAGCGATCTGAATAAAAATGCGGTGGTCCGCATGCGGCTGGTAGGCGGGAATTCCGCGGCACAAGTTGCCGCGACGGACGAATTGCCGGGCAAGACCAACTACTACCTCGGGAATGATCCGAAAAATTGGCACACCAACGTTTCGCAGTATGCTCGGGTTTCTTATAAGAATGTTTATCCCGGCATCGACCTTACTTATTACGGAGAGCGGAGCAAGCTGGAGTTCGATTTCATCGTAGCCCCTGAGTCTAATCCCGCCCCTATCAATCTCGCCTTCAGCGGCGCTCAAAGCGTCGCAACCGACGCATCCGGCAATCTGGTGATCGCTTCCGCCGCGGGTGATGTGGTGCTCCACAAGCCAGTGGCCTACCAGCAGCACGACGGCGCACGGGAACTGATCGATGCGCGCTTTGTTTTAGAAGCCAACAATCAGGTCACCTTCGAACTGGGCAGCTACGATCACAGCCGCGAGCTAGTGATTGACCCGTCGGTTACTTACGCCACGTATCTGGGCGGAGCGGCGGAAGACGAGGTTTACGGCTTAGCTGTGGACAGCGCTAAGAGCATATACGTTACCGGTGAGAGCGACTCCACTTCTGGCTGGCCTACCTCCGCCGGAGGCAACGTTCCGTCGGGTCACGGATTCGACGCTTTCGTCACTAAGTTCACCTCAGCCGGAGTCATCAGCTATACCACCTTCGTGGGTGGAACCGGCACGGACACCGGCCTTGCCATCGCCGTGGACTCGTCCCATGCGGCCTATGTAGCCGGGACAACTCAGTCCGCCGATTTCCCGGCGTCAGGGACCGCGCCGGAGCCGACCACCGAGGACAGCGGAAGCTGCACCAACACCAAGGCGATCAATTCTCCCTGTTCTGACGCTTTCGCCTTCAAACTAAATGCTACCGGGGCCAGTGTTTGGGCCACCTACATTGGCGGCAGCAACGATGACGACGGTTATGCCATTGCAGTCGACGGCGGGGGCAACACCTGGGTGGCGGGCGACTCGTTCTCCGCAAACTTCTATCCCATTAGCCATGCGACCACTACGCTCTATGCGAACTTTAACAATGGCGGCACGTTGAGTCCGCCTGCCGACGACGGTTTTGTGGTCGAGATTAACCCCACCGGCACCGCTCCGTTCCTCTTCGCCACTTATCTGGGCGGCAGTTTCGGAGATCAGGTCAACGGTATTGCCATCGACGGTTCGAATAACATATATGTGGCCGGCGAGACCAACTCAAAGGATTTCCCAACCACCGCCGGAGCCTACCAGAAAACGTGCGGATCGGATGGCAACTGTAACGCCAACGGCTCGACTTCCTACTATGACGCGTTTGTTGCCAAGATTCCGGCTGGAGGGGGAGCGCTCACCTATTCCACATATGTCGGAGGCAGTTCGGACGACTATGCCTTCGCGATCGCCTTGGACAGCTCCGGGGACGCGTACATCACGGGCTCGACCAGCGCCGACGATACCACCACGACGCCGGCTGTTCCCTATCCCACGACCACGGGCGCATTCAGCACCAGCTATAACGCCTCCGCCACGTCCAATGCGTTTGTCACCGAACTGAATCCGTCAGCCTCGGCCCTTGTGTACTCGACGTTCCTCGGCGGCAGCACACAGGACTTTGGCGGCGGCATCGCCGTCGACAGCCTTGGCGACGCATACGCCACGGGCGTGACTCTGTCAACGAATTTCCCGGTGACATCAAACGCCGTCCAATCCCAACTCAACGGCACCGGGACCGCCGGCAACTCCGATGCGTTTGTGACTCAAGTCTTGGCGGGAGGGAGTAAGCTGGGCTTTTCGACCTATTTTGGCGGCTCTCTGAATGAGAACGCTGACGCTTCCGGCGCCGTGGGTACAATTGCGTTGGACTCCTCCAACAACATCTGGTTCGGAGGCTCCACGAACTCTACAAACTTCCCGGTAACGGCCACAACCGCCGCCCAACCGACTTACGGCGGCAATCCCTACGACGGATTTGTTGCTGAAATCTCCTCGGCGACCGTGCCGGATTTCAGCATCACAGCTGCAGTCGCAGTCCCCGGCACCGTAGCACCAGGCGGCAGCGCCACTTCAGCGGTCACGCTGTCGGAACTCTTCAACTACAACTCACTGGTCAACCTGACTTGCAGCGTGAGCGGCGGAGGATCGCCGGCCCCCACTTGCAGTTTCTCGCCGACTTCGGTAACGCCGACCTCAGCGGGCGCTCCTTCAACTCTTACCATCACCACAACTGGCTCCAGCGCCTCGGTGCTGCGTCCATCAAAGTTCTTCTACGCGATGTGGCTGCCGATCGCGGGCTTCTCGCTGATGGGGATGGGCTTTAGTTCCGCCCGCTCGCGTCGAAAGAAACTGCTGGGATTCCTGATGGTCGGCATGGTCATGGCGGCGCTGTTCCTGATGCCAGCCTGCGGCGGCGGTAGCAGCGGTGGCGGTGGTGGTGGCGGTGGCTGCACCGGTTGCACACCGGCCGGCAATTATACCGTTACCATCACAGGCGCGGATGCGAACAGCCTCTCGCACTCGACCACGGTAGCCCTGACCGTCAACTAACCGACACAAAAACCCAGGCCGCCTCTCATCCGAGGCGGCCTGGGTTTTTTCTGGCGCCTGGCCATTGGCGCGATGGGCCACTGTAGTCTAAGATTCTTGTCTGGCGCATTTCTGCGAAGGACTCACATACCATTGCTTTCGCGGCTGGTTCGCGGCCTGCACTCTTTTGTGCGGCGCGGGCAGCTTTTGCGCTCTTGGAGGAATCGAAGGTAGTGAGTTCTCATCCACTCATGTTGAATCCCAAGCCGTTGCTGCGCACAATCGTCTTTGGTTTGTTGCTGCCCCTGTTCTCGGCGGCGTATGGCTCCCTCGCCTACGGGCAGGACTTCAGCCTTACCGCGTCGCCCCTCACGCCGGTGGCGGTGAATCCGGGGGAGGCCGCGACCTCCATCATCGACTTGACGGCAACGGGCAGCTTCGATAGCCCGGTTTCGTTGAGTTGCACGGTAACTTCCTCGGAAGGGGACACAGGTGCTCTGCCAACGTGCGTGGTGAGCCCCGCGTCCCAGACCCCGCCCGCCAACGGGCCGGCGCTGACGGTTTCGACCACCGGGAATGTTCTAGCGGGGCAGTATACGATCATCGTCACGGGGACCAGCGGCGGGCTCGAGGCGCAAACCTCCCCGCTGATCCTAAACGTGCTGGACGTACCGCCGGATTACACGCTGAGCGTGTCGCAAGCCATCAGCCCGATCAGTGTTTATGCCGGACTTACGGCGCAGGCAACGATCACCATCACACCGAACGGCGGCTATGGCAGCGCTGTTCCCCCAAACCAAGTCACGCTGGCCTGCCTCTCGGTATCGCCCACACAAACTGCAAGTCCTTATTGCTCATTCACTCCCCCGACCGTTACCGTAACGGGTGGCACGGCGCCAACATCCGTTCTCACCATCACTACCTTTGGACAAGCTGCAACCACTACCGCGAGCGCCAAACCTTCGAAGTGGCGCCAGTTCTACGCGCTCTGGCTGGCTGTTCCCGGGCTGGCGTTTGTAGGCTTGGGCGCACGAAGAGGCCGCAGAAACAGGTTCTTGTGGCTGTTCCTGCTGCTGGTGGTTATGGGCGGATTTGTGATGCTGCCGGCTTGCCAGACCACGAATAACGGCACCGAAGCCCCCAATGGCGACGTCACGCCGGATGGCACGTACACGTTCACGATAACGGCGGTGGACGCAAACGGCATCGTGCCGAGCAACAACAGCACTGCCAGCGATGCGGCGACCGTCAGCCTTACGGTGACCAAGGCGCCCTGAGACGGGCTATCGATTCATGTTGCGTTGGCGGAATTCTGCGTGGCATCGTCTCGCACGGCAGGTAGTGTGTGCGGGACTGCTTTGTTGCTCAGCGGTTTTCTTCTCGATAATCTCGATCTCGCACGTGGAGGCTGCGCCGGACAAGGTTAAGGACGAGCCTCATCCGCCGACTCTCCGCTGGAGCGAAGCGCAGACAGGCTGCACCTTTTCCCGCGATGACGATGGCAAGTACCGCTACGGGATGTGGTCGGGAGATGTGGGCGTGGTCCTGGCAGTCGATGCAAGGGAAGCTCAGATCATTCGCCATCGCATCGAGCCCATCTTCGGAGTTTTACTGACCCTTCGTTATCGCGGAGCGGAGAGCGTCGACACCGGTCCGGATGGCATCACATTGCAATTTATAAAACACTTCAAGGTGGTGCAGACTTCGCTTGACCCCGGCGATTATACCCAGAAGATTCAGGCGGATGCGGATGCGCTCGACGAGGAGACCAGGCGGGCGGTGGCGAAGCATCCCCAGGAGAAGCAGGTTCGCGAAGCGCGGCTGCAGGATTATCAAAAGTCGGTCACTGAACTGATCGAGTTCCTCGGCCGGAACGGCCTGCACACCGTGCATTTGGACCGCGCGCATCCGGAAGCCAGCGGGTGGGTGTTCTTTAATACGGACAGCAAGTGGCTGGGAAAATGGAAGGCGCAGGAGGAATTCGTCCTGCGCTTGCCGCTGGACGGAAAGATCTTCGAGTTTCCTTTCAAGCTGCCGCCGAAAGAAGGAGAACTCCTGTTGCGCAAAAGAGAGTAAAGCCCGCTCTTACGAGGCGGCACGCCGGGTCTGCCGCTGCAGTTCGCCGGCCTGGTGCATGAGAATGTCGCGCAGGGAGACCAGTCCCCGCAGATCTTTGCCTTCCACGATGCACAGGTGCCGAAAACCGAACTCGTGCATGAGGAAGAGACATTCGTCAACGCTCTCATCCAAGTGCACCGCGCGTGGATTGGCGGTCATCACCTCGGACACGGCGGTATAACCGGGCTGGCGGCCAGCTGCGACAACGCGGTTCATGATGTCGCGCTCGGAAAAGATGCCGGCCAATTCTCCATTGCGCAACACGGGCAAGGCGCCGACATTGTTTTCCATCATGAAGCGAGCCGCCTCCAGCACGGTACGTGCAGCATCGATCGAATAAACTTTGCGATCCTTCACAATTTCGCGGAGGGTGGACATGGCAAGCTCCTTCAGCGTCTAGCGGTGACGGAAAGATCGGAGGCAGGCCCCACAAGACCTGGCCGATTCGTGGGCACTACTTTACCACACGCGCATGCTGGTCGCCGCACAAACACAGAAACCTTCAACTACGGCGAGGGGTGTTCAGAGGTACAATTCTTAGCGTAATCGCTGTCCCAGGAGATACTGTCATGCCCCAGTTCACAGGAGAATCCAGCACCGCCAACCTGCAGGAGGCTCTGGACAACGCTTTGAAGCAGGTGCGTACGATCGGCGATATCCTGGTTTCGTATACCGTCAGCAAAATCAGCGGCAGCAAGGGTGGTATCGCCGGTCTCAGCCAAGTGAGCGTGGTAATCGATACCGAAGCCAGCTGACGCGGCAAGGCCTACTGCAGGTGGTTTGGCCGGGCTGCAGTGGCATCCGCGGCATTGTCGCCACGCGGCGCAACTGAGACTACAACGAACTCGCGCTCTTTGCTGTCGAACTGCTCCACTCGCATCAGCATCTTGTCCTTGTCCAGCCGGAACTGTGCGTTCTCTCCGACCGGCAACAGCACTGGATGCTTATCGTCCTTGGGACGGACGTGATAGACCACCTGATCGGTCTGTAGCACGTAGTCCTGGCACAGGAGTTCGTGACTTTTCTTGTTCTTCTTGGCGTCTTTCTCCGCGACGCCGCACTGCACCGAATTCATCTGCAGCAACTTAGCGTCCTGATAAGCCTTCGGTTCTTTGGCGTAAGCCGTTGCAGCCAACACAAGCGATGCCAGCACAACTGATTTGCAGCGCATGAAACCCTCCGGTGAGTGTGGACAATGGTTGGGGTGTCTGCCGGAGCCGCCAGGTTTCCCGATGACCGACCAGCATAGACACCGTCTCAACCTGCATTGTTTCGGATTTGGAACGGAATGGTTAGATGACATCGGTCAACGCACGAAGGTAACCGAAACGCCGGTGATGAACGCGACCCACGGTGGGTAAATCGATGTGATAGCCGGAGATCAGCGCTCGACAAGGCTTTCCAGCGTGGGGAAGAATGCCGGATAGGAAATCGCCGCACACTCGCTGCCGCGAATCAGGGTTTCTCCCTGCGCGCGCAGAGCCGCGATGCTGAACGCCATGGCAATGCGGTGATCGCCGAAAGATTCGACTTCGGCTCCGCGAAGCGATTGGCCACCGGGAATTCTTAAACCGTCTTCGCGTTCTTCCAATTCTGCACCCATGGCTCGAAGATTCGTGGCGATGGAAGCGATGCGGTCCGATTCTTTCACGCGCAGTTCTTTCGCGTCGCGGACCTCAATTCCCTGCTCCGTGTAAGGAGCGATAGCCGCAAGCACGGGAATTTCATCGATGAGCGCGGCCGTATCGGCGCCAGCGATGGTCGCACCTTTCAGTTTGCCGCCTGTGACCTGCAGCGTACCGACGAGTTCTCCGTGGATCTCTTCGAGTTGCCTAACCGAGATGCGCAGCCCCATCTGCATGAGGATATCGAGCAGGCGTGCGCGCGTCGGATTCATCAGCAGACTTGTGAGGGTCAGTTGCGAGCCCGGAAAGAGGGCGGCGGCACACAGAAAGAACGCGGCACTGGAAAGATCGCCGGGCACCCGCGCTTCGATGCCGCGCAAGCGTTGCCCGCCGCGAATCCGCACCTCGTTTCCCTTGCGATCAAGTTGCGCACCGAAAGCGCGAAGCGCCAGTTCCCCGTGATCCCTGGTTCGCAGCGGCTCCTCGATACGGGTTTCACCCTCGGCCAGCAATCCCGCAAACAGCAGGCAAGTCTTCACCTGCGCGCTGGCTACTGGCATCTTGTAGTCGATGGCTTTCAGGGTCGTGCCGGTAATTCGCAGCGGCGGGCGGCCGTTTTGCGACGTGATCTGCGCTCCCATTGCGGTAAGCGGCGCGATCACCCGCTCCATGGGGCGGCGGGAGAGCGATTCGTCGCCGGACATTTCGATCGAGAATCTCTGCGCGGCCACAATGCCGCTCAGCATGCGGATGGTCGAACCTGAGTTCCCGCAATCGAGCGGTTCGTTCGGAGCGACTAACGACAACGCACTTCCCTGCACTTCGATGACATTATCCGCACCGTCCTTGCGCTCCCACTTCACTCCGAGCGAGCGCAGGCAGCCGAGCGTGCTGGCGCAGTCCGCTCCGGTGGAGTAGTTTTCCAGGCGCGAGGGGCCATCGGCAAGCGCCGCCAGCATGGCGTAGCGGTGCGAGATGGATTTATCCCCGGGCAGACTTACGCTGCCACGCACGTTGCACGCGAGACGCACCATCACTTGTGACTCGCTTGTCATCCTGTGATCAATATAGTGGAAGGAGCAGGATGATGCCGCTTGCGGAAGTGCGGATTGTTGATTTCTGATTTCTGATTGTAAATCGTCTTGTGCGGGTATCGAATGCCGGAAGCTAGGATCTTCAATCAATAATCAGAAATCAACAATTCCTCAAACTAGGGCCTTGGCCTCAGCCGTGGCTTCGCGCAGCACGTCGGCGGGAATCTCTTTCAGTCTCACGTCAAACTCGAACATCGGAGTTTCCACGCCGCGTCCCCAACGTGCCACTTCCCAGTGGGCGCGCACAAATTTCACGTCCGGATGCGCCGTGAGATCGAGCAACAGAGGAGACTGCCCGCAATAAAATTTCTGCGGAAATACAACAATCGGCTTCGCTCCCCAGACTGTGCCGTCGACCGAGCCGTTAACGCTGACTTCGAGCGATTCCTGCTCGATGATCTTCGTGATATCAAGCGTCAGCAAGAACACGCGACTGGCTGCGGCGCTCACATCGACCGTAGGACCGTCACCCTTGCCGCTAACGGTCGTTTTCTCAGGAACCAGAAATGTCTCAATCATGACGAACGAATTCTAACAAACTCGGAAGCCCGTGGTCAGTGACCTGTCTGCGCTCGCGCTACAACCCTTTCATTCCGTCGGATGCGGACCGGTGAAATCCGAGCAGCACGGTTTCTCCACGGGCTTGAATTCCATGAGTTCGATGCGCGTCAGATCAGGGTCGAACACGTTCAACTGCCACTTGCCGTCTTTGCCCATCTGGGCCTTTTCGCTCCCATGCGGTTTCCAGCCGTGCGATTCCAGAATGGCCTGCGCCTGCTTCATATCGGCAACGCCGAGCGAAATGTGATCGAGTACCCCCATTATCCGCAAATCCGGATGCTCTGGCTGGTGCAGCATGTATTCCAGCCAGTCCGTGCCGTCCGGGACCTGCAGCGACACCCAGTCAGTCTCGTCGGGTTTCATTCCTCCGTGCCAGTAGGGGCGAAATCCAAGCAGGTCGCGGTAAAAGTGGTCTTCTGCATCGCGGTCGTGAACCAGAAACCCAGTATGGATCATGTGCCGCGACACTGCCGAATCGGGCAGCGCAGGCGGTTTGGCTTTGCCTCGCTCCACAAACTCGACAGGATGGCCTTCCGGGTCGGCGACCATAAAGCTCAAGCTGTGGTCGGAGTGTCCCTCGATTGCCGGTACCTTGACCCCCTTAGCAACTAAATACTTGCGCAGCAAGACGATGTTGTTGGTGGCAAAGGCCACGTGGTCCAGCCGGTTGGTCGCATTGGGATCGGGCGCGGTGCTGTAGCCGACCCACTGCTTGCCCACCAGGTATCGCACCAGCCCGCCAGACTCCACCGGCGCGGCGGAAGCCAAGCCGAGCGTGACGGTGTACAAAGCTTTCACCGCATCCGGCTGGGTAGTGTAGAAGGAAACATGGTCGATCCCGGTGATGCGGGGCCGATTCACAGCATGGGTTTGCGCGTGAGCGCAAACTGCGAGAGCGGCGAATGCAACCAGGGAGAAGAATTTTTTCATAACGTCCCGATTCTAGCGCGAGTCAGGCTCCGGCGTTCGATTACTCGTTCCTAGAGCTGCTCCAGAAACTGCCGCAACAACCGTGCCGCTTCTTCCGGCTGCTCCCACGGCGAGTAGTGGCCGGCTTTCGGAATCACGCGCAGCTGGCTCCCGGAAATATGCTGGCGCATGAGCTCAGCTTCGTTCACTCCGGTCAGTATGTCTTCGTCTCCGGTCACGAGCAGTGTGGGCGCATTGATGGTCTTCAACGTATCCATTGAGTCCGGACGCTCGGCCATGCCGCGCTGCACTTGCGCCAGATCTTCCGGCGACATCTTTCTCATCATGTTCAGAGCACCGGCGATAAGATCGGGCCTCGTCTCGCGAGTGGTCTTTCCAAACAGACGAGGAATCATGCTCTCGAAAAACTGCTCGGTGCCGCGCTCGAGGACGTCGTTGGCGACTTGCAGGCGTCCCGCGCGGGCCTCGGCAGAATCAGCCGGGGCCTTGGTGTTGCAAAGCACGAGCGCAGCCGCGCGCCCGCGATATTTTCTCCAGAACTCGAACATGATGTATCCACCGATGGAAACGCCAACCAGCGGAGCGCGGCCGATATCGGCATCGTCCATCACTCCGGCGAGGTCGGCGGCGTGCTTGTCCATTGTGGCCGGACCCTGGCCCACGCCGGAATCGCCGTGGCCGCGGAGATCGGGAAGGATGATGCGGTAACGCGTGGCCAGCGCCTGCGCCACCGGCATCCAGAATTCATGATTTGCCGGAAAAGGATGCAACAGAACTACCGGCGGGCCATCGCCCAGCACCCGGTAGACGATTTCGGTATCGCCACTCTTGATTTGGTGGGAGTCCATGCGGTGTATCCGGGATCACAATTGCGGCGTCCGGAACCCGGCTTCCGGCACTCGGCGTCCGGGTCTGAATCCTTGCAGATCGGCGAGGCTACTGATTCATCACGCGCTGTGCGCCTGCCGGAGCGGTCAGCAGCAGCGGTTCTTCCGGCATCACAATCCAAGCGATCGGATAGGCGAGCAGGCCGATTCCCGTCATAAATGACCCGAGCAGCCACATCAGTCGGACCAATGTGACGTCGATGTCGAAATACTCGGCGCAGCCGAGGCAGACGCCTGCGATCTTGCGTCCCTGGCGCGGCCGCACCAGCCGCTTGCGGGCTACCGAAGCGCCCACGCGAACGCCGCAATAGGCACAAACCGCCGCGTCATCCTGAATCACTTTGCCGCAATAGTTGCAATACATAGTTGTGCCCTCGTCGAGGCGTCTACAAGACAATACGCAATTGTAAGCCGAAAGTTCCCTGAACTGGTTCGTTCGCGGCGTACAGCCTCAGCGAACCCATGCTCACTCCCGGTACGCTTCCCTGATATGCTCGCGCGCCTTTTCCGCCGGAGGAGTGCCGGCGTTTTCGGCCAGAACCGTCTGATACTTCTTCACAGCCAAATCGCGTTTCTGCATCAGGTCATACATTTCGCCGGCGGCGAGGTTAGCCTTCTGCAGAATCTCCGGATCTGGATTCGGCGATTCTCCTACCAGCTCCAATGCGGCCGCGGCTCCAGCATGGTCTTTCTGGCTGCGCAGTAACTCGCCCAGTCCCCACGCCGCGATCTCGTAGTGCAAGTTGCCGTACTTCTCTTCCCGGCCGTTCTGCCAAACTTTGCGATAAGCGGCCGCGGCCTCCTGTGCGTGGCCGCCGGAGCGCAGCAGATTGGCCTCTTCCAGCGGGAAAAGATAATTTCCGGGATAACGCTCCGCCAGATCGTGCATGAACGCGCGGGCCTCGTCGTAGCGGTGCTCGCGCCGCAGGAACAAGCTCAGCACCACTTTCGCGTCGACGCTGTTTTCTCCGTTGCTATCGGCTACCTGATGCAGGTATTCGAGTCCTTTTTCCTTTGTGCCACTCAGCCCGACTAGGGCTACGGCGACCTTCACGCTCCAGGGCAGGCTGCCCATTACGTAGTTGTGGGTGCCCACAACCAGTTTCGCATCCACGTAGTTGGGATCGAGTTCCAACACCCGCTCGTGATCGCGGCGGGCGCCTACGGCGTTGCGCAGGGCAGAGAACCAGGCGCGCTCCACCAGAGCGGTGTAAAGCGCAAACTGCGCCCGGGTTACGCCACGGGCATAAAGTGCATCGATGCTGTCGGGATTCGCCTTGAGCTGCTGATCTTCGAGGCCTTCAGCCTGTTCCACCAGTCGCTTGATCCGCTCTTTCACCTTGGGATCGGCGGTTCGATGCGCCTGGCCGATGAAGCTGTCGTTGGCGTATTCACCGCTGTTCATGGCACCCATGCGATAAAGCTCGCGCATCAAGATGGTGGTGAGCAGGTGATTGACCGCGGAGGGGTCGCTCGGATGACGATCCAGGAATTTCTCGAACTCCTGGATCGCGCGGTCATAATCCATGTTGTAGAAGCGGTCGAAGGCGGCCTCGACCAACGGATCGCGCTGCTGAGAGGCGGCGGCTGAATGAGGACTGCTTCCCGACGCGTTAGGGGCTTGAGCCAGCGCTGGAAGTGACATCAAGCAGAGGACCGCGAGAGCGGAGAGCGCACTCCCATGAACCAACCGTTGCAGCAATGTCGGACTCGCTCGCATCCCCACCGTTAAGGCCTTGGAGTTTAGTCTAACCGAGTTTGCCGGAGCACGGGACGAACCAAAGGCGTCATCGGGCACCATCCAATAATTTCGTGATGAATGCAGCGGTCGAGCCCTATAATTCCGTCAATTAACAGTTCAAAACTGTCGTAACTGGGGCAAGTTTACGCAGAGATGCACGTAATAATTGCTCGTAGCGGCTTTTTCTTAGGATACGAAGTCGGTTGCAACTACTTGAGTTGAAACCACATTAGCGGACAGCATGTTTTGGCTGTCAGCTTGCTTTTGCTGGACCAGCGTTCTAGGTATGGCTGAAGTAGCACAAGAAGCACAGCAGGAGTTTTGGCGGTCTCCGACCGTGCTCGAACCAGCGGTGGAGGCTGCGCTCTCGGCTGCGGCAAGGAAAATGGCGGAGGTTTGCGCCGACTGCGGCAGCGAGTTCATGATCGGCGCCCGGTTTTGCCACGCCTGCGGTAAGCGCCGCGTTGCAGCCGGATCGGAAGCGGCGGCGATGGCCACGCCATGGGCGCGGAATGTAGCATGGCTGCGAGCGCGTGCCGTTGGGGTTACTGCCTCCTGGCGCAAGGTTTCCTTCCCGGACTGGCTGCACTATCTCCACTTCCATGAAATCAAGCGCTGGATAGGTCTGCCTACGGCGGCTCTGGTGGCCTTCATAATCGGCTTGGGTTGCGTGGCCGGAGCCCTTGGCGTCAGCCTCTTTTATCGAGCATCGAATCTGGCGGAGTTCCAGGCGATCCAGATGTGGCGGATCGAATGGCTGCTGGCCGCGACTGCCTCGTTTGTGGCTGGAATTCTGCTGAAGAAGCCCTCGGACAGCTAATATCGCCGGCATCCTGCCGGCTATCCCGAGGCCCTTGGCGCAGCAGGCGAAGCTACAACTGCGCCGAAGTCGGCATCCCCTGCCGCCAGGACGGCGGCGCTACCTTCTAAGATTCCCTTCCCGAACCCGCCGCACGCCGCTGCTGATTCATGCGATAGAGATGATGGACGGGGCCCGTCCCGCGCCCCAGGGGATGGCCGGCGGCAATGGCTGCGGTCACATAGGTCTTGGCGAGCAACGCGGCTTCAGCCAATCCGCGCTCAAGCGCCAGGTGGCAAGCCATCGCCGTGGCGAAAGCACAGCCTGTACCGTGGGTAGAGTTCGAGCGCTGGCGCTCGGCCTTGAAAACCTCCTGCTCGACTCCACGTTTGGTAGTGAAGCTCAACAAATCGATCGCCTTATCCAGATTCCCGCCTGTGATCACAACAGCCGCCGAACCCTTCTGGTGCAGTTTCCCAGCCGCGGCTCGCATTTCCTCGAGATCGGTCACCTTTAATCCGGTAAGGGTGGCCGCCTCGTCCACATTTGGAGTGATCACGTCGGCAAGAGGAATGAGTCTCTCGATGAGCAGCTTAAGACCGGGAGCGTCGAGCAGATCGGCTCCCGAGGATGATTTTAGGATCGGATCCAGAACGACATTGGGCAACTTCTTGCTGGAGCACTGGCCTAGGAACTCTGCGACCGCCTTGACGACCTTGGCGGAGCCCAGCATGCCGATGTGCACTGCGGCGATAGGAATGTCGGTTGCAAGTTCCTGCAGGGTCTCGGTCACCAAGGCCGGGTCGACGACCTCCACCCGGCGAACCCCAGCCGTGGACTGCACGGTCATGGCGGTAATGCAGGCTACACCATAGCAGCCGTGAGCCGCGATCGTCTTAATGTCAGCCGTCACGCCTGCCCCCGACGAGGGGTCAAAGCCCGCGATGGTCAGTACGACCGGAGGTTTATCAACCATGGTCCAGCCCAGATCCCGGGGAACAAACAGCAATAAATCTCTTTTGTCTAGCTATGCTCGTTTGTACCTAAAATGCTGCGAATAAACAACTTAGAAAGGAATTATCCGTAAGTGACTGAATCCATTGGAGATGAAAATACTTCCCTGGGTACGGCATATCACGCATTTACTATTATATAAACATGTAAGCCTATTGTTGTCAGCGATATGAATCACATTTATCATGATTAACAATAGGTTACGTGAGATATCAATTACTATCCGGTCACTATAGTCCAGTCACTTTCGGATTGACAAGGCCCTCCGCGCCCTCTACGATTTACAAACCGTTAACCAAACAGCCTAGCTAGGACGACTTTTTGAGATGCGAGGAGAACTGAATGCGACGACGTATAGCTCATGGACTGATGATTGCTTTATTGATCATCGGCCTAGGAGCAGCTCAGGGACCGAACAACTCGGAGGCCAGTTCAGCTCCAAGTAGATCAGCCCAAATCACGCCCGAAATCCGAACACAAGCCAAGGGCCAAGCCTACCAGGTTGGCACCGCGTCCTGGTACGGCCAGGATTTCGTCGGTAAACCTACAGCCAGCGGTGAAAACTACGACATGTTCGACATGACCGCCGCCCATCCCACGCTGCCCTTGGGAAGCTACGTGCGGGTCACGAACCTGCGCAACGGCCGGGCGGTTGTGGTGAAGGTAAACGACCGGGGTCCAATCGTACCGGGCCGAATTATCGACCTGTCCTACGGTGCCGCCCAAGCCCTGCAATTCGAACAACGCGGGCTGCAGCGGGTTCGTCTGGATTTGGTGAAGCCACGGACTCAACATCGGCAAGTTTACGAGACCGTGGCCTACAACCATCCTATGGCGGAACTCAAATAGCCGCTCTATACTGCTAAGGATGGAAGCAGCTCTACCCTACCGCATCCCTGGCAGCGATCCAGAAAATGATCGCCGCGAGAGCCATCCGCAGGAAAACAATCCCCCGAAAAGCGATCTACGAGGGGCCGATCTTCATAGGAACGATCTTGATAAGAACGACCCGCGCCGGAAATTAATTGTAGCGCTGGACGTTTCGTCGGCGGCAGCCGCGCACAAGATTGTGGCCGCCGTCGGAGACTCGGCGCTGACCTACAAGGTCGGCATGCAGCTCTATACCGCCGAGGGCCCGCAGGTGGTGCGAGAGCTGGTGGCCTCGGGCCGGCGCGTGTTTCTCGATCTGAAATACCACGACATTCCGCACACCGTGGCTTCGGCGGTGCACGAAGCGGCCCAGTTCGGCGTGAGCATGCTGACCGTGCATGCCGCAGGCAGTGGCAAGATGCTGCGAGCGGCCGCGGAGGCGGCTCGCGCCACCAACCCGGATTTGATTGTGCTGGGCGTGACGGTGCTGACCAGCCTCGACGAAAATGATCTGGAGAAAGTCGGCTTTCGAGGAACCGTGCGGGATGAAGTCCTGCGTTTGTCCGCGCTGGCGCTGGCCAGTGGATGCAAGGGCATCGTCACCTCCGCCCGCGAGGCTTCCGCAGTGCGCGCCGAACTGGGGCACGATTTCGCCATCGTGACTCCCGGCGTGCGCCCCGCCGGCTCCCGCCACGCCGATCAAGCCCGCGTCGCCACTCCCGCCGAAGCCATCGCCGCCGGAGCAAGCCACATCGTCGTCGGTCGCCCCATCACCGAGGCTGCCGATCCGGCTGCGGAAGCCCGCGCGATTCTGGGACAGATCGGCTGATAGGCCAGCGTAAGAATACTGCATGCAGTGACGTGGTATAAGGTGTCGCATCCGGCAACGTGGAAGAGCGGCGCGGGAAGCGCCGCTCTTCCACGTCGCCGCACGCGTTCCCGCATTTGCCCAAGGCCATGCCGCGCCCTGATACAAATCCCAGAGGCCAGTAGTGGCCCAGTTTGAAAACTTTGTCATTCCGAGCGCAGTTTTATCGCGCGAGGAATCTGCTTTGGTGCGGCCAACGGCAGATTCCTCACCGGCAAAGAACGCCGGTTCGGAATGACAAAATGTAATGTTGTTCAAACTAAGCCACTACCCAGAGGCGGAAAAACTTGCCGCTGCGATCCAAGGGTGAGATAATTCCGGTCTCCCCTTGGGCCCGCGCCCAGCCCAATGCTGTTCCATGAATAGAATCGCAATCTGGAGGCTTACGATGAAGCAGATTCTTGTCGTCTTGGCCTTTGCGCTGCTCTCGGCATCAGCTCTGGCTCAGGACGTTCAGAAACCGACGCCGCCACCTTATTGCCAGCCGTGCCTGTTCTATGGTGGGGACGCGGACTTTAGCAACCCCTATCGGCTTGGCCAATGACGACGTGTTTTACGAAATGCTGCACAGCACCGTTTACGTTCCCTTTCTAGTTCCCAGCGGACAAATCTGGACCATTATCGGCCTTTTCTCGAACGACACCACCGGCTATGGGTATATTGTCCCTCCGCGCATCGAGTGGTCCATATCGAGCGGCATCAGCACCGGCAATCCAGGTACCGTGATTGCTTCCGGAACCGCCGGTGCGACGCTGACTCCTACCGGACGCTCGGACAGCGGTGCGGTTGAATACACGGCCCTCGGGCGTCTAACGCCCGAAGCCACCGTGACGCTCACCGCAGGCGTGTACTGGATGACCGCTGTGCCGGTCTGCACAGCCGATGTCGGCGCCTGCCGCAGCGATAATTCGACCTCCGGAATTTCTTCGGTCGAAGATATTCCTGCGCCGAACCACAAGGGATTCGAGCCGAACGATCTCACTTATTTCACTAGTCCGAGTGAAAATATTTACTTCCTACCGACCGCCGGGCCGGGGGGGACTGCGCTGCCGGCTATTGCGATAAATTCTCCGCTGGCTTGCTCGGTTATGCAGAGCCTAGCAACTAAGCCGCTCGGAGCTTGCTAGGAACGGCAACGCTCGACAACTAAGCCGCTGCGAGCCAGTGCAGCCGAGGTCCGGCTGATTCCGGGGCGGAGCGCATCGCAGGCTCAAGCTTTGCTATGGGCTGACGATTGGTTGGAAGGTTCTGCAACTCCCTCCGCCGATCACTTCAGCAGATTCCTCAGCACCGCGACCTCCGCCGCAATCCCAGTATGCAGCGCTGGGTCCACATCGGGCGCAAAAAGCGGAGAGTGATTCGAAGGCAGCATCGTGCCGGCCGCCTTGGCCTGCACCAGCTTCTCCGGATCGGCTCCTCCAAGACTGAAGTAGAAGCCCGGAATTCCCTGCTCAACGTAATAAGAAAAATCCTCCGACGCCGTAATCGGCTCCGCCGTGACCACATTCTCCGTTCCGAGCGCTGACTCCAGCGCGCCTCGCAGGCGTTGTGCCAGCGCGGGGTCGTTGTACACCACATCTGTCGCTTCGTAGTGCTCGATTAGCGGCGGACGCGGCGCGCCCGCTGCTTCCGCTTCGGCCTTGGTGATCCGCCCTATGGCGGCGAGCACCTGCTGCCGAACTTCCACTTTGTTAGTGCGCACGGTCAGCCCCAACTCGGCGTGGTCGGGAATAATGTTGTTCTTGGTGCCAGCCTGAATGTAGCCCACCGTGACCACCGCCATTTCTCCCGGCTTCACTTCGCGCGAAGCAATGGTCTGCAAGGCAAGAATGGTGCGGGCAGCGATCACAATAGGATCGATCGCGGTGTGCGGCGCGGAGCCATGCCCACCCTTGCCATAGATCGTGATTCGGAGCGAGTCGGCGTTGGTGTTGTAAATTCCCGGCGTAATTCCCACCACGCCCGCAGGAAGTATGTTGCCTACGTGCAGGGCCACGGCAACGTCAGGCTTGGGAAATCTCTTCATCAGACCGTCGTCGATCATGCCCCTGGCTCCGCCAATCGTTTCCTCCGCTGGCTGGCCGATCAGCATGAGAGTGCCGTGCCAGGTATCTTTGCTGTGCGCCATGATCGTGGCTGTGGCGATGAGCGCCGCCATGTGCAGATCGTGTCCGCAGGCGTGCGCGACGGGAACATCGTGCCCGGCGTCATCTTTGCTGCGGACCTTACTCGCGTAAGTGAGTCCGGTCTTCTCTTCCACGGGCAGCGCGTCGAGTTCCGTTCGGAGCATCACAGTGGGGCCTGCGCCGTTCTTCAAGATAGCGACGATTCCCGTGCCGCCGACATGCTCGGTTACCTCATAGCCGAGGCCGCGCAAGCGGCCAGCCAACTTCGCCGCCGTTGCGGTTTCGTGCGACGACAGTTCCGGGGTCTGGTGCAAATCCAGATACAGCGCGTGCGCCTCGGGATAGACGGCCTCAACTTCTTTCGACGTTGCAGATTGAGCACACGCCGAACTAACCAGAGCCGCGAGCAGCAAGATTTTTGCTGGTTTCATAGTTCCCGGATCATATCTGGCAAACGGACAGCCTGTAAATTAGTTTGCACCAACAGTTTCATCCACTCAGCATTCCCAAAACTACCGAACCGTCGAATCAGTTTTTTCGATTCCAGCATTGCGCTGTTCCCGCAGGTGTACAATTTTCTTAGCAAGCACTGGGTTGCGGCTGCTTCGTTCAAATACCCGAGGTGCTCATGAACGTCCACATTAGTTACCGCCTTCATAAAACTCCCGCCGTAGAAAAAGACATCCAACATCAACTTGAAAAACTGCGGAAACGGCTGCAGGTGTTCCGTCCTGAACTGGTGCATTTGAAAGGTGTAGTGGAGGAGCTCTCGGCGCGCGAAGGAACCAGCGTCTCGCTCAACCTGCGCCTGCCTTCCGGTCAGATGGCGGTTCTGGCCAAAGCTTCCACCGCCCCGGCAGCAGTCAAGAATGCATTCGAGGATTTGCTGCAGCAGGTCAACAAGCACAAGGATCTGTTGCGCTCCACGCACAAGTGGCCGCGCCGCCAACATGACGCTTCGGAGCGCCGCAACGCCTCCGTTCCCTTCGAGCAGACTCTGGCCGCGGTATTTCCAGCCACCGTTTCCAGCGATGACGTGCGCTCCTACGTCAACGCAAATCTTTCCCGCCTGGAGCGCTTTGTGGAGCGCGAGATTTATTTTCGCGAAACCGCCGACCAGGTCGTGCCCGACTCGATTAGCAAAGAAGAAGTGATTGACGAAGCCATCGCCGCCGCTCTCGGCGAGGCGTATGAAAAGCCGGAGCGGCTTGCCCTGGAGCCCTGGCTCTATCGCCTGGCTCTGAATGCACTGGATCAACTCTCTCGTCCCGAAGGAAGCAACGGCGGCGCCGTGCGCCTGGAAGAGTCGGCGCGCAAGCAAAACGTCCGCGCCAGCGACGAGCCTGAACTGCAATTCCATCAACCCGACGAAACCATTACGGAAGAAACAATTATCGCCGATGACCGGGTGGCGACGCCCGAACAGATCGTCGGGTCGGATGAAATGATGCGCCTCATCGCATCCGCTCTGCACAACGCGATTCCAGCCCAGCGCGAGGCATTCATCCTGCACGCCATCGAAGGCTTTGGCGTCGACGAAATCTCCGCTATCACCGGCGTCCCGCCGGACACCGTGTTGAAATCCATTGCTGCCGTGCGCGATCACCTGCGCAAATCGCCAACGTTGGCCCGGCAATTCAAGGGCCGGTTTCCCGCCGTCGCGACGGCCTAAACCCAATTCCAGTCGAAAGGAAGCGAATGATCACTCGTGAGCAAGTCCATGAACTAGCCCAATTCGAAGATCCGGCAGCGTGCGCTTTCAGTTTCTACTTTCAGCCCATGACTCCTCGCAACAAAGCCCACAAGGAAGACGCGATCCTCGTTAAGGATTTGGCGCGGGAAGCGCAGCGCCAGTTGGAGAGCAAGTTTACGAGTACGAATACGAATACGAGTACGAATATAAATAAAGACAAGTGCGAGGCGGCGCGCGCCGATCTCGACCGCATTGTGCGCCTGGCGCACGACCTTCGCGGCAACGGTGCGCGCGCCAAGGCCGTGTTCGCCTGCTCTGCGCAGGGCTTTTGGCGCGAGTGCGATCTGCCGCCGCAACTAAGCGGGACGCAACTCCTTGTCAATCGCCATTTCCATTTGAAGCCGATCGCGCAATTGCTGGGAGCATTCCCCAGTCTTGGCGTCGTCCTCGTGGATCGTCATCGCGCTCGCATGTTCGATCTGCGCTTGGGCGAGTTGAACGAGCGCGAAGGATTCTTTCATCCCCTTTCCCGCCGCGGACGTGGGGACGGCTTCGCCGGTTACGATGGAGGCCACGCCGAACGCCGCGTCGCCGATGAGGCCCGCCAGCATTTCAAGTTCGTCGCCGAGTTCCTTAAGGACGCTTTGGAAAAGGGCACGTTCGAAAATTGGATTCTGGGCTGCCAGGAAACGCACTGGTCGCAATTCGAACCGCAATTGCATCCCTATGTTTCGCAGAAATTGCTGGGACGGTTTGCCGCCGAGCTAGCTCACGTGAGCCGCGAGGAAATCCGTGCGCAAGCCGAACGCATTTTCGCCGACTCGCAACAGGTCCGGTGCAGCGAAGCGGTGCGCGAGACGCTCGGCCAGGCACGGGGCAATGGCCGCGGCGTTACCGGATTGCGGCGCGTGCTGCACGCGCTGGAATTAGGCGAAGTCCAGACACTTCTAATGGGCGATCACTACGTCGCACAGGCCGTTGAGTGCATCGGCTGCGGCCATCTCGATGCCCACCTCGTGAGCTTCTGTCCAGTTTGCGGACGCGAGACGCGCAAAGTAGTGGATGTAGCCGAGGCGATCCTGCCCTGGGTGATCCGCCACGACGTCGAACTGTTTTACGTCAAAGGCGACGCCGAACTCGACAAGGTCGGCAACATCGCCGCTCTGTTGCGTTTCCGCTCCGAGAAGAAAGGCGCTAACAGCCTGCGGTCGATCGGCGATGTCGCCACGAATTTATCGCTGGGCCGCCAAGCCGGACTGGTTGGCCGTTACCGGGGATTGGCCGGCGGTTGAGTCCCAGCCCGTAATCCTACTCAACCCTTTGTCATTCCAATCTGGTCTTTGTCATTCCGAACCGGGCGAAAGCCCGGTGAGGAACCTGCTTTTGTTTCTGCACGTGTGGAGCGGACACTCCTGTCCGCTGCCTTTGACTTTGCTCTTGCTCGTGAATTGAAACAGCGCCAACCCCGTGCAGCGCCGTGGAAGAGCAGCGCTTCAGGGCCCCGTAAAGCTCCAGAGAACTCAACCGGGCTTCAGCCCCCGCAGTAGTTACACGATGTCCCCAAGATGCTGTGCGGCGACTTCCGCCAGTTCTCCGTGGACTTCTGCGCGTCCCGGTCGCCCTCGATCAGGACGCGCACATCGTCGTGAAGCCCCCCCACAACGAAAAAAACGCCCCCGCCCTGCAAGTCTTCTGACGCCGGGATCGAAAAATAACCCGATAACGCTAAGCGGAGTAGACTGGCCGTGAATCCGAGGGGCTGAAAATATGGCCTACTTCATCGATCTGTTCTCTCCAGAAACATACGACGCATTCGCGCGATCACCCCGCGACATTTCTGGATTTCGCCTCCGCCACAAGAATGCGGCCGACAAGATTAAGCCCGGCGACCTGTTCGTGTGTTACCTCACTAGGCTGTCTCGCTGGTTCGGTGTGCTCGAAGTCATTGATGGGCCCTTCATCGATAACAAGCCCGTTTTCGTTATCGAGAACGATCCCTTCGTAGTCCGATTCCGAGTGCGACCGAAAGTCTGGCTAAGCGCAGAGATGGGCATCCCAATTCACGACGACGAAATTTGGACAGGCCTCTCGTTTACCCGCGAACTGCACAAGGGTTCGCTTAATTGGACGGGGAAAGTTCGCGGTAGTCTTGTGCGCCTTGAGGATGATGACGGTGCCTTTCTAACTGGAAAGCTGATAGCTCAAGCAGCCCAAGGCAAGGCCTACCCGCTGAGCGAGCAAGACAGACGGAAGCTTGCAACGCACACCGTAAACCGACCCGAGAAAGTTGTTAACGTCTCAGTCCCCGAGGATGCAGGCAACATCCTAACCGCCGAGGTTATTCCAGAGGTTGAAGCTCGGGAATCCATTCGAATGCAGGCATTGATCGCGACCATTGGCGCACGCATGGGAATGTCGATCTGGATTCCCCGGTCTGACCGTGCAGCCGTCCTGGGAGAGTGGGAGAATGAAGGAAACAGCCTTCTGGAACGGCTACCGCTGAATTACGACGACACCACCCTCCGGACGATCGAGCAGATTGATGTCCTGTGGCTCAGGGGTCGATCAATAACGCGCGCCTTTGAGGTGGAGCACACAACCTCTGTCTACTCTGGGATCCTTCGGATGGCAGACCTCTTGGCCCTTCAACCGAACATGGATATAAAGCTTCATATTGTCGCGCCGGAGGCGAGGCGCGAGAAAGTCTTTCAGGAGATACGGCGCCCAGTGTTCTCTCTTCTCGACAAAGGACCTCTTGCCGAAAGCTGCACCTATCTGTCATATGACAGCCTCAAGGAGCTGGTCGCAGAGAAACACCTGTCCCATCTTTCGGACACAGTGCTCGACGAATATGCAGAGGAAGCGGAGTAAGCCTGAGGAGAAATGTTATCGCTGATGCAACTCGTCGCGGGAGCGAGGAGGCGTCCACCGCAGATCCATTCCTTCGCGCAGTCGTGCCAGCGCGCGCTTGCGCGCGTGTCGGTAAGCCTTGCGCCTGCTCCGCTGATCGGATTCCAGTGTGATCTTGGTTTTCATGAGAAGCGCACAATCAGGTGCTACACAATTCTACGTGCTATCCGACGCCCACGCTCGATGATCAGGGCTGCATTTTTTCCCACATAGCCATTGTGACATCCAACCTTGCGCCTCAAACGAAATCAGCCCATCATCGTCAAAGCGGAGGGAGTTGCATCGAATCGAGCGGCGCGGGGCACGGTCTAACTCCTTTGAGCACAAGATTTTACCCGCAAGTCATTGTGCCCAGGGGATCAAACCGCGTTTCCTCGCTAAGCTTATGATTCCAAAACGCCGGCTGTGGTAGGGTGGCCCCCAATTCCTCCGGGATGAACGCCTCGGGCTCCGAGCTTATAGCAGACCTCGCCTCGCTACGTGATATCCTTCCCGCTGCCGCAGGGGAGGAACATGACCGTATCACGCCGTGATTTCGTTAAGACGTCCGTTCTGGGAGCCGTCGCCGCAGGAGTAGGAACCCGAGCCCAGGCTGAAGACGCGAAGCCGAGCGCGGGTCCGCAGGAACACGTTTCTCAGGAAAATCAGTCGCAAACCGGGTCGCACAAACGCCCCATCATTATCTGCGCCAATAACGGCTACGCTTATCTTGACGACGCATTCGCCTTCCTGAAAAGCGGCGGGGACACGCTCGATGCCGCGCTCAAGGTGGTCAAGGGTCCGGAGGACGATCCCAACGACGATACGGTCGGCCTGGGCGGAATCCCCAACGAAGAAGGCGTGGTCGAGCTCGACGCCTGCTGCATGCACGGGCCCACGCGCTGCGCCGGTTCGGTCGGCGGCGTGCGCAATATCAAGAACGTGTCGCTGGTATCGAAGGCCGTGATGGAGCATACCGGGCACGTCATGCTGGTAGGCGAAGGCGCGGAGCGCTTTGCCGTCGCTGTAGGCTTCCCGCGCGAGAATCTGCTCACGGAACACTCGCGCAAGGTCTGGCTGCTGTGGAAGGAGTTCCACTCCAACGAAGACTGGTGGGGACCTGGTCTTGCCGACCCGCACTGGCAGGCGCCTGATTCGGGTAACGGCAAACCGCAAGCGGAAGTGTGGCAGGAGCGCATACAGAACCTGCGCACGCGCGCCGCCGATCTTGGCATTGAGCCGGAACTTCAAATGGATGCGGTGAGGAAAGTTCTGTTTCCGCCGACGGGCACAATCCATTGCTCGGCGTTGAACGATAAAGGAGAAATCTCCGGCTGCACCACGACCAGCGGGCTGTCGTTCAAGCTACCGGGGCGCGTCGGGGATTCGCCCATCATCGGAGCAGGGTGCTACACCGATCAGGACGTAGGTTCAGCCGGCGCGACCGGCAGTGGCGAGGAGAATATCAAGGTCGCGGGCGCGCATACCATCGTCGAGAACATGCGCCACGGCATGTCCCCGCAGGAAGCGGGCATGGACGCGCTCAAGCGCATCGTCCGGAACTACAACGGCGACATGAACAAGCTGCGATTCCTCGACATGACCTATTACGTCCTGCGGAAGGACGGCGCCTACGCTGGCGTTTCGCTGTGGGAAGGCTACTCGAAAGAACGTCCTCACAAGATTGCCGTCCACGACGGCAGTCGCCGCGCCGAAGTGACCGTGAGTCTGTTTAAGGGATATTCGCAGGATTTTCCGCCGGCTCCCAATGTTCCGGAGGAGGTGAAGAAGGAGTTCATGAAATAGCTCGCCGCTCCGGAGTTTATCGGCGGCCTTCTTCAACAAGATCCTTGATGGTGATGCCCTTCAAGGGCCTCGCGCGTTTGCGAATCTCTTCGATGTCTGCGAACACTTGAGCGAGGACGATGTCGGACCGCGGAGGAACAAGAATGGCAACGAGCTTTCCTCGCCGAGTGATGCCAATGCTCTCGCCTCCGGAGGCGCGCTTCACCAAGTCCGGCAGTCTTCGTTTCGCATTCACTAGCCCTATCATCTGCATCCGTAATGCTCCACCAGAACGATTTTAGGCGATAAAGCGTGTAGGGCATCGATCCGACTGGCCAACGACTAACGACCATCCGACCATCCTACGCGAACCTCACCTTCACATCCGGCCCCTTCTCCAGGTGGATGCTTTCGATGAAGCGCACTTTGCCGGTGAGCAACGTAAGGATGACTGAGGAAGTACGCGTGCCTTCCCCAAAGAATCGCACGCCTTTGAGCAGTGAGCCGTCGGTTACGCCGGTGGCGGCGAAGATGAGTTGCTTGCCGGGAGCGAGGTCTTCAGCTTCGTAGATTCTGTTCTTGTCTTTCACTCCCATGCGGACGAGGCGCTCTTCCTGGTCGGGCTTCACCACCAGGCGGCCAAGCATATAGCCGTTGAGGCAACGGATAGCGGCGGCGGTGATCACACCTTCGGGCGCGCCGCCCGAGCCCATGACGGCGTGCACGCCGGTGCCGATGACGGCGGCGGCGATGCCGGCCGAAAGGTCGCCGTCGCCGATCAGCCGGATGCGGGCGCCGGCGGCGCGAATATCGGCAATCAGTTTTTCGTGGCGCGGGCGGTCGAGCACGATCACGACCAGATCCTCTACGTCGCGCTCCATCCTCTTGGCGATGTTCTTGAGATTGTCGGCCACGGGAGCATCGAGCTCGACGGCGTTCTTGCAGGAAGGTCCGACTACAATTTTCTCCATGTAGCAATCGGGCGCGTTGAGCAAGCCTCCGCGCTCGGAGGCGGCGAGCACGGTGATCGATCCGGGAGCGCCGGTGGCGCAGAGGTTGGTGCCTTCGAGGGGATCGACGGCGATGTCGACCTCGGGAACCTCGCGACCGTCGGGAAATTCGGCGCCGACTTTTTCGCCAATGTAGAGCATAGGCGCTTCGTCGCGTTCGCCCTCGCCGATAACGATGGTGCCGCGCATGGGAATGGTGTCCATGGTTTGGCGCATGGCCTCGGTGGCCACTTGGTCGGAGAGCTTGCGCTCGCCCTGACCCATGGTGCGGGCCGAGGCGATCGCGGCCACTTCAACCACGCGCAGAAATCGCGATGCCAGATCGCTTTCAATGTTTTCGCCGAAGCTGCGAGCCTTGCCTTCCGGACGAGTTTGCGTAGCCATAGAGTCTCCGAGCGAGCTTAGAAAAAGGTTGTCCGCCGGGTTGAGACTATAGCGCAATCGCGAGCAGATTGAAAGTTGGCGGGGAGCAATGGAAATAACCGATACCGGAGTGGCAACCCACATGATATTCTCTGAGCCCTGTTGCAAAAAGAGACAATCATGCCGGTGTCGCGCCCGCTGACGTTTCTGTGCATTACGACCTACGAAAAGGGGCAGGAGTTCATGCGCGAGTGCAAGCGCCACGGCTGCCGCGTGATCCTGCTTACGGCGGAAAAGCTGCGCGAGGCCGACTGGCCGCGCGAGAGTCTGGACGACACCTTCTATCTTCCCGCAGAGATTCCGCTCGCTGACATCGTAAAGGCCGTGACGCACCTGGCACGCGGGCAGAAGATTGACCGCATCGTCGCCCTCGACGAGTACGACATGGAGACGGCCGCGACCCTCCGCGAACACCTGCGTGTGCCGGGGATGGGCCTGACCACTATGCACTATTTTCGCGACAAGCTGGCCATGCGCATGAAGGCGCTGGATCGTGGAGTGCGCGTCCCGGATTTTGTGCCGGTGGTGAATCATGCCGACATCCGCTACTACCTTGCACATGTGCCGGGGCCGTGGGTGCTGAAACCGAGGCAGGAAGCCTCGGCGATCGGGATCAAGAAGATTCACGCGGGCGAAGAGTTGTGGCCGGTGCTGGAACAATTGGGGGACAAACAAGCGTCGTACCTGCTGGAACGATTTGTTCCTGGCGAGGTCTATCACGTGGACTCGGTGGTTTCGGAAAACCAAGTGGTTTTCGCCAACGTGAGTAAGTACGGCAAGCCGCCGATGAATGTAGCGCAGGGCGGCGGAGTATTTACGACGTTCACGGTGCCACGGGGAAGCGAAGAGGATTCAGGGCTGCGCGAGATCAATCGCGACCTGATTGCGGCGCTGGGACTGGTGCGCGGTGTGGCGCATACGGAATTCATTCAGGCGCAGGCCGATGGGCATTTCTATTTTCTGGAGTGTGCGGCGCGCGTGGGCGGCGCCTACATCAACGAGATGGTGGAGGCTGCGACTGGAGTCAACTTGTGGCGGGAGTGGGCGCGCATTGAGATCGCGGGAGAACATGGAAGGTACCAGCTTCCTCCGGTGCGCGAGGAGTATGCAGGAGTGATTCTTTCGCTGGCGCGTCAGGAAGAGCCTGACACTTCGGGATACAACGATCCGGAAGTGGTCTTGCGAATTAAGAGGCATCACCATGCAGGATTGATTCTGCGATCCACCGATTCACAGCGTGTGCGGTCGCTGCTCGAAGGCTACAGCGAGCGCTTCGCGCAGGAGTTCCTCGCGGTCGAACCGCCGCGGGAGAAACCCACGGCGTAACCAAAACAGTCCACCCAAGGACCTAGCGCAAGAAATCGATGTTTCCGACCCGTAACCGAAAGTCTTGGATTGTATGTACATTTAATGTACACTGGCTTAGGTGGAAGCATCCCGCGAGTTCGAGTGGGACAAGCACAATCAACGGCATCTTGCACGCCATGGCATTCGTCGATCTGAGGCGGAGGACGTCTTATCGGGAAACCACGTTCTTCTGGAGGACCAGATGGTGGGGGATGAGCAGAGGTGGATTGCGGTCGGCTCGACCCGTGCCGGCCGCATATTAATGATCGTGTTCGCAGTTCGAAACGAGGCAATGCGTCCGATCACGGGTTGGGCCGCCGATAAAGAGGCAACGGCTTTGTATTTTAGGGAGTGGGGGCCAGTATAGTTTATGGCAAAAGCGAAAATGAAGCAGGCGGGGATTCCTAAATTTTCCAGCGAGGCAAAAGAGGCGGAATGGTGGGATGCCCGCCGGCCTGAAATCGAGATGGAAATCCGTCGGCGCCTGAAGCAGAGGCCAACCGTTACTTTGGGCAAAGTAATTCAGGGAGCGAAGCTCTCTCAACCTGTCACGCTGCGTATTTCCAAAGCAGACCTGGAGACCGCGCGCCGTTTGGCGGCGGAAAAAGGCCTGGGCTACCAGACGTATATCAAGATGCTGCTCCGGGAGGCGTTGGCGAAGAATGCGGCGGAGTAGGGGCGTTGAGCCCACGCCAGGAAAAAGGAACTTTCATGACCATAGGCAAGCTAAAGCCTTCGACGGAAGATCGGGTAGAGAAGTTGGCCGAGCGTTTCGCACTTGAAATCAACGAACGTGCCGCTCGGATGACGCCGGAGGAGCGGGAAAGGGCGGATTCCGAAACCATGAGGATTGCAAGTCGAGTGCCATCGGCGCGGAGGCGCTGACCTTGAGGCTTTACAAGTATGTCTCCCCCGAACGGGGGCTTGATGTTCTCAGTAACCTCCTCATCCGCTTTACGCAGCCTACCGCGCAGAACGATCCCTTCGAGTTTCGACCGCTTGTAGCTGGATTTCTTCGTCCCGACGCAGCGACCAAATTTGTCGCCGAGGAATTTGAGAAGCAGCTTCCTGCGGAGATTGCAAAATATCAGGCCGTGCTCGGGCCAAATGACAAGGCCATGTTGCCTATCATCGCCGGTCTGAAGCCTGCTTTAGTCGCGCTGGCCATCGACCAGATCGATGCAATTTTTCCCACGCTCAAAGAGTTGCTTTTCCAAAAGCTCGACAAGGCATTAGGTATACTTTCGCTTACTGAAGCGCCTAGCGACCTTCTCATGTGGGCACACTACGCGGCGAGCCACAGCGGATTCGTGGTCGAGTTCGACGGCATGCACCCGTGGTTTTGGGGCAAATTAGCTGACACGGATGAGTTTCGCCACCTTCGAAAGGTAACCTACATCGAGCAGCCTCTTTCTTTGTATCTGAGCGACTGGGACGGCCAGGACGTTTTCTACAGCAAACTCAAGAATTGGGCTTACGAACAAGAGTGGAGAGTTATTCGACCACTGCAGGAAGCCGCAAAACGAGTGGGCGACGACGTTTATTTGTTCGACGTACCTCCAGAAAGCATTCGTGGAGTAGTCAGCGGCATCAAGACCAGTCCGGCGGCATGGGCGCGGCTATGCGCAATTCTGAAGGCAAATCCGAAGCTCCGTCATGTATCCACCTTTCAGGCACGACTGGCCGCGGGTACCAACGCAGTAGAGATTCATCCTGCCACCTAGAACGCGTCAATCCCCGTCACACTCTGGCCGATGATCAGCGAGTGCACGTCGTGCGTGCCTTCGTAGGTCTTTACCGATTCCAGGTTCATCATGTGGCGCATGATGGGGTAGTCGTCGGCGACGCCGTTGGCGCCGAGGATGTCGCGGGAGAGGCGGGCGCACTCAAGCGCCATCCAGACGTTGTTGCGCTTGGCCATGGAGATGTGCTGGTGCTCGACCTTGCCCGCATCCTTCAGGCGTCCGACTTGCAGCACTAGCAGTTGCGCTTTGGTGATTTCGCTGATCATCCAGGTGAGCTTGTCTTGCACGAGCTGGTGCGAGGCGATGGGCTGGTCGCGCCACTGCTTACGCAAAATCGCATATTGCAGGGCGCAATCGTAGCAGGACATGGCCGCACCGATCGCGCCCCACGCGATGCCGTAGCGGGCCTGATTCAGACACATCAGCGGAGATTTCAGGCCGTCGCTTTTCGGCAGCAGGTTTGCCTCGGGGATGTGAACGTCTTGCAACGACAGGCCCGAAGTGACGGAGGCGCGCAGCGACCACTTGCCGTGGACGTCGTCTGAGGTAAATCCCTTGCGGTCTTTTTCGACTAAGAAGCCGCGAATCTTGTCGTTCTCGTTTTCCACCTTGGCCCAGATCACGGCGACATCGGCGATGGTGCCGGAGGTGATCCACATCTTTTCGCCGTTGAGGATGTACTCGTTGCCGACCTTGCGGGCGCGCGTTTTCATGCCCCCGGGGTTGGAGCCGAAGCCGGGCTCGGTGAGGCCGAAGCAGCCGAGCTTTTCGCCTTTCTGCATGGCAGGCAGCCAGGTTTGCTTCTGTTCTTCACTTCCAAAAGCGTAAATCGGAAACATTACGAGTCCCGACTGCACGCTGACGAAGCTGCGCACGCCGGAGTCGCCGCGTTCGAGTTCCTGGGTCATCAGTCCATACTCGACGTTGCCCATGCCGGCGCAACCGTAGCCTTTAAGCGACGCGCCGAAGAAGCCGAGATCTGCCATGGGTTTGACCAGTTCGCGCGGGAAACGGCCGGCGCGGTTGCATTCTTCGATGATGGGGATGAGGTTGTCTTCAATAAACTGCCGCGTGGTGTCGCGAACCAGGCGCTCTTCTTCGGTGAGCAGCGAATCGAACTGGATAAAATCGACACCTTTGAATTTGATGGCAGGCATGATGAGTCTCCGTGAATAAATCGAACTCCGCTCCAGAGAACGATGCTGCGAACGATGGAGCCGGACAGGTTTGCCGCCCGCAGAGTGGGGCGCGTGCCGGAGGGCAAACATATGACGGTAGCAGGGGCAAGGGAGCTGGGTCAACGGCGGCGGGCTGACCGTGTGTAAATGCTCCAAGATAATGTCACCCCATAACTGCTACGAGATTCTGTCACCCTCCCAGGATGGTGACGATGAGTCAGAAAGAGTTGCAACGAGTGAAGGTGATTGAAAATGCGGCAGGCGGGAGG
>Ga0302324_100002650_pt1 | contig 40967 bp, 36 predicted proteins | sample Palsa_T0_1_FD_201949 | JGI IMG/M metagenome (GOLD analysis project Ga0302324, IMG submission 201949) | Peat permafrost microbial communities from Stordalen Mire near Abisko, Sweden - Palsa_T0_1 | ecosystem: Environmental > Terrestrial > Soil > Palsa > Peat permafrost | place: Sweden: Abisko...
GTCCGCAGAATGACCAGAGCTTTATGAGTTTCCTGCGCCATACATCCGTGATGACGTTGATGTCCCTGGTCGTATGCTCGCCGAAGATATGGGCGCCTTGCTCTTTTGCTCGTGCCCGGATGCGGTTTTGCAGCCATTCCGGGACCCAGGTATAAACATGCGTGCCGGCCTTGGTTGTTCTTAGAAGAATTTCACCGCCGGGCTGCATGCGGTCCGCGCGGAAGGTTGCTACGTCGCTGATGCGAAGGCCAGTGTAAACCGACACCGAGATGAAATCCGCGAGGTCTTGTCCGGTCCATTTGCGGTTGTATCGAGCAACGTCTCCCTTTGCGCGTTGATGATGAATGGTTCGTGACCAGGCAATCTGCTGCTTGCCGTAGTCCACGCCGCAGGCATCATACATACGCTTGAGTTCATCGTCGCTGAAGGGGAGCTTTTGCTCGCTCCGCCTGTCGCCGGATTCCCTGCCCCGTGGATTTTTGACGTGCCGCGCCGGGTTCTTTTCAATCCAGTTGTTTGCTACGCAGTATTCGAAGAAACCCTTGACCGTGCTCATGTTCTTGGCTGCGGTCTGCGGAGCAACGCTCCATGCCGTGCGCATTTCTCGGACGTCGATCGGCGTCCATTGATCCACCATGATGTAGCCCCTGCTTTCGGCAAAGGCCTTCAGTTTTCCAAGCAGGATTCTATATTTCTTCTGTGTGTTGGGAGCGGCGTGCTCCTCGAATTCGGCCGTGATTGATGGCGCGTTCAATCGTAATGCGGGAATCGGATTTCGGTGGGGCAACGGCCTGGACAGGCTCAGGTCTTGAACCGGACCAGCTACCTGCTGCGCCGAACAGCTCTGCTAAGCCGCGCGCAGCGTCCCATCCCATCGTCCGGTGTTCTGGCGCTTGGCGTTTCCATGCAGAGTTCCGGAAGCATAGATGGGACATTCACATCGCCTCCAGCCTTTTTTTCGCTCGTCGTATTCGCTAGTGCGGCTGTTGTGGGGATGCCGGCCCTTGCAATTCAGGCGGTGGCGCCGGTACAGAGCAAGCATGGACTTATTCTATGCCGACTTGGCCCATTTTGCACCAAGATTTTGGCCCAGAACAGTAAAACATTTAGAATCAGTGGCGGAGAGAGAGGGATTCGAACCCTCGATAGAGTTTCCCCTATACACGCTTTCCAAGCGTGCGCCTTCAACCACTCGGCCATCTCTCCGGGGCTTGCAGGAATGCCGCCAGGCGAGCTTTGGGATGCTCTTCAGACCGCCTGCGCACTTCAGTTTAACATGCGATGGCCGCGAAACCGCCAGAAGCGCGGCACTGAAGAGCGGCACGGATTCCGCCGATGAATGAGATAGCTGAAGTCTGCCTGCTAAAACACCTGCTAAAACAATGGCTACGCTCGCTTACAAATGGGTTGCTTCCATCGCGCTGATGGTCTCACTCGTCCTGGTTGCCGGGATTTGGCACATGGGAAGCAATTCGATGATTGCCTGCGGCTTCTTCGGCGCATTCTTCATTTTCGCTGGAACCCGCCCGGGGACAAGACACCTGCTGATTGCGGCGGCGGCCGGCGCCGGTTATGCTGCGTGCTATGCAGCAATGGGGGGGCCCGTCGATCACGCTTACCTGGTCGCCCTGATTAGCGGCGGCGCGTTTTTGGGCATTGGAAGCATCACCGTGATGGCTTGGCAAAGGATCTGGAACCGGCCGTCCCAGCGGCCATCCAACCAGTCGGCAGCTTTGCGCGATGCTCTGGTGCTGCCCGTCTTCTCGCTGGTGGCCGGCTTGGGAATGAATTGGGCCAACGGATTCCCCCAGCGTACCTACGATCACCTGCTCTACGCCTTTGACGGTACGCTGTTGCGGATCGCGCCCGGCCAAACGGTCGCCGCGCTATTCAGGAGCTTCCCTTGGGTAGGCGAGGCGGCATCGGCCGCTTACCAGGGTCTGCTGATCTTCCCGCCGCTGTACCGCGGATGGGCGCTGCATCGTGGGCTGCGAGGCGGCGGCATAAATGTGATGCACGCGTTTGTCGCCGCGGGCGTGGCGGGATTCATCCTTTATCAGGTTTGCCCCGCCGAGGGTCCGGTATATTCATTCGGAACCCAGTTCCCGAATCATTTGCCGAACTGGGGCGAGATCTCCCTGGCGCCGTACTTGAGCGCGGGCGTACACAATGCGATCCCTTCCATGCACATGGCCTGGGCCTTGCTGATTTTGTGGAGCGCCTTTGAACTGGGGCCCCTGGCTCTTGCGACGGCCGGCGGCTTGGTCGGGCTCACGCTACTGGCTACGCTTGGATCCGGTGAGCATTATCTGGTGGATCTGGTGGTCTCTGTTCCATTGGCGTTCGCGGTTTGGAATGCGTTTCGCCGGGACAAACTTCGAGCCGCGCTCGGGCTCGGCCTAGTGTGTGGATGGTTGATTTACTTGCGAAGCGCAGCCTTCTTGCTTGTGCCGGGTTTCGCAAACTGGATGCTGATTCTCGCGACCGTGGCGGCCGTCGGAATATCCGAATACCTCCGCGCCGTGGAGTCGCCGTGGCCGCTAGGCTCGGCGCTGGGTGCGCGAGAGTAGCTTTTTGGCGCGCGCCAAGGCAATGGACTCGGCGTCCTCGCGCGTATCGGCGACAATCCGAACCAGCGTCGCTCCCGGCGAAACATTATCCGCCTTGGTGTGCCACTTGTCGCCGAGTTGATACGTGGTCAGGTTCACCTGCCACCCGTCGACATCCACTTTTCGCTCGCTGAAGTGTTCCGGCTTCACGCTTGAGTCACCCTTGCCCGGCCGGCTTCGCCGCGCCTTTTTCGACCGGCGCGCCGACCAGATTGCCCCACTCGGTCCAGGATCCGTCGTAGTTCACCACGTTGTCGACGCCCAGCAGATACTTCAGCACGAACCAGGTGTGGCTGGATCGCTCGCCGATTCGGCAATACGCGATGACGGGCTTGGATTGGCTGACGCCCTCCGCGCCATAAAGCTTCTGCAATTCTTCCGGCGGCTTGAATGTACCGTCATCGTTGCAGGCTTTGCCCCAGGGTACGCTGCGGGCGCCGGGAATATGGCCTCCGCGCTGGCAGGTTTCCGGCAACCCCGGAGGCGCGAGAATCTCCCCCGAGAATTCCTGCGGGCTGCGCACGTCGATCAGGACGGCGCTCGCGGTCTTCTGCGCTTGTTGAACCTGCGGCAGGAATGCGCGCAGCGAGTAGTCCGGTTCAGTGGCCTTGTATGGTATCGCGCTGGGAGCGGGCTTGGCTGGAGCCGTATCCAAATCGCGGCCCTCGGCCAGCCATTTCTTGCGTCCGCCGTCCATGATGCGCGCGTCTTTGTGCCCGTAAATTTTCAACTGCCAGAACGCCCAGGCGGCAAACCAGTTGTTGTTGTCTCCGTACAGAACCACGGTGGTATCGTTGCCGATGCCCGACTGCGTCAGCAAAACCTCAAATTGCGCCTTGGGCAGAATGTCGCGAATCAAGGTGTCGCAAAGCTGCGTGTTCCAAGCCCAGGCGATTGCGCCGGGCACGTGACCTTCGTCGTAGGCCTTGGTGTCGACGTCCACTTCCACCACGCGGACATTAGCGTCTTTGGCGTGCGAAGCCACCCAGCCGGTGTCTACCAGGACTTCCGGATGCGCATAAGTGCTCATGAAATCTCCTGGGTCAAATCTCTAGTTTCAGGCCAGATCGAACTTCTCGTGATGCAGCAACGGATCGGCCTTCACCAGCACGGGCCGGCGCAAAACCTCCTCGATTTCCTCGAGCGACTTGTTCTGATTCGATTTGAGGTACTTCGCGACGTCGGGATGGACGCGCAGCATGACATCCTTGCCTTCGATGGCTACGGCGATCTTGCCGGCCTCCTGCAGGATTTCGCTGACAATGGTCTGCACGCTCTTGACGTAGCCCGCCCCTTCGCAATGCGGACACGGCATGCACAAGGCTCGCTCCAAGCTTTGCTTCACACGCTTGCGCGTGATGGCCACCAAGCCGAAATCGTTGAACTGCAGAATCTTGTAGGGCGCGCGGTCGGAGCGCATGGCGTCCTCCAGCACCTGCATCACCTTTTGGCGATTCTTGCGCTCGTCCATGTCGATGAAATCCACCACAATGATTCCGCCCAGATCGCGCAGCCGGATCTGGCGCACGATTTCCTTGACGGCCTCGGTGTTGGTTTTGACGATGGTGTCTTCCAAACGGTTGGAGCGCCCGACGTACTTGCCGGTGTTGACATCGACGGCCACCAGCGCCTCGGTCTGGTTGATGACGATATGGCCGCCGGACTTGAGCCAGACTTTCGGACGCAGAGCTTTTTCGAGCTCCGCGGTAATGTTGAACGCGTCGAAAATCGGCTCCGGGCGCGTGTACAATTTGACGCGCGTCACCAGGCTCGGCTGGAAACGCTGCACGAAACGCAGCACGCTTTCGTACAACTCTTCGTTGTCCACCCAAATGGCCTTGAAGTCTTCGGTGAACTGATCGCGCAGCGTGCGCTCGACGATGTCGAGGTCGTGATGCAGCAGCAGCGGCGCGGGTCTTTTTTCGGCCTTTTGCCGGATATCCAGCCAGAGGTTGAAGAGGAAGTTCATGTCGGCCGCCAGATCCTCTTCGCTCTTTCCCTCGCCCGCGGTGCGCACGATGAATCCGCCCGGAACTCCGGCGTGATGAACCTGCAGGATCCGCTTCAGGCGCAGGCGCTCCTCGTCACTGGCGATTTTGCGGGAAACGCCGGTGTGTTCAAGGGTCGGCATGTAGACCACGTATCGCCCCGGCAGAGCGATATGCGAAGTGATGCGCGCGCCCTTTTGTCCCAGCGGCTCCTTGGCGATTTGAACGATAATCTCCTGACCTTCCTTGAGAAGCTCGCTGATGGAGGGCGTCGGCGCTTTTTCGGGACGGTTATCGGGGCGTCCGAATGTTCTGGGCTCGGGACGCTGTTCGGGACGGGTTGCGAGTGGTTCAGCGGCGGCACCTTCGCCGCGGGGCTCGTCAAATTTTGCGTCTCCCGGGGGTCTGGTTTCAACCTGGCCGCCGCCACGCATCTTGCGGCGCATGCGGCGCGGCAGACGGTGCATATAGCGTCCACCTTGTTCGCGGACTTGGGCGGAGAGCGGCGCGGAACCGGATGGCGGTTGTTCCGTGCCGGCTTCCACCGGGATATTGGTCCCAGCAGGTTCCGTATCGGAGACGCCAGACTCGACTATGATCTCGTTTTCAATTTCGGACGCGGGCTCTTCGGCTTCCTCGGCCGGTTCGGGCTCGGCCCCTGGATCAAGCAGCGCCACGGTGTCTTCGGCGATCGGCGCGTCATCCGGCTCGGCTTCGGCTTCCTCGGCTACTTCGGCGGCGAGCTCGGCCGCTGTCTCCGGCTCGGCCGCGGCGCTGGTTTGTTCGAGATCGCTTTCCTGCAGATCGCGAATCTCTTCTTCCTCGGCGTCGTCCAGCGGCTGGATGCTGGAGCGGGTGTACTTGGCGAGAGACTCGCCGGGGAGCACGGAAAAGTCGGTCGTGCCCGCGCTGAGCGGCGCTACTGGCGATGGAGCAGGAGCCGCGGAAGTGGCCTCAGCCGCGGCCGCAGGTTCGGGAAGGCGCGACGGACGCGAGACATCGGACGCGTACTTGGAATCGGGAAAGCCACGGCCGCGATTCCGTCGCCGGCGGGAGCGCCTGCCGCGCCCGCCCCGGTCGCCTTCTTCACCACGGTCCGGACGTTCGTTACGTTCGGTTCGTTCGGTGTGCGCCGCCACGGGGGACTCCGGCTCGGCCGGTCCCGCGGATGCGCCTATGGCGGCTTCGGGCGCGGACTCTGGAACGGGGGGGCGTTCAGCCGGCGGACGATTCCCACGCTCGCCCCGCGGCGACTCACGGTGTGACGACTCGCGGTTCACCGACACCTGGTCGAAATCCTCGCCCTCCTCCGAAAAGTCCGACACGTACAGAAACGTATCGCGCTCCAGACCCAAGTCGACGAAGGCCGACTGCATGCCAGGCAAAACCCGCGTGACACGTCCCTTATGAATGCTGCCGGCCAGCGAGTACTCGTTGGCGCGCTGGAAAAATACCTCGACTAGCTGGTCGTCCTCGAGAATCCCTAACTTGATCTCGTGGCGATTCGCTGCAATCACCAATTCCTTGCTCATGGATGCTCCTATGATTCATGGCAGAGAACCGGAGCTTCAGAAAACCAGAGGGCGTTACCAATCCATCCGCTGTCCGGGTGATCCAAAGGACCGTTGTCCCGGCGCGCGAACGTAAAATCTTTCAGCCTACCGAGGCGGAGAACCGAGTCTCAAACACCTCAATCCAAATGCCGGTCAGGACGCGGGACCAGGACAAGTGGATCAAACTCGCTGCACCCTCAATCTTCTGGAAAGCCAGCCGTCTCCCGGCCACTTTCAATTCACAAACCGCCGGAGCCGGACATTGTTCACGAGCCCCAGCATCAAAAACATCGCTACAATATTCGATCCGCCGGAACTCATCAGCGGCAGGGGAATGCCCGTGACCGGCATTCGTCCCACCACCATTCCAACGTTCACCAACACGTGAAACAACAACAATGCCGCTACGCCCATGCAGATAAACATCCCAGCCTTGTCCGACGCGGTTTGCGCGTTCTGGACGATCTGCATCAGCAACAAAAAATACAACCCGAGCGCCACCACCACGCCCACGAACCCATGCTCCTCGGCGAAGGCCGAAAATATGAAATCCTTCTGCGACACCGGCAAGAAACGTCCTTGCGTTTGGGTGCCCTTGGTAACGCCGCGCCCCCAGAGCGCGCCCGAGCCGACCGCTATTTTCGATTGGATCACCTGGTATCCGGATCCCTTGGGATCCTGATTTGGATCCAGAAAGCTGACCACCCGAGTCCGCTGATAATCCTTCAACACAACCCAATAGCCGATCGGCGCCGCCACGGCCACAATCACCAAAATCGCCACTGCGTACTGCCAACGAAAACCCGCCAAAAATACCCCGACCGCCAGGATCGGGACGAACGTCAAGGCCGTACCGAGATCCGGCTGAATCATCACCATGACCATCGGCAAGCCCACCAGGCCAGCCAGCTTCAGCAAATCCCGAAGCTCCAACTGCTCGCCCTTCAGCTCCGATAGATACCGCGCCACTAAGAGAACTACCACCAGTTTAACGAATTCCGAGACCTGGATAGTGTAGCCGGCGACGCCGATCCAGCGCCGGGATCCGAACACGGTCATTCCGATGGCGAAGGTAGCGGCCAGCGTTACGATCGACAGGCCATAAAAAACGTAAGCTTGCGCAAGCAAGGTGTGATAGTCGATCAAAGTTCCGATCCACAGCGCAAGGAACCCACCGAGAATCCAGATGGCTTGCTTCCACCAGGCTTCGGCGAAGCGAGTATCTCTGGTGGCGCTGAAGATTTGCAGCACGCCGAGAGCGCAAATGGCGCACACCAGGACCAACATCAGCCAATCGAAATCGCGAATCGAGCGGTGACCCGGCATATTTAGGGATTAACGGCCGCGACCGAAGCCGGCAGAGGAGGAGGCGCTTGCAGCAGATTCGTCGGGACGCGCGCGATTTGCGGCTGCGGCTGCGCCAGGCGGGCCTTTTTGTCGAAATAGGCCTTCAGGACATCGCGCACGATGGGCGCCGCGAGTTGTCCGTGCTCGCCGCTCTCGAATAACGCGGCCACCACGATCTCGGGGTTTTCCCGCGGAGCGAAGCCCACGAACCAGGCGTTGTCTTTATGCGTCAGACCGTACGCCGTTCCTTTCAACAGGTCGTTGGACGCCAGCTGAGCGGTCCCAGTCTTGCCGCATACTTCGATGCCGGGCAGGCGCGCGCGCCCGCCCGTGCCCCCGCCTTCATTCACTACGCCGTACATTCCGTCGATCACCTTTCGGATATTCTCCAGGTTCACTTCGCCGCGGCGCGCCGGCAGCAAGTGCGCTTCGGCGATCATGTGCGGCTGAAACCACATCCCGCCGATCGCGATTCCGCCGATCGCAGCCGCCATTTGCAGCGGCGTTACAGTGGTTGCCCCTTGACCAATTCCCACCGAGATGTTCTCGCCGGGATACCATTTCTCGCGGAAATTGCGGATCTTCCACTTCCGGGAAGGAACCACGCCCTCGGCTTCGTGCGGCAAGTCGATCCCCGTCTTGTGCCCGTAGCCGACCATCTCAGCGTAATGCGCGATATCGTCGATATCCATCCGGTTGGCGACGTTGTAGAAGAACGTGTCGCAGGAATGCACCAGGCCTTCGTGCACGCCAACCGTCCCATGCTTGCCCCAGCACTTAAAGAATCGGCCATAAAACGATGCGCCACCCGGGCAGCTAATGTGGAAATTGTCGTTGATCACGCCCGTCTCCAGGCCCGCCAACGCCATGATGGGCTTAAACGTGGAGCCTGGCGCCAGCTGCGCCTGAATCGCCCGGTTCAATAGCGGATGGTCGGGATTATCCAGCAGATCTTTCCAATCTTTTGATCGGATGCGGCCGGCAAACAGATTAGGATCGAAGGCGGGGCGGCTCACCATGGCCAGCACTTCGCCGGTTCGCGGGTCGAGAGCAACGACCGCGCCGCGGCGGTTTTCCAGGGTCAATTCGGCCACCGCCTGCAGATCCAGGTCAATGGTCAATTGCAGGTTCTTGCCGGGGATGGCTTCCTTGTCATCCAGGACGTGGCGCTCATTGCCGAAGCTATCCACCTCGACGCGCCTCTGCCCGTCCACGCCCATCAGCTGATCGTTGTACTCGCGTTCGATGCCGTCTTTGCCGATCACGTCGCCCTGGTGGAAATGAGCGAATTCGGGCGTGTTCAACTCGGCTTCGCTTACCTCGCCGACGTATCCGATGGCATGCGCCGCCAAGCCATCGCGAGGATACAAGCGGTGCTGGACGCGCACTACCTCCAGCTCGGGGAACGTGCTTGCATCCTTATGAGAGTCGACAAACGCCAGCTCGCCGGGCGTTAGTTCTTCCTTGATCGCGATCGGCTCATACTGCGGGGCGCCCCGCGACTGAAATCGCCGCACGCGGGCCACCAGGCCGTCATAGTCAAGATTCAAGCCTTCCGCGATGGGCCGCAGGTGCTCCATTTTCAGGTTTTCGCGCGATAGATACAGGCTGAAGGAGGAATGGTTATCGACAATCACCCGTCCGTCGCGGTCCAGGATTTTGCCGCGCGGGGCAAGCACCGGAATCGACTTGACGCTGTTCTCGAGAGCGCGTTCCTGATAGACCTCGGGGTTGCGAATTTGCAAGTCCCAGAAGCCGGTGACTAGGAACAGAAAAACAGCCACAGTGATGTACTGGAAGAAGGCGATCTTCGGCGCCGCGAACTTGGGATCGTCGCGCAAAAGCTGGTTCGACGAGGCCGACTCGTCTTCGCGCCCGAGATGAAGTTTCACAGTAGCATTCCGAGTTCAGCTCGCCACTTTTAGTTTATCTAAAATACGGAACAGCGGCAGCGCCACCGCCGCGTTCAACAGCCCAAAAATCAAGGTTTGTTGCACGTCGAAGGTGATGACCTCGCCCAACAAGGCGCGCGCCAACACCCAGTAGAAGAACTGATGGAAGAAGAAGAAGAAGAAGCTCAAGATGAAGGTAACCACAGGGTTTTGAACGTCGAAGCGCATGCTGACGGAGGCCGCGAAGTATCCCACCAGCGTCTTGACGATCCCATACATGCCGATCGGCTGATGCGACAAGGAGTCCTGCACCAGGCCGATGAACATCCCATAGAACAGCGCCGGAATCGGACCCCGGCTGCTCAAGGCGAAATGCACGGTGATAAGCAGCGGCAGTTCAAGATACGCCAGAAACGGGATGAAGCGTGGAACGTAGACCTGCGACAGCACGGCGACCAGCGGGATCGCCACCAGCCAAACAAAGCGAAAGCGGCTGGCGGTGCCCTTGCGCGGGGACTCGCGCAACAGGTGCTCGGTGTACTCGGTCATTGGTTGGTTGGCGCTTGAGGATGCGTGGCCGCGGGCGGAGGAACAGGCTTTCGCGGGGCAGGCGGCGGACCCACGGCGCCAGGTTCGTCATCGGCCGGATCGCTCGCTTCCACGGGCGGCCCGGGCTGCGGCTTCGGCGCTGTCTTTGCTGCTGGCGGCGCGGCAGGGCCGGGGACCGAAGCGTGAGCGCCCGTCTCGACGCCCGGCTGGGCGGCGCTGGCTGGTGGAGGCGCGCCATGCACCGAAGGGATCTTCGTAAAATCGGGCGGCTTCGATCCAGGCACGCCCTCGCCATACACGTGCTTCTGGTCGGCCCCGGCTTGCTTGTAGATCGCTCGGAGGCGGTCGGCATCCGTGCTTAATGCCCCCGGCTGAGGAGCGCCCTGTGGAATTTCGCTCGCGGCATCGGCCGGCAGCGGCAAAATGCGATAACCCGGAGCCGCCAATTCCCCAGCCGGCACTTCCTGGTGGACTCCCTGCAATACGATCAGCACTTCTTCGGCGCCACCCTGCATCCCGCTGGGCGTCACATAAATCTCCTTAAACGTCTTGCCGTTTTGCACCGCGGCGACTTGGCCCACCGGAAAGCCTTTAGGGAAGATACGGTCGTCGCCGGACGTGTAAAACCACTCGCCGACATCGACGCGCTCTTCGTTTTGAACGTAGTCCACCAAGCATTCCGCGTGCCCTTGTCCCTTGAGCGTGCCGTGCACTCGATTCTTCTGCGAAAGCACGCCCGCCGCGAATGTCGGGTCGGTAATCAGCATCACCAGAGAAGCCGTGGGATACGCGTCCACCACTTTTCCGACGATGCCGTCCGGCGTCACCACCGCCATGCCGCTCTCAATTCCGCTGGTGGACCCGCGGTCGACGAACACCACCTTCGAGTTGGCGCCCGTGCCGTTCCCGATGACCCGCGCGGCGATGGTTTTCGACGGCGATCGCGTCTCAAACACGCTCAACGCCCGCGCGCGGTCGGCGGTGGACAATTCATTTCTTAAATAGTTGTTCTCGATCTTGAGCTGGCCGTTTTCCCGCCGCAGGTTTTCGTTTTGACTGCGCACGCCCAAAAGAACAAAGTAGTCTTCCACGAAACCCCAGGTATACCGGCGGACGAACTCCAGGCCTTGCTCAACGGGAGTTACGGCCGTGACGGCCCAAACGCGTACCAGGGGAACATCTTTATTGGTCCTGACCTGATATGCAATCAGCAGCAACTGCGCCGCGATCACGATCAACAGCACCGTGAGGTGGCGGTAGCGGCTGAGAAAGAAATCCATAAAGTTACATCACCGGCACCGGCTCCCTCACGGCCGCGGCTCAGTAACGCACCGATCTACCGAGCCGCGCACGTTAGTTAGCGGTGCTTTCAGATCATTCAATCGCGACTCTCCGCAGCAATTTGAAGTCCGTTAACATCTTGCCCGTTCCCAGCACCACGCTCGCCAGCGGGTCCTCGGCGATCGACACCGGCAACCCGGTTTCCTCACGAATGCGCTTATCTAGATTCTTCAACAGCGCACCGCCTCCGGTCAAAACAATTCCGCGGTCGCTGATGTCGGCGCTCAATTCGGGTGGCGTCCGCTCCAGCGCCACGCGGATGGCATTCATGATGGTGGCCACGCACTCCGCCAGCGCCTCGCGGATTTCGCTGTCGTCGATGGTCAGCGTCTTCGGCACGCCTTCGATCAGATTCCGCCCCTTGATTTCCATCGTCAGCGGCCGGTCCAAGGGATAGGCCGAGCCGATCTGGATCTTGATAGCCTCGCCGGTTCGCTCGCCGATCAGCAGGTTGTACTTGCGCTTCAGATACTGCATGATGGCCTCGTCCATGGCGTTGCCGGCCACGCGCACCGAGCGCGAGTAAACAATGCCGGAGAGCGATATCACGGCGACGTCCGTGGTTCCTCCTCCGATATCGACCACCATGTTGCCCGAAGGCTCGGTCACCGGAAGCCCGGCTCCGATGGCCGCGACCATGGCCTGCTCCACCAGGTGCACCTCGCTCGCTTTGGCGCGATACGCGGAATCGATGACGGCGCGCTTTTCCACTTGCGTGATCTCGCTTGGAACGCCGATAACGATACGCGGATGCACCAGCACCTTGCGGCCGTGCGCCTTCAGGATGAAGTAGCTGAGCATGCGCTCGGTGACCTTGAAGTCGGCGATGACGCCGTCCTTCATGGGGCGAATAGCCACGATGTTGCCGGGCGTGCGGCCGAGCATATCCTTAGCCTCTTTGCCGACCGCCTCCACCTCGCCGTTGGTCTTGTTGATGGCCACGATGGAAGGCTCGTTCACAACAATCCCTTTGCCTTTGGCGTAAACCAGCGTGTTGGCGGTCCCAAGATCGATGGCAAGATCCGATGAGAATAAGCTAAACAACGAACGCAGGTTCATGTAGAGACTCTTCCGGCTCCTTCAACTCGCGCGAGAGGCTTTGCCACACGCATTTTTCCGGTAGTGCAGAGGTACAGCGGGAGGCGCTCCGACGATCCATCAAAAGCGTAACATATTCAACGTTCTACATCAATTTTTTCAGCGAACACTGTAACAGCCCGCGGCTGTGCCAGAATCAAGTAGATGCTGACGCGGCGGACATTTGCCCTGGGTGGGGTGGCCGGCGGGCTGGGGGCGCTGGCGGCTTGCGGCTACCACAATAAAGCGCGCGGTTTTTCGGGCTATGCCTTCGTCGCGAACCAAGACGGCGGCGCAATCGCCGCGGTGGATCTTCAAGTTTTCGCCGTGGCCCGGCACATCCACATCGACGGTTCCCCAACCGCCGTGCTGGCGCATCCGAAGCTCGGCCGGGTGTATGCGCTTACGCCGGACACCGGCTCGGTCCATGAGATTCTCACCGGAAATCTCACCTTTTCGCGCAAGCTGCGCGTGGCCAGCCAGGCCTTGGAGATGCGCCTCGCTCCCCAACTTGCTTCCCAAGGTGACGCGCTTTACGTGCTTTGCCGGCGACCCAGGCAGTTGGTTCGCCTCGCGCTTGATTCGCTACGCCGTGATCCGCTGCGGGTGGAGTGGACTCTTCCGCTCCCGGACGACCCCACGGATTTCGATGTCTCCCCGGACGGCGCCACGGTGGCCATCAGCTCCGGGGCCGGATGTTCAATTACGTTCGTCGACGTCGCGAATCACCGCTCCTTTTCGCCGATGCGCACCAGCGGCGAAATCGGACTGGTTCGATTTCAGCCGCCGCACGGCAATGCGGCGCGCGCGCAATCGGATTCACGCCAACTGATCGCGGCCAACGTCAGTCAACGTATGTTGTCGATTTTCGACGTGCCGCGCAGGCGCCTGATGGTGAACCTGCCGCTCGCGGTGCGGCCGGATCATCTGTGCTTTAAGGAAGACGGCGGTCAAGTGTTTGTCACCGGAGAAGGAATGGACGGAGTGGTGGTGGTATACCCATACTACACGCCACAAATCGGCCAAACCGTGCTGGCGGGTCACAACCCCGGCTCAATGGCCGTATCCACATCGCCAGGCTATTTGTTCGTGGCGAATCCAAAATCAGCCGTGGTAAGCATCCTCGACATCGAAACCGGCAAAGTCCTGGCAGTGACGCCGGTGGGCACGGAGCCTTCCTCGATCACCATCACGCCCGACGATAAGTACGCTTTGGTCTTGAACCAGGCATCGGGCGACATGGCGGTGATTCGAATCCAAAATGTGCCCGGCGCCGCCCGGTGGAAGAAGGGCCCGCTGTTCATGCTGATCCCGGTGGGCTCGAAACCGGTAAGCGCGGCCGTGGTTGCCATTTAGGGTCGCGATCTAAAACGAGAACTCTTCGATCAACGGCGGCGTCTGATCGAAATCGCTGTAACGGATCCACTTCGGGCGCACCACGAAGTACGCGATGCCAGGCCAGCTCAGCCGATCGGGGCCATCGGGCCACGCCGCGAAATAAACCTGTTGATAGCGCGCCAGCTCCGCGCCCGTGGGCTGGTATGCCGACCCTTCATATTGCACCGTAACTTCGCCCGCCCAGCCAATCACTAACGAAGCGGCGGGATTCGCCAGCAGGTTGGTGTATTTCCGCGAGCTCGCCACCGTATCGAAAATGATCTCCAACCCGGGCGTCACGGCAATACCAACCAGCGCCGATTGCGGAGATCCGTCTGGAGAAATGCTTCCAAGAACTCCGAGTTTATGCCTAGCCATGAAGTTGAATAGGTCCGCTCTAGTCATGCCGCATTCCACGCCGCGTTGATAATCGCGAGTCCCGCGATGGCGGCCGTTTCCGCGCGGAGAATCTCGTGGCCGAGCGAAACCGCGCACCAGCCGGCGCTCGCGATCAACCCGCGCTCGCGATCAGTCCAGCCGCCTTCCGGACCTAGCAACAGCGCCACGCGATCTCCCGCCCGCCGAGACGCAGGCAGAACCGACAGCATCGGCCCGGCACCCCGGACTTCTTCAAGCAGATAGCGGTAATCGGCCTCGATCTCGATGGCTTCCGCCAAAGCGACCGCATCGCGGATCGCCGGCAATCGCGCGCGCCGCGATTGTTCGCTCGCTTCCCTCGCGATGCGGTTCCATCTCACCGAGCGCTTCTCCGCGGCTTTTCTCAGGCCCTTCTCGGTGCGCTCGGTTTCCAGCGGGATAATCTGTTCAACGCCCAACTCAGTGGCCTTCTCGATGATCCATTCGAAGCGCTCGAAGCGCACTAAGGCCGCAAACAACGTGGTGCGCACCACAGGCTCGACCGCCGCCAACCGCTCCTGTATCGCAAATGAAACCAGGTCCTTGCGCGCGCTCTCCACTTCGGCCAAATAGACGCTGTGATTGTCAGAGATCTCGAACTGCTGTCCTGGCTCCACGCGCAACACGCGGGTCAGATGGTGGGCATCCGGTCCGGTGATCCGCGCGCGCCCCGATTGCACGGCATCCACGAAGAAGCGGCGGCGGGCCATGTAGCTAATGTACTCAGTTTCGTGGAACCTCCACTGCCAAGCTTGCGTAACTCGTACATCATGATCTTTCAAGAGATCCGGCAAGCCGTTCGACTGCTGCTAAAGAACCCGGGCCTGACGGCCATCGCGGCACTATCGCTCGCGATCGGAATCGGCGCCAATAGCGCGCTGTTCAGCTTGACCGACGCCCTGCTGTTGCGCCCGCTTGCCATCGCACGGCCGGGCGAAGTGGTCACCGTGGTTACCAACACCGCGGCATTTTCCGTCGGCGGGCTCTCTTACCCCGACTACCGCGACCTGCGCGAGAAGAGCCGGGCATTCTCCGGCGCAGCAGGAGGGCTGGCCGCTTTCCAGTTCTATTCCGTCGGCTTCGCGCCATCGGCCAGCATCCAGCCGCAAATGCGAATGGGCATGCTGGTCAGCGACAATTTCTTCAGCGCGCTCGGCATCGAACCAATCCTCGGCCGGGCCTTTGCGCCGGACGAAGGCAAAGTTCCGGGACGCGACGCAATCGCGGTGCTGAGTTATGACCAATGGGTAAATCAATTCGGACGCGACCCGGGGATTCTCGGACGCATGGTTCGGCTGAACGGGATCGATTTTAAGATCATCGGTGTCACTTCCGAATCCTTCTTCGGCCTGGACCTCTACGTTCATCCGGCCTTCTACGCGCCACTCAGCATGATGCAGCGTCTCGGCGCCATCGGGGCCAACCCGCTGGAAGACCGCGCCAACCGGTTTCTTCAAGTCAAGGGCCGCCTTCAGCCCGGCATATCTCGCGAACAGGCGCAAGCGGAATTGATCGGCATCGCAAAGAACCTGGAGAAGGCCTACCCGGTCACCAACCACAATCACACCATCGCGGTGCAGACGGAGTTGCAGTCCCGTTACCAGCAGGACCCATACGATAGCGCGCTCGTGATGACGCTCATGGCATTGGCCGGCCTGGTGCTGTTGATTGCCTGCGCCAACGTCGCCAATCTATTGCTGGCTCGCGCCAGAAGCCGCTCCCGCGAAATCGCGATCCGGCTCGCCATCGGCGCCGGACATTGGCGCCTGCTGCGGCAGCTCCTGATCGAGAGCGCGGTGCTGTCGTTGCTCGGCGGCGTGCTCGGCCTGGGATTGGGCTCCTTCGGCATCCGGTTCTTGAAGGCCTTTCAAATCCCCACGGACCTGCCCGTCGTGCTCATGATTCAGCTTGACCACCGCGTTCTGCTCTTCAGCTTGTGTGTTGCAGTGGCGAGCACTCTGCTCTTCGGCCTGGCGCCGGCGTGGCAGGCCGTGCGCACGGACTTGATTCCCGCGCTGAGAGCCGCCGGCCTTACCGCCAGCGCCCGGCGCAGAACCATCGGACGCGACGCGCTGGTCATTGGCCAGGTGGCGCTCTCGCTGGTATTACTGGTGGCCGCCGGCATGCTTCTGGACGGTTTCCGCAAGACGCTGGGGCTGAACCCGGGTTTCCGAACAGATCACGTCATGACCATGCAGTTCGACACCATGCTGGTCCGCTATACGCCGGAACAATCGCGCCAGTTCTATCGCAACTTAATCGACCGCTCGCGCGCATTGCCGGGTGTAAAGTCGGTAGCTCTCGCGGAAATAGTTCCTCTGATGCCCGCCCAAGCCTCGCAAGTCGTGATTCCGGAAGGTTATCAGTTTCCCAAGGGCCAAGAAACGGCGACGGAGTTCGGCGAATCGATCGACGAGAATTTTTTCACCACCATGGGGATGGAGATGGTGCGCGGCCGTTCTTTCAGCGTTACCGACAAGGCCGACACACGGCCAGTCACCATCGTGAACGAAACTTTCGCCGCGAAATATTGGCCCAATCAAGACGCCATCGGCAAACGCGTCCGCATCAACGACAGTAAAGGACCATTGGCGGAAGTGGTGGGTATCGCCAAGACGGCGCGTTATACGTTCATCGCTGAGGAGCCCACGCCTTATATCTACCTGCCGTATGCGCAGCAGCCCAACAGCCGGATGACGGTGCTGGTGGAGACCGCGGGCGATCCGGCCGGCATTGCGGCGCCGCTGCGGGACGTGGTCCGATCGATCGACGTCAATGTACCGATTTACAACGCACGCACGCTCGGGAATATATACCAGATGCGTGCGATATCGGTGATGCTTCTCATCCTGGAACTCGTCTCCACCATGGGTTTGCTAGGACTGACGCTCGCGCTGGTCGGGCTATATGGACTGATTGCATACTCGGTCAGCCGCCGGACGCAGGAGATCGGCATCCGCATGGCGCTGGGCGCGAATCGCGGCAACGTCGTGAACATGGTACTGCGGCAAGGCTTCCTGCTTTCGGCGCTGGGCATTTGCATCGGATTCGTCGGCAGCCTCGGCGTTCGCGGCATTCTAAGCAAGGGATTGATCGGGCTGGGCAGCAGTAACCCGGCGGTCCTGGTTATCGTGCCTTTGGCGCTATTGCTGGTTGCGATCGCCGCCTGCTACGTTCCCGCGCGTCGTGCGTCGAAGGTGGACCCCATCCGCGCCTTGCGTTACGAATAACCGATCCCGGCAGGGATGGCGCATAATAGCCCTGAGAGATGATCGCCTTCCTGCGCGGCAAGCTGCTCGAGAAACATCCCAACCAAATCGTCATCGATACGGCCGGTGTCGGCTATGATGTTGTGATTCCGATCTCGACGTTTTCGGCGCTTCCCGATACTGGCGCCGAGGTCGCGCTGCGCATTCACACCCATGTTCGTGAAGACGCGCTGGCGCTGTTCGGCTTCTTAACGTCGGAGGAGAAGGCGCTGTTCGAAAAACTGATCTCGGTGAGCGGCATCGGGCCGGCGCTGGCCATAAAGGTTCTGTCGGGCCTTGCGGCGCTCACGATCATCGACGCCATTCGCGGCGGACACGTGGAGCAACTGGTGCGCATCCCGGGCGTCGGCAAGAAGACCGCCGAGCGTATGGTGCTGGAGTTGAAGGATAAGCTGGAAGGTTTGGGAGGAGGCGGCGCAGTGCCTGCCGTTTCGTCCAAGACCGAACCCGCGCTCAGTGCGATCGAACACGACGTGCTTTCCGCGCTCCTAAATCTGGGCTGCCAGCGAGGTGCCGCCGAGTCCGCTGTGCGAAAAGCCAAAGCCGCCGATCCGGGTTCCGCCTTCGAGCCGCTGTTCCGCAGGGCGCTGGAGCTGGTGCGATAAGATCGCTTCCTCACGGTCGCGGCTCGGTAACGCGCTTCTGAGCCGCGCACGTCAGTAAGCGGACCACTTGCTAATCTAAGACCACATGCGCGAGACCGGAATCGCATCTCCCTCGGCACTGGAAGGCGAGCGGCAAATCGAAGCCGCTTTGCGTCCCACCAGACTCACGGATTTTACCGGCCAGCCGAAGCTTAAGGAAAATCTTGCGATCGCCATTGAGGCCGCCACCAAGCGCGGCGAGGCCATGGATCATGTTTTGCTCTATGGACCGCCGGGCCTCGGCAAAACCACACTCGCCACCATCATCGCCGGCGAGTTGGGCGTGGGATTCGAACAGACCTCCGGACCGATTCTTCAAAAGAAGCTTGACCTCACGGGCGTCCTTACCAACATCCGGCCGCGCCAGGTCTTCTTCATCGACGAGATTCACCGGTTGCTTCCCGACGTGGAGGAAATCCTGTACGCGGCGCTCGAGGACTTCCGCATGGACATTCTGATTGGAACGGGGCCGGGCGCGCGCACGCACTCCATCGCAATCCCGCACTTCACCGCGATCGGCGCCACCACGCGCCAAGGTCTGGTGAGCGCTCCCCTGCGCGGGCGCTTCGGACTGGTTCTGCGCCTCAATCACTACGATGCCGCCGAACTGACCGCCATCGTGCAACGCTCCGCGAAACTGCTCAACGTGACCGTGGATCCCGACGGCGCCGAGGAAATCGCGCGACGCAGCCGGGGCACGCCGCGCATTGCTAACCGTTTGCTGCGCCGCGTCAGGGATTACGCGCAGGTGCGCGCCGAAGGGCACATCGATCTGCGCGTGGCCACCAGCGCCTTGGATTTGCTGGAGGTCGATCGCTACGGCCTGGACGAGATCGACCAGAAGATCATGCTGACGCTGCTTGAGAAATACGGCGGCGGACCGGTAGGCGTGAACACCATCGCCGCGTCGATCGACGAAGAGGCCGACACGATCGAAGAAGTCTACGAGCCTTATTTGATGCAGCTTGGCTTCATCGATCGCACTCCGCGCGGCCGCGTCGGAACCGAGCGAGCGTTCGAATATTTCAAGATCCCGCGCGCGCGGCGCGGCGCCATGCAGAGCGATCTGTTTTGAAAACGGTGTATCTGGGCCTCGGCTCCAACGTTGGCGATCGCGAGGCGAACCTTCGGGACGCACTCAAACGCCTGGAATCCGCGGGAATCCGCGTGGTGCGCCGGTCATCGCTCTACGAAACAGAACCACAGGAGTTGCGGGAGCAGCCTTGGTTCCTGAACGCCGTCGTGGAAGTGGAAACCGATCTATTCCCTCTCCAAGTGCTCGCGTGCATTCGGAACATCGAGCGCGCGATGGGGCGCCGCCGCGTGACTCCGAAAGGCCCTCGTAATATCGATATCGATATTCTGTTCTATGGACGAAGCGTGATCGATACGGCGGATCTCGAAGTGCCGCACCCGCGCATCGCCCAGCGCCGCTTTGTCCTGGAGCCTCTCTCAGAAATTGCTCCTGACTTTCGGAATCCGGTGACTGGGAAAACTGCGCGCGAGATGCTGGCTGGCTTGGAGCCGCAAGGCGTCCGGCGTTTGGACGTCACCCTTTGAGCGGCGTCTTGAGGAGCCAGTGCCGGTCCTTCTCGGTCATTTTCTCGGCGGCCAGGCGCAGCGTCAGCCTCGGCGCGGTCGCCCTCCAGTCATCCAGGAATCGAATTACTTCGCTTCGCCTCTTCGGATACGTTTCCTTCAAAAGCCAGCCAACGCCTTTACGCACCATGTCGTCAGTGTCGCCGCGCAATAAATCGCAGATGTGCAAAATTGTTTCGGTGTTGCGGCCTTGCTTGGCTTCCTGGATAAACGACACCGCCGCCGAGCGCCGTTTCCAGCGATTCTTGGATTTCGTCCAGCGCGCCAGCCTGTCCGCCAAACCCGGCCGATTTGCGATCGACGCCGCGATCAGCCACGTAGAGACGCCATCGCAATGCGACCAGTTGCGGACATAGCGATCGATCCACCGCTCGAACATCCGAAACTCGCGCTCCCCGCACGATTTCGCAAACCGCCGGTAGAGATGGCACACGATCGCGCCTTCCTCCAGCATGCCGCTCTTCCAAAGGTCGGTGACAAATCGATCGCGCTCCGCAACAGGCCAGTGCTTCACTTGCGCGTAGGCGAGGCGCGCCAACTCGCGAAGCTGCGGCGTCCGGACTCCATACGGCTTCACCGGCTCCTTGAAAAACCATCGCAGCCCGGCCTCGAATTCCGGATCGGCCCCAGCTTTCAATTGCGCGCGCGTGGTCTTGAGCAACTCTTGTACCCGATCCGCCATTACTCTCGACAAATCCCGCGCTCGCTGCTCTCGATGAACTTCACCAGATGCCGCGTGTGCTCGGTGTCCAGCTCGGCCGCAATCCGCGCCAGGGCATCCTTCAGCTTCAGCCTGGAGCGATACAGGATCCGGTACGCCGATTTGAGAGCGGCAATCTCGTCAGCGGTGAATCCCGCGCGTTTCAAACCCACCACGTTCAAGCCATTCGGCCGCGCGTTGAAATCCGTGTACAAGAAGAACGGCGGCACGTCCAGGTTCACGCGCGAATTGCCGCCGATCATCGCCAGCCGCCCGATCTTCGAGTATTGGTGAATCACCACGCCGCCCGAGATGAACGCCTGATCCTCCACGTGCACGTGCCCCGCCACCAACGCGCAGCTCGCGATCACGCAATCGTTTCCGATAACGCAATTGTGCGCGATGTGCCCCGAGGTCATGATGTAGTTGCGATCGCCAATCGTGGTGACGCTCTCCGGCTCGGTTCCGCGCGAAATCGTATAGTGCTCGCGGATGATATTGCCATCGCCGATCCGCAGGTAACTGCGCTGGCCGGTGAAGTTTTTGTCGAGCGGATCGGTCCCCAGCACCGTGCCGGCCGAGATCTCGTTGCGTTCGCCGAGCGTGGTCCAGCGCTTCACGAAAACGTACGGTTCCAGGCGGCAGAACGCTCCGATCTCCACGTCCTCTTCCACGATCGCGAACTCGCCAATGCTGGCCCCGGGGCCGATGCGCGCCTGCGGATGAACGCGCGCGCCAGCGGCCACGGATGCCGACGGATCAACTGGCATAAATTTGTGGCATAAGTTTGTATCATACAGGGGTGCGAGTCGATGAAATCGCCGGGCACTTGAAGGCCGGCTTTGAAGGAGCGGGCGATCTCGATATTACCGGAGCCGCGCCGCTCGAATCCGCCGGGCCCCGCGAGATTGCGTTTATCGGCAGCCGTAAAGCCGCCGCCCAAGCTGATCGATCGCGAGCGGGCTGTATCTTGGTAACCCACGAATTCCCCGCGGGCCGCACGGTGATTCGCGTTGGCGATCCACGCGGCGGCTTCGCCAGCGTGATCGGGCTGCTCTATCCGCGGCCACCCATTACTCCGGGCGCTCATCCCACGGCAGTGATCGCGCCGGACGCCCAGATCGCACCATCGGCCGCCATCGGACCGCACGCGGTGATCGGCGCTGAAGTCCGAATCGGCGAGCGCAGCAGCATCGGCGCAAGCTGCACCATCGGAGCGGGCACGCGCATCGGCGCCGATTGCGTGCTGCACCCGAACGTTACCATCTACGATCACGTCAGCATCGGCGATCGCGCCTTGCTGCACTCCGGTTGCGTGCTGGGCGCCGATGGCTTCGGATTCGTGCGAGGCCCGGATGGCTATCGGAAGTTCCCGCAGATCGGGCGCGTGGAGATTGGCGATGATGTCGAGATCGGCGCCAATTCCTGCGTCGATCGCGCCGCGCTCGGCGTCACGCGCATTGGAGACGGCGTCAAGCTCGACAACCTGGTGCACATCGCGCACAACTGCGATATCGGGCGTCACGTGGTGATTGCCGCGCAAACGGGCCTCTCGGGAGGTGTCGTGGTGGAAGACTACGCGGTGATTGGCGGACAAGTTGGAATTGGAGACAAGGCTCGGATAGAAACGGGCGCGGTCCTCGGCTCCGGCTGCGGAATCCTCACGTCCAAAATAGTTCGCAAGGGCCAAGTAGTGTGGGGAACTCCGGCGCGCCCGCTAAAGGAACACTTGGAGCAATTGGCCAGCCTGTCGCGCCTGCCGAAGCTTCGCAAGGAGATTGCGGAACTGGAGAAAAAGCTGCGCGATCTCGAGAACGGCTGAGTAGCTGAAGCCGCTATCTCGCGCCCGCACTGTGCACGCGCGCGCAAGGTTTGCGCACCATGCCCGCGCGGCGCTCGAGTATTGCGTTCGCTTCCTCCACCAAACGCTGGAGGTGCGTCATGTGCATGCGCGCCTGAACCTGCGCGGCCGGCAGGGTCATCTCCAAATAGTAGGCAATCGCCTCAATGGAACTTAGCGGCTGGCGCAACTCGTGAACCAATTCACGCAGTCGCTCGTCAGGCGACGCAGCCGGCAAAGGGATCTCAATGGAATGGGAGCTTTCGGGAAGAACCGCGGCAGCAGCAGACATCGTGTTTTAGCATTCCCTTTCGTATGCTCACAGATCAACGTTTGAACCAGGTGAGCATCAACACGCTAAATGGGGGAAATCGTTTTATACCGCCAAACTCGTGCGCAGGTCAAGCGAATCTTCGGAAAACTTTTTTATTAGTTTCTGATCGTGAATTGGCCGACTGTCTTAGATCTAGTACGGCTACTTCGCCGATACTAGACGCGCGATGCCAAATGCCGCCGCGGCGGCTAACCCGCCGATCAGTGCCGTCCGGGCAGCACTCGATCCAGGTGACGTTCCCGTGTAATGCCCTTTCACCGCGCCGAACGCAGCCAGCGCGATGATGGTGGCGATCACGGAAGCGATCAGCGCGGCATAAGCCGAACCCATCAGCATATAGGGAGCCAGCGGAATCAAACCACCCGCGATGTACGCTCCCGCGATCGTGCTCGCGCTGCGCAGAGCTCGTTTGGGATCGGGCTCCTCCAGGCCCAACTCGAAGCGCATCATGAAATCGATCCATTGTTTGGGCCGCGTCCGCAGCGAGTCGACGATCGGAACGGCCTCGGCGTGCGTTAGGCCATACGTTTCGAAGACCTCCAGCACCTCGCGCGCCTCCTGGTCGGGAATTTCTTCCACCTCGCGCTGCTCGCGCCGCAACTCACTCGCGTAATGATCGGCGTCGTTTCTCGCCGCCAGATATCCGCCCAGACCCATGGCGATGGACCCCGCCGCGATCTCCGCCAGCCCCGCGACAACGATGATGCGCGTGGTTGTATCCGCGCCCGACAATCCGGCCGCCAGCGCAAAAGGAACGGTGAGCCCATCGGCCATCCCGATGACCACGTCGCGTACGAATTCCGATGCAGTGAAGTGCGACTCAACGTGCGGCGTTTGCGGCATATTTCTTCAGGTATCGTCCAGTGTACGAATTCTTGGCTGCCGCAATTTGGTCGGGAGCGCCCTCCGCCACGATCTGCCCACCGCGCTCGCCGCCCTCGGGCCCCAGATCGATCACCCAATCGGCGCTGCGGATCACGTCCAGGTTGTGCTCTATGATCAGCACGCTTCCGCCACTCTCGATCAATCGTTGGAACGCCGCCAGCAGCTTCGCGATGTCATCGAAGTGCAGACCGGTGGTCGGCTCATCGAAGATGAACAAAGTACCGTTGCAGGATGCCAGCGCCAGGTGCGCCGCCAGTTTCACCCGTTGCGCCTCGCCTCCGCTCAAGGTGGTGGCGGATTGTCCCAGGCGCAAATACCCCAATCCGACGTCGGCCAGCACCTTCAGCCGGCTGTACAACCGCTTCGAGTCGTAGAAGAAGGCCAGCGCTTCTTGCACCGTCAACTGCAGCACCTCGTGAATATTCAGTTCGCGATAGCGGATGTCCAGAATGGCGCTCTTGAAGCGCGTGCCTTTGCACTCCTCACAGAGCAGCTCCACGTCGGCCAGGAATTGCATTTCAACGGTGACCGTGCCATCGCCCTGGCAATTCTCGCAGCGCCCGCCGGGGATGTTGAACGAAAAGTGCCCGGCGTTGTAGCCCCGCTTTCTGGCCTCGGGCGTGCCGGCAAACAGCTCCCGGATCAAGTCGAAAGCCTTGATATAGGTGACGGGATTCGAGCGCGGAGTGCGGCCAATGGGCGATTGATCCACCAGCACCACCTCGCGCACCAGCTCCGCCTTCTCCACCCTGCGGCAGGTGATCTTCTCGGCCTTCTGGCTGAGCTCCTCATCGAAGCCTTCCGGGGCCGCCGCTTTCCGCAGCCGCTGCGTCAGCGACTGATAGATCACGTCGTGCACCAGCGTCGATTTGCCGGAACCGGAAACGCCCGTCACCGCAACCATCAGGTCCAAGGGAATTGCCACGTCGATGCCCTTCAGATTGTGGGCGCGAGCGCCAAAAAACTTCACGACGCGCTTGGGATCCACAGATCTCGGAGCGCCCGAGCTAGCCGCGCGAAGGTCGCCGCGCAAATATCGGGACGTCAGCGAAGCCGCGCCATCCGCCACAATCTTGCCGTACGACCCTTCGAACACGATCTCACCGCCGAGTTCGCCCGCCCCCGGCCCCATATCGATGATGTGGTCGGCCGCGCGCATCACGTCGGCGTCGTGCTCCACAACCACGATGGTGTTGCCCAGATCGCGCAGCTCTTCTAGGATCCGAATCAGCCGCCCGGTATCGCGCGAGTGCAGGCCGATGGAGGGCTCGTCCAGCACATAGCACGCGCCCACTAACCGTGACCCCAGACACGTTGCAAGCTGAATGCGCTGCGCCTCACCGCCCGACAGCGTGGACGACAACCGGTCCAGCGTGAGATAGTCCAGGCCGACGTCGTTCAAGAACTTGAGCCGTTGCCGGATCTCGACCAGGATTTTGTCGGCGATCGCCGATTCCTCGGGCGATAATTCCAACGACTGAAAGAATTCGTACGCGTGCTCGATATTCAACTTCACTACGTCCGCGATCGTCCTCCCGGCGATCCGCACGTTCAGCGCATCGGCGCGCAGCCGCGAACCCCCGCAGTCCGGACATTCGGCGTATCCCCGGTAACGGCTCAGAAACACGCGCACATGCACTTTGTATTTCTTCGCTTCCACCTCCGCGAAGAAATCGTGAATCGCCGTCACGACTAGCGCCTGCTCTTCGGACGCGAGGTCAGCATATGGCACGTTCCATCGCACCTTGCCGCGCGAGGACTTCCTGAAGTCCGCGCCGAATCCTCTGTATTGCGGCTTGGTCCAAGGATCGATCGCGCCTTCATCCAGCGTAAGGCCGGCGTTCGGAATCACCAGGTCCATATCGTAGTCGATGGTGTTGCCGAAGCCCTGGCAGCGCGGGCAGGCGCCCATGGGATTGTTGAAACTGAAAAGGCTGGGCTCCGGCGTCGCCAGCTCAATCCCGCAACGCTTGCAAGCAAATTTCTCGCTGAATCGCAAAATGGCGGGAGGCGGATTTTGCGGCGTGGCTTCCTCGAAAATCACTTCGCCGGATTCGCGATAGCAAATTTCCAGGGTATCCACGATCCGCTGGTGCAACTCCGGCGATATCACGAAGCGGTCCACCAAAATGAATACTGGCTGGCTGAAATCGATATCCAGCAAGGATTCGGGAGTCGAGAATTCGAACACCCGGCCGTTCTGATACAGCCGGTTGAAGCCCTTCTTGCGAAGCTCGAACAGTTGATCGCGCAGCGCATCGGTGGTCGCGCCGCTGCGCACCGGAAAAAGCGCGTACCACCGCGATCCTTCCGGCTGCTGGAGCATTCGCTGCGCAACCTGATCCACCGTGTCGCGCTGCACCAATTCGCCGCACTTTGGACAATAGCTGCGGCCGGCCCGCGCGTAAAGCAGCCGCAAATAATCGTAGATCTCGGTCGACGTCGCCACCGTCGAGCGCGGATTGCGCGTCGTGTTCTTCTGCCGGATCGCGATGGGCGGCGCGATGCCCGCGATCTCATCCACGTCCGGCTTCTCCATGCGCTCCAGAAACTGCCTCGCATAAGACGACAGCGATTCCACGTAGCGCCGCTGGCCCTCGGCGTACACCGTGTCGAACACCAGCGACGATTTCCCGGAGCCGGAAACACCGGTGACCACCGTCAGCAGATTGTGCGGAATCGCGAGCGAGACGTTCTTTAAGTTGTGGACTCGCGCTCCACGGATAAGTATGGATTCTTCCAAGGGATGCTTCGGGAGAGGAGGGCTAGCCCGCCTGCTTCTTTGATTATCCCAGATGCGTCAACGGGCTGATTGGTTATTGGTTGTTGGTGGCTGGTGGCTGGTTGCTGGTGGGCGGCTGCATGTGGAAGCGCACGTATTCGAACTGGCGAGACTCGTTGAGGCGCATCAGGCGTTGCGCGTGGGCCTCGATTTGGCCTTTTGAAAAAACGAACCCATCTTGAGCGGGGTCGTATGGAATGCCTCTGTGTTTATGCAGTTCCAGGAGGGCCGCGGCATGCTCGAGGTCGCGCTTCTCCTCGCGGCGGCGCTCGGATTGGATTTCGCGGAGGTGGTCCACAGTCTTTTGGAACTGGCGCGAGAGCCGCTGGTAGTGCAGGCCGAGAGTGGCGAGGGCGCGGTGGGCGTCGACGATGTCGAAGTCGATCCGCCCTTGATCGGTGGGTGGGTTGGCGGCGCGATCGAGGAGGGCGGCTTCGAGCGTGGGGATGCGGTTGAGGCGCCAGGCGGTGTCGGCGAGTTCCTGGGTGAGCTGGGTCTCGGTGGGGGTTGCGGGTTGGTATTCGTCGAAGAAGCCGCGGCGATGGGCGTCGAACGCTGCTTGGTCTTCGGAGGGCAGGACGGCGGCGGCGGCCGTTAATCCGTGGCGCAGGGCGTTGAGCGACGAACGCTGCTTTCCGGAATCGGTGCGTGGTCCGGTGGAGTGTCTGGAATTAGCGCGGTTGATAGCGGCGCGATCCACGGGAGTGGGATGGAGGGACGTGATTGTTGTAGTTGACATTTGGGGGACCTCGGAACCGGGATAACACGTGGCGCGGCGGGTAGGGCGGCGAGATCGGCTTAGGTTGCTGATAACGTGGCGAAGATGGTGGGGCGGAGGCGAGTGACTCGGGATTGGGGCGGATACCCCCGGCCGGTTGTATTCGGAGAGAACGTTCGCATCGATGAGAAATCCGGTCATCCAAGATCAACCGGGCGCGGATAGTCTTTGGGCCGCCCCAGGTCGAGATTGGCTCCTGCAAAAGGGGAGTTGAGCAGAAGGTCGGAAAGGTTGTTGAACTGTTTGCGCGGCTGCTTCGCATCGCCGGAAAGGCCGGCTTCCCTAGCCACAAGCTCCTGAAGGTATTCGTCCAGCGACACGCCTCGCGCATGCGCTCTCGCCGTTAAACTTCTTTCCACTTCAGCGTTTAGACTTAGAGTCACGTTCATGGCTGAGCTCTCTTTCTCCACGGTATCTCATAAACGGCGAACCGTCGTGGAAACTCCCAAGCGGGATGCCTTGGGGTTGCTTCGGGAGGAGTGTTGAATGCGCCGCTGGCCCTCGGCGTACACAGTGTCGAACACCAGCGACGACTTCCCGGAACGGGAAACACCGGTGACCACCGTCAGCAAATTGTGCGGAATCGCGAGCGAGACGTTCTTTAAGTTGTGACTCGCGCTCCTTTTTGGACGAAAAATGGCTTCCGCGGAGTCTAGCGATAGGCTTCGGATCGATGCCGAACATGGACAACCGTGATCTCGTCCTTCGAAATCGTGAAGATCACACGTAATCGCCCACTCGAAGGCGAAAGTGCCCCGCCACTCCCCGGGTGTAAACTTCACCTCAAACCGAAGTCCCGCAGGACATCGTCATGCGAGACAACTTTTCCTAAACGGACTTCTTCTCGGGCCCGCGCGATTGCGGCCGCGTCGCCCTCGGTGACAGGTTCGTCATCGGGCGGCGCAGACAGGGCTGCCCGATTTGCTGGGCTTACCGCCAGGTACTCCAAGAAACGCTGAGCGGCAGAAAGATCCTCTTCGGGGATTCTGTCGACCAGTCGATGGAGGATAACGGCTCATGCTCTCTCCTGATTCTAGGGTACTCTTATGTCGCCAGCCGAAGCTCTGACGTGAACTATTGTATGAACTCGCGGATGTAGCCGTTTACCAGCGCGGGCTTCTCGTGAATCACCCAATGCGATCCGTCCGGTATGCGCTTGACGGTCAGGTTCGGCACGAATTTGTCCATGCCGTCCAGATTCCCCGTCAGCAACGCGGTGTCTTTTTCTCCCCAGATCACCAGCGTCGGAACCTTCACCACTAGGTTCGCAGCTTCCAATCCAAAGGCGGCCCCAGACGGAGCGCTCGCCGCCGCAGCTTCACCTTCCTTCGGGGGCGCAGGCGGTCCCAAGTTGGCCGCTCGGTAATAATTCAGGCCGCCGGTGAGCGCGCCGGGCTGGGACCACGCTGCGATGTACGCCTGCTTATCGGCTTCAGTGAACACTCCAGTTTTCAGGCCATCGCCGAGAACGCCATCCACCAGGCCCGCATAATTGTTGGCGGATAGCTGCTGCTCGGCCTGTGGGCTGCGAAAGAACAGCATGTATTGGCTGGCCTTCTGTTGCGCGGGATTCCCGGCAAGTTCGCGCGCCAAGATCGCGGGATGCGGGCAATTGATAATCACCAGCTTCTCGAGGTACTCGGGATGCGCGATTGCGAAGCTCCACGCCACGCCGCCTCCCCAATCGTGACCCACCAGAATAAATTTCTTGTAGCCCAGATGCTCGGCCAGCGCGCGCACATCTTCCACCAGGTCCTTCATCTGGTAATGATCGACGCCCACCGGTTTCTCGGAGAGATTATAGCCGCGCATGTCCGGAGCTACGGCGCGATGGTCCTTGCCAAACTCCGGCAGCTGATCCTTCCACTCGTACCAGAATTCCGGAAAGCCGTGCAGGAACACGATCAACGGTCCCTTACCGGCGGTGACATAGTGGAGGCGAACTCCATTCACTTCGGCATATTCGTGGTGCATGCGAGGCTTCTTCTCCGTCTTCTCCGAGGCGGCCAGCGCGCAGCAGGCCAATACGATTGTAAGCGCGATGCGAAGGGGCATCTTTAAACGCTAACAAAAAAACTCCGGGAGCTGCTGTACCGGCGGCTCCCGGAGTAACCCTGAGAAGGAAGTGGGTCAGACAGCCATTCGATGCGCGCCCGCCAAGGCCCTCGACGAGCTTCGCTTGGTTTGACGCATCCGCTCCACCGCGGAGGCGACTGCCTCGGCCAGTGGTTGATCCTGGACTTCGACGCCGCCCCAGCTGAACAGAATGGAGCAGGTGCCGATGCCGCGCAGTTGATAATCCCACAACCGCTCGGAAAAGTGATTCAAGCGCCGCTGCGACTGCGCGCCGCGTTCGCCGCAGCACGCCACGATGAACTCGTCATAGGCCGTGCGGCAGCAAAAGTCTTTCTCCCGGAGCAATCCAGTGATGTAGCCGCCGACCGATTGCATCAGGCCCTGGCTGTGCCACATGCTGCTGTCGCTTTCATTGATGCCGATGGAAACCACCAGGCCGCTAAAAGGCTCTCCGGTATCGAGCAGCTTTTGAAACTCAGGCTGCTGGATCATGCCCGTCGGCCAGGCAGGCTGGGCCTCGCTCGGGATCACCTGATAATTCGCAGCCAAATAGCTCGCAGCCAAATAGCTCGCATCCGGGGCGCCGGGTGAAATTGCAATCGCCGGAGCCTGCTTCTTCTGGGCAGGTTCTGATTCCTCGTGGCCCGATGTCAACAGATCGTGCTTGGGCATGCTGGCCACCAGGCGTTCCCACAACGCCGCGTCGATGGTGAAAGCCGGCAATGAAACCGCTTGGGACGATGACACGCCGTCCGCCGGCACGGTCATCTGAACAGTCACGGTCTCGCGCGCTGTTGCATGTGTTACCGCGGGCGGCTTTGAAATGGTAGGCGTGGCAACCACCGGCTCCAGCGGGCGCTCGGCCGCCAGTTTCTTGGCCGACGCGGATTCGAGCGGCGCGGCGTCGAACAGCATGAGTGGGCGCTGCGGACGCGCAGCATCCCTGGTTTTGACGCGATCGGGCCGTTGCTCGCGCTGCTTGTTCCGGCAGTCCAAAACGACGATCAAGGCCGCGACAGTCAGAACCACCATCACCGTAACAATCGTTTGGAGATCGGTAAATTCCATGACGACTCGATTGTAGGGGCGCACGAATCGCCGGGAAATAGACTGGCGGTATCAAAACCCGCAGGTACGATGGCGGGGTGGCTGGCTAGATCGCCGGTACTAAGGCGTTCAGGCGCTAGATCACAAAATCGGCCAAGGCCGCGAGTTCTGCACTTTCCGGCTGGGTTGCGGCCCCGGTCCATCGCTCGAATTCGCGCGCGGCATGGAGTTTCGGAAATCGATGTCCGCCGAGGTGAACTCCAGCGGACGGTCCAGCACCATCTCCATCGTCGTGCCCTTCGCCAAAACGGCGTCCGGACCGCGCGTAAGCAGCACGTACATCAACCCGGCCGTGGCTCCCGCGGCAGCGCCCAGGCCAGCGCCCATGCCCGCGTGCCCAGCAGCGGCGCCGGCCAGACCGCCCACCGTCGCGGCCGCGCCCGTCGCCTCACCGACGGTCTTGATGTCGCCGGCTTTGTCGCCTTCGCCTTTGATCTTACCTTCCGACTTGTCCAAGGTCTCCGGCGCACGCCCATCCAGGCTGGCCACGCGGGCGCGAAAATCGCGCGTCACTCCGTTGGGCAGCGTCAGCGCATCGAACCGGACATACAACTCGCCGCGGCCCTTCACGCGGCCCGGACGCTTCACTTCGGTAACGGTTCCCGAAACGTAGCTTCCTGGCGGAATCACCACATGCGAGTTGACCAAGATGGGAAACACCGTCTCCAGATACACTCGCTCGCCTTCCGCCGCGGTCTTGGTGCTGATGCTGTTGATCATGCTCAGCGGGATCCGCGTGCCGATGGCAACCACGAAATCGTCCGGCTTGACGCCGGCATCCGCTCTTGACGCGGGAGTGGTCGCCGCCGGAAGAGGCGCCAGCGCCGCGGCCGGAGCAGACGCCGGAGCCGGCGTCGAAACAGATTCCGAAGCCGGAGGCTCCGCCACCGGTTGAGGTTGCTGCTGGGCGCTCAGGGCGGCCATGGTCGCAAGCGCGATGAAGGCGGAACGAAGGTACATCGGGCACTTCCTCTTCTTCAGTTTAAACGCAGGCCCGCGTCAGCGGGTTTCCGCCGGGCGGCGCGAGGGCTTCAGCGCCTTCTTGGAAGTCTTGCTCTTTGCCGCCGGTTTTTCGGCCGCGGTCAGTTGCGGCGCACCAGACGCGAGAAAGAACAGAAGCACTCCCGCCGGCCAGCAGTGCAGCAACGCCCGTTCCAAGCCCGTGGCGATCTCTACCGGCAGGTTGTCCACGAACGCAATGTCCACCACCAATTCACTCGCAATGGTAAGGACCAGGGCGATTCCGATGACCGCCAGCGTGGCGCTATCGCGCTCTTCCACTCGAAATCGCACGAGATACCAATACAGCCCCAACACTAGGACAATCGGAACCAGGAACCGTCCCAAGGTGAAGAGCACGACCACCAACCCCTCCATCGTCAAGATCCACCGGCCCGGATCGGCGAGGTGTTGCAGGACCAACGCGGGCTTCTCGGACAACCAGTCGCTCGCGCCGCCGACACGCAGTTTGAAAAATATGAGCACCGCGAGCGGTGCAAGCATGCCCGCAACCAGCCCCAGCATTTGCGGCCCAAGCGCAGCCGGGCGCGTACGATCCCGGAATCGAACCGCCGCCACGCGAGCCACGATCACCGCCGCCAGGAAGAGGCTGCCCTCGTTCCTGGTCCAGGCGGCGAAACCGGCCATTAATCCGGCCAGCGCGCTGAAGCGGAGATCCTCCGGATGGCGATCCTGCAAACTCAGCAGCGCCAGTGTCGCCAGAATATAGAAGCTTAGCGGCACGTCGCCATATTCCGCCGCGCTTAAGGCAATGAAGCCGGCGGTGCCGAGCAACAACGTCCCGCCGACCAGCGCCTGCGTCTTGCCGCGCAGCACTCCAATCACGCCGGTCAGCACAGCCACCGTTCCCAGCGCGAACAGAAACGCGATGGCGACCGGCGCGGCGGTGGAGTCCTGGCCCACCATTTTCCAGCACAGGGCAACCAGGCCCGGCAGCAGCAGCGGATAGTCGGGATGCGACCAGCTCAAATCGTTCGAAAACGCATCGCGCCAGAACGCGCCCGCGCGAAATAGAAACCGCGCGCGCAGATTCCATATGGACCACGCACCTTCCTCGCCATGCGGATTGTTTGAAACCGCGACCAAAAACGTGATGGCCGCCAATGCGATTGCGAGCAGGAACAGAGCGCGCAGGTACCGCGGCGGCTCCGGACCCTCGGCCCACGCCAGCAGCGTTCCGTTTCGCCGAGGCAGCAGCGCGAAGGCCAGCGCAATGGCCACCACGCCACCCGTCACGGAGGCCAACACCGTGAGGTTCGGCCCCGCCAGCACCAGCGAGAGAAAGTACAAGCAGGACGCAACCCCCGCGCCGGCGCCGATCCCCAGCGAAAGCAGCAGGACGTTGTGCAGCGACCATCCGATCGGCTGGCGAAACATTCCCCGCACCAGACCAAACCCTGTCAACCAAACGGCCGCCAGGCAAAGGAAAATCATCTCTGGGCTCTCCGGCAGAGTATCACGCCGTTGCCGAAATCTTGGACCGGCGCCAGTTTATTGACCCCCAGCAGCCCGTAATCCGGTTTGGTGCTGTGAAAATTTACGATGACCAAAGGCTCTTCCGCGGTAAACTTCACGAACGCGGGCGCCAACGTGTATTGCGTCAGGTAGAACTCGAGCCGCGCGCTCGGATCGTTCGGCGCATTGTCCGAGACATATCCGTACACCGAGTGCGGTTGAACGGTCTTGCGAAACTCCTCGAAGCGGTTCTCGAAGGCGCCGACGCCGAAGCTCCGGCTGTGGGAGACCGCGCCCTGGATGTCCAGCAGGGACCAGAAAATGGAGCACAACGCGATGGCCGCGAGCGCGATGACTGCGAATTTGTGGCGCGCCAAGCCGATCAGTTTAACACTACGGACTGACGGGAAGGTGCACGCCGGCGATGCTGGATGCACCGTCTAATTGCAAGCGAATTTCTGGATTCTTCCCGGTGGACTTGGGTAGAGTCAGATTGACCTGATACAGGCCCCCGTAACCGGGCGCGACGCCTGCATAGCCAATGGCGCTCGATTCCACGGCCACTCCATCCAGCAGCACTTTCAGGTTCGCGCCGGCGACCAGCGACGCCGCTACAGTGGGCAGCTGTAGATAATTCTCCGGCTGCAGGCCTTCGGTTTGCCCGAGACCAGTGGCATAGAGCACGACGATGTCACCAGGCTTGGCTTGCGACGACGGCGACGGCGTCAGCAGCGATCCGTCGACCCGCGTCGCAATGGCGTACGTAACGCCGCTCACCACCATTGCGAAGAGGCCGGGCGCGGCGGCGGCCAGCGTCAGCTGAATGATCGGTCCACGTGAGCTATTTACCAGCACCCGCACAGAGACGGGCCCCGGAGACTGGTTCGGTGGAACTAGAAAGTTGATCTGCCCTGGCGAAACATAATACAAGCCAGCGGGATAATTGTCGAAATAAACGGTGGTCTGGCTGTCTCCCAGCAGGACCGGAAGGAGACCGCCGTGAATATCGGTTTCGCTGAGCGCCGCAGTGCTGAACGCCAGGTTCACGCCATAGATTGTTCCGAGCGTGTTTGGAGCCAGGGTACCGGATTGGTTATCGGCCGCATTGACGATGCTCGCGGCGGAATAGACCGGTGCGGCTCGGGGCAGCGGCACATCCGCCCCGAGAGCGCACCGCGCCACAATCAAGCCCAAGAGGAGAAGAGCCAGTGGCATCTAGCGCAATAGTTCGGAACACGCGGCGAAAGTCTCAGGAATATCGCGGAACGCCCGAGTCGATCTCCAGGCTCCAGCGGTCAATGCCCCCAGCCATGCTTTGGCAGGCGTCAACCCCCTGCTCTCGCAACCAGTGGACCACGTTCAAGCTGCGGACTCCGTGATGGCAAAAGACGATCAGAGCCGCGTCGTCCGCCCGGGCATCCAGCCGCGACAGCTCGGCTGGCACGCTTCGCATGGGGATGAGCTCGGCGCCTTCAATCCGCGCCATCTGAAACTCGCCCGGCTCGCGGACATCGATCAGCGCGAGCTTTTCGCCAGCGGCCAGACGCGCTTGAACCTCCCGCGGCGTGATTTCGAGCGGTAACGTGTTCATCGAAACAGTCGCTCGTCCCATACTACCGGTTTCGGTTCGCTCGCCCGCAGCTTTCGAAACCCAGGATGCCCCTGGCTGATGACAACGTTGCGCTCTACGCGTACAACCGTCGATGGCACGATCAGCACCGGGGAGCGCTTCTCGTCGTACCATTTGTCTCCAAAGCTTCGGCTCGCTCGCTGATCTGGTGCATCCCAGCGGCGAACCTTACTCGCATCTACTTCTTCAACGCTCGCGTCTTCGCCGATCAGAATCTCGATCCAAGCGTGATGCTCCGGCATCCGGCCAATGTTGGCGCTCGCCAGCACTTCCAGCATCGCGCCGGCGTACGTTTCGGCGGCATAGATCACGCGACGGCCCGGCGAGTTCCAGCGTCCGCCGAGCAGCGCCGCTCCTTCTCCATCGAAGATCTTGTGACGGCGATCGGCGATGCGATACGCTCGCCGGAGAGCTGCCTTCGAGTGCCCGCTAGGCCGGGAGCCCATGGAAGATCTTGCCCAGTATCTCCTCCACTTGGCGGGCGCCCAGTTCCGTCATGGCAGTGTCAAGAGGACTCTTGCCACGAAGCGCCGGATGCGGGGTCGTCAAAAATCGCCGTGCGTCCTCGAGGCCGCCCCAGACATATTCCGCGTACGCAACCACTCTCGCAATGCGCTCCGTGCGTTCGCTCTCGGCTGCGCTCAATCTATCGCGGCGGCGCTTGAACGTGGCTTCCGGGACGATACGGTTCATGAGCCGTTTCTGATCCGTCTTGCCGGGGAAGATTCGGCTGGCAGTCTGGCGTAGTGCGGCCTTTGGCAGTCCTGATGCCACCACATCATTGAGCGCCCCCAAGGATCCCAGACGGCGGCCCAAAGTATGCTGGCCGCCTAACACGTCGGCAATGTGGCTCACAGCGATCATGGCTGGTATCATTGTACCTTTTGGGCGGTATCGACTGATACGGCGCGGAGCACGAGGGGTGTGCGACTTGAAAGTGCAGGTTTTCGGAAAAGGCCGGCCAACAGGAGCAACCCGAGCGTAGGGGGTACGCTGGGCTGTGGGCGCCATACAAAAACGCGGCTGAAGCCGCATGTACCGCTGAAGCCGCATGTACCGCTGAAGCCGCATGTACCGCTGAAGCCGCGAGTACCGATTTGCAAAAACGCGGCTGAAGCCGCATGTACCGCTGAAGCCGCATGTACCGCTGAAGCCGCATGTACCGCTGAAGCCGCGGGGACCACTTTGATGTCGCACAGCCGAGCACGACTTACTTCGATTGAGACGTGCGCCGGCGCAGCTCGTCGAAGAAATTTAACAAAAACGTGACGTGAATGGACCCTTGGTTTGCCTCCGACGCGGGCGTAACAACCAGCGCCTCGATGCTTGTGCCGTCCGGAGCGAGATCATAATTCTCAGTGGCTGAGGGCATGGTGAGTTGTTTGTCGGACCAAGGGCGAGGCTTGCCGGGCGAGAACGAAACGCCATTCGCTGTGTAGCCGGCCACCATGATCCGGTTGTCCGCGGTTTCGAAGAACAGATTCCTTCCGTCATGCGACCAGTGCGGTAAGGCGCCGCCGCCGGATGAAACCTGCCATTTGCCTCCTCCGGCGGTGTCCGGGAACGGCCGGACATACACTTCGTAAACGCCCGATTCATCGGACGTGTACGCCATCCACCGTCCGTCGGGCGAGAACGCGGGCTGCATCTCGTTCGCCGATGTGTGCGCGAACGGCTCGGGATTGCCTGGCTTGGGATGGTCCGGATCGGTGACATCCAATGGCAGGGTCCAAATGTCAAAGTCGGCGTTGCTCCTTTGCTGGTAGGCGACGCGGCGGCCGTCGGGGGAGACGGAGTGTGGTTCCACTAGAGCTTTTCCTTCCAGCAGCGTCTGTGCCATACCCGCGCCGTCACTGCGAATCCACAATAGGGATTGGCTGTCTCCGCGGGCCAGCTGCAAAACGATATGCTTGCCATCCGGCGTCCACACGGGCGAGTAGGCAAGCTCGCCGAAAAAGGTAAGGCGCGAGAGAACGTCAGTTTGAAAATCATACACGTAAAGATCGACGCCCTTCCCTTCCATCGCAACCGCCAGACGCTTGCCATCGGGCGAGAAACGCGGTGTGAAGTACGCAGAGGATTTCGACAATTGCGGCTGGTCCTTCTTCGATCCGCCGGCATCGAAATTCTCAATCGACCAGGTCTCCGGCAGGCTTTTGCCGCTGTGGTAAACAAAAATTCCGTTACGCGAGACATCAAATTGACCGGCCGCTGAAGTGGAGCTGCTGGCCACATCTTCCAGAATCGGGACGGGCTGGCCCTGCGTACTGAGCGCGGATCCATCCATGTTCAGAGCAAAGAGCGTTCCGTCGTGAACATAAAGGAGGTGGCCGCTCGTGACATAACGCCCAAAGTAGCCTCCTTGCTGAACTACTTTCACCTCGCCGGTCTTGAATGTGAGCACTTCCACGTCGGCGCTCTCGTAGTCGCTCAGGTTCCTGCTCGCTGTAAACAGGACGGCCTTACCTCCTGGCAGAAGTTGCGGCCAACGATGAGTTACCTCTCCGTTCCGCAATTGGGTGAGTGCTTGCGGCGTTCCTCCAGACGCGGGAATGCGAGAAAGGGCAGCGGTATTGGTGAGCGAGGCGATAATTGTTCCGTCCTCGCCCCAGCTTGCGCCCCGCGGATTGGAGGCTGCCGCCAAAGTGATCGGGGCGCCCCCGTTCACCGCAGTCCGCTTCAACTTGTTATCAGCGAAGAACCCGATGGATTGGCCATCGGGGGAGAAAAAGGGCCCCGAGCCGTTCTCGGTGCCCGCAATCACGGTGGCGGTCTTTTCGTTCAGCAGCCGGGAAGCCAGCATCTGTTTGCCATCCGGACCGCGCACCGGATACAACAGCCGTGTTCCGTCCGGCGAGATGGCCGTGATCGAGGAAGCATAGGCGGTAGCGACGTGCGCTTCCGGCCCCAGGTCGGCGTCCAGTCGAATGAGCGGAAGATCGGCGGAACCGGACGCCGATCGAGTGGCGCGCCATGCCATGAACGATGTGACCGCCGCAACTAAAAGTAATGCGCCCGCGATCGCCCACGGCAGCACGCTGCGCTTGGCTTCGGCCACAGGTACCGGCGCAGCCAACTCCGGCACGCCTTCCTCCAGAGCGATCCGCACATCGCCGATGGCTTGCCAGCGCTTGCGCGGGTCCTTGCGCAAACATCGCTCCACCACGTAGCGAACGTGAGCCGGCAGCGCGCTCAGATCCGGCTCTTTTCCAAGAACCTCCACCAGAATGTCGGAAACCGTCTCGCCGCGAAATAGCTGCCGGCCGGTGAGCATTTCGTAAAACACCGCGCCGAAGGCCCAGATGTCGGCGCGCTTGTCGGCCGGCTTGCCCCGAGCCTGCTCCGGACTCATGTAGGCCGCGGTGCCCATGATCATTCCCGCGCGCGTGGGGGAGAAAGTGAGGGTGGGCGAGTTGTTAGGGTCCGCAGTCTCACGGTCGCGGCTCTCCGCCGAGGCAAGGCCGAAGTCGAGCACCTTGACCACATCGCCGGGTGTCACCAGGATATTGGCGGGCTTCAGATCCCGATGAACGATGCCCTTGTCGTGCGCGGCCTCCAGCGCTTCTGCAATCTGCTCCGCATAATTCAGGGCGGTCGCAAGCGGGAGCGGCCCCTTGAGCGGCTCTCCCGGCACCAACTCCATCACCAACCCGCGGACGCCGCCCGACTCGGCGTTATTTGATTCAACAACACCGTAAATCTGCGCGATGTTGGGATGATTCAGTGACGCGAGGACCTTGGCTTCGCGCTCGAACCGCGCCAGTCTTTCGGGATCCTGCGCGAGCGCCGCCGGCAAAACCTTGATCGCGACTTCCCGATCCAGCTTGGTGTCCTTGGCTCGATATACTTCGCCCATTCCACCGGCGCCAATGGGCGCAAGGATTTCATAGGAGCCGAGTTTATCTCGTACCGCAAGCGGCATCGCCGGCTGTCTTCCTTGGGCAGCAACAGTCTAGCAAAAGCGCACCCCGAACGTGGGCCGGCGGCTGCCGGATACAACTTGGACGATGATTATCAAGAAATTCTTTGAAAAATTCGCCGAAGCCGCAGTAGAATAAGGCCGTAGAAAACAAAACGGCGCGGTCCGGATTGCCCTCGCCGCGCCAAACATCAGAGGAGGAGAAGGTAAATTGACTCACGCTTCTCTGTGTAAGAGGACGTACAAAAACTTCATCTGGTTCCACCCAACGAAGTCCCGTAGAATGGGCAAGATGCGCTCTTATGGAATCACCGTCTTCCTATTTCTCGCATCCGTCGGGATGCTTCCCGCCGAGCTGACCATCACAACCTCGTCGCTGCCGGCGGGAACCATCGGCACGGCTTACTCTTTTCAACTTCAAGCCAGCGGCTCGAACGGGGAAAATGTGCAGTGGAGCGTCTACATGCCTGTAGACGCCGCAGCCAGTCCCCAACAGGGCAATCCGCCGCCTGGCCTTACCCTGCAATCCAGCGGACTGATCAGCGGTACGCCCACCCTGGTGGGATCGTTTCCATTCCAGGTGGTTGCACAGGATCAGGTGGCTTCTACCGCCCCAATGCAATTTAGCATTGAGATCACGGCCTGTGCTCCCACCGTTTCACCTAGCAACACCTCTCCGCTCCCGGGTGCGGACGTGGGTATCACCTATCCTACCCTCACCTTCGCCGTGACCGGTTGCCCGGGACCATACACGTTCTACGCCGCGACGAACCTCGGGCCCGCTGCGCTGCCCCCCGGTCTCGGTCTCAGCAGCGGCGGGTTGTTAAGTGGAAAGCCCAACACCACTGGAACGTTCAACTTTACGATCACTGTCAACGGCCCGTACAATTACACGAACGAACTCCAATACACGCTGACTGTGAATCCACTGCCCAGCATCACCACGCCGTCACCGCTCCCGAGCGGCACGGTCAACGTACCCTATTCCCAGCAGATCGCCGCCACGGGGGGCGTGCCTGGAGCGTCTGGTTACGGCTTCTCGATGAATGATAATCCGCCCGGGATCACCATCACTCGCAGCGGCCTCCTCAACGGCACACCCACCCATACGGGAACTTTCCAATTCAACATTGGCGTTGAAGATAGCCTGAGCGTCCAAACCGTTTCGCCCTTCACGGTCAGCTTCATCAGTGGAACTCCACAGGTCCAGGTGTCCCCGGTCAGTCTTACGTTCAACGCAGTTTTCGGAGGCAATTCGCCGCCTACCCAGGCGATCTCCGTATTGCCTGTCACCGGCGCGACTCCGCCTGTGAACTTTACCGTTCTCATTGACAGCGGACCTAACAATGCATCAGTGCCCTCCTGGATTTCAGTGAATCCAACCGCCGGCGCCGCGCCCGCGGGATTGGTTGTCAGTGTTAATCAAGGAACTCTCGCGACTGGAATGTACCCGGCGCGCGTTCGCGTTCTGGACAGCAATAATCTTCCCACCGACGTCGCAGTCACCCTGAACGTGACCGCCCCGCCCCAACAGCTTGTGGTGTCGCCCTCCATCCTGCGCTATGCCGCGCGCGAGGCCGCTCCCGGAATCTTGGTGGAGGACTTGCTGGTATCGAGCGCGGGCGCCGGCGCGCTCGCCTTCACCACGTCAGTCTTGGGAGGAAGTTCTTGGATCTCGGGGATTTCCCCCAGTTCCGGCCAAGCCACTCTCAATTCGCCCTCGTTCCTACAGGTTCAAGTGAATACCAGCGGGCTTCTAGTGGGCAGCTATCACGACGTCATTCAGCTTGCGTCGTCCGCCGGCAATGTGGATATTCCAATATCGTTGTTTGTCGCCGCGGCTGGTCCCTTGCTGGCTGTGAACACAACGGGCGTCTTGTTCCAGGCCCGCCAGAACGGCGGCTCCTCCGTCACCAACAACGTCGAAATCCTCAATGTAGGCGATCCCGCCACCATGGTGGATTACACTGCCGCCTTGGTAAGCGGCTCCAATTGGCTGACTCTAGTTTCGTCCACCGGAATCGCGACCTCGGCCGCGCCCGGCGTTCTCTCGCTGGCGCTGGCTCAAAACGCCACGCAATTGTCACCCGGCCCATACTACGCCCTGGTCAAGATTACAGCTCCAAATTCACTCAACTCGCCGCAATTTGTATCCGCGGTTCTGGATCTTGAACCCGATTCCATGGCGGCATCGCCCAATGTTTTCCCGGCCGGCCTATTCTTCTCAACTCTACCCACACTCACAAGCGCGGCGCCTTCGGCCCAGGTCTTCGTCAATACCAGCAGCGCCTCGGCAGTTCCGTTCCAGGCTGCCGCCACGACCTCCAACCAAGGCTCCTGGCTCAGCGCCACGCCTTCGTCCGGAAACGCGGACGGACAAACCCCCGGCAGAGTTAACGTCACGGTGAATCCAACCGGACTCGCCCCCGGCATCTACACCGGCAACGTGAACATCTCCATTTCGCAGGCGCTAGAATCCGTGAACGTCACCGTCGTTGTGCTGGAACCCCCGGGTGCGAACGAGATTTCGCGTCCGAGACCGGCGGTGAGCGGCTGTATTCCCTTTAAGCTGGCCATCACCGAGACGGGCTTGCCGAACAACTTCGCGGTTCCCGCCGGATGGCCGGCTACCTTGATCGTCCAACTGAACGACGACTGCGGCTCGCCAGTCCTCGACGGCAGTGTCATCGCCTCCTTCTCCAACGGCGATACCCCACTCGCCTTGGCCGGCGATTCGCTTGGCAATTATTCCGCAACCTGGCAACCCGGCGCCGTCACC
>Ga0302324_100002652_pt1 | contig 40951 bp, 41 predicted proteins | sample Palsa_T0_1_FD_201949 | JGI IMG/M metagenome (GOLD analysis project Ga0302324, IMG submission 201949) | Peat permafrost microbial communities from Stordalen Mire near Abisko, Sweden - Palsa_T0_1 | ecosystem: Environmental > Terrestrial > Soil > Palsa > Peat permafrost | place: Sweden: Abisko...
AGCGAAGCCACCGCCATTCACAGCCGTTTCTCAGGTGCGCGTGTCGCAACCCACAACGTTCAGCGGGTGTAACGCCGCGACGCAGACGGGAACGTTGTACCTCAACACCGCGCTCGAGCCGTCATTGGTGGTGAATCCGACTAACACCGCGAACCTAATCGCCGAATGGCAGCAAAACCGCTGGAGTACCGGTGGATCCGAAGGCCTGAACCTCGGCGCCTCACTTGATGGCGGCGCCACTTGGCAGATCACGAATGCTCCCTTCTCAATATGTACGGGCGGCAATGCCAACAGCGCCGGCGACTATCTGCGTGCGAGCAACGGTTGGCTAACCGTTTCGCCGGCCGGGCTTATCTATGCATTATCGCTTTCCTTCACGGGCGGTGCGCTGTTGCCCGGCTCATCGAACGCGCAGCTCGTGTCGCAGTCGAGCGATGGAGGGCTCACATGGAGCGAGCCGATCGCGCTCATTGCGGACGGTGCGAACGCCTTCAATGATAAGGGCTCGATTACCGCCGACCCTACCGACTCGAACTACGTATATGCAGTATGGGATCGCCTGATCGGACAGACGGCTGGCCCCAGTTACTTTGCCGTGACAGCCGACGGCGGCAATACCTGGCAGACGGCGCGCAGCATTTACGATCCGGGCGTCAATAATCAGACGATCGGAAATATACTCGTAGTGCTGCCTAACGATGTTCTGGTTGACGTCTTTACGGAGATTGATAACGAGGCCGATGGCGCAACGACGTCGCTGCTGCGGGCCATCCATTCCACCGACCACGGCGCTACCTGGTCTCAGCCGGTTACGGTGTCTGAAGACGAGGCGGTTGGTGCGATTGATCCCCAGACTGGGGCACCCATCCGCGACTCCTCGCTGCTCTTTTCAGTGGCCGTCGCGCCGGGCGGCACCATCTACATGGCCTGGCAGGACGCGCGCTTCTCTTCAGGCGATCACGATGGCGTCGCGCTGAGCTCCTCCACCGACGGAGGCAATACATGGTCGGATCCCGTCGAGGTCAACGGCGATCCTGCAGCGGTGGCCTTCACACCGACCATCAGCGTGCGCGCCGATGGTGTGATCGGCATTACCTACTATGATCTGCGCAACGACACCTTCCCTGGAACGGTGCTGACTGATTGCTGGATGGTGACCTCGAGTGATGGCGAAACGTTTACGGAGTCGCATCTTTCCGGGCCCTTTGATCTAAATAACGCACCCCAGGGCGAGTTTGGACCGAATAACACGCTCGGTTTGTTTCTCGGCGACTATCAGGCCTTAACGAGCAGCGGTACAGAATTCCTGCCGCTTTATGCGCAAACCAATCCAGGCACAGCGATTAGCAGTGATGTATTCATCGATTTTCCGCCGACCACGGCCGCCGTCGTGGCAGTGGCTCATCAGTTCCGAGCGAACGAGGCGCAACCGGGCGCGAGACTCGCGAACGCCGCGCGCCAGCGAATCATGGAGCGCATCCGTTTCGCGCAGTACGCGCGGCTCCCGCATTGAACGGCTCTAGAAGTCAGTTCTTCGCGCCGCCTTCTGTTGCGTGCAGCTCTTGCTTCGTTTTGCTACCAATTTGTAACTGGCCCTTTCGTAAACTGAATTGAGCTGCAAGCTGCACCCCCGCCTAAGGTAACTACAGCCTATTTGTGCGAGCACGAGTTCGTGTGTCTCTGGTCAGCCTATCTAAGTCCGGAAGAGCACCCGACAACATGGCGATCGCGTGTACGTGCCAGGGTGCATTTGATGCTTGTATCGCGCGTTTGGTCATTTAGATAGAAGCAAATGGTTTTTCCAGTACAACCCGACTTGCTTTAGGCTTGAGATCGGCTCCTCGGCGCCCGGATGCTGACGCGGCGAACCCCCTTCCTGCATTTGGATTCGCGGCGTCGAGGATGCCACCACAATTGTGAAGCCCTCAGCGAAGCGAACGTGTGGTTGGTGAATGTGGGGAGGCTTCTTAACCACATTGTCACCTGACCTCGACTGACTCGGTAATCGTAACTCCTCTATCGTAGGCGCGACGAGGTAGATCGAAGAGGCACCCTGTGCTCGAGTCAGGTTCACCGCTAAACAATACTGTCGGCACTGCCGTGTGTGGTCAGATTGGCCAGGACGGTCGCCTTTTGTGTCTATTGCTTCTGGCGGTGGTTGATCTAATCGCATATGCGGGGGTAATTGTCGGCATAGTCCACGTATGGCACTGGATAGGCGCGCATTTTTCTTCGGTCGAACTGTTAACTGTTGCGGCGGTGATCGTAATGGCAAGTCAGACCTATATGCGGCTACGACGGCTGCGCCGGCGCTCGGCGCGAAAGGAGCTCAGTTTCTTTGTCCTGATCTAGGACGGTTGTCATTCCCTCCACTTAGTAATCCGGAGGTGTATGGGTATTCGTAGTTTATCTACGGCTCATCCCGCGACCTTACGCTGAACATCTGGGCATGGCGACGTCCTTCGGATGCCGGATGGTCCTGGCAGGCGTCGCGTGCATGCTGCACGGCTTGTTGCCCTTCGTCTTTATTAGCACTGGAAGCCGTACGGTAGCTGAACTTAATCAGCGAGGTCGCTCCTCACGTGCAGCCTCGCCCTTTCATATCGATCTTTTGAATTCCTAGTCGAGCAGCTAGTGCCCGAGCACCTGGTTACTAACCAGGGGCTTGCGGCGAGCGGCCCGCGAAGGCGCCTACGTCCCTGAGTGAGCTCTCCTTTCGGAGATTGGGAGCGGCGGCCGGGCCTTCGAATCAGGCAGTGAGCTGGATGGTCCAGGATCAAGATACTTCGCGACTTGTCAGCAGTCAGGCTTAGTGGAGTTACGTCGGAAATCTAAGCACTCATTTATTGCCTGGAGTCTCGGCTCCTTGCACGGCGATCGAGCAGCGGCTCTCATTTGAGATCCCCTAAACCTGGATCACGCAGCCTCAGTACAATTGGGTCATTAATCCAGGGTTGTGCGCCAATTAAACAATTGTATTGGCGCATCAAGATCGAGAACCGACATGCTCGGGTCGGCGGTCACGCCTACCGGCAGCCCTGCTCGTCGTTGTGATTGTCGCACCAATGAGCCTCGCGGTTTCCATCGCGATCGATTCTGTCGCCGTGCTCGTAACGATAAGGCCCAGGCCCGCCAGCCGCGACGACGCAGCCAGAAATACTTACCAGTGTAGTGAGTGTACCGAGTACTGCGATCCGATAAAATGCATTCATTAGCTTGTCCTGTTGGATTTACCGGTCGCGGGAATCACACAGCAGCGTTCCGGCTTACGATAAAAGTAACTACGCCCGAAGGCACGCAGCGCAGCCAATACTGACAGCGCGAAGGGTAGCGTGTGCTCAAATCCGACCGTCGTCTGTGCGCTAGCGAACGGCGGTCGACGATCTAACAGGCGGCTTTTGACCCGATCTGAGACATTCAGGAGAAATGTTTCCAAGACCCATGGCGCATAACCGAGGGCTCGCTGCGCGACGAAGTCATCCCGTTTGAGGAGTGGCTGTCCGCGAGGAATGCAGTTTGCTGGTGCGCACTCTAATGATGTGCGCGTTTCATCCGAGTGCGCACACGGCGATGCAACAGCAGCAAGAAAAGCGCGGCGACTCCGGCGATCCAATGACCCCGGGAAATTACCGCACGAAAGCGCTCACCCCCGGCGTAATACAAGAGGTAACCGCTCAACACGAGCCAGCAATAGATTGTCAGCAGTACAACTCCCGAGCGCCTCTGCCTGCGCCATTCCCAGCGACCGCCGACGTGTGCGACCGACAGAAAGCCTAAGAGCCACAGCGAGGCGAACGCGAAGGCTCCGTGAGCGCTCAGCCACCACTTCTCTAATGGATTCACGCTTTGACCGAAGTCGCCGGGTCGCTCGAGAAAGTAGTGGAAGATGAGCCACAGGACTCCGGTAACCCAGACTCCGGCGACAATGGGCCATACGAGGTATCGATGCCGGATCACGGCGACACGCCGATGGCATCCCATTGCGATCCAGCGACGTCAGGCCGGTGCAGGTAGGCCTCGGCACGTAGGCTGCGGACCAGATTCGCGGCGGCTGCCCGTTGAATCAGGATTATCTTGGTCAGCGCGTCTGCAATGAGGCAGGACCGCGCCACTACTGATGCAGTCAAGCGGGGATCAACCGCTTCGCCGCGGGCACCCGCGACGTGACACGTGCGCCACACAATGCCATGCGGCCACCGCGTCGGGTAGCCGCAGCTCGTGGCGACGGCGGCACTTCCCTGAAGCTCGATTGTCGCGTGCGCCTGCGGATATCGCTCCGCCGTTTTTAAACACACCCGTTCGGTTCCACGCCCGAGAATGCGCAGATCACCGCCCGCATTAATCGCGGCGCGCGTGACACCGCAGGCGCGCAGTGCGGCGATACCGCGATCGACGGCGTAGCCTTTGGCGATTCCACCAAGATCGATCCACAACCGGCGATGAAATCGCACGTGTCGCTCAGGTAACAGCACTATGTCGCGAAAGCTTGCAGCGGGGTCTGGATGTAAATCCGTCGACGGCGCAGGCAGCATGCCCCACTCGACCAAGCGCCCGCCCACGCTGATATCAAATGCACCAGCGGAAAGGCGCGAAAGACGGGCGGCCGACCTGAGTACATGGAAGGTATGGGGGTGTACTCGCACTGCCGCGCGCACTGCGCAGCGGTTTAATTGAGTCACTTCACTCGCGGCCTCATGGAAGCTCATCAGGCGATGTACCTCGGCCATCGCTTCGAACGCGCGATCGATGGCGGCATGCGCAGAGCGCGCCGAATTGGCGCTGACACGCGCGGTGACGTATGTGCCTAAGAGCGGCCTGGCGCGCTCAACCAATTCGGGGCGCGAGAACGATCGCATAGGTCGATAACAGGCGGCGCACACCCTCCGTCACGTGACCGCAGGAGAGAGTGGCGCCGGAGATATTCTTTATATCCTTGTCGAGCTCTACAGGTGAGCCGTGTTTCTTGCCAACGAACTGGCGACGCCAAGCCGGCAGATGCACTTCGCCGCCATAACTTTCGTGGTAGTCGAGAATCTCGAGCTGACGCACTACGCCGGTCGCATCCAAGGCCAGCGCGTAGTTGATGACTTCGTGCTTACCGATCACCTGATCCAGCAGAAAGTAATCACCTGAGTCGTCTCGCCAGGCGGCGAGATTGGGGTTTGTCACGCGTACCCCCGAGTCTTTCTCGATCGCCTGCATCTGCTCCGCAGTCAAGGTCCGGAAATCTCGCGCCAGCGAGTGACCCTCGAACATTAGCGTCTGTGCCTGTTCGACGGTCAAGTAAGTCACAGCGTAGGCCGGTGCCGTCAAGGCAAGAGGTGCTAGCGGTAAAAGAAGCAGCCGCGACTTCACAAATTCGGGTCAAAAGTTGAGTCCGATGCCAAGATCATACCTCGTGAAGTCGGAGTTAATGCTAAAGCTCTGGTAATCTGCTTTGAGAACGACGTGCGGGCCGAGGTAGTAATTGGCGCCCACTGTCCAGACGCGATCATAGTTTCGCGGCCAATATCCATAGTCGCCCGGATCGGCGGACACCGGTACCAGTCCGGTCGGAATGACAGGTCCCGGAACGCCCTCGTAGCTTGCGCCCATGTTGTAACGCTCCCAGCGCACGAACGGGCTGACGCGATAGCCATTCTTTCTATAGAGCGCGTAAGCGATTTGCCCGTAGTAGCCGTAAAACGAGGAAGGGATCGGGTTGGGTGAGCCCGGATTTGCTGCATTGATGGCCGAGAGGTTGCTGATAGTGCCACGTGCGTACAGTGCCGAAATGTCGAAGTCGCCGGGCATCCAGCGCACGTGCCCTTCCCAAAGCGTCAGGTGCTGAGCATCAGGCACCGGTGCATTGGGCGGAGCAGGAACTGTAGCCAGCTTCCCCGTGAAGATTGCACCACCTACTTTTAAGCCAGGCACGCCAACGTAGTTGAACGAAATGTATTCCGCCAGATGCTCTCCCTTCGCGAGGGCAAGTTCCTGATGCGTCGCCTGCAGCGGCGCGACGTCGCTCGCCTCGAGATCGAGCGCGGTGACGTACTGCGGAAATTCGGGTGCGAAATTCCACTTGGAAAGATCCTGATCGCTGGTGACGCCGAAGTTCCATTGCAGACCGAAATCCGCATCGCCATGCATCGCAAGCCCACCTTCGCGCCAAGTGCTCGGGATAATGAGCGTCTCGACAAAATTGCGCTGCACGCCGTAGAAATTGGTTGGCTCGTGGTATTCGTTCAGCAATCCGAAAGGCATGAGAATCAGGCCGGCGCGCACGGCGGCTTTGTCGTTGAGGACTCGGTCGATGTAGAACTGCTCGACCTCGAACTCGCCGACGTCCGACGCGGACGCGACGGCGTGCTCTACTTCGTACTCCGAATTAAACAAGGTGCGGTCGTCAAAGCGATACCCGATGCCGAACACCGCGCGCGCCAGGTCAAACTCTGTGAGTTTGGACTCATGCGTGGGTCGCGTGTAATAGACCTCGCCGTAGCCCCAGAGGTTGAAGTTCTCGAGCGGCGAGGAGGGCGCTGGCGCGGGAGCCAGTGGCGGGGGATTGGGCGTCGGCGCGGATTGTGCGGCAACCACAGGTGTTTGGGTCACCGATGACGGAGCCGCGCCCCGGGCGTTCTGCGCTTTAAGCTCCTTGAGTTCGCCACGCACTTCTTCGAGTTGGCGTGTGAGTTCATCAAGGTGCCTCTCGAGCTGCTCTTCGCGCGCATTGGGATCCGCGGCCGTGGGGTCTGCGCGCACCGCGCTAGCGCCGAATGCGAGCGCCAGGAGTGCAAGGAGAGTCGGCTTCAGCTGGTATTTCATAGCTCTTAGGCGATCGAACAGGAATTAGGGCGAGGCGGCCGCCTGGCACTGTGCCGGGAGGGCATAAGAAGAGGAGTGCGCTGGATCGTAGCCATCGGTCAGAGTGCAGAGGAACACGATGATGTCGTTGATATTGTCGGCATCGAGCGTCGGAGATTGCCCGCCAGCAAATTTCGGCGGTGTGTAGGGGACTTCCCCGATGTTCACGTTGGCGTCGAACTCGGCAGGAAGATCGTTGTATTCGTATCGATCAGGTGTGCCGTCGGCGGCGACGTAGAACGTGCCCACCGCGGCATAGGGGTTACCGTCGGGTCCTGCTGCGACCGGTGTGGGGTTGTTCCCCATGTTGTTGTTGATATCGCGCGTGACGTACCACTCGAGTACTTCCTTCAGACTGCCAAAGACGCCGTTGTGGAAATAAGGTTCGGTGATCGCGATGTTGCGCAATGTCGGCACTTTGAACTGTCCGCACAGCGTCGTCGTGTCCGTGAAGCGCGGACGAGGATGCAAATCACTTGCCGCAGGCTCGAATGGCCCACACAGGCCGAGGTCGTAGTAGGCATACTCGGTATCGGACGGTAAGTGGGGCTCTGCCGGCACGTAGGTAAGTGCCGCGCCGTCGACGGAGCTCACGGGATTGGCGGCGTTGGCGGCGATTTTCCAGTTGCGTGGTATGCCAATATTGTCGTAGGTGAAGTCTGTGAACAGTGGATGCTGGCTGTAGCCTTGACGTTGGCTGGGATGGCAGGCTGTACAGTTGCCGCGCGTCGGATCGTTGAAGAGTGCAAGTCCGCGAGCCTCCTGCGCGCTCAGCTGCGCCTGCCCCGCTAGCCAGTAGTCGAACTTACTGCTGAAAGGGTGAAAGGAGGGGTCCTCGGTTTCATATGCGGCGATAGCCTGCGCCATGTCGGCCAATGCGACGTCCGGATCGGCAAGCACGTCTGAGCCATACACGCTTACAAATTGCGCAAGGGAGGTTGCCGACTTCTTCAGGCGCGCGATGACCTCACTAGAGCTCGCATTGGCCATCTCAAACTCGGTGACGAACGGCTGCGTTGCCTGAGCGGCGAGACTCGAAGCCCGGCCATCACGAAAGAAGCCTCCGGTCGCGCTCCCGTCGACAATCGAAAACGGCGGCGTAAAGGATGCATACACGAGCGACGGCGCATTGCGGAACCCGGGGAGATTCATGGCAGCGCCGCCCAACGGGACGGATAGGCCGTCCGTGGCTGTGTAGGCATGCGTTGGCACATGGCAGGTTGCACACGCCTGTTTGCCGGACGCCGAAAGGCTCGTGTCGCCGAAGAGGGTGTCGCCGAGTTTGGCGGCGGGCGATAAAGAAGATGTAGAAGACGGTGAAGACGACGAGGTCGATGCAAAACTCGCCGACGCAGCATCGGAGCCGCCCCCGCAGGCTGCAAGAAGCATGGCCGCAGCCAATCCCAACCAGGCAGCCAAATAAGGCGCGCCTGCTGCTCCCCGTGTCACTTGCGGCACCTCAGGTATCGGTGAAGTAAATGATAATCATTCTCATTTGTATTTACAAGTAGCGCCGTTACCGCATTCGATCCCGTATCAAAGGTTCAGGTGCCTCAGGACATAAGCCGGCGACGCCCGATCAGGCCGATAGTTTTCTGCTCAGGATTGCCGTTGTTGGCCGCGGATGTCGCTCATGAGAGGAGCGTTTGGAGTAATCGTGTGCGCTGCGCATGAACGCGCGCTGTACTAAGGGCGAATTGGGAAACAAGCCGGGCAGGGCACGGGGGCGCAACGATCAGTAGCGGTATTGATCAGCTTTGTACGGGCCGTGCTTCGATACGCCGATATAGGCGGCCTGGGCGTCCGTGAGTTCGGTCAACTGGGCGCCCAGCTTCGTGAGCTGCAAGCGCGCTACTCTTTCGTCCAGGTGCTTTGGTAACACATACACGCCCAGTGGGTACTGCTCCGTGCGTGTGAAAAGCTCGATCTGCGCGATCACCTGATTCGCAAACGAGGAACTCATTACGTACGACGGATGACCCGTGCCGCAACCTAGATTCACCAAACAGCCCTCGGCAAGCAGAATGATGCGATTGCCGCCGGGGAATATCACGTGGTCGACCTGCGGTTTAATATTTTCCCACTTGTGGCTACGCAGTTCCGCAACTTCAATCTCGTTGTTGAAATGGCCTATGTTGCAGACGATGGGCTTGATCTTTCATGCGTTGCATATGCGCCAGTGTGATTACACCCGCATTGCCCGTGGCGCTGACAAAGATATCCGCCTTGTCCGCGGCATAATCCATTGTCACTACGCGATAACCCTCCATCGCGGCCTGCAGGGCGCAAATTGGATCGACTTCGGTGACCCACACCTGGGCGGACAGAGCGCGCAGGGCCTGCGCAGATCCCTTGCCGACATCGCCGTAGCCGCAGACGACCGCAACCTTGCCGGCAACCATGACATCAGTCGCGCGCTTGATCGCGTCGACCAGCGATTCGCGGCAGCCGTACAGATTGTCGAATTTGGACTTGGTGACCGAATCGTTAACGTTGATCGCGGGAAAAGCCAGCTCCCCGCTCTTATGCATCTTGTACAGACGCCTGACACCGATCGTGGTTTCCTCGGTGACCCCCTTGATCTTGCTGAGTCGCGTCGAGTACCACTCCGGATCCACTTTGAGCTTGGCCTTGATGGCGCCGAAGAGGCACTCTTCTTCCTCGCTGCCGGGTTTGGCGAGGCCGGCAATGTCTGTCTCCGCCGTAGTGCCCAAGTGCAGCAGCATCGTTGCGTCCCCGCCATCATCCAAGATCATGTTGCTATATCCACGGTCCGGCCACTCAAAGACTCGGTGCGTGTAATCCCAATAGTCGACGAGAGATTCACCCTTAATAGCAAAGACCGCAGTGCCGTTCGCAGCAATGGCCGCCGCCGCATGATCCTGTGTCGAGTAGATATTGCACGATGTCCAGCGTACGTCGGCGCCCAGGGCTTCGAGCGTCTCGATTAGCACGGCCGTCTGTATCGTCATGTGCAGTGAGCCTGTGATCCGTGCGCCTTTCAAAGGTTTGGCGGCGGCAAATTCCTTGCGAATGGCCATCAGCCCCGGCATCTCAGTCTCGGCGATCCTCATTTCCTTGCGACCAAACTCTGCTTGAGAAATATCCTTGACGATGTAGTCGCCGACTTTCTTCACTGCTGCGTTCATTGTCACCCTCTGCGTTGAAATCGACTGAGTTGCCTACGCGGCGCGCAATGGCGCTCGTAGCCAGAAATACCCTTGTTCCACCGAATCTCCTTACCTGGAGTTGCAAGATTAGCGTCCAGTCTGCATAGTGAGTAGCTAATTTAATTGCTAGCGGCTATTAGGAAAGCAAATATCATGCAGGGTTTAAGGGACATCGACATCGGTTTGTTGCGCTCATTCGTCGCAGTCGCGGAAACGGGCCGGATGACGACTGCGGCAAGGGTCGTCAATTTGAGTCAAGGCGCCGTGAGCCAGCAGATAAAGCGTCTGGAAACCTTATTCGGGATGAATCTATTTGACCGCACGGCTGACGCTGCCCGCCTGACGCGGGATGGCGAGAGGCTCATCGCGCAGGCGCATCGCTTGATCGCGCTCAACGATGACGTGCTTGAGCGGATGCAAGAGGCCGATTTCTCTGGCGAAGTGCGCCTCGGCGTCCCTCATGACGTGGTGGGGAAACTCATGCCCCCGATTCTTCGGCGTTTCAGCCAGGAGCATCCCAATGTCCTCGTGACGCTGGTCAGTGAGATGACTCACGCGCTGAGAGCGGGTTTGTGCGAACGAAAAGTGGATCTCGCACTCATGACAGAAGCGGAGCCGGGCAAGCGCGAGCAGCTGTTGCTAACGGACCACCTCGTCTGGGTCGGCTCCAAGGGTGGTGACGCGTGGCGTAAACGCCCTGTGGCGGTGGCATTGGGGCAAGAGGGCTGCGCGTTCAGGGCACTTGCGATCAGGGCGCTCACAAAATCCGGAATCGAATGGCGGCCGATTTGCCAGGTCGGGAGCCTGGAGCCGGTCTTCGCAACTCTTGAGGCGGACATGGCCGTGGCCCCATTTCTGTTCCACACCGTTCCGGACCGCTTGGAAGTGTTGCCAGACGGATGCCTGCCACCCCTGCCGGCATTCCACATAAATTTGCGGCTGCCACCAAAGGGCGTGACTAAGGTTGCATCGGAGCTCGCGCGGCACATCCGTGAGGGGTTCTCGCGGCGTTATGTATGATTTTGTCTTTATCTCGCGGTGACTGAGATGAGACCAGCTTCGGCGGTGGCGTACCATCGAGATAGGTGGTTGCCATGAAGCTTGCCAGTTCGTTGAGAGGTTTGCCCGCAGGCTCTGGCACTACGGTGTCGCTAGCGGGATAGCGATAAGCTAAGGAACCTATCTCGGAGTAGAAATACTAATGTGGTCTCTTTCGGGCGTTAGCTTATCAGTCGAAGCGGAGGACAACTGGATGTGTCAAACCTAAGATGCGTGGCCTGACAGCCGCATGTGTTTTGCTAGGTCTGCAGTTTTCGGCCGAAATTTCAACAGGCGCCGCACCGACAGACGCATGCGCATTACTGGCTCAGCAAGAAGTCGCAACCGCGCTTGGCTTTAGCGTCGACCCTGGAAAGCACAAAATCAGCGATGCCGACTGTCGTTGGACCGAGCCGGGAAAATCCATTGCTGATGGCGCAGCGCTGCAGCTGTATGTCACGGACGCGCAGGCTTTTGGGATCGGAAAGACACCGCTATCAGGCTGGAGTAAGCAGCCGGAAACCGGTCTAGGTGACGAGGCGTATTTCGTGGACAGCGGCAAGGTCTATTTCCTTGTTTCCCCTACCCTAAGCGTTAAGAAAGGCTCCGTATTTTTCGTGATTGCCGCCAGGATCCCTAAAGCTTCCCTTGAACAGATAAAAGCCATAGAAAAAGCAGTTGCCGTCAAGGTACTTGGAAAGCTCTAAGCACGAACGAGAGGACAGCTGGCGCCGACGAGCGACGCCCGGGGGATGATGATGCCGAACTCTGCCAGGAAACCTCTTCTGGTTGCTCTGAGCGCGCTGCGTTGCCGGAATCTGTCATGCGCGGGCTTTGCTTTTGGCACCTGCCTCATAGGGCTTTCACCCTCTCGACTCATGCCTTAGCATGGACTGTGGGCAACCGAATCGCTGTCAATGCGTTGTCTGCGTCGCACACTACAATAATCACTAGGTTTTGCGGGTGCACGCTGCGAGTTAGAGCGAAGGCGTGTACCAATCGGTGTGCGAGCAGCACAGTCGGAAATAGAACTCGACATAATCAATTGGATCCCACCGAATGAATTGGGGTATCCGTACATTACATAACGTTGAATGCGCCATCGGCGACAGATGCGCACGGCTCACATGGCAAAGGGTGGGGCATATAGTCCCAGTTTCTCCGCCATGAGCGAGTCCTTAGCAGGCGTTGCGACCGCGTCAGCTTTGCAAGGGGAATTTCATCTGCAGGCGCGAGTCGATGCGCTGCAAAGGGGCGACTGCACCGAGGCTGAATTCATGCGCGAGGTGTTGCCTCTGCGTGACTCAGCTTGGGCGATTATCGCCTTGGTCGACCAACGGTATCGACGTGGACTCTTGCCAGACGCAATTTTCCGCTCCGTTAAATCCAAGCTTGCACGCCACGCTATAGAACAAACCGAGTACGGCACGACGGTGGAACTGAATCCATCTGTCCGTGCGAAACATGCGGATGAAATCCGCGCTGTACAGGTGCAGCCTGCGGCAGCTGCTAACCCAGTAGGGTGCATCAGTTGCGGCGATGTCGCCCAAGATCGTGCTGTTCGAGATCAAGACGGGCCTGCCGGAGACGTTGGGCAAATTGCGGCGGCAAGTTGCGCAACGGAGGCACCGACTGCAAGCGGTTCGCCGTTCGGGGCGCACAAGGGGCCCAAACTTTTGCGCGACCGTTACGCCCTCGAGAGCGTCCTTGGCCGCGGTGGAATGGGAACCGTACTCAAAGCGTTGGATCGACAACGTGCCGACCTTCCGCAAAAGAGCCGCTATGTTGCGCTCAAGATTTTGAATGCAAACACCATGGCACGCCCGGGGGCGCTTGCTGACCTGCGGCGCGAGTTCTATTGCACGCAGGCACTTGCGCATCCAAATATCGTGAAGGTCTATGAGCTGTACTGTGAAAAAGAGCCAGCCTTTTACACCATGGAGTTGCTGGAAGGTCAACTTTTAAGTGACGTGATCGAGCGCCAGCGTCCTCAGCCGCTTGAGCGTGCGTATGCGCTCGCCATTATTCGCGACGTGGGCGCTGCCTTGGTGCATGCCCACGCGCGCAGTGTTGTACACGGGGATCTGAAACCCCACAACATCGTGATCACTCACGACGGTGAGGTGCGGATACTTGATTTTGGTGCTTCGGGAGCCGTCACTCGCGACGGGGAAGCTACAGATGCCCTGCAACGCAAGCGCCCTCCTGCAGTCACTCTGGCCTATACATGCTGCGAACTGTTGGACGGCCAACAAACCGACCCTCGGGATGATTTATACGCGCTCGCGTGTCTCTCATACGAAATGCTCGCCGGCGAACATCCATTTGGAAGGCTATCCTCGATTGAGGCACGCGACCTTGGTATGCATCCCTCGAGGCCGCCCGGAATGACGAATCGGCAGTGGCACGGGCTAGAACTGGGGCTCTCTTGGCGCCGCGAAGCACGATCTGCGTCGGTTCGTGATTGGCTGACGATGTTTGACCTAGCACCGGTCACCGAGCGACTGCCGCCATTGATCCCTGGCAAACCAATCAACGCGCAATCAAGTTGGTCCCGAGCCGTGGCTCCCGCTGCGCTCATCGTAACCTTGATCGCGGGTTTAAGTGTGCGGACCCCATTCCACGCGAAGCAGGAACTCGAAGCGCCCGCTCACTCAATCGCGCTTGTCGCACCCGCGGAGCCGCCGCGTACCGCCCCTGTGGCCGCCGACAGTCCCAGTAACCTTGCGGAGGTGGGCGCGCCTTCCCTGTTCGCAATCGCCCAACTTGATCTGGACCCCACCTCGCACGCCATCGAGCCAACGCCGCCTCCAATTCATGAACAGCTGTCGCCCGAGCCAGCCGCGCGCCCGGCGAAGCTGGCCGATCCACGAGTGGCGACAGAGAGTCAAATTGCAATTTCTGCTGATGTTTATCGTGTGCCTTCCGGCGAGACCTTTGCGGAGATCACGGTGCGACGGTCCAGCGATTTACACACGGACGGCAGTTTTGTATGGTGGACCGAGCCTGCATCGGCGAGGCCAGGCAGTGACTTCGTCGCCCAGGGACGAACGAGACAGCTCTTTTTGAGCGGACGGCATTCAGCCAGGCTCTACGTCAGAATCGTTCCAAATCCGACGCGGGCCCGCATGGAAACGTTCTACGTCAGAATCGGCGAACCCGGTACGGGCTATACACTCGGTACAGTGACGCGCGCGGCTATACTGATACCACCTCTTCTCACGGCACGTAATGTCGGTTACGTCGACGCCGTCTCACAATAGCGCCGCTGCCGCCGAATCAAATGCACTCTCTCCGCTCGACGTGGCGGGCTCACACCGCCCGATACCCGTTGGTTACTAGTTAGAGCCCCTGGTTACCAACCAGGCGCCTGGGCGTTTGCGTACTTGCCCAAGCTACGGGGAGAACTTAGTTGACGCAGCCCTTAGGGGTGCCGTTCGCGCCACAGCATGAAGGAAAGTCCACCCGCCACTGCGAAAGCGACCGCGCTGACCCAGACGGGAATGTCCACTCCGTTCACGGAAACGGGCCACGCGAGAATGAAGCGGAGTAGTTGCAGCACGGCGATCAATGCAAGCAGTACAGCGGCGAGTCCGGTGAACGGTTTCATGTCTTTACTCTCCTCACAGCTTGGGGCCAGACCCTGAGTTTGCTCCGTTGCCGTCGTGCGTGACAGTCCACTCACGGGTGGCCGGACGCTTGGGGGACTCCGCAGGGGCGAAAGGCCCCGATAGAGCGGCAGCTACTTCTCGCTCTCCTCTTATTCTTCATCGGCGTCGTCATCTTCAGGATGGCCCAATTCGTCCTCGTCGTCGACCTCGAACTCCTCGGGGGCTTCCGTGTTCTCGTCGACTTCGCGCACGGGCGCCTCATTCTCCCCGGGATGCTCGTCGTCTCGCTCATCGTCGTCATCTTGCGTGCCGGTCGTCGGGTGCTCGACGAGAATCAATCGCTGAAAGGCTCGCGAGGTGGGGGATTCTGCGTATTCAGTGCCCATTCGGGGATCCTTTTAGACTTAAGAGTAGCGGGGTCAGGCAGTGTGGCACTTAAAGCGAGCATCCGCCCGTCTGGCTAAACGGTCTGTCAGCGGACGACGACCATGGTGGGTTCAGAAGGCGGGCGCCCAACCTGCGCCTCAGGAAACCATCCTGACCCGTGCGACACGGCGCAACTCACTGAGCGAAATAGCGGCGGTTCAATAGCGCCCCAACTCTCGCGTAGCGTGCTTCCAACTGAGTCTTCGTCGTCTCTAGGAACTTCTTCAGCCCAGGGTCGGTTTCGAGCCCCGCCATCACCCCAGCAAGATGCCGTTGCTCGTTCAGCGTGTTGTAAAACATGAGTAGCGCCTCCCGCTCGAATTCGACGCCGGTCTTGCCAGTCAGAGGGACGAAGTCCTTGGCTAGGTCTGCGCCGATGGCTTTACGCTCTTCGCCCTCGATCTCGGACATTGCTGCGACGTCGATGCGCATGGCGGGATATTGCTTGGATAGCCTCTTCATCGTGTCGGCGAGTTGCTGGTAATAGTTGACTAGATCATTGGTGACCCGCCCCATTTCTTCAGGCTTGTCCTTGAACAGGAAGATCCACTTTAGCTTGGGAATCCCATCGGCTTCTTGGTAAAGCAGGCTGTAGCCGATCGACAGCTGCGCGCGTGGCGCGTTCTTGTCCGGGGGAGGCTTGCTGGTATTACTCAATTGGCTACAAGCCGCGAGAGTTAGCAGCAGTGCAGTCGCGACGAAGCGCATCAGGGCTGATCGCCGCGGCACATACAGCCTTTCAATGTGCATCGGCTGCTCTCAGTGCCGGAGCCAAGGAGACTGACTTCCGCCCGCACAGCGTTCGGAAAGATTGGCTCCCGGAGAAGTGATGAGTTCGGAAACGTGTGCCATCACCATAGGCAAAAAACGCATATCCCAGCGACTGAAGATAGCACGCGACTGTCGCATAATGGGTGAGTCCTGCGGCGAGGGACTCCATTGACCCTATGTCTCTTGATGGCCCCCTGCTAGTGCCGGTATCGACCTATAGCCGCCCGTTGAGACTGTTCGGTTGCGAGCAGGTCCGTGCCGCAACCTTAAGAGCTGATCTTCTGTTGCCTGGCTGCTTGGCCAGCGCGATTAGCGTAGACGAATGCCAATGGGGGAGTTGATTTGACAGCCCAGTCTTGAGGTATAGACTCTAAGTGACGGATGGCAGATCCGCATCGAGACTCGCTACCTTCTCATAGGGAAAAGAAACATGAAGAAACTCATTGAGACCTTGCTGATCACTTGTGTAGGCGTTGGACTGGCTTTCGCCGATACGCCATCGCCAACCGCCGCACCGACCGCCAAGGGTTCGAGCGTCTCCCAAGCGATCAAACAACTGGAACAAGATTGGACTGACGCTATAAAGGCCGGAGACGTAGACAAGCTTGGTCAGATCGTGGGCGACGATTGGATCGGTCTTACCTATGAGGGCGGCAAGGAGACAAAACAGAGTTTGCTGGCAGGCGTGAAATCCGGCAAGGACAAGGCGGAATCCGTCGAGAACGGGCCCATGGACGTTAAGGTGCTCGGAAGTGTCGCCGTGGTCCAAGGCAGCGATACCGAAAAGAGCATGACCAATGGCAAGGACAGCAGCGGCAAGTTTGTCTGGATGGATGTGTTCGTGAAGCGCGATGGGAATTGGGTAGCCGTGCGGTCCGAAGCCACTATGGTGAAGTAAGTTCGAGCTAATTTGGCGGCCTGCTCGATCGCCTTTGAATGTTCGCTGTTAGTAGAGTGCTCTGAGCTCACGCGCGAGCGGTTCTAGCTCGTCAGCGATCCTCAGCCCTGACCGATCCATCAAAGGTCTCCTCTTGACCCGTTACCGCCCTTGGTGAACGGCGGCTATCGGGGGAATCAAATGTATGTGAGCTGCGGCCATTGAGAGAAGTACGGCTTGAGTGTTCGCTGGAGGAGTCCATGCGGACGAATGCCGGCTGCTTGATTATGAGCTGGTCTCGGTAGAGGCACCTCATACGAATCGATAGGTGATCGAATCATTGAAGTTCGGACTCAAACCCCGCCACGGCGTCACGGCTGAGAACTCGTCAGTCGCGCCTTGAGCCTTCGTCAGAGCGGATGCGGATCTGAAGCTCGCGCATCTTGTAATCAATGATGAGCGTATCGACCGATCCGAGCATATCCATCCCGATCATCAGTGCTGGCTCATGGGTAAGTTTCCAGTGCTCGAACAGAAACATTTCGCCGAACGTCACTCGGGCATTACGGATCGTAATACTTCCGAAGGCAATTGGCGCTGTCGCGATATTCTCGCCTCGCTGCACATCGAGTGAGACTCCGATAATGTCTTCTGGCTTTGCATCTGGCGGCTGATGCCGCATCAACGCGTCGCGTAGGGCGAGATTGCCGACAGTTTGCTGGCTTCCGGTATCAATGATAGCTTTTGCTCGGAGCGTTCCGACTCGCACGTCAGCCATCAGCAATCCGTCCCGGGTTAGAGTCAGAGGAATAGCACTGAAACCCGACATCGCGCGCTCCCTGTGGGAGCGCGAAATAATGAGAATGTCACGGCCAAAGTCGGCGAGTATTCGCTTGTCTGGCAGTCCTTCTCGTCCGAGGACTCCCTCGGCTCCGCCAAACACGTCTGCAACAATCGGTAGCGCGGTCGCGTTGATGAGCAGATCGCCTACTTCCATCCGCTCTACATGGATTGAAGAAACGATCACCGACCCGGTAGCGCCCAGAACAAGAACTTTGCCGGAAGCTTGAGCAGTGATTCCGAGACTCTCGGCGACGTGCGCAATGACGGCCGAATGGCTGGCGCCGGTATCGAGCACCATTCGAAACGGACCTTTCCCATTGATTAATACTGGGGCCCAGATGCGCCCGATACGGTCACGTCGGGTCGGGGCCACAAATCGCGGCTCGGGAGCCTCGACAAGGACTTCGGAGACAGCAGTCTCCGTGCGCTCGACCAGTACGGTCGGCGCAGGTTGCGCGACTTCCGTCGCCGCTCCAGTCGCGAGTGGTGACGATAGGAATGCGCCGACCAGCGAACAGACACGCGCGAGCAGATGCGGGCTGCCGATCATACAGAATAGTAGAGCACGGGCAAAAAAGCGCCGCCTTCGTTTTATCCTATTGGCGTGGCTGGACTTCCGCTCCTGGCCGGGTCCGACTGTCGAGGTGCGGTGCTTTCGATTTAGTACCGGCCACGGCGCTACCGCCTTGCGGCATCGACGCCAGCAGCCCACAGGCTCTTCCTTGATCTTAGGAACGCTGACGTGCATCCTTCAACGCTCGCTCGGAGCGGCACCGGAGCGGATCGCAAAAAAGTTAAAAGGTGCAATCACTTGAAGGGAAACAACGTGAAAAAGATTCTTTCACTCATCGTGCTAGCAGGAGTGTTCTTCGCCAGCCCGGCATTCGCGGCAGACCCGGTCGTGGGCACCTGGAAGCTCAATGTCACGAAATCTAAGTTCAATGCAGGCTCAGAGCTGAGCGCCGGCACCCGTGTCTAGACCGAAGCCAACGGCCTGTACATGCTCGACCAAAAGCTGACAGGCGCAGATGGCAAGCAGAGGTCGAACCGGGTGCAGTACCGCGACGGTAAAGAGGAAAAGCAGGCAACGGCGGGACCCGCGGATACGACGCTCGGCAAGAAGATCGACGCAAACACTTGGGACTTTGATCTCAAGAAGGATGGCAAGGTCGTTGGCCACGTCCATCGTGTCGTATCGGCGGACGGCAAAACGCTCACTGTACAAAACACAGGCGTACAGCTCAGCGGCGCCACGGGCGACGAGACGCTTGTCTTCGACAAACAATAGGGGTTGCGAAGGGGCTGCGCGCAGGGACGTGCGCACCCAGCCCGAGTCGTTCGAGTCGAGCGTGGTCTCCGACTGCCGGCCACCGCCAACGGAAGGGCGATGGTACCGGAGGGGACGCAGCACCCACCAGTGGCATACACGGTCGCGACACATAGTCCGGACGCATTAGGTTTTTTGGCTGGCGGTGTCGCGAAAGTGTTTCTTGCCCTGCAGGGCTTTCTGATACTCCCCTTTTGACAGGATATTCTCGGTTAACTGCATGTCCGTCTGACAGAAGTGACCGAAGAACTCGGCAACGCTTTCGGCGGCCTTCAGCACCTCGTCACGAACGTAGTTGATGTCAATGTTCATGCAAATCGCACCCACGACACCGAATTCCTTGCGGACAATCGGAATGGTCGTGCATTTGAAGCGTCGCGCCCCAAGATTCAGCTCGTAATTCAGCTTGTCCTCGTTTAGGGCGCGTCGCTTTTTTAGATCGACAAGAAGCGTTGTTGTGCCCATATGTAGCGACCGTCCGGTCACTTCGGCACCCTCAATCCAAACGACGGAGCGACTCGGATTGGCGAGGTCGTGCAACAGGATTTCGATGCCCATATTCGGGAAGGTCTTCCCGAGAAGTCGCACGATGTTGCGATAGTTTTCTAAGTATTCGTTCGCGTCGCTTATGATTTCGGCACCACCGTATTTGGAGAAAAGCCTCTCGAATGACCGCTTGTCCTTGTCATCGAGAAGATCGCGAACGTTGTTCTGTTCGCCGATGAAGATGAGCTGGCGTGCCGCTCGCGAGTCTCGGTTCCGTAGTAGGTAATGCATTCCCAGCCGAAAATCGCGCAGGCTAAATTCGGCGAAGTTGTCTGCTGTCGTCTGATAAGGGTAGAAGTCGTACTCAGTGAGGTTGCGTCCGCGCAGTCGACGCCGTTCCCGATGCTTGCCGACGACGAAGCCGAGCGCGAGCAATATTATCGACACCAGGGCCTCGGCAAGGGCCGCCGTCATCATATGGTTTCCGAATAGGTTCATTGCCCTTCCTCCCAGTGTCTAGCCGGCACCGCTGTCTTCCAGAGGATCAAGATTTCGGTGTGGTGCCCCCTTGATTCCCTGCGGCGAGTCGCTTTTCGGCAGCCGCGACTAACGCCTTGAAACGAGGATCCTCACGGAGTGGATCGAGGTCCGGGTCGGCTTTGGCGTGATTCAAAAAGCCGATGGCCAAGGTTTCGAAAACCGGACCGAGAAGTGCGAGTGCGGCGTCCTTATCTTTTAAATAGGTCGTCAGAATGCAGGCGAAGTTGTAGCGCGCATTCGTGTTATCCGGGTCAATAAGCAGGGCCCGGCTGATCCAATCCTTGGTGCGCTCGACTTCCCCGAGAGCCGCAAGAGCAACGGCTCCATACGCCATAGCTGATCCGTTATTTGGATCCTGCGCCAGAGCCTTTTCCACTCGGGAGAAGGCGATTTGCGCCACACGCTGTACGTCCCTGCGATTTTTGACTGACGTGTAACAGGTAAGCAACATGGACCCGGAATTCAGATCCGTTTCCATGAGACTCATTGACTTCTCGTAATAGCGAATAGCTTCGTCGAATCGCTCCTGCTGGAATCGCAAATACGCGGCGGCCCTGTTCACCTCGTAGGATTCTCGGTCCAAGCGGAGCGCGACATCAATCTCGGCGGTCGCCTCATCGTGACGACCGTGTTGGGCCAGGATTCTGGCCTTGACTGCATGAGCTTCAGCCAGATTCGCGTCAACCGCGAGAGCCCGTTCGGCTGCTACCAAGCCGTCATCGGTATTCCTGCCGTGTACGAAGCGCAAGATCATCTGCGCAATTGCCATCAACGCCCAAGCGCGCGAATAGTTGGGGTCAATTTCAGTGGCGCGCTTGCACAGTCGGATGATCGCTTCTGCTCGTCGAGCGTCAGCCTCGTGCCCGGTCACGTAGGACTGTCGCGCCATCAGATATAGATTGTAGGCCTCCACATTGTCCGTGCCGCGCTGCTCAATCGCCTTCTTCTCCTCCGGTAGCAGTTTGAGTTTGAGTGCCTTAACGATAGCTTCGGATATTTCGTCCTGCAGCGTGAAAATATCATTCAAGTCGCGATCGTAGCGCTCCGCCCAGACGTGATCATTGCTCGAGCCGTCAACCAGCTGCGCGGTGATTCGCACACGGCCGCCCGCCTTGCGCACGCTGCCTTCGAGGACGTGGCCGACTTTAAGTTCGCGTGCGACCTTGGCGACATCGACATGGGTCCCCTTGTACATAAAGGCGGTGTTGCGGGAGACCACTGCCAGTGCAGAGACCTTACTTAGGTCGGTGATAATGTCCTCGGTGATGCCGTCGCTGAAGTACTCTTGCTCCTGGTCGCCACTCATGTTGGCGAAAGGCAGGACGCAGATCCCGACGCGAGGGGCGCCGACGGCCGCGGGTGGCGCTGATATGGCCGCCGATTTTGCCGATTGAGACGCGCGTCGGCGCTCGATCACAGCGCCGAGCGAGCGAAGCAGTTCTTGAAAGGGTGCGCTGGCTGAATCCTCCCCCCACTTGTCAAGGTCGGTCGTCTGAATGGCGCGTACATCGATCGGCAGGCGGGCGCCTTCGAATCGCACCGGTACCAGAATTCCGCGCTCAGCGGCGTCGCGTGCCTCGCCACGCACCCAGCGCGAGGCTACGGAAGTCGGGGTCCAGACTACCAGGACGGCATTTGCCGCTTGGAGCTCCGCGTCGATCTGATCGTCGAACTGCTGGCCAGCATCAATCGCCGGGTCCCACCAGACCGACCAGCCCCTTGCCTCGATCGCCGCTACGAGCGGTGCAACGCGCGCCTTGTCGCTGCGGGAATAAGAAACGAAGACGTCAGCCATATCTAGTGGGCCTTCAACCAGGAATTCTCGCCGCAAGCCAACTGTTTCGGCACCGGTAGCTTAGCTCGGCTCAAGCGGCGATTAGACACAATAATAAGCCTCTGGGCGGCAAGATGCAGGTGGGGGCACACTCCCAGTGTCCCGTGGCCCAATTAGAGAGGGCGCTTAAGGACTAGCGCGAGCTGCTGCCCCCGTTGCCGACGCACCGCACCCAGGGCAGGCGCGTGAGTTCCTTCGTGCGGGCGCGATCGAATAAAGCGTATCCGTGCTCCGTCGGTATGGGGAGAGAAACGGGGACAGACCCACAGTGGAGCCGCATGAGCTTTCATGAAGTCTTTTTCTTCTGCAACTCGAGTCGATAATCCAGGGCAGAAATCTCGCCGACTCCGAGGTTCCCAGTACCCTCAAGCCACAGGCTGGCGCCGCAAGACCCAGCGCTTCATCGTGAGTGGCCACCACAGGATCAGTGTCCATCGCGTCTTTCCACGGTAATGCTGAGGCAAGATGAATCGCATCGAGGGTTACTAGCTCTGTTGCCGACGCTGTCTTCTTTGGCCAGCTCTGGCTAAACGATGCGCCTAATGAGAGTGATCGAGAGAGGGCGGTTTCGTTTGTCGCGCAAATGCACGCTCGCTGACCTTGGCATAATGCGGCGTTGTGCGCTCTTCACTTTCGCGCGTGGAGTGCATTGTGGAGCGCGGCTCGCAATCAATCGAAGGTGAATGGACGTGCTGTCGTTCGGGTTTCCTCCGATTTCGTCGCCGTTTGCGCGTGTTTTGATCCTGGGCAGTCTTCCGGGGCGGCCAGCGCATCTCTGGGGATATCCAAGTCAACATTCTTCAGGTTGTGCTCACGCGCCCCACGTACATGAACCATTCCTGTCGAATCTTTGTCGGCGGCCTTGCGGGAATACCGGTTACTCATTTTCGCTATATTTAAGAGACATACCGCATGTCCAATGCGCTCCTCCAGGGAACAGGCTTGCGTACGCAAGCTCCCTGGAACCCTTAGCTTTGCCGTCCGTTCCTCTGTGCCGGTCGACGAAATCCGGAATAAACGACGCCATATATACATGGGGAGAGGATTCATGAGCAGGCAAATTCTTTGGGCGCTTGGCGCCGCAGGTTTTTTGGTTCTCGCCGGCTGTAACAAGGCTGCATCGCCAGAGACGGTTCAAAACGATGTGGCCAAGGCAACGGATTCGGCCGCGGAAAAAGACGCAAAGGCCGCTCAGGATCAAGTAAACGCGGAAGCGTCAGCGAGCAAGGACATCCAGTCCGCGCAGGACAAGGCGAACTCACAGACAGCGGTGGCAGCTGCTGATACGGCGTTAACGGAAGCGGAGGGCAAGAACAAGATCGCCCTCGCACAGTGTGAAGCGCTGTCGGGGGATCTTCAGCAAGCTTGCAAGGACAAAGCGAATGCCGAGCTTGATATGGCAAAAGCCAACGCCAAGCGGATGAAAGCCGACCATTCTTGACCTGCAATTCGACATTCCTCTTTTCGGAATTGTACGAATTGGCGGGGAGGAACGGCGAGCCTGTAGTAGGGGTTTGGGTCTCCGAGTTCCTTGTTGGAAGGTCGCGCCATTTTGGGGAAGCGTTTAAGGCTCTTGGAATCATATCGTCGAACAGGGCGTGTGATACGAGAATCGAATCCTGGAACTCTGATCCGTTAAAAAACCTCGCCGCGATGCGGCGAGCGAGGTGGTGCGCTTTATCGCCGGCGCTTTGGCGTATTCTTATACTCACACTGGGCCTCGGCGACACTCATTGTGTGAGTCAAAGTAGGATTCGACAGTCCTTATGAGTGCGACGCACCTAGCTTTTCTGGAATCAATGAGCCGAGGGTATGGCAGTTTCCTCGACTGATGCGCTGAAGACCGCTCGCGATTTCCTGCTTGCCCATCGGGAAGATTACGCGGTGGCACGGCGAGACTTTCGTTGGCCTGTACTTGACCGCTTTAACTTTGCCGTCGACTGGTTTGATGTAATTGCGCGAGAGCGCGACCGTGAAGCGCTGCGAGTGGTTCATCAGGACGGCTCAGTTGCTTCGAGGCGCTTTTCCGATCTCGCGCGTCAGTCCAATCGACTGGCAAATTATCTGCGCTCATTGGGTGTGCGCCGTGGCGATACGGTGCTTCTGATGTTGGGTAACGTAGCACCGCTTTGGGAATCCATTCTCGCGATCGCCAAGCTGGGCGCCGTCATGATTCCGGCATCGCCGCTCCTGAGTGGGGACGACTTGAAGGACCGGTTAGAGCGCGGAGCGGTACGGGCGGTGATTGCAGGGGCGGCCTATACGAGTCGTTTTCCGCGCGGCGCCTGGACTGGGGTGGCGGTCGGCGCTGATGTGCCAGGGTGGCATCGGTTTGGTGATGCGGCAAATGGCGATGCGGATTTTCTAGCTGAGGGGACAACCAAAGCGAGCGATCCGTTAATTCTCTATTTTACCTCGGGTACCACGTCTAAACCCAAGCTTGTGTTGCACAGTCACGCTTCATATCCCGTGGGTCATCTATCGACGATGTATTGGATCGGGTTGCAGCCAGGGGACATGCATCTCAATATCTCGTCTCCCGGCTGGGCCAAACATGCATGGAGCAATGTGTTCGCGCCGTGGCTCGCCGAGGCAACAATTCTGACGCTGGACCACGCACGCTTCGATTCAGTGGCAACGCTGGACACACTTCTTCGGGAGCGGGTGACTACATTCTGTGCACCACCAACCGTGTGGCGCATGCTGATCCAGCAGGATTTGACGGCATGGAAATCCAATTATCTGCGAGAGCTGGTTGCGGCTGGAGAGCCCCTAAATCCCGAGGTGATCAACCGGGTCCGCGAGGCGTGGGGGATCACGATCAGGGATGGCTTCGGCCAGACGGAGACCTCGGTGATGATCGCCAATACGCCCGGCCAGAGAGTTGTGCCGGGCGCGGTCGGGCGCGCGTTACCGGGCTTTGATGTGATTCTGCTCGACGCGCACGGGGATCCGACCGACGAAGGCGAAATCTCGGTCCGTCTCGGCGACGCGCGGCCCTTGGGCTTGATGCAGGGCTATCGTATCGGTGATCAGGTGCAGCCTCTCGACGGCAGGTTCTACCGAACGGGAGACGTGGCAGCGCAAGACGCCGACGGCGGTTACACGTATGTCGGCCGCGCGGATGACGTATTCAAGTCCTCAGGCTATCGTATCAGCCCCTTTGAGCTCGAGAGCGTGCTGATCGAGCATCCGATGGTCGCCGAAGCCGCCGTGGTCCCGTCTCCGGATCCAGTTCGGCTTGCGGTCCCCAAGGCTTTCATCGCCTTGACCCCCGGCGCCCTGCCGAACGCCGACACGGCACGCTCGATACTCGCTCATGCTCGCAGAGCGCTCGGACCCTTCAAGCGTATCCGGCGCTTGGAATTTCACGATCTTCCGAAGACCATTTCGGGCAAGATTCGGCGCGTTGTCCTCAGGCAGCTCGAGGCGGAGCGCCGCGCGAGTGATCAGTGTGGGGCGCTTGAATGGGTTGAAGAAGAATTCAATTTCTCCGAAGGAACGCCATGAACGCGTTTTATGGGTTGCGCCGGCTGGCATCGTTATCGTCTGATCTGCCCCAGTGCCTTACTTGTCCGCAATGCGCCGGACAACTTTGCCGGATTCGTCCAAGAATTCAATGGACGCAGCTCCGGAGGGCGTGACTACTAACCTCAGGCGCGCCAGCCCTTTTGCATCCCGAAGAACGACGGCGGATTCGCGCTCCTCCGTTTTGCCAATGAAAAGGCGCGGGTAACCGAAACCCCCAGTTGCTGCCATGTTGTCAAATTCAGCGGCACCTTCGGGTGTGTTGATCCTTTCGACGAGGTCCAACGGTATCGGGCTAGTGGGCCGATCGAAGAATGTAAGACTTGCGCGGCGCCGGCCGTGATCCTCTGTCTGGTCAAGAGAGATCACCTGGTCCTGCTCGTACTGATCGAAGCTCAAATGGCCACCACTACTCGCAAATTGCCCTTTCTTCGCACCGCCAAAAAGCAGGCCGCCGTTTTCCGTCCCCTCATCATTGAAGAAGAGAATGCCGGCCGCTTGCCGACTCGGATAAGGGTGTTCCTTGCCCTTAAAAACGAGGCCAGGTGCTTTTGCCATGCTGGAGATCGTCATGCGCAACGTCCCGTCAGGTTCACGCACGTTGATGCGCTGAACGTCGATCTCGTCAAATTTCATGACTTGGCGCTCGACCTCAGCCTGTCCCCGAGCGATGAAGCAGAGAAACACGCTGATTGCAGCAAGCCACATAAAGACCAGGTTCTTGCGAACGAATATGCTCGTCATTCTCTTCCTCCGATACATGCACTCATAACTCTAACCTTGCGCAGCTGGCAGCCCAGGCACATCCGTTGCTCGCTGGCTACTCTTCAGCGGCGAATGGCTTAAGAATGTCACGTAGGTCGACCACGGCATCGCGAATATTGGTGGCTTCGAGAAGCGCAGCCGGCGCCGCAATGTTTGTGAGATTGGCATTGAGCTGGGTGAGTTCCTCGTCGGCCGTTTTGACAAGGGATTTCGCTATCAAGCCGAACTGCTTTTGTGTGAAAGCGATATCGTCGGGACACTGCATGCCGCTTGCGATGAAAGCGACCGTGAATACTTTAACTGCAGAGGAAAAGACGGCAACGTCGGCGTCCGTTATGTTCCTCACCGCGCTCTGTTCGTGATCGGCAGCGCGAATCTCGATTTGCTCGAGATTTTTGCGCGCGGTATTAAGCGCCGTCATTCGCAGCTTCATCGCTCGCATCGTGTGATCCAGATCCGCGACGCTCTGAGCACATACGCTGGTGGTAGTGACAAGTTCAAACGCTACCAGCAAGATCGTTGCAGCTATCATCCGTTGGGGCATGGTGAATAACCTCCTGACTAGCAAAGACTAAACAAAGCACTCGCGCCCAAGATATGATCCGTCAATATCAAGCTAGCCAAAAGCCTCGGCTAATGCGCGGCATCTCGCATTCCCGCAAGAGTGCAAGAGAAGGTAGCTGGTACTATAAGATGTCAGAGCCCGTCCACAAGAGAAGATGGAATGCCGAGACTACTGACGTGGCGTTCGCTGAGCCGTTTACGTCCGCGCAAGCGCCCGAAGACCTCCGCAACCCTGTGAATATACCCCCCCTGCTACGTGGTGCAGTTCAATCTCCGCACAGCGTTGCTCTCAGGCACTTTTTCGGTCAATTGGAACCCGAGCCCGGGTGGATGCCGCCGGACGTGGATGTCTTGTTCCTTTGCTTCACGAACCGATGCGGCTCTAACTATTTGGCGCACCTATTGGCTACAACGGGGGTTTTCAACGAGGCTGGCGAGTACTTCAATGCGCCGACGGTGGTGCAGCATGCCGTACCGCTTGGCCTGCGGTCGCTGCCGGCGTACTTCAGCGCATTGCCGACGCTGGTGCCGAACCCCGGTCGTATCGCAGCGAAAGCAGGCGTCGATCAACTAATGATGCTGGCCGACGTAGGCATTCTAGATGCACTACGTGGCCGCGCCACGTACCTGATGATTGAGCGCGAGGATCGGCTTGGCCAAGCGATCTCGCGTGTTATTGCGGCGCAAAATCTTCGCTGGAGCACGGGCCACGTCTCGGAGGTACCGGACAGCGCCCTCGTGTTCGATCATGCGTGGATCAAAAGGGAACTGGCTGAGATTGCCGTCATGAATGCAGCGTTTGCTCAGTTCTTCCTAGCTAATGACATTGTGCCCATTCGCACAACCTATGAGGCGCTACTGCGCAATCCAAGCCCGGCCGTCGAAGCCCTGGCGGCGACAATGCACCTTCGAAATCTACGTGCACGCCCCGAGAACGTTGCGATCCGCCGCCAAGCGAATGCGGTCAACGACGCTTGGCGTCGCACTTACTTGAGAAATACCTAAATAGCGGACGCACCGACTGACCGCATTCGCGGATGGCGATGCGATGCGTAAGCTTTGCCTTAGCGTGATAGTCGAGATTGCAGGCGACCGAAATGGCGAAGTACCGTTCAGCGAATACGCGTCAAGGACGGCAGTTACTTGGAAGGTAGCGGCCGGGCGAGGACCACGGATGAGCTTGGTTTCGCGTATTGCAAATGCTCACCCTGCCGAGCGCATCATGTCATCGAGAATCCTGGTCCGTAGGAGCGGTCTCGGTATAGGCGGCGCAACTAACCACCGTTGATACATCTGAACGATGAGGCATCGACTGGGATCAAGTTGTGGCACATCAAAGATCTGAGATTTTGTAGCCGAGATGCTACTTGCGCTTGGTGAACGCGACTGTGCAGGGGCGGCCCTCGACCCGATGGCCAGTGCCCGATGTGACCGTAAGCTTCGCATCGACGTGGTACCCGTACTCCGTTCCCGCGGGTCGTTGCCCGACAGCGAAAGGCGCCGCGCCGACGCGCCCCATGACATAAAAACTGGCAGATCCGTCCGAGGATATGTTGCCATCAATTTGAAGCCAACCGGGTTGATCTTTGACGCCCTTCTCACCGTGCAAAATGTTGTTTTTCACAGTTGAATCAAATTCGAACGAATAGCCCAGTGCGCCGTTTGAGTTGCTGCAAGAAAGCACGGTATCCCAAACTCCATCAAAGGCATTTTCATTGCTATGCGCTTGGGCACAGATCAGCAAACAGAGAGCCACCCATACGCTCGGGATAAGAGGGTTTTTCACGAGGTCGTCCATCAATTGCGGAGAGTCTCGTACATCTTAACTCGTATCGCGCGGACAGCGGGCATTGCACCGCAGAACGATATTGACCTTCATCCCGACTGGGTGATCGAGTCTATTCCGGAATCCATTGCCTGCTTTGAATCTTCCAGCCTCTGATTAGAAGCCAAAGCATGAAGATAAGTTCGCCGAACCAGGTAATAGAGATAAATCCGAGATGGTCGATTGGAGTGGGATGGCGACCTGGCGGGACGCGGGATCCTGGCGAGTGAACTGCTTGTCGCTAGATTGATAACTCAGCATCCCCTTCCAATAGTTCTTGGGTCAATTCGGGGCGCGCGCCCCGTGTCCATAGCCGCGACCTGTGAACCACCCGATATCGCAGCGGTCCGCCGTCGGGCCTCTCAGAACGCTCCAAGGGTCTATCTATACAGACAAATTCGCATTCGAGCATCTCTGCATCTGCGCGAACGACGGCGTAACCGTGCCCCGCAAGGTCGAGGAATTTTAGGTGCGGCGCAAGATCGGGATTTGACAGGCGGCGCGCCGCGGTGATGTCGCCCGTGCGGCTGTACTCGAGGCACGTTCGTACACCGTGGTGCATCAACAAGTTCACGACCGCCTGCGGCTTGCCAGCAGTCAGATATAGGCCGTAGAGAGGGTGGTCTTTGGGCAGAGCATGTTCCAATGCTTCCACAATTCCGGGTGCCGATATGGATCCGACAACGAACGCTACGCCCACGGGATCAAATTGTTTCGGCGGGAGCGCACTCGCTGCAAAACCAGCCCAGAAGCTGTGACGATCTCCTGAAATGGTTGCAAAGCCCGTGACGCCGTTACGCTTCACAAGATCATAGATCTCAGCCCGCTCCACGTAGGCGTTACTGAGATCGCCGCTCGCGACGGTGGCGTATCCGTTACCGCGCCAGACTTTGGCAACGCCGGCCGGAAGATTCTGTGGGTCGGCGCGCCAGTCGAGCGTTCCTTGCGTGTTGCCCCACAGCTTCCAGGTTGCCGGCGATGATTGTAGGTGGTCGAAGAACCAACGTTTTTGCTCGGCCCCGAAAATCGTCTGCGGCGGACTGTCTTTGCGAAAATTGGGGATGTCGACGACGCTTCCGCGAACGACGTCAGGAGGTCGGCCGCCAGCGTAGGCGCGTCCCGCATCGAGCACTTCGGCGGCTTCCTCCGGGATGAGTTCGGGAAAATCGTCGTTTGAAAGCGGTTTTGCCTCAGGACGCAGGAGGGGGTCCTCGGATCGATAGCTATGCTGATCAGTCAGAATGAGATCAACATGTCGGCCCCAGCGAATCGAGCGATAGCCGCGCAGACTGGCGATGGCCGCGAGATTATTCGGCTCCTGTCCGAGGCCTTGATCGTCGAAACTTGAAATCGGCGCATCGATCACATGCGGCGGATCAAAGCGATCAAGCGCGGAGCCACTGGGTTTGTACACCCGCGCTGGCTGGTACTCAAACCATGCTTGATTGGCTGCAACCTTTCGCGTCTGGGCAGGATGTGTTTGCCCTTCAAAGATCTGCAGGCCTTGATAGCCGAGCCAAGAGAACTCATGGTTGTCCCACATGGTGACAAACGGCCAGCGGGCGCGCGCATCCTGCAGATCAGGATCGTGAAGGTAAGCGCGATACGCGGTTCGATAGTCATCCACCGTAGTCGGGATGTGAAAGTCCCTGATCTTTTCACCTTTCGAGTAGCGGATGAGGTCGCGGAGCCGCCGATCGTACATGCCCTGTGGCCGATCCTCCGGGTACCACACGATCTCGTAGATAAAATCGCCCTGGTGGAACACGAAATCGAGCTGGTGATCGGCAGCCGCTCGCTCATCCTCATAAATCATGCGCCGATACGCGTTTTGGGCGCCTTGAGTGACGTTTTGGCAGCACACAAAGGCGAACCTGGACGCGTAATTCGCATCATCCAGTGGAGCGGTGCGAGTCCGACCGATACGGCTGCCTGCGCCCGTTCGATCGGTGAACCGATACCAGTACGTCGTGCTCGGGCGTAGATGTCCGACCATAACGCGGCAGGTCCAGTCCGACTGCGCCAAGACTTTTGCGACGGCGGAGGCGACCACCCGTTCGAACGCGGGGTCCTCGGCAATCTCGACAGTTAGATTGGCTGCTGTGCGCGAGGGGACAGCGTAGCGAGTCCAAAGGACTACGCTATCCGGGAGCGGATCTCCTGAAGCGACGCCTTCGGCATAGAGATCCCTGCGTTCGCGCCACGAGACAGTGGATTGCTTTGCGTTGGGCCGCGCCCACACGCCGACGGCACCAAGTGCTGCGGCCAGCGCCAAAAATTGGCGGCGACTTACGTCGGGCATAAGGATCTGTGCGGCTTCTAGCGGTGGCCAGGGTGCGTCGAGTATGCCCCTGAGGCAGGCTGTTAGCTTGAATGCACTTGACGCGCGAGGGCACCTCGCGCCTGCCAGAAACTTGGCGGAGCTCCGGTTAGTGCGCGCACAGCACGCGAAAAGTGCGCAAGGTCCGAGAATCCGAAGTCCGCGGCGATTTCTGTTAGCGTCGATCGCGTACCGGGGATGCGGTTCCACGCCTGACGCGCGCGACTTTCGAGCCTGAAGACCTTCGGGGCTACTCCAAAAACGCGACGAAAGCCCCGGGATACTGTTTCAGGAGCAAGATTTTCCGACTCGGCCCAGCCTTCGAGTCTGACGCAGGGATCACTGCTGAGCGCTTGCTGGAGCCGCTCCGTCCAATGCAACGGCAACGATGCTCGTCGAGTGAGATGGATCCGCAGTTGAGCGGCGGCAGCTTCCACATCACGCTCTGCCAATACGGCGAGCGCATCCGGATCAGGCACGTGGAAAAGCCCTTCCAAGAGATTGTCGCTCCACGGCAAGCGCAGAATGGTCAGTGAGCGCCGCGTGAGAGGCCGGTTGGCGTGACAGTCGAACGCGCCATGCAACAAGACGTCACCCGGTCCGGCAACGAACCGCCCGGCAAATCCCGCCTCTTCAAATGTGCCCGCGAGAACCACGGTTGCATATCCGCTGGCATGGCGATGGCGCGGTAGCACGAAGCCCGGCCCGAGAGTCTCGACCCCGAACTGCACCGACCTGTATCTAAAGCGTCGGACGTTGGCCACAGAGGGGCAGTTTACGCCAGTCGGCGGGGCAGGGCGGTACAGCCCCGTGCTCGAAGTCGGCAAGCTGGAGCGGCGCGTGGGCCTGCAGGGCCTCAACCCCCCACACTGAGAAGTACTACCGTATTCGAAAGCTCGGGTTCGCTACGATCGGGGCGAAATGGCGGTGCATAGAGGGTGAAATGTCGAGGCTAACTGAGGAGCAGGCAAAAGCTCACATTATTAAGCTGCTGACTGCTATGAGCAGCGCAGGCGGGTCGGATCTCTTCGTATCTAAAGATTTCCCACCGAGCATCAAGTTGCAGGGCTCAATGCGTCCGCTTACCAAGCAAAAGCTCACCGGGGAAACTACTCGCGACCTTGCCAATTCGCTGATGAATCAGGTTCAGCGAGATGCCTTTGCTAAGGACCTCGAGTGCAATTTCGCCATCTCGGTGCCCGGCGTTGCGCGCTTCAGGGTCAATGTATTCATGCAGCAGCAGAACGTCGGAATGGTGATCAGAACCATCGTCAATGAAATCCCCAGTTTTTCCAAGCTCGGATTACCGGAGAGTCTCAAAGAAATTGTGATGACCAAGCGCGGCTTGGTCCTCGTGGTCGGCGCGACCGGTTCCGGAAAGTCGACCACTCTCGCAGCCATGATTGATCATCGCAACCGCTCCCAAGCGGGCCATATCGTCACCGTCGAAGACCCGGTCGAATTCGTCCATCAGTCCCAAAAGTCGCTTATCACGCACCGTGAGGTGGGAATCGACACGCACTCTTGGCACAACGCTCTGAAGAACACGCTGCGCCAAGCACCTGATGTCATCCTGATCGGAGAAATTCGCGACACGGAGACGATGGAGCACGCCATAGCGTTCGCCGAGACGGGTCACTTGTGCCTTGGAACGCTCCATTCAAACAGTGCCAATCAAACCATAGATCGCATCATTAACTTCTTTCCTGAGGAGCGCCGTAAGCAGCTGCTCATGGATCTTTCCAGCAATTTGCGAGCCATCATTTCGCAGCGCTTGATGCGCACCGCTGATGGCAAAGGCCGTAAGGCGGCAATTGAAATCTTGATCAATACGCCCATCATCGCCGACAAGCTCCTGAAAGGTGAGTTTCACGAGATCAAGTCGATCATGGCGAAGTCGCGCGAACTTGGCATGAAGACGTTCGACTGGTCGCTGTTCGAGCTTTACAACGAAGGGTCGATCTCCTACGACGAAGCGATACGAAACTCAGACTCAGCGAACGAGTTGCGTCTGAATATAAAGCTCAATGGCACGCGGCGAGAACCAGATCCTACGAGTGAGCAACCCTCACTCGAGACCGAAGCAGAACCACCAGATGCCGAGGAAGCCGCTTAGGCGGGTCCCCGGGAGGCAAAAGATCTTAGGGCTCCCAATTTTCGAGCACCTGGTTAGCAACCCGGTGCTTGGCAAAGAGAGCGACGTTCATTACACGTCGGGGGCTCGTTCCATTGCTGCAAAGCACACGGGTAAGCTCGTCGCCAGTTGGAACCCCGTGCATCCACAAGGAACTCACAGTGAAACGTCTGGCCGCTGTCGTAATTCTATCCCTTGGCTTTGTATTTTCCGTTAATACTTACGCGGATAACCAAGCATCACCAAACACAGGTACCGATGAATCTCAGCTGGTAGAGCACAATCACTACGTCAACAAAAACGGCCAGGTTGTCCACTCGCCAGCCCACACAAAGAACGGGGCAGCGCCCGCTGGCGCAACTGCGCAGTGCGGCGATGGCAGTTACAGTTTTAGTCAGCATCATAGCGGCACGTGCTCGCATCATGGCGGCGTGTCGAGCTGGCTAAACTATAAAGCCCGCGAGATGGAAATAACTTAACCCAGCGTATAAAAAAGCTGCGTCTGCGATCGCTAACCTTGTTGCAAAGCACAACCGTAAGCTTTGAGACTGCGATGACTGCCAAGGAGTAAGGACGATGGCGCAGGTCTCTCCGTATCACACAAACTCGGACGAATATGCCGCGCATCATCGCGAGGTGTATCACGACCACGAAGACTGCCCTGTCGGGATGCAAATCAGACCTTGGCACAGAGAACCGGGCACCGCCGATAGGCCAAGGTGCAAGGACTGCATCGGACTTGATTAGACGCCTTTTCGGTTCGGTCTGATCAGTACATACCACACTCGGCGTAGCGCAAAGATCGGAAGCAGGCAAGACGATCCGCAACGGCACGCCAGCCAGCTTTGGTGGGCCGTAGAACCTTACCGTGGATTAGTGCGCGTCAGGGGATTGCTCGAGCTCGCCCCGAAACCACTTTGCGTCCAACTGATGGTTGGGTGCGCTCGGGCGTGATTCTGGGCATCACTTGGCAACCGTGCGGTGGCCTAGGCTGTTGGCAGGCGCAGCGGCGCCAATTATCAGGGGAATGCAGATGCTGTGAATCACGCTTCGACTCTGGATAGCTTCGATGCTGCTCGTGGCCACGGCCGCAGTGCATGCTTCAGCGGTTCCCGTGAAGCTGACTTTCAGGCCATGCGAGGGAATGATCTGTCTGCCGGTGACGCTGGCGGACGGTAAGACTCACTGGATGCTGCTCGATACGGGCAACGTCAACTCCTGGCTTCTGGCCGATACTGCTCGCGCCATGCGCTTGAAGCTCGAGGAGATCGAGCAGGACGGCAAGAAGCTCGAGGGGATCTTCCGGTTGGGGGCGCAGACGGTTTTGTTGCAGGAGCAGCCCCTGTCGGCAAGATTCCTGGCTTTCTCGAAAGAGCAGGCGGGAGAGCATCCCACGGGAGTCGAGGGTGCGCTGGCCTACACGTTGTTCACCGGTTGTGTTCTGCAGATCGACTATCCGCACCGCACGCTGAGCGTGCTGGATACGCCTACCAACGGAGCTTCCGCTTCCGCTGCCCCGGTGCAGCTGAAGACGTTCGGCAAGGCGGGTCCACCGGTCGTCGTCGGCAGCGGTTTCAGCGTCAATGGCAGGGCCATAGATGCCCAATTCGATACCTGCTACACCGGCACGCTGCTGGTCTACGACCTAGCTATTGCCGATCTTGGCCTGCAAAACGCCGCGGCCGGCGGACACCCAAGGTTCTTTCCGCATACCGATGGCGGTGTGAACATGGCAGAGGCGGCCATCGACAGCATCGGCTTTGGCGAAGTAGTGCTGTCGGCGCGTCCTGCCACGGTGTATTTCCCAGCAGTGGGCAAGACTCCGGTGCATCAGCCGGATGGCTTGTTTGCGGCGACAGTGGGCAACGCGCTGTTTGCACACAGCGTCGTTGTCTTGGATCTGCAATCGATGAAAATCGATGTACGACCGGGATGAAACCCGTTGTGGTGCAACGGCGCGAAGTTTCGCATTCGATGCGCTCCGAGCCGATCACTATTCCCGAGGACGGTGATTACCAACCAGGGTAATCACGCATCGCGATCAGCCCAAATCGCAGCGATTCGGTGACGTTTGCCAGCGGCGTTTCAGCACCTTTAATTAAGAGCCATAGCATAAGCGCGATTTCTCCGAACAAAGCCGGTTGGGAAATAAGAAATACCTGGTGCTGATATTGCGGTAACAGCAGCGCTGCAAAGCTCATGACCACATAGGCGCAGCCGCCAATGAAGAGCCAGACGCCCAGAAAGCGCGGCAGGAATCCAGATCTATACGCAAGGACTGCCAACGGGAAAAGCCATACGCCCCAGAGAAGTTCCGCGGCAGCGTATTGCTGGCCGTGCAGCCTCAGGAACAGCATTGCGAGCGCGTCCCGTTGAGGTTTATCGAATGCGGATAAGAAATCGACATTTCGCGCAGCCATCAGCGCGCCAGCGTCGCTTACCACGTTAACAAAATTGATTAGGGCGGGCATCACTCCGCCGAGTATTACCACCAGAACGGCGAGACGCTGATCAACTTTGTTGAACAATTCGTAAACCGCCATCACGAGAAGAATCAAGACCACGCCGCAAGCCAATTCGCTGGCCATGCCGAGACGGAAAAGCCACTCGTGAGCGGCAATGTTGCTGACCGTCTCGGACGGGTTGTCGGCAAATAGTTTGCTCGGAATGTATATAAGACGAATCGGGCCGAGAGCCACGAGTAGCAGATACCAAAGTCCAGCGACTCTGCCTGGATTTAGGTTTGTGCTCATGGTCCCTCCCTGATCGCGACGGACGTCGTCAGGAGGCACCTAGCGTTGATCCTGCCGGAGGCGCTTTCGAGTCGGAATCCATTTTGACGACTTCTTACAGGAGGATTTCATCGTGGAAAATACCCTTTCCTGCACCCGATGCGACGTACGGCTCGGCGCGCGTAGCCGTCGCTTGGTCGCACGGTGATTTAATGACTCAAGTACCATCGAGCATCCGGTGCAGCTGCGCGCGCGCGTAGCGGCAGGTTGGTCATAGGATCTGCCGTGAACGGCGTTGCTGTGGGTCAAGGCGCTTGACAATCGTGCCTTGATGTCACTCGGGGAAGGGATGAGGCTGTGATCTGAGCCCCGCTAGGTCTCAAGGAATTCGCGCGAGAGTGCGACTCTTTACTTTGGGTCAGTAATCCACTTCAATCGATTCAAGGTGACGCTGACGAGGCTGAATGAATCCATGGATTGCCCGGCTAGAGAAGGAAGGCTTGTGTTTGTGCTAGCGATCCCGTCCGAGGAGAACACCGCCCACATGGTGTTGCCGGTCGACCACTTATTGATGAAGTTGATTCCCAGGCTGTCGCCAGTGTGTCCCAGCGTAAAATTCGTCGTACCTAGGTTGCCCCAGCCCCCAGTGTTGTCGGCATTCGAGTTGTAATAACCGATCGAGGTCCACGGTCCCCAGGGGTTCGGTGCGTCGTAAAACACCGCCTGGTTGACGAATCCCCCCTGTCCTTCGGCTATAAAGCGACCGAGAGCAGAATTGTAAACGACGGCGGCGATGCCCATCGGGCTCGGACCCCGATCCGTGAAGACAGGTTGCATGTCTGCCCACGTACTACTCCATACCGGATTGCCGTTGTTGTCGAGACCGGTAAAAGCTTCATACGCCTCTTGAGACAAAATCTGATCACTCGGAACCCTGAAGAGATACGTATACGCAGGCCCGGGCGTGCTAATGCCAAAAAAGCACTGCGTGGTCATACCATATAAATAGACGTAGCTATCCTTGGCGCCGGCATAGCCGGGACCGTATTGCACGAATTCACCCGGGCAGAAACCGCCCGGATTGACGCCACTAACACAGAAAGTCCAAGCCGCGTAGTTGCTCTGCCATGAATAAGCGTTCCCAGCGGAATATTCGATCTCGACATGAGCAGGTGCGCCATATCCATTGTTGGGAGGATCGCTGGGTTGCCAGACCGAGCCGATTGCGTAGTAGTCCGAACCGACCGCTAGGAGCGACGTCGCCTTACCCTGGAGGTCGTTTGTTCCGCCATACACATTAACTGCGTTGCTGGAGCTGATGGGGCCAGCCGCTCCCATCAGTTCGCCAATCCCGAAGCTTAATTTTTTGCCACTTCCAAAAAAACCCAAGCCATCACCAAAGAAGGCGTAGTCATTGCCGTCGGCCCCCCAGGTTTGCGCCCACAGATCGCTGGAATTTTGCTGGTTAAATCCCGACGACCAATTCCATGTCATTGACGTAATTGCGGAACTGGGGCAATAAGCGGCATCGCCATTGGGGGAAGGCGCTTGGGTCACGACCTCGACGCTGCTAGCGGAGATATCTTCGGTGGAATTTACGGCTGTCACCGAGTACGTGTAACTGGTCGAGGGTGCGACAGTCTGATCGGTGTAATACGTGTAGGTTATGGGAGTGGACGTCGAGGTCAGATTCGCGCCGTTCCGTGCGACTATATAACCTTCGGCACCCGCTACGGGCGACCACTGAAGGCCCACCACGACAGCCGTTGCACAAATCGCCGTAACGCCGCCATTGCTCTTCGCAATTGAGAAGTTGCCCGCGTTGGCTTCCGCTCCCAAGAAAGCATTGCTGGCACTGTAGTAAGCCAAATTGTATTCGTATGTGCCAGAGGGCGTTGGTTTTGGCAGGGTGTATGTGAGGGTCAGCGGCGTAGCTCGGCCGGCGACGAAATTGACACCCGTCGCCGTAGTCTGCCCTGCCTGTGCGCCCGAGCCTTTGAAGATTGTTAGCACAACCTTCGCGCGGCTCACGGTGATCCCCGGGTTCAAGACTGCGTCGAATGTGATGGTGTGGCCGGGCGTCGCAGGATTTGGCGTAGCAGAAATCCGATACCAGTGCGCTTTGTTGCTTGCAAGCGTCGCTGTGCCAGCCGTGGTGCTATTTCTCGTGTCGTCAGTGTTTGGCGCCTGTCCATAAACAGCATTCGCCATACCGAAGGCAATGACCAGAGTCGAAGACAGATGACGTCTAGCTGCCACTGTGCGTATCCCCTCGTCCGACGCCGCTTCGAGCGTGATTAGCGCAAGCTCGAGGCACTTTCGATGCCCGCGACCGCCCCCAGTTACGTTGAAGGTACGCCTTTAGGGGCGAGAGTCAACACTGCATTAATCGTAACCGAATTCTCGTGCAATTATATTGCCTCATGCTGCCGGGGACCTACTAAATCCCGCCTCGAATAACATTACTTCTACAGACAAGCAGTGGAGTCGGCCGTCTCAAGATCATCGAAGCTCTCCTCCTCCTTATCTCTTCCAGCGGCGGCTACGGAGCATCCTATCTTTGTACGAAGGCCTGTAGCCTCTCAATCATGGGCTGTCCCCGACCCGTCAGCAGGACAATGGGCGCAGCGGGATCGATTAACTGGATTGCCGCTGCCACAGCGCGACCGCCGCAGTCAGGCATCCCTAGATCAACAATTACTGCGTCGAAGCGCCATCCCCTACGTGCGGCAACTCCAAATGCCGCGATTTCGTGGTCGCCTCCCTTTGACTTTGAACCTCGCGACCATGCCGCTCCATCGTGCAGTTGTCTGCGATAGCGCGTGTTGGCTATCCCGAGCACAAATTCCCCGCAGCGGCCCACCTATGTAACGTGACAGGCGTCACGTTTCGAAGTACCGATTGGCGCTGCGTACGGTGCCGCACAGAGTCTGTTTTGGCTTGTGTCCATCTTGCAGGCACGATTATGCGTCTAGGCGCGATCGATGGCCCCGACGTTAACGGTCTATTGGTTGCTACCAAGTCCGCCATCCAATGCTAATCCTGACCAGGGTCGTGACCAGCGAGCGTCGACAAGCAAGCGGCGCGGCGACGAGCGGCGCGTGGCTGAGGATTATTCATACCTGTTGAGAACTTTGACGGGATGATGTCATCAAGAGCTTTGACTACAAATTGACGCATCGCCCAGTCGTTTCGCGTCTGGACTTACTCAATGCCGTGGTCGCTCGCCAAGTGCCGCCTCGGCCCGTAGCGCTGATCGACCTGTTCGTTACGACAGGCGCTGATGCGCTCTGATGCAGCTTACGGTGCGGCGTAATCATCGCGTTGAATTGGCGAGCCTCGTGTTCACTTTGAACCTGGGCTTCAGCACGGCGAGCGCCGACGTCGTGGCGGTGGTTTCAGCTGTTAGCCCGATCACCGCCCTCAGCAAGACTCAAGTCGTAGACATTTTTCTGGGCAAGCGGACACGGTTCCCGGACGGCACCTCAGCCGTGCCCATCGATCAGGTCGAAGGGTCGAGCGTGCGGGAGGATTTCTATAGCAAGTTTGCTGCAATGTCTCCGGCGCAGCTTAAGGCGTTCTGGGCAAAGATCATATTCACCGGGCGGGGCCAGCCGCCGAGCAACGTGGCCAGCAGCACAGAACTGAAGAAGCTGCTTCTCGCGAATCCCAATGCCATCGGCTACATGGATCAGAACATGGTGGACAGCAGTCTCAAAGTGGTGCTGGCGCCGTGAAGGTGAGTTTGACAAGAATCACCCTCCTCGTACTGATGGCTGTGCCTTCATATGCTCTGGCCGCCGTCACGCTGGATACTGGTGCCGGCACGCCATGGTTGTCCTTCAGCGCCTTTGGCACCCTAGACGAGGTTCACTCCAGCCAGGACAAGGCTGACTTTACTTCCAACGTCTTTCAGCTCAATGGCGCCGGCTACACTCGCAGCTGGAGCGCCGTTGTCGACAGTCTGGTCGGGGCACAGCTGACGGCCAACTTCCTGTCGAACCTCTCGGCGGTCGTGCAGGTCATCGCCGAACAGAACTACAACGGGACTTTTACGCCCCACATAGAGTGGGCGAATCTCAAGTATCAATTCACACCGGATTTGAGTGTCCGTGCCGGCCGCAGTGTGCTACCCACGTTTCTGTTCTCAGATACGCGCAAGGTCGGTTACACCTATCCCTGGGCGCGGCCACCGGTCGAAGTCTACGGCTTGCTGCCTCTCACATCGTCCGATGGGGTGGATTTTAGCGAGCGCTTGCATGGCGGTAATCTTAGCAACACGCTGCAAGGTAATTTCGGCCAGAGCAGCGTCCAGAACGAAAACGGCGGGGGTACCGCTTCCACCAAGGGCTCGTACGGGTTTTCCGATACCACGGAGTATGAATCTTTCACACTGCGCCTCTCGTATCAGCATACGCGCCTGTTCATTGCGGGCGTTCCCTTCCTCGACGAGTTCAGATTGTTCGGTCCGCCTGGCATTGCGATTGCGGACGAATACGAATCCAACCCCAAGAACGTTGTAATCGAGGTCATCGGCGCCAGCTATGATCCCGGCCATTGGTTCGTGATGAGCGAATGGGGTCACACCAAAGCGAATTCCTTTGTCGGTGACAAGAGCGGTTGGTATGCCAGCGGCGGCTATCGGGCCGCTCAATTCACGCCCTACGTGACTTACGCCGAGGCAAGCGCGACCAGCAACTCCGATCCCGGGCTGGCCCTGACGGGCTTGCCCAGTGCCCAAGTCGGGTTCGCCGCCGCCCTCAATGCCGGTCTGAATACGTTGCTCCAGAAAGCGATTCCTGAACAGAGAACCCTGACCGCAGGCGCGCGCTGGGATTTTATGAAAAACCTTGATCTTAAACTGCAAGTTGACCATACCCGTCTGGATGCCGATTCATTCGGCACATTGACGAATGTCCAACCCGGGCTTCGACCGGGCGGCACCGTGAACCTCTTCAGCGTCGCGCTCAATTTCGTGTTCTAGGCCGATGGGCCGACGGCGACAACGGGTGGCGAGGGCTTAATCACCCCGCCGCCATCGTCCGTTCGGCGCGCGAACCTGTCAACGTGGCGCCGGTGTCTTGTGCCCGCAAGAGTTCGGTGAATTTATCCGCTGAGAGGGGTTTGTTGAAATAAAAGCCCTGGAATTCGTCGCAGGCATACGCTCTCAAGAATTCCGCCTGCTCCCTGGTCTCTACGCCCTGGGCCACCACGGTCAGGCTCAGGCTTTTACCCATCTCGATGATGGCCCTCGTTAGACTGCACTCTTCCCCATGAACGATGTCCCGAATATAGGACCGATCGATCTTGATGG
>Ga0302324_100002657_pt1 | contig 40888 bp, 41 predicted proteins | sample Palsa_T0_1_FD_201949 | JGI IMG/M metagenome (GOLD analysis project Ga0302324, IMG submission 201949) | Peat permafrost microbial communities from Stordalen Mire near Abisko, Sweden - Palsa_T0_1 | ecosystem: Environmental > Terrestrial > Soil > Palsa > Peat permafrost | place: Sweden: Abisko...
TCTTTCTCGAGTCCACCTTCGTCGGGCTGTTCTTTTTCGCCTGGGACCGACTGGGCAAGGTGCAGCATCTGCTGGTTACCTTTCTGGTCGCGCTCGGCTCGAATCTGTCCGCGATGTGGATCCTGATGGCCAACGCCTGGATGCAGAATCCGGTTGGCGCCGAGTTCAATCCCGACACCATGCGCATGGAGCTTTCGAGTTTCAGCGACCTGCTGTTCAACCCCGTCGCGGGCGTGAAGTTCGTGCACACCGTCGCCGCCGGCTACGTTACCGCGTCGATGTTCGTACTCGGCATCTCGTCCTATTACCTGCTTCGCCTGCGCGACCTGCCATTTGCCGTGCGTTCGTTCGCCGTGGCGGCCGGATTTGGACTGGCATCGGCCCTCTCGGTCATCGTGCTGGGTGACGAATCGGGCTACACCGCGGGTGAGGTGCAGAAGGTGAAGCTCGCGGCGATCGAGGCCGAGTGGGAAACACAGCCGCCCCCGGCGTCCTTCACCGCGTTTGGTTTTCCCGATCAGGAGAGCGAAACGACGCGTTATGCGATCCGGATTCCGTGGCTGATGGGGCTCATCGCGACGCGCTCCGTCGACACCCCGGTCACCGGAATCAAGGATCTCAAGCGCGAACACGAGGCACGCATCTTGAGCGGCATGAAGGCGTACGCTGCGCTGCAGAAGCTTCGCGCGGGCGACCGCTCGACCGAGACCATCGCCGCTTTCGAGCACACGAAGGCGGACCTCGGCTACGGACTGCTGCTGCGCAAATACGCTGCCAACGTCGTCGACGCCTCCCCTGAGCAGATCCGGCAGGCGGTCGCCGACACCATCCCCCACGTCGCGACGTTGTTCTGGTCTTTCCGGCTGATGGTGGGCCTCGGCCTGTGGCTGCTGTTTGTGTTTGCTTCCGCGTTCTACGTGATCGCCCGCCGCCGCCTATACCGCAACCGCTGGATCATGCGTCTCGCGTTGTGGAGCATTCCCTTGCCATGGCTCGCCGCGGAACTCGGCTGGGTTGTTGCGGAGTATGGGCGTCAGCCGTGGGCGATCAGCGAGGTGCTGCCGACCCATATGGCGGTGTCGTCGGTAACCGCCGGCCAGGTCATCTTCAGCCTGTCCGGATTTGTCGCCTTCTATACCGCGCTGCTGATCGTCGAGCTCTACCTGATGTTCAAGTATGCGCGTGCCGGCCCGTCGAGTCTGGGTACGGGTCGGTATCACGGCGAAGCGGCCGGCGGTCAAGTGGGAGGCGCAGCATGATCTACCTCTTCGACTACGCCACCCTGAAGCTGATCTGGTGGCTTCTTGTCGGCGTGCTGCTGGTAGGCTTCGCGATTCTCGATGGCTTCGATCTTGGTGTCAGCGCGCTGCTGCCCTTCGTCGGTCGCAGCGACGTCGAGCGCCGCGTGATGCTCAACGCCATCGGGCCAACGTGGGAAGGAAACCAGGTCTGGTTCATCAGCGCCGGTGCCGGGACATTTGCCGCGTGGCCCCTGGTCTACGCGACCGCGTTTTCGGGACTCTACGTGGCGCTGATCCTGACGCTCTTCGCATTGTTTTTCCGCCCGGTCGGAATCGAATACCGCGGCAAGCTCGATGATCCGCGCTGGCGCAGCGCCTGGGATTGGGGACTGTGCATCGGCGGCACGGTGCCGGCGCTGATCTTCGGGGTCGCCTTCGGCAACCTGCTACAGGGAGTCCCGTTCCACTTTGATGCCGACCAGCGTGTGTTCTACACCGGTTCGTTCTTCGGCCTGCTGAACCCGTTCGCGCTGCTCTCCGGCGTGGTGAGCCTGGGTATGCTCACGATGCATGGCGCGATCTACCTGCAGTTGCGCACCGACGGAGCCGTGCAGGCGCGCGCGAAGCGCGCGGCGCTCGTGTGCGGCAGCGTGTTTCTGGTCGCGTTCGCGCTGGCCGGTTTCTTTATCGCGCGCGACATCGACGGCTTTCGCATCCTGACCATGCCGTCCCCGGACTCCGCGTTCGTGCCGCAGGCGAAGACCGTCGAGCGGCTGCGGGGCGCCTGGCTCGGTAACTACACGCCATATCCCTGGTCGGTGCTGGCGCCGGTGTTTGCGTTCGGTGCATCCCTGCTCGCCCTGGTCGCGTCGCGGACGCGGCGCGCGGGCATCGCATTCGTTCTTTCCTGCCTTGGCGTCGCTTCCGTCGTACTGACCGCCGGCTTGGCCATGTTTCCGTTCATCCTGCCCTCGTCGAGCGACCCGGCCAGCAGCCTGACCATCTACGACGCGGTATCGAGCCACCGCACACTGCAGATCATGTTCTGGGTCGTGGCTCTGACCGTTCCCCTGTTGGTCGCCTATACCAGCTGGGCCTACCGCGTAATGCGCGGCACGGTAACCGAGCAGAAGGTCCGCGAAGGCGGACACGGCATGTACTGACGAGACAAGGAGAACACATGTGGTACTTCACGTGGATCCTCGGCATCGGGCTGGCGCTGGCATTCGGCATCGTCAACGTGATGTGGTTGGAAGCGTCGTATGCGTTCGGTGAGCTCGACGAGGACGACATCTACAACCGCTTTGGCGGCAAGGGCCCGACGGCCAAGCCGGGCCCCGGCACCCCGTAAACAGACCGTCCGCAGACGGTCCGCCGCCGTGCTGCCGCTGTGTCGCGCGAGGGAATGCGCCTACTGACCGACGATTTGCGGCTTCAACGATCCCAGGATACCGAGCAGTTCACCCTGTTCCTTGGCCGGCACGTTGAACTTGTTCAGTGATTTGGTGAGGTCTTCGACCAGCGCATTGAAGTCTGCATCGGTGATGCCCATGCCCTTGTGCGCGGTCTTCATGTCCCTACCGGAATAGGTGCAGGGTCCGCCGGTCGCGGCACACAGTTGGTCGACGAGATTTTTCTTCAGGCGCGGAATATCGGTATGGGCAAAGAAACCGTTGATGCGCTTGTCCGCGGCGACATTGGCAACGAAGTCGTCGACGACCGCGGTGATGGCGTCTTTGCCGCCGAGACGATCGTATAGGCTCTTCTGCATCATCGGCTTCATGCTCGTGTCCTGGCAGGCCCCCAGCAGCAGGCCGGCCAACAGGACGAGCGGAAACGCGAGCTTGCGTAGCATGGCGTTCATCGGGTGGTTCTCCTCTCCTTGGGTAACAGCGTCGAGCGCTGTACCCGCCTATACGCGTGCCTGTGCCGGATGGATGCCGAAAGGCGAATCATTCGCCCGAGCGTGATAAGGTTGCCAAGCTCAGGCCGACCGCCCTGAAAATGAACCCGAGTGATCCTGATACTCCGCCGCCCCGCGACGACGGCCCGGCCGCGCGCTCGGCGGGCTTTCTGCAGGTCCTGGGCGCGGTGTTCTGGAGTTTCTTCGGTATACGCAAGCGAGCTGCGGGCGAACGCGACATGGTCACGATCAAGCCGCTACACGTGATCATCGCCGGTTTACTCGGCGCGGCCGCCCTCGTCGCGACGCTGCTGGCGCTGGTGACGTTCATCACCCGTAAGGGATGAAGTCAGATGTTGCGATCGACTTGCACAGCGGCGAGTGTCTGCGCCGCGGCAACGAGCTCCGCATCCGTGGTCAGCGCATCCGGGCACAACCGCAGGTAGGGTCCGCGCGCATCGACGTGAATGCCGCGTTCCTGAAGCACGGTCGCGAGCGCCACCGCATGCGGGTCAGAGATCACCGCGAAGGCGCCGCGGTCCTGGGTTCCGCCCTGGGCGTGGATTCCGCGTTCCTCGAGCAACGCCACCAGGCGCTGCAGCTGGCGCAGCGAATAGGCGCGCAGGCGCTCGGGGCCGATGGCTGTTGTAAACACCTGTCCCGCGCGGGCCTGGTAGAGCGGCAGAACGGGCGGCGTTGATTCGAAGAAGGCGTCGCCGCCCGGCGCGAACTCGGGTGGGTCCGGGCGCTCATAGGCGAACGGATCGCGCTTGGCGAACCAGCCGGTATCGAGCGTGGAGAGCGATCCGTCGAGGTGGCGCGGATGCAGATAGAGAAAGCACGCTCCCGGGCCGCCACGCAGATACTTGTAGCTGCCGCCGATCGCAAAGTCGGCATCGAGCGCGGCGATGTCGACCGGGAACACACCGAGCGCGTGATAGACGTCGACCAGGACGCGGGCGCCCACCGCATGCGCCGCCGCCACCAATGCCGGGAGTTCGGGCAGCACCTGGCCGGTGTTGAAGACCACCTGTGAGACGACGAGCAAGTCGACACCCTTGCGCACTGCCGCGTGCAGATCCTCGGCAGCGAATAGTCCATCCGATCGCGGCTCGACCAAGGACAGCGTGATCCGCTCGCGGCTAGCATACTGGCGCAGGATCAGGTCGATCGAGTCAAACTCGCCACGGGTCGCGACTACGCGCGGGACGCTGTCGTACGTGTTGAGAATCGCGCGCAATCCCTGTCCGGCGCTTGACTTGGGCACCACGCAGTCGGCACGCGGTGCATGCAGCAGCGCGCCGAGCCGCGCCCGATAGGCGCTCCTTTCCTCCAGCCACGCGTCCCAGGCGTCGCCGAGCTGTCGCTGCCAAAGTGCGATTGCCTCGGCGACGTCGGCGGCAGTTGCGTCGAGCGGTCGGCCGAGCGAGTGATTGGCCAGATCGATCGCAGTTTTTCGCCGCTCCAGCACGCGCGAGAACAACGGCGCGACGTGTGCTTCGAGGCCTGCCTCGGTCAATAGTCCGTCGCCAAGGGAGGCGATCGCACGTTCGATCGTGGCGACGCTGCCGCCAAGCCCGTCACGCGGCGCGTTCATCGTGCGCCGATCGCGGTGCGCACGTCGATGAGCTCGGGAAAAAACACGCAGTCGAGCGCCTTCTTGAGGAAGCCCACGCCCGACGAGCCACCCGTGCCGGGTTTATGCCCGATGATCCGCTCGACTGTCTTCATGTGCCGGAAGCGCCAGAGCTGAAAGCTCTCTTCGACATCGACGAGCTTTTCGCACATGTCGTAGGCGTCCCACCACTGGCGCGGATCCTCGTAGATCGTCTTCAACACCGGGAGCAGTTCGGGATTGCGCCGGTACGGCTGGGTAAAATCGCGCTCGATGCTCGCCCGCGGTACAGGCAGGCCGCGGCGCGCGAGGTGGCGCAGGAACTCGTCGTAGAGCGACGGTTCGTGCAGCAGTGTCTCGAGCTCGGCGAAGGTCGCCTGATCGTGGCGGAAGACTTCGAGCAGCGCCGCGTGCTTATTGCCGAGCAGGAATTCGATGGCGCGGTATTGCGGTGACTGCAGGCCCGACGACTGGCCGAGCATGGGACGAAACGCCTCGTACTCCGACGGCGTCAGCGTCTCGAGTACCGCCCATTGCTCGAAGAGCTGTTTCTGCACCAGCTTGACCCGGGCGAGGATCTTGAAACTCGCATCGAGCTCATCGGCGCGTACGTGTCGAATGGCGGCCTTGAGCTCGTGAATCATCAGCTTCATCCACAACTCGGAGACCTGATGCTGGATGATGAACAGCATCTCGTCGTGCCGCGGCGGTTGCGTCGCGGTCGCCGAGCGCGGCTGTTGCGCCGACAACAGCCGGTCCAGGTGCAAGTAACCGGCGTAGCTCAGGCGATCATGAAAATCGGTGACGATGCCCGGCTCGAGGGGTTCTTGCGCCATGGTCGATGCGTTGCAGGGGAAGACGCAGTATAGGAAGGGGCCTAGATCGTGTCCACCGATTGCGTCACGCGCCGGGCCGCACCGCGCGGTCGGTTGGCGTAGCGCGCGCGGCAAGGATGGCGAGAGAGAGCCTGGCGCAGGCTAGTTCGATTCGCGCAGCACCGCGAGCGGTGGTTGACGCAACGTGCTGCGGGTACCAAGCCAGCCGGCGACCGCGACGCAAGCCGCCGAACCCACGATGGCGATGAGCCAGAGCATCGGATCCCAACTGAACGGAATATCGAAGACGCGATCGGCAAGCACATAGCCGGTCGCCGTCGCGCCAGCAGCGGCGAGCAGTCCCGCGAGCGAACCGAGCGCGAGGAACTCGGCAATCTGCGCCGCGGAGAGTTGCCTTTTGCTCGCGCCCAGCGTGCGCAGCACCGCCGCGTCGTAGCTGCGCTCGTCCTGCGTGGTGGCGATTGCCGATTCGAGAACCAGCACGCCGCCCAACAACGTAAACAGGAACACGAACTCGACGGCGAGCGCCACCTGATCCATGATCGATTGCACCTGCGCCAGGATTTCGCCGACGTCGATGACCAGCACGTTGGGGTAGTCGTGGACGAGCGCAGTCAACCACGTGGCATTGCCCGCATCCGCACGCACTGCCGAGATGTAGGTCATCGGCATCGGGTCGAGCACGCCCGGCGCGAACAGGGCAAAGAAATTGACGCGGAAGCTATCCCAGTCGACCTTGCGCAGGCTCGTTACCTTGACGCTGACTTGCGTGCCGGCGATGTCGTAGGTCAGCGTGTCGCCGAGCTTGAGCTTGAGCGCCTTGGCGATGCTCTCTTCGAGCGATGCCCCGGCGCCGGCGCCGGTTTCCCCGGGCTGCCACCACCGTCCGGCGACCACGCGGTTACCTGCGGGCAGCGCTTCGCTCCAGGACAGATTGAATTCGCGTTCGCCCAGACGCCGCGCCCGCTCATCGCCTAACTGCGCCGTCGCGAACGGCGCGCCATTGACCTCGACCAGCCGCCCGCGGACCATCGGCCGCAAGCTGGCGTTGACGTGAAGCTCGCGCCGGAGCAGTGCCCGCACGCCGTCGACCTGGTCCGGCAGCACGTTGATGAGGAAGGCAGTGGGCGCGTCGGGCGGCAAACTGGCGCGCCAGTTGCGCAGCAGGTCGCCACGCACCACGGTGAGCAGCAGCAGTGCCATGACGCCAAGCGCCAGCGCGCCGATCTGCAAGCTCGAGGCAAGGGGGCGGCGGCGCAGGTTGGCGAGCCCGTAACGCCAGGAGTAACCGCGTTGCGGGAGCCATCGCAACAGGGTGATCAGGAGCCATGCCGCGACTGCCGCCCCGGCAAGCAGCGCGGCCATACCGCCGATGACAATGGCACCGGTGAGCAGATCCTGCGCCTGCCAGGCAACCAGCGCGACAATCGTGGCTGCCCCTGCGCCGTAGGCGAGACTGCCTCCCGCCTGTGGCATACCGAGATCGCGGCGAAGCACGCGCAGCGGCGGCACGCGCGACAAATCGATAAGCGGCGGCAACGCAAACCCGAACAGCAGCGCCACGCCCGTGACCATCGCTCCTGCTGCGGGTAGAACGCCTGGTCGCGGCAGGTCGGCGTGGATCACCGCGCCGAGGAGCGACACGAGCAACTGTTGCCCACCGAGCGCGAGCAAGGTGCCAACGGCGCTTGCACCGAGCCCGAGCACGCCAAACTGGATAACGAACAGCCACAGCGTCTGTCGCTGCGGTGCGCCGAAGCAACGCATCATGGCGGCCGCGTCGAGGTGGCGGCGCAGATAACGCGCCGACGCCAGGGCCACGGCGACGGCGGCGAGGATCACGGCAACGAGCGAGGCAAGACCGAGGAACTTGTCCGAACGCTCGAGGGTTTGCCGGATCTCCGGCCGCAGGTCGCGGATCGACTCCAGCCGCTGTCCGCGCTCCAGACGCGGCAGCACCCATTGGCGAAAGGCGTCAATCGCATTACCGGCCACGAGCAGACGATAGACGGCGCGATTTCCCGGCTGCAGCAGGTTGGTTGCCGGTACGTCGTCGATGTTCATAAGCAGCCGGGGACCGAGCGCGAGCAGCCCCGCGGCCATCTCAGGGTCCTGCTGCACGATGGCGGTAACGGTGAATGTGCTATCGCCAACCGTAAGCGCCGAGCCGGCGGTGAGACCCAGGCGTGCCGCGAGTCGCGTATCGCTCCACGCCTCGCCGCGGCCTGGCACGCGCTGCGCCGGCAGACCCTCGGGCGCGCCCGGAGCAACCAGCGCAACCGCGCCACGCAGCGGATAGCCTTCGCCCACGGCCTTGACGTCGGCGAGCACGGCGTCGCTGCCCGCCGCCTGCACCATGCTGTTGAAGCGGATGACCGGTACCGTGGCGAGCCCGTGCGCGTGCGCTTCGCGCGCAAACTCTGGCGGCAGTGGATGATCGGCGGATAGCATCAAGTCGGCGCCGAGCAGCACATTCGCCTGCGTGGCAAGGGCCCCTTTGACGCGATCGGCGAAGAAGCCGACGGTGCCCACGCTCGCCGAGGCGAGCAGCAGCGCCGCGATCAGGACAGAAAGCTCGCCCGCCCGCCAGTCACGACGCAACATCCGCAGCGCCAGGCGGATCGTATTCATAGCGCGGGTGGCGGATGCGCGAGTTCGTCGCCGATCAGCCGGCCGCCTGCGAGCGAAATCCGTCGACCACACCGCGACGCAAGTTCCGCGTCATGCGTGACGAGCAGCAGCGTCGTCCCGCGCTCGCGGTTGAGGCGAAACATCACGTCGGCCACTTCGGCTCCGGTTGCGGCATCGAGATTGCCGGTTGGCTCGTCAGCCATGAGCACCTGCGGCTCACCACAGAACGCACGCGCAATGGCGACGCGCTGCTGCTCGCCGCCGGAGAGCTGCTTCGGATAGTGCGATAGGCGGCCGGCGAGACCAACGCGCGCGAGCCACTCGCGGGCGCGCCCGGAAGCGTCACTCGCACCGGCAAGCTCGAGAGGCAACATGACGTTCTCCAGCGCGGTGAGCGCGGGAAGCAGCTGGAACGACTGGAATACGAAGCCCAGCCAGCGTCGCCGCAACGCCGCACGCGCGTCCTCGGACAAGCCGTTGAGCGCGGTATCGCCAAGCCATACTTCGCCCGCGCTCGGCCGGTCAAGGCCGGCGAGTAAACCGAGCAACGTTGTCTTGCCCGACCCCGACGCGCCGACGACAGCGACCGTCGCGCCAACACCGACCTCGAAGCTCACCCCGTCGAGGATGGTCAGCGGCGCATCGCCGCTTTGCACGGTCTTGGAAAGGTTTTGGGCGCGAATGACAGGATCAGCCATGACCGGATGCGGCCAGAGAGTGGCGTGTTACCCGCAGGTGGGGCCGCGATGCGCGCAAGGCAAGTGCGCGCCCCCGTGCTGCCGAGGTGTTCAGATACGCTCGGGCTCGTCGCCGTTGCGCCGCACGCCCTCGGTAAAAGAGTAGGGAATCCGATCCGTGTTCGGCGGCAGGCGCCAATGATCCGGTGTCGCGTAACGGTAGGCCTGGTCGGGAAGGTTGAGCAACAAGGCGGGTGCGCCGGAGATATTCTGCACACCATGCCAGACGCCGGCGGGCACGACGATCAGCATGGGTCGCACGCTACCGCAGCGAAAGACGTTGATACGACCCTTCGTCGCCGACTCCGGGCGCGCATCGTACAACACGATCTTGAGCAATCCGTGATTGGCGAACAGGCGGTCAGTCGCCTCGCGATGCACATGCCAAGCGGAGATACCACCCGGGGCGATCATCGCCTGGAACACCTGCCCGACCCGCGCCGAGCCCAGGGGCCAATCCTCGCGCCAGATCTCGGTAAGGTAGCCGTTATCCTTGACCACGTTCTTGACTTCTTTGGTCTGGACGCCGGCGATCAATTCCTGCAGCGGCACCCAGTCCTGCGTGACGCTCTGGGCGTCGGCAATCGCACCGAGCACCGCGGCGTCTGCAGTGACCGGCTTGGAGTCGGAGACCGGTGGCTTCACTTCTTTTTCCATGGCGAAAGTCCGCGCCGGCGGTACAGCTCGCGAATCACCGCACCGCGCCGCGGCAGGATCCCCCATTTTCGGGGAAACCTATGGTAACAGTAGATTGCCTCGGGATCGATGCCGCAGGCCACCGCGGCGCGGCCGAGCCAGCGCATCCACAGGGCGCGCAGGAGAACCCCCGAATCGAATACCCGCAGATGTGTCGGTCGATTGTGGCCCCACGCCTCGATGAGCTTGCGCTCGCGCCAGGACGGATCGGCGGCGATCTGGCGCCAAAGCTCGGCCTGCTCGTGGCACTGGCGCTCCGAGTAGACGTTGCGCCGGGTCGTGGCCGAGATGACGACGATCGTGGCCGCCGGCACCGCGCCGAGCTTCGCACCCAGCCGCCAGGCACGATGGATCCAGTCGCGGGTCGGAAAGGTGTAGACGCGATCGCGGGTCCGTTGCGGGCCCACCCGATCGTGCAGCTCGCGCCGGAATACCCAGGCGCTGTTGTTCGGATGCAGCAGGGGATCGAAGCCTGCGTCCGGGTAGCAGGCGTTGACCCGCACGCGTCCGTCCGGGTCAGCCTCGAATTGCAGGGTAAACACCAGGTCGGCATCGCTGCTGTCGAGCGCCGCCACGGTCTTTTCGAGATGATCGGAGAGCCAGATATCGTCGTGATTGAGATACGCAACATAGCGGCCGCGGGCAAGCCTAACGCCTTCGTTGTTCGGCCCAGACTGGTCGCCGACCCGTTCATGAAGATTCACAAAGCGGATGCGCGAATCGGTGAAACGCGCAACCACCTCGGCTGAGTCGTCGGTGCAGCCATCGCCCATCACCAGCAGTTCCCAATCGGTGAAGGTCTGCGCTAGCACCGAGCCAATCGCGTATTCGAGGATGTTGCTGCGATTGAAGGTCTGAATAATGACGGTGACCACCGGCGCGGTGACAGGCGCACTCGCCGCAGGAAGTTCACTGTGGGTAACCCGATCCATAGCCGCGCGGCGCATTGTACCCCGCACCCCTGCTTTGCGCCGCGCAATACCCGCCTCTACAATGCGCCGTGAGCACCTTCCTCTGGTCCTGGCCCCGACGCGCGCTGCGCCCGATCACGGCGCCGGCGATTGTGCTCGTCTGCGCCATCGCTGCCGCGGCCCCCGCCGCGCCGACGATCCTGATCGTGGGTGACAGCATCTCCGCCGGCTACGGCCTGCCGCCGGATTCCGGCTGGGTTACGTTGCTGCAGCGGCGCCTGACGGCGGAGCACTATTCGCAGCGTGTGGTCAACGCCAGCATCAGCGGCGACACAAGCGCGAGCGGGCGGGCTCGGCTCGACATGCTGCTCGCGCACGAGCGGCCGGCCATCACGGTCATCGAGTTGGGCGGCAACGACGGGCTGCGCGGCGGTAGCCTCGATGCCATGCGCGCCAATCTCGACGCAATGGTCGTGACCGCGCAGAAGGCGGGGTCGCGCGTGCTCCTGGTCGGCATGCAGTTGCCGCCAAATTACGGTCCGTCGTACGTGCGCCAGTTCGACGCCACGTATGCCGACGTCGCAAAGACGCGCCACGTCGCGCTGGTGCCGTTCCTGTTCGAGGGTTTCGGCGACGATAACGCGCTGTTCCAGCGCGACGGCATCCATCCGGTCGTCGCGGCCCAGCCGCGGTTGCTCGACAACGTCTGGCGTGAACTGCAGCCGTTGCTCGGCCCTCCCGGGAAGGCGCCGTGAGTTCGCCGCATCCTGGCGCGCTACGCGTCGATGTCGCAGCCCTCGCCGGCTATCGCGACCGTATCGACGTTCGCAGCCCCGCCGAGTTCGCGCAGGATCACGTTCCGGCGGCGGCGAATCATCCGGTCCTCGACGACGCCGAGCGCTCGCGCATCGGCACACTCTACGCCGCGGCGCCTTTCTCAGCGCGCAGACAGGGGGCGGCGCTGGTCGCGCGCAATATCGCCACGATGCTCGAGACGGCGTTCGTCGACCGCGGTCGAGACTGGCGGCCCCTGGTCTATTGCTGGCGTGGCGGCCAGCGCAGCCGGGCACTGACGCAGGTACTCAATGAGGTCGGTTGGCGCGCCGTACAGCTCGAGGGCGGGTACCGCGCCTACCGACGCCAGGTCGTGGCGGAGCTTGCGCGGCTGCCGCTGCACTGCCGCTTCGTGGTCATCTGTGGCCTGACCGGCTCGGGCAAGAGCCGGTTGCTCGCCGCGCTCGAGCGCGCCGGCGCGCAGACGCTCGACCTCGAAGGAATCGCCCGCCATCGCGGGTCGGTATTGGGCGACCTGCCGGGCGACCCGCAGCCGTCACAAAAATGGTTCGAAAGCCAACTCTGCGACGCGCTCGGCCGGCTCGACCCTTCACGCCCGGTTTTCGTCGAATCGGAGAGCCGACGTATCGGAGGCGTGCAAATGCCCGACGCGTTGCTCGCACAGATGCGCATCGGCCGCGTGCTGACCCTCGTCACGCCGTTGGCGCAGCGAGTCGCTTTGCTCAAGGATGAGTACGCGCACTTCCTGGCCGCGCCGGCGCAGCTTGGTGCGTGCCTGCAGCCGCTGAGCGAGCGCTACGGCAACGCGACGATTGCGCGCTGGCAGGCGATGGCGGCTGCCGGCGACTGGGACGGGCTCGTTGCCGCGCTGCTTGAGGCACACTATGACCCGATGTATGCCCGTTCGCTCGAGCGCAATTTTCCGTCCTCGCGCCAAGCGCGCGTGGTTGAAGCGAACACCGTTTCTCCGGAGGCATTTGCAGCGCTGGCAGGCGAAGTGCGCGCAACGCTCGATGTTGCGGCGGAGGTGACCTCGTGACGACGTCCTACGCCTTCCGCATCGTCAACGTTTTCGCCGAAGAGCGCCTCGACGGTAATCCGCTGGCCGTTTTTGACGACGCCCGAGGTCTCGACGATGCGACCATGCAGGCGCTGGCGCTTCAGTTCAACCTGTCGGAGACGACATTCATTCTGCCGTCGACCCGGGCAGCGGCGCGCGTGCGAATCTTTACGCCTACCTTCGAAATGCCCTTCGCCGGTCATCCGACCTTGGGCACAGCGCATGTTGTGCGAGCGTTGCGGGGGGGTGACGCGCAGACCCTGGAGATGGTGGCAGGCGTCATTCCGGTGAGCGCTCGTGGTGACGAATGGACGCTGCAGGCGAACGCGCCGCGTACGCGACCGGTCGCGGCGCAACGCCAAGATCTTGCTGCGATGCTCGGCCTTAACGACGCCGACATTGGCGGCAATCCGCTGTGGGTCGATACCGGGAGCGAACAGCTCGTTATACCGCTCACGAGCGTCAATGCCGTGCTCCGCTGTCAGCCCAAGGCCGACCTGCTCGCGCGCCATGGCAGCGTCACGCTGCCAGGTGGCGGGTCGCGTTCGATGGCTTATGTTTGGGCTGAAGCCGGGCCGGACGCCGTTCTGGCGCGCTTCTTCTTTCCCAAGCACGGCGCGGTCATCGAGGATCCAGGGACCGGTTCGGCCGCTGCCAATCTCGGCGGCTGGATGGTCGCAACCGGTGCGCCAAGACCGCAGACACGGGTCATTTCGCAGGGTGAGGCGGTCGCACGCCGTTGCCGGCTGGGTCTTCGCGTCGATGCCGACGGTCAGATTTTCGTCTCCGGGCGCGTGGTCGAACTCGGCCAGGGCACGATTGCCCTGTAGTGCACCCATCCGCCACGACGGCAACGGCTCGTAACATATTGAAGCGGCAGGCAAGCCAACCGCTTACTAGACTGCCGCGTTAGAGCAGGAGGATGCCCCTCCTGACATCGATGCGCCAGCTGACCGTATTCTTGGTGTTTTGCGCCGCATGCCTTGCGCTGCCGGCGATGGCGTCTGCGCCGCTGTCGTACGACGACGCTCGGCATCTGCTCAATCGCACCGGTTTTGGTGCCACCGACGCCGAGATCCGGCGCTTTACCGGCATGTCGCGCGAAGACGCCGCGCGCAAGCTGCTGGCGACAACGCGCACCGTCGCGGCCATGCCGCCACCGGCTTGGACAGCCCAGTCCGGTCCGCTTCGCTATCCGCGCGCTGGCGCGGACGCCTCCGAAATGGAGCGCAAACAGTTCCAGCAGGAGCAGATCCGCGAAGGGCTGCAACTACGCGGCTGGTGGGTGAACGAGATGCTCACCACGCCTTCACCACTGACTGAACGCATGACCCTTTTCTGGCATAACCACTTCGTATCGAGCCAGCAGAAGGTGCGGCTGGCCGAACTCATGTATCGCCAGAATGTCACGCTGCGCGCCAACGCGCTGGGGCATTTTGGCGACCTGCTGCACGCCGTCGCCCGTGACCCGGCGATGGTGATCTACCTCGACAACGCGCGCAACCGCAAGGGTACGCCGAATGAGAACTTCGCGCGCGAGGTGATGGAGTTGTTCACGCTTGGCGAAGGCAACTACAGTGAGCAGGACATCAAGGAGGCTGCACGAGCCTTCACCGGCTGGAGTCTCGACCGCGACAGCGGCAACTTCGTCTTCCGCCCGCTTATCCACGACTACGGCACGAAGTCCGTGCTCGGCCGCACGGGCAACCTCGATGGAGACGATGTGCTCGACGCGCTGCTGGCGCAACGTGCGACTGCGGAATTCATCACGCGCAAGCTGTGGCGTGAATTCGTCTCGCCCGATCCGGATGAAGCGCAGGTCAAGCGCATCGCCAATCGCTTCCGCGATACCCGATACGACATCAAGGTCGCACTCTACGAACTGCTGACCTCGGACGCCTTCTACGCGAAGGAGCATCGCGGCGTGTTGATCAAGTCGCCCATTGACCTGGTGGTCGGAACCTTGAAGCAGTTTGACATGCGTCCCTCCGAGCCGGTCCCGTTTGCGGTCGCCGCCGCGGCCATGGGCCAGAACCTGTTTTCGCCGCCGAACGTCAAGGGTTGGCCCGGCGGCGAGGTGTGGATCAACAGCAGCACCCTGCTCGCGCGCAAGCAGTTCCTCGACCGCATGTTCCGCGCCGACGACCCCGCAGGCAGGGCAGCGATGGCGCCGGAAGCAATGGCGCCCGTGTCCGGTCAGGTTGTCGCTACCGGCGCGGTGCAGGAAACCGACACCCAGCGTCAGATCCGGTTTATGCGGGCAATGGATCGGGGCTTTCGCAGCGTGCAATTCGAAAGCGCGACGTGGCTCACCGACCTCCATGCCACCGACGCCACGCGCGTGGATGCCGCCACGCGATTGTTGCTTGCCTATCCGCCGCAATCGCCGCCCGATCCGGCGAGCGAGCCTTTGGCGATGGTGCGTCACATCGTCCTGGACGCGTCCTACCAGCTGAAATGATTACCCGCGAGGGCCCAAGAACATGAAACGTCGCCATTTCCTGCAACTTGCTTCGTGTTGGCCACTGGCGTCGGGCGCGTTGCTGCCGACCGCTTCACTGTCGTGGGCAGCGGCACCGTCAGGCACACGTTACCGTAATCTGCTCGTGCTCATCGAGCTCAAGGGTGGAAACGACGGGCTCAACACGCTCGTACCCTATGCCAATCCGACCTATTACGGGCTGCGCCCGAAGCTCGCCATCGCGCGCGACCAGGTCATCCAACTCTCCGACAGTGCGGGCTTGCATCCCGCGCTCGAGCCGTTGCTGCCGTTGTGGAAGGCCCGCCAGCTCGCGGTGCTTCAGGGCGTAGGCTACCCCGATCCGAATCTGTCGCACTTCCGCTCGATCGAAATCTGGGATACCGCCTCAGGCAGCGAGCAATACCTGCAGGACGGCTGGCTCACACGAACCTTTGCCGCCGTTCCCACGCCGGTGGAGTTTGCCGCCGACGGGGTCATCATCGGTTCACCCGATCTTGGCCCGCTGGCCGGTGGCGGAACGCGCGCCATCGCGCTCGCCAATGCGGAACAGTTCCTGCGCCAGGCGCGACTAGCCGTTCCCGAGGGGCAAACGCCCAACCTTGCCCTGCGGCACATTCTTAAGGTGGAGGCCGACATCATGCAGGCCGCCTCGCACCTGAACGCCGATTACGCCTTCCGGACCGAGTTTCCGACGGGCGGATTCGGCAATGCAATCAAGACTGCCTGCCAGGTCATTGCCAACCAGGCCGGCGTCGCCGTCGTGCGCGTGACGCTGACCGGCTTCGACACGCACAGCGGGCAACTGGCAACGCAGGCGCGCCTACTTGGCGAATTGGCGAACGGTGTGGTCGCGCTGAAGAGCGCTTTAGATGAGCTCGGCCGATGGAACAATACGCTCGTTCTGACCTACGCCGAATTCGGGCGGCGGCCAAAGGAGAATCTTTCTGCGGGCACCGACCACGGCACGGCGAGCGTGCACTTCGCCCTCGGAGGTCGCGTTGCCGGCGGCTTGTACGGTGAGCAACCCGCGCTCAGTGGCTTGAGTGGGGACGGCAACACCGGCTTTGCCATCGATTTCCGCGGTGTCTATGCCACGGTGCTCGACCGTTGGTGGGGCGTGCCGTCCGCCGAGCCGCTGGGCGGCCGCTTCGCGCCCGTTGCGCTCCTGCGCGCTTAGTCGCGATTCAGGCCGCGCCGGCGTCCCACGCGGCGATGAAATCGCGCCAGTGTGGTTCCTTCGCCGCTGCTATCTTTTCCCGCGCGAGCGAAATCTCGGCCGCGTATTGACCGGCTGAAAGCGTTCCGCGAAGCTGCTGAAAACGCAGATACAGCAGATAGGTATTGAGCACATCGGTTTCGCAGTAGCGGCGAATGTCGTCGATCCGGCCAGCCTCGTGCGCGGCGTAGACCTCGGCTCCGTCGAAGCCGAGCTTGCCGGGAAAGCCGCATAGCCGCGCCATCGCGTGCAGGCCCGCGCCCGCGCGCGGCTGAAACGACGCGAGCACATCCATCAGGTCCAGATGCCGCGTATGGTAGCGGCTGAGATAATTGTTGTAACGAAAATCGCGGTCCTCATCGCCCCAGTCCCAGTAACGTGGCGCCGCCACGCCATGGATCAGGCTGCGGTGGTTTAGCACCGGCAGGTCAAACCCGCCGCCGTTCCACGATACGAGCTGCGGCGTGTAACGCTCGATACCGTCGAAGAAACGGCGAATGAGCTCGGGCTCCGTATCGGCCGCTTCGCCCAATGACCAGACGCGAAAACTCGTCCCTTCGCGCAGCGCGCAAGCGATCGCGACGACCCGCTGCAGGTGCAGCGGCATAAATTCACCGCCGGTCGCGGCGCGTCGCTGCTGCAGCGCCCAGGCGAGAACGTCGGCATCGGCGAGCGTCGCGGGCAGCGCATGAATGCGGCGCAGCCCGGCGATGTCGGGAATCGTCTCGATGTCGAAGACGAGCGTTGGCGTCATCGCGGCTTGAGCCGGGCGGGCGTAGGCCAAGCTAGGTCAAGATTGAGGCGAGGTGCAGACTGGACGCGGGAGCAGCGGCAAAGCGCACGCTGTCATCCCGGAAAAACGCCCGTCGACAGGTATCGGTCGCCGCGGTCGCAGACGATGAACACGATGGTGGCGTTCTGCACCTCGTGCCCGACGCGCAGCGCCACAGCGCACGCGCCACCGGAGGAAATGCCGGCGAAGATACCCTCCTCCTGCGCCAGCCGTCGCGTCATGGCCTCAGCCTCGGCCTGCGACACGTACTCGAGCCGATCGACACGCTTCGCATCGTAGATCTTCGGCAGGTATGCTTCCGGCCACTTGCGTATGCCCGGGATCTGCGAGCCTTCCTCCGGCTGGCAGCCCACGATGCAGATGGCAGGGTTCTTTTCCTTCAGAAACCGGCCTGCACCCATGATCGTCCCGGTGGTGCCCATGCTCGACACGAAATGCGTGATGCGACCTTCGGTGTCGCGCCAGATCTCCGGCCCAGTTCCCTTGTAGTGCGCGAGCGGGTTGTCGGGATTGGCGAATTGATCGAGGATGATGCCCTTGCCTTCGGCGCGCATCTTCTCCGCGACATCGCGCGCGCTTTCCATGCCGCCCGCCTTGGACGTCAACACGATCTCGGCGCCAAACGCGCGCATCGTCTGCCGCCGTTCGAGCGACAGATGCTCCGGCATGACGAGCACCATCTTGTAACCGCGCATCGCCGCCGCCATCGCCAGCGCGATTCCGGTGTTGCCCGACGTTGCCTCGATGAGCGTGTCGCCGGGCTTGATGGTGCCGCGCTTCTCCGCTTCGACGACCATCGACAGCGCCGGTCGATCCTTGACCGAGCCGGCCGGATTGTTGCCTTCGAGCTTGGCCAGCAGCACGTTGCCCGTCGTTCCGGGCAAGCGCTGCAGTCGCACCAGCGGCGTGTTGCCGACGGTGTCTTCAATGGTCTGATACACGATGCCCTTTTCGCGCGTCCCCGCACGCACGCGACGCCGCGACGATGTTAAGCGCTGACCGAGGGACTGGCAAGCAAGGTCCTGACGCAGCGTGCGACCCCCTCCTCAACGGGCAGGAGGGGCGCTGTATAGCCCGTGGCGCGAAGACGCGAGAGATCGGCTTGAGTGAAGCTCTGGTACTTGCCGACAAGCGCCTGCGGAAAGGGGACATATTCGATCGCGCCGGCGTGGTGCAGTTCGGCAAATGACAGCTCGGCCTCACCGTTGACCGCGCGGCAGGCGTTGATCGTCGCCGCCGCGACCGCATTGAACGTCGTCGCAGTGCCCGTTCCGAGATTGTAGATGCCCGAGCGTTCCGGATGTTCGAGGAAGTCGAGATTGACCTTGACTACATCCTCGACGCTGACAAAATCGCGACGCTGTTCGCCGGCAGAATAACCAGCCGACCCTTCGAACAGCTGGACTTTGCCGGACGCGCGGTATTGATCGAAAAGATGCCAGACGATCGATGCCATGCGCCCTTTGTGCGCCTCGCGCGGGCCGTAGACATTGAAATAGCGAAAGCCGGCGACCTGGGCCGTGCGATCGGGCATCAGGCGTCGCACATACTGATCGAGCAGAAACTTGGAATAGCCGTATACATTCAGTGGCGACTCGCAGGCGCGCTCCTCCCGGAACTCCCGGCCCACACCGTACACCGAGGCAGACGATGCGTAGAGGAAGGGTATGTCGTTATCCTGGCAGTGGTCGAGCAGGCGGACCGAATAGCGGTAGTTGTTGGCGAGCATATAGCGCGCGTCGCTGGCCATCGTATCGGAACATGCGCCCTGATGCAGTATCGCTTCGATGTCGTCGTCGAAGTCCCCGTCCACGAACCGTGGCAGAAACTCGTCCTTGTCGAGGTAGTCGGCGATCTCGCAGTCAACCAGATTGCGAAACTTGAGATCTGCCGTGAGCTCGTCGACGGCGAGGATTCGCGTTTCCCCGCGAGCATTGAGCCCCCTGATGAGGTTCGATCCGATGAAGCCGGCGGCGCCGGTAACGACGGTGTACATGATTTACCTGTCAGAGTTCGATGTCGACTGTGCCCACTTCCGTGGTCACGAACGGCACGCGCGGGGCCACCGCGCACAGCAGTTGATATCCGACCGTGCTCGCAGCGGCGGCGACGTCGTCGACCGGCAGGCCTTCTCCCCAGAGCACCACCGGGCTGCCGATGGTGGCCTCGGGAACGTCAGTTATATCGACCGTGAGCATGTCCATCGACACACGACCCGCGGTGCGCACTTTCTTGCCGCATACCAGCACCGGGGTACCGTTGGGCGCGTGGCGCGGATATCCGTCGGCGTAGCCGCACGCCACCACGCCGATGCGCACCGCCCGCGCCGCGGTATAGGTTCCACCGTAGCCAACGCTTTCGTTCGGCTTCAAGTCCTGAATCCCGACCAGCGCACTCTTGAGCGTCATCACCGGCTTGATGCCGAGCATTTCGGCGGTATCGTAGGGAAACGGCGACGAGCCGTAGAGCATGATGCCGGGACGAACGTATTCGCCACCCACTTCGCGGTAGCGGATTACGCCCGCCGAGTTGGCGATCGATCGCGGATAAGGTAGTCCCGTGCAAGCCTCTTCGAAGAGCTCCAGCTGCGAGCGCAGTCCCTCCTCCTCATCGGCACGGGCGAGATGGGTCAGCAGCCGCAGCACGGCAACGCTGGGCGTGTGCGACAGACGTTCGACAATCCCATGTGTGTCCGAAGGACGAAATCCGAGGCGATTCATACCGGTGTTGATCTTGACGAAAACCTCGATGGGGCGCGGCAGCGAGGCTGCCTCGAGCATCTTCACCTGTTCCACATGGTGCACTACAACGGCCACCCTGCGAGCGGCGATCTCCGGCAATTCCTTCATGTCGAAGAATCCCTCGAGCAGCAGGATGCGGCGCGCGTAGTGCTGCTTGCGTAGCGTCAGCGCGGCGCTCAGTTCGAGCAGTGCGAGCCCGTCCGCGTCGGTCAGCGCCGGCAGGACGCGCTTGAGGCCATGGCCGTAGGCGTCGGCCTTAACGACAGCGAGTATCTGCGCGTCGACGACCTGCGCTCGCACCCGCGCCAGATTCGCGCGTAGTGCTGACAGATTGACCTGGGCCAGGAGTGGACGGGCCATGACGATCTTGGCTTCGATGGGCCCGGCCGCTGCGGGTTTGGTCAGGTAAGGAAAACGTGGTATAAGGCGCGAGCCGCATGCGCCGGCGAATTTCGCCAATTATATACACAACCACGCGCAGCGAAGCTCCCCGGCGCTAAGCCGCCGGCAACAGCGAGACAGGAGCGATCGCGCCATTTTCGAGGACGATGCAAGCCGGCTTCTACATCATCATGGCGGCGCAGTTCTTTTCGTCGCTCGCCGACAATGCGCTGCTCGTCGCCGCCATCCAAATGCTCCGCGATCTCGATTCGCCGACGTGGATGACGCCCTCCCTGAAGCAGTGCTTCGTCATTTCTTACGTCGTACTCGCCCCGTTGGTGGGGGCGTTTGCCGATTCGATGCCCAAGGGCCGGGTGATGCTTATCGCCAACGGCATCAAGATCATTGGCTGCGGTGTGATGTTGTTCTCGTTGCACCCGCTGGCGGCATATACCATCGTGGGTTTGGGCGCGGCCGCGTATTCGCCTGCTAAGTACGGCATCCTGACCGAGTTACTGCCGGCACGAAAGCTCGTCGTCGCCAACGGCTGGATCGAGGGCACGACCGTTATGTCGATCATTCTCGGTGTGGCCCTGGGCGGTCTGCTGATCAGCGGCCCGGTATCGGGTTGGCTTCTGGCCGTCGGCATCCCGAGAACAACCGGCATCGGTACCCCTTCGCAGGCGGCGATCGCGGTCATCATGGGATGCTACGCCATCGCCGCGCTGATCAATTGGTATATACCTAACACCGGAGCCCAGCGCCGCGTCCCGAGCAGGAATCCGCTCTTCCTGGTGCGCGAATTTCTCCATTGCAACGGGCTGTTATGGCGCGACAAGCTCGGCCAGATCTCGCTTGCCACGACGACGTTATTCTGGGGCGCGGGCGCAACGCTGCAGTTCATCGTTTATGACTGGGCGGCGACGCACCTCTGCTACAACCTCTCGCTGGCATCGGACCTGCAGGTGGTCGTCGCGTTTGGTATCGCGCTCGGTGCGGCGCTGGCGGCAAGGATCGTGGCGCTCAGTAACGCCGCGAAGGTACTGCCTCTCGGGGTATTGATGGGTGTCAGCGTGATCACGATGATCGCGGTCAACCAGCTGCAGAGCGCGGTCATACTGCTCACACTCATCGGAGCCTTCGCCGGATTCTTCGTCGTGCCCATGAATGCCCTGCTGCAGCACCGCGGCCACGTGCTGATGGGCGCCGGGCATTCGATCGCCGTGCAGAACTTCAACGAGAACCTCGGCGTGCTTGCCATGCTCACTCTGTTCAGCCTTATGATTCACTTCGGCATGTCGACCAACGCCTCGATCGTGCTTTTCGGCCTGTTTGTTTCCGGGATCATGCTGCTCGTCATGTGGCGGCATCGGCTCAATCTCGCTCAGGGTGACCCACGATGGTGAAGCGCGCCGGACCGCCGCGGCTGCATCGGCTCGATGCCGAGCGCGCCATACCCCCGCGTTAGAGCACAACCGGCTGGTCTGGCAGCTCGTTGGGACCGCTGCTGCTGTTGCGCGGGAAATGCTGGACGAGAAGCTCGTTGATGGCGTCGATGCCAGCGATCGTGCCTTCCTCGAAGCGCCCGTCACGGAAGGCCGCCTCCATTGCCCGGCAGATAACCTGCCAGGTATCCTGCGCAATCTTGCTGCTGATACCGCGATCGGCGACGATCTCGACATCCCTGTCCGCGAGCAGGACATAAACCAGCACTCCGCTGTTGTGCTCGGTGTCCCAGACGCCAAGCCTGCCGAAGAGCTCCAGCGCGCGTTCTCGCGGCTTGAGGCCGTGCAGTATCTGACCGAGCGGCAGCGAACCCTCGACAACGAATCGAATCTGACCGGCGTGCAGGCGCTCGCCGGCGGCAATTGCGTCCTGGATATGCCCCAATGCGTGCGCCGAGAACTTGCGCCGGGCGCTGTGATGGTCGGTGACGAAATGACGCCCTAGCCGTAGCGGCTTGCCAAAGGCCATCGCTACCATCCTCCCGAGGCGCCGCCGCCGCCGAAGCCGCCGCCGCCGCCGGAGAAGCCGCCGCCACCGCCGCCGAAACCGCCACCTCCGCCGCCTGGAATCCACACGCCCGGTCCGCCGCGGCCAAAGGCGGAGAAGCTGATTACGATGAAGGCGACGACACCCGCGATGCCGGCGATAAGCAGCGAGCCGGCGAAAAACCAGGCTGCCGCGCCGACCACGCCGGCGCCGGCGACCGACCCTCCGACATTGCCGAGGACCGAGCGCAGGATCGCCCCGATGGCGGGCACGGCGACAAGCAGAATCAGGGCAAGCGTGCCGATGTCGAAGCCGTGGGCCGGCGCGCCTTGGCGCGGTTGCGCCGGCGGCAACGGCTTGCCTTCGCTCACCACGCTGATGATGCGGTCGACGCCTGCCTGGAGGCCCGCGGCAAACTGTCCCTGTTTGAATTGCGGCGCGATCGTTTCGGTGATGATGCGGTGCGAAGTGACGTCGGTGAGGACACCCTCCAGACCGTAACCGACCTCGATGCGAACCTGCTTATCGTCCTTGGCGACGAGCAGCAACGCGCCGTTGTCCTTGCCCTTCTGTCCGATGCGCCACGCCTCCGCAACACGTATGCCGTAGGCTTCGATCGGCTCCGGCCGCGTGGTGGGGAGGATGAGAATCGCGAGCTGATTGGTCGTCCGCGCCTCCCAATCGGCCAGCTTCGATTCCAGTGCGGCACGTTCCGGCGCTGAGAGCGTCCCGGTCAGATCGGTGACCCGCGCCTGCAGCGGCGGGATCGGCTGCAAACCGTCTTTCGGCGGGTCCCATGGCACCGCGCCCGTCGCGCCCAGGATCGCGATGAGCGCCAGCAGCGTGGGCCAGAGGCGCCGGCTGGCCCATGGCTCGGGACGACGCGACGCGATGCGGGCGGCTGTCAAGAAACGAGCGCGGGCGGCGCGCTATTTTGTCGCCGGTGCGGGTGCAGGCGCTGGGGCCGGAGCAGGAGCCGGTGCGGGTTTGCTGAAGTCCACGATCGGCGGCGCGCTGATCGCCTTCTCGTTCTCGACTGAAAAATTCGGCTTGATATCCATCTTGAACAGCATCGCCGTCATGTTCGTCGGGAATGAGCGCACCGTCGTATTGAACTCCTGCACTGCCTTGATATAGCGATTGCGCGCCACGGCGATGCGATTCTCGGTGCCTTCGAGCTGGGCCTGCAGGTCGCGGAAGTTCTGATCGGACTTAAGCTGCGGATAATTCTCCGAGACCACCAGCAGGCGTGATAAGGCCGATTGCAGCTGGTTCTGCGCGGCCTGGAATTTGGCGAATGCCTGCGGGTCGTTGAGGAGCTCCGGCGTGGCCTGGATGCTGCCAACGCTCGCGCGCGCCTGGGTGACCTCGGTCAGCACGCGCTCTTCCTGCGAAGCATAGCCTTTCACCGTGTTGACGAGGTTCGGCACCAGGTCGGAGCGGCGCTGGTACTGGTTGATCACCTCCGACCAGGCGGACTTAACCTGCTCGTCCTGACGTTGCAGGTCGTTATAGCCGCAACCGGACAGCGCAACAGCAGCCATCACTGCCGCAGCGAATGCAAGAATCGTACGCATCGTGGCGCTCCCTCGGAGGTTCTTAGTTCGGTTTTAAGGTGGGTCCGGACGTCGCGGTTTGCAAGCCCGCGCCACGTTCGCTCTCGGACTGCAACCGGCGCATGGTGGCACGTGCCAGACACAAATCTTCCCATGCCTTCGCCTTGTCGGGCAAGCTACGCAGTAGATAGGCCGGGTGATAAGTGACGATGAGCGGCACGCCTTGATAGCGGTGCACCCGGCCACGCAGGCTGGCGATACTGGCATCGACGTTGAGCAGGGTACTCGCCGCACTCCTGCCCAAGGCTATGATAATGGCGGGGGCGATGAGCTCGATCTGCCGGTCGAGATAAGGGCGGCAGGATTCGGCCTCCAGCGGCGTCGGCGTGCGATTGCCCGGCGGCCGGCATTTGAGCACGTTGGCGATGTAGACGTTCTGGCCACGTTTCATACCCAGAGCGGCGAGGATGTTGTCCAGGAGCCGCCCGGCCTGGCCGACGAAAGGCTCGCCCCTGGCATCTTCTTCCGCACCCGGCGCCTCGCCAACGAACAGCCACTGGGCATGCACGTCGCCGACGCCAGGAACGGCCATGTTGCGGGTCTTGCACAAACCGCATGCGGTGCACGCGGTGACATCGGCGGCGAACTCCGGCCAATCGAGTGTCGCGATATGCCGCGGCCGATCCGCGCCCGATGCGGGCGCCCGGGAGAGCGCCAGCGCTTCGTCCTTCACCGTGGCGTCCGTGCTGCGGGTCGCCGCAGGCTCAACGCCTTTGCGCCGCGTCGGCGCTGCATTCGGAGCGACGCGGCGCAGGTGCCACAGCGGCAGCAAACCGAGCTCGCGCAGAATTTCCTTGCGTTCTGCCATGTCAGTCGGTGGCAAGCGCCCGGCGCATCACCAGTGCGTCTTCGCGCGGACCTGCACCTTGTGCCGGATAGTACGCGGCGCGGCGGCCGACTGGCGCGAAACCCTCCGTCGCGTACAGTGCAATCGCCACCTCGTTTGAGACGCGGACTTCGAGAAAGCATTGCGCCGCGCCGCGCGCGCGGGCGTCAGCGAGAAAGCGCCTGAGCAGAGTTCGGCCGATACCGAGTCGGCGGGCCGCGGGGGCGACGGTGAGGTTGAGCAGCTGGACCTCGCCGGGAGCGAACAGCAATACGCCGTAGGCAACGACGACGCCGTCGACGGCGCCTACGGCGACGCCGTAACCCGCGGCCAGTGCATCGCGAAAATTGCCCGCGGTCCATGGCGCGGCGTGCGCTTCGCGCTCCAGCGCCACCACCGCCTCGATGTCGGTGTCCGCGAGCGGCCGCCAGAGAACCGCCGATGCGTCCACGCCACGCGCAAGCGTTGCATTCAAAGCCGCACTCCGTCTGCCCGTTCGGCGGATGTCAGCGCCACGCGATGGCGCACATACAGCGGCGCCGCATCGCGCGCCGGAATCCCCTCCCCGGCCGCGAATCGGGGCAGCGCCAGGGCGCCGATTGCGACTGCCGTCGGCACGATGTCCACGTCGCACGAGGCCAGCACGCCGGCCAGTCGTTCGCGCAGTGCCGGATAGGCGGCAAAGCCGTTGCCGACGCCGGACCAGCCCGCGCCTGGCGGCAGGGGCGCGTCAGCTGGCGTGACCACGCAGGGCGGCACGCGCACGCGCCAGCGCGTTCCATCGTGCTCATAGGCGGCGAGGTAGGCCTCGTGCATGCGCGCATCTAACGCCGCCACCACCCGCGTGCAACCGCTTCGAGCGCGGGCTGTCTCGGCCATTGCCTCGAGTGTCACCACACCGACGACGCGCAGGTTCGCCCCGAGAGCAAGCCCCTGGGTGACGCCACATGCGATGCGCAAGCCCGTAAACGATCCGGGGCCGGCACCGAAGGCAAGGCCGTCCAGGTCTGTCAACGCGAGTCGTGCTTCACTGAGGAGTGCCCGCACCATCGGCAAGAGCAATTCCGAATGCCGCTGTCCGGCCGTTTCCACGCGCTCGCGCCAGGACGCGCCGTCGCCGAGTGCAACGGCGCACACATCGGTTGAAGCGTCGAGCGCAAGGATAGGCATAGGGCGATTCTACCGCGAGCCCGGATCCGTCCGTGACGGCGACGGCCGGTACAATGCAATGCCGATAGCCTTGGTTTCGTCGCCCGCCGCACGGCCACGCGCAGAAGCGGCGGTCATCGATTCCCTTGCACGTTGCACGAGCGAGCTCCCGCGATTTGCCGTAAGCATGGACCCAGTCGTCATCACCGCACTCGACCAGGAAGGTCGCGGCATCGCCCGCGTCGAGGGCAAGACCGTATTCATCGACGGCGCATTGATCGGCGAATGCGTCAGCATCGAGGTCGTCCAGCACAAGCGCAACCACGATCTCGCGCGCGTCACCGAGATCCATCGTGCGAGCCCAGCGCGCACGACGCCTCCCTGCCCGTATTTCGGCATTTGCGGCGGATGCAGTCTGCAACACCTCGATCCGACGGCTCAGGTAGCGGTGAAGCAGCGTGTGCTCGAGGACGCACTCTGGCACATCGGGCGCGTGCGGGCAGATCAACTCCTCGCACCGATCCACGGCACGACCTGGGGATATCGGCATCGCGCGCGCCTTTCGGTGCGTGATGTCGCCAAGAAAGGCGGCATCCTCGTCGGATTTCACGAGCGCCGATCGAGCTACGTCGCCGACATGAAGAGTTGCCTTGTTCTGCCAACGCGTATCTCGAATCTGCTGCCCGAGCTGCGCGCGTTGATCGCCCGGTTGTCGATCCGCAACCAGCTGCCGCAGATCGAGCTCTCGATCGGCGAAGATAAAGAGGGACCGATTGATGCGCTGGTGCTGCGCATCCTCGCACCGCTAGAGACGGCAGACCGGCGCGAGCTTGAGGCCTTCGCCGCCGTGCACGATGTGCAGCTCTATCTGCAGGCGGCGGGGCCGGCCAGCGTGCAACCTCTCCAGGTGCCGGGACGCACGCTCTCTTATGGGTTGCCCGAATTCGGCTTGACGCTCGAATTCGAGCCGACGGACTTCACGCAGGTGAACGCAGGGCTCAATCGCGTGCTGGTGCGGCGCGCGGTCGGCTTGCTTGAGCCCAACCCGGGCGAAACAGTGGCCGATTTTTTCTGCGGCTTGGGGAACTTCACCTTGCCGATCGGGCGCCGCGGCGCCACCGTCATTGGCGTCGACGGAAGCCGCTCCTTGATCGTGCGTGCCGAGGCCAACGCGCAGCGCAATAGTCTGGCCGGTATCGTTCGTTTCGCCGTCGCAAATTTATTTGAAGCAACGCGGGACAGCATTGCTGAATGGGGCGCCCTCGACAAGGCGCTGCTCGACCCACCGCGCGAAGGTGCCATCGAACTCGTCAAGGCGCTTCCGGAGGAGCGTCTGTCTCGGCTCGTCTACGTCTCGTGCAACCCAGCGACGCTAGCCCGTGACGCGGCTGTGCTGGTCCACCAGCGCGGCTTTGCGCTCTCCGCAGCAGGTGTGGCCAACATGTTTCCGCACACGGCTCACGTCGAGTCGATCGCGCTGTTCACGCGCGGCTAAAGAAAAGGGCGGCCCTAAGCCGCCCTATTTCTCGGAGATCCCGGCGCGGTCAGTCGCGCTGCCCGCTAAAGATCATCAACAGGTTGAGCAGCATCAGGAACAAGTTCAGCAGATCGAGGAACAACCTCGTCGTCGCCATGATGTAGTTCGTCTCGCCGCCCCGCACGATCGCGCTCAGGTCATGCAGCAGGTAGAGCGAGAAGATCAGCACTCCGATCGCGGACACCGTGACCGCCAGGGCGGGTATTTGCAGGAACGCATTCGCCACCATGGCAACAATCAGCAGGATGAGGCCAACGAACAGGAACTTGCCCAAAAAGCTGAAGTCGCGCTTCGACACTGTGGCGATCGTCGCCATTACAAAGAACACCGCTGCGGTCATGCCGCCGGCGAGCGCGACGAGCTGACCGCCGTTTTTTAGCCCCGCTGCAAATTGCAAAGTCGGCGCGAGTGTCACTCCGGAAATGAAAGTGAAACCGAATACCGCGAGCACGCCCCATCCGCTGTTGCGCAGAGAGGAGACGACAAAGAGCGCGCCAAGCATCGCCCCGAACATCAGCAGCGGCGCCAGAAACGGCGAAGCGCGATAGAACGCTCCCAAATTGAGCGACATGCCAACGAAGGCGCCGGCAATTGTGGGCAGCATCGACAACGCGAGCAACCAATACGTCTGACGCAGAATCTGATTGGGAGCGGCGGCCGATACGGCTGCTGGACCCGGCATCGTCCACTGGTCGGTCGTTGGATTGCCCGTCGGTATGGGCTTGAGTTGCGGTTCCATAGGATTCCTCACAAGGCGTTCGGTTATGCGCCACTATACGCGCATGTTCCTCATGCCGAATTAGACTAGCAGAAAACGCTCAAGTTTCAATGGTTGCCGGTGCGGAACACCTTCTGAATCCGAGGGTATTTACATGTCACAATCTTGGGGGCAATGCTATGATTTCAAGGCCTTCTTAACGGGCAGCAACGAATCGGATGGGTGGCCGAGCGGTTGAAGGCACCGGTCTTGAAAACCGGCAGACCCTCGCGGGTCTCGTGGGTTCGAATCCCACCCCATCCGCCAGTCTCAGTTTGTACGGCCCGGACACATGGGTTACGGGCCGTACCTAAGACATAGGTGACAACCGTGTGCCAAACGGGTTGTCCAGAGGCTGCAGGGTTTGCTGCTCCAAGTCGATGTATCCGAGATCGTACTGCATAAAGCTGACGATCCAAATTCCCTCGTCGACTTCCTTGATGCCGACACGCTGACCGGCCAAGACGTGTGAGATGTTGATGCGTTTGCGGTACATGCAGATGCGGCCGCAAGCGGTGACTAGCAGGTCGCGATCGTGTAACGGGTATGTGAGGTCGGGCAGCCCACGATAGGGTCTTGGCGCGGGCGCATAGATTTCCGCCGGGGTCTTCATGGCCAGCGCTTCGTGAGGGCGCTCGGAGTTGAATTCGCGCACGAAGGCATCGAAGCGAGCCTGTTGTTGCAGGCTGTTCATGCCTGGGGGGCGGGTGGCTTCCTTCTTCAAGGTGAGGTGCATGCGCTCGTGCCGGCCGTTCTGCTGAGGATGGCCCGGCTTGATGCGCTCGATGGCGATACCCAAGCGCAACCACCAGACAGACATCTTGGAGAGGTTGAACAAGGCGTTCGGGCTGGCAAAGGGGACGCCGTTGTCGGAGCGGATGGCGGTGGGCAGGCCGCGCTCGAGGAAGAGTGGCTCGAAAGCGGTGATGGCGGTGTCTTCGCGCGTTGATTCGAGGGCTTCGCAGAGCAGCAGGAAGCGGGAGGCGTGGTCGGTGACGGTCAGCGGGTAGCAATAATGGCTATTGCCGAGCTTGAACTCACCGTTGAAGTCAGCGCACCCCAAATCATTGGGTGCGATGCCGGCGGATAGCGGCGTTCCGGTAGCTCGGAAACGGGGGCGGCGGAGCGCTTTGACCAGCCCGTGCCGATGTAACACAGCGTGGATGGTGCTCTTGGCCGGGATCCGCATATCCCCATCCAGGCGGCGCACCAGGAGCTCACGGATCTTGCGCGCACCCCAATGCGGCTTCTCGCGCTTGAACCTGACGATGAGGCTCTCGATCTGGGATGGCAACGGGTTGGCATAGCGCACGGGCCGCCGTGAGCGGTCCGACAGCGCTTCAACCCCGCTATCTTTGTACCGCTGGATATCTTGTAGCCGGTCTTGCGGGAGATGCCAAACTCCCGACAGACGTCGGTCATCGCTTCGCCTTCGAGCAACTTCGCTACACACCGTAGGCGCTCATCCATCACCGAACACTCCTTCCACGGCATAGCCACCTCCCGTCCTGAGACGGGAAAGTGTTACCCATGTGTCCGGTACGCCCTGTAAACTATGTGTCGGGCTACTCACACGTGGATATTTGTCTTGGCGGCGCAACGGACCCTAGATCGTGCAAACGACATTCAACAACTACGTCGCGGGTGAGTGGATTGCCGGCGCGATTTCCACGCCGAACCGAAACCCGTCCAACGTAGCCGATGTCATCGGCGAATACGCACAGGGCGACGTGGCTCAGGCCGAAGCCGCGATCGCGGCGGCGGCGCGTGCGTTCCCGGCGTGGTCGGCAGGCTCGATTCAGGATCGCGCTAACATCCTCGACAAAATCGGTTCCGAGATCCTGGCACGCAAGGAAGAACTCGGCCGTTTGCTTTCCCGAGAAGAAGGCAAGACGCTGCCCGAGGGTATCGGCGAAGTCACCCGCGCGGGGCAGATATTCCGCTTTTTCGGGGGCGAGGTCCTGCGCACGGCGGGCGAAAAGCTTCCCTCGGTTCGCCCTGGGGTCGACGTCGAAGTTACCCGCGAACCGATTGGCGTCATTGGCATCATCACGCCGTGGAATTTCCCCATTGCCATTCCCGCGTGGAAGATCGCACCCGCGCTCGCCTACGGCAACACCGTGGTATTCAAGCCCGCCGATTTTGTGCCCGGCTGCGCGTGGGCACTCTCCGACATAATCGCCCGCGCGGGACTCCCGGCAGGAGTCTTCAATCTGGTGATGGGCAGAGGATCCGTCGTCGGCGAGACGATGGTCAATCATCCCGCCATCGCCGCGATCAGCTTTACCGGCTCGGTGGCTACCGGACGCGGTATCGCCGCCAAGGCCATCGCGCGCATGGCCAAGCTGCAACTGGAGATGGGCGGCAAGAATCCACTCATCGTGCTCGACGACGCCGATCTTCCGACTGCGGTCAACGTGGCAGTGCAGGGCGCCTATTACTCGACGGGGCAGCGTTGCACGGCGTCGTCGCGGCTGATTGTCACCGAAGGCATTCACGACCGTTTCGTCGCCGGCCTCGTGGAAAAGCTCAAGTCGCTCAAGGTCGACGACGCGCTCGCCCCCGGCACCGACATCGGCCCGGTTGTCGACCAGACCCAGCTCGACCAGGATATCTCCTACTTGGATATAGGCCGTCGGGAGGGTGCACGATTGCTACTTGGTGGCGAGCGGCTCAAGCGCCAGCACGATGGCTATTATCTCGCGCCCGCGCTCTTCACAGACGCCAGCAACGCGATGCGCATTTCGCGCGAGGAGATTTTTGGGCCGGTCGCGGCGGTGATCCGGGCCAAGGACTACGACGAGGCGCTCGCGTTCGCCAACGATACCGACTTCGGTCTGTCGGCGGGTATCGTAACAACATCTCTCAAACACGCGTCGCACTTCAAGCGCAACATGCAAGTCGGGATGGTGATGGTCAACCTGCCGACGGCGGGGGTCGACTACCACGTGCCTTTCGGCGGCCGTAAAAGCTCAAGCTACGGTCCGCGCGAGCAGGGACGCTACGCGGCGGAATTTTTCACGATCGTCAAAACGGCGTACATCGCGCCGTGATGCGAACTTTTTGTCCAAGGCGCCTAATTTGAGCAAGCCTTCGCCCGAACCGCCGCAGCAAGTAGTGCCGTCGCTCGGCATCGAGCGATGGATTACGCTCGTCGTGATCGTTGTCCTGATTGCCGGCTGCTTCCTGGTGCTGCAGCCATTCCTGAGTGCCGTGCTGTGGGCGATTATTCTCTGCTGCACGACCTGGCCGGTGTTCGATCGTCTGCAACGCGTCATGCGCGGCCGGCGGACACTCGCAAGCCTGGCATTGACGTTCGCCATGGCGCTGGTGGTGCTGGCGCCGTTCGTGATCGTCGGCATATCGTTGGCGCAAAACGCGAACGAGCTGCTCGATCGGGGCAAATTGCTCATCGATGCCGGGCCGCCCGATCCGCCCACCTGGGTGGGCAAGATTCCCGTCATAGGTTTGCAAGCGCAGGATTATTGGGCCGGCATTGCGCACAATACGGCGGAACTGATGGGCGACCTGAGGCAGTACTACAAGCCGCTGCAGGCATTCGCCATCGGCAGCGGTGCCTTGCTCGGACGGGGCTTGCTGGAGCTCTCGCTGTCGATTTTCATTGCCTTCTTTCTTTATCGTGACGGCGACGCGATGTCGCAGCGCCTCACGGCGAGCGTAGACCACATTGCGGGCGAGCGTGGCAGGCGGCTGATCCGCGTCGCGGTGGGTACGATGCGCGGGGTCGTGTACGGCATTCTCGGCACTGCGATCGCGCAGGGCGTGCTTGCTGGAATCGGGCTATGGCTCGCCAGCGTGCCCGCGGCGCCGCTTCTCGGTCTCGCGACCTTCTTTCTGTCGCCTCTCCCCATCGGGCCACCGCTCGTTTGGGGTGGTGCCGCCATCTGGCTGTTCTACGAGGGGCACGCCGGCTGGGCGACATTCATTATCGTCTGGGGTGTGCTGGTGGTAAGCAGCGTCGATAACTTCATCAAGCCGCTCATCATCAGTCGTGGCAGCAATCTGCCATTCGTGCTTGTGCTGCTCGGTATCCTTGGCGGTGTCGTCGCCTTCGGCTTCATCGGGGTGTTTCTCGGGCCGACGCTGCTTGCTATCGGCTTCGCACTCATCCACGATTGGAGCGAGGAACACAGCGCGCCATCCCGAGCGCCCTAGCAGCGGCGATTGGATTCTGACGTAAAATTGCGTCCGCCGGAGAGGTGGATGAGCGGTTTAAGTCGCACGCCTGGAAAGCGTGTTTAGGCTAATACCTAACGCGGGTTCGAATCCCGCCCTCTCCGCCAATTAAATTTATAAATCAATAAACGGTCCCGTAAAGAAGGTCGGCAGTTTGCAGAAGTGCAGTAATTCCGTTAAACTGCAATTATGAGAGCTACTCTTACGCTTACCAACCGCGGCGTGGTGACGCTCCCCGCGAAGCTTCGACGCGCGTTGGGCCTCAGGGCCGATGACCAGCTCATCGCCGAGACGACGCCGGAGGGATTGCTATTGCGGCCGGCGGTGACGTTGCCGGTCGAGATCTACAGCGAGAAGCGAATCCGCGAATTCGACGCGGCCGAGGCCCAACTGGCGAAAGTCCTAAGTCACCGCAGCCGTCCGAAAAAATCCGCCCGATAAGCGCCGAAGGATGCGCATCTTTCTCGATGCCAACGTGCTCTTTTTCGCGGCGAAGTCCGACGGCGCGGTCCGCCAGTTGCTGATGCTGCTGGAGAAGTCCGGTCACGAGTGTTGCGTGGACGATTACGTGGTCGAGGAAGCACGCCGAAACCTTGTCGCCAAAGCGCCTGACCGGCTTGTCGCCCTCGAGAGCCTGTTATCGCGCATGAAGACGGCAGGTGCGCAGCGCAGCGACGCTACGCTCGAAGCGTCGTTGCAGTTGCCGGCCAAGGATCGACCCGTACTGGCGGCGGCGATCCATCAGAGCTGTGGCGCCCTGGTCACTGGCGATCGCACGCATTTCGGGCCTCTGTACGGCAGAACGATTCGTGGCGTCACCATCCACTCACCGCGGTCGCTGGCAGAGGCGCTCCTGGAGTAGCGGGAGTTCGCCGTCGCGTGGTTCTGCATGTCGTCGGGCCTCATCGATGTCCTTACCCTTCGGGCCATTCAGGAGTTGGCCGGCGCACGGGCGTTCGCGCGCGGCATGGCCTATTTCCATGACGGGGCCGTTGGACTGCTCGATGCCGATGAGCACGAGGTTCGCGCCTGCGTCCAGGGCACACAGCGCTATCGCGTGCGGCTCGCTGCCGCACCGGAGGGGGAGCTCGATTACGAGTGCGATTGCCCGGTCGGCGATGACGGAAACTTCTGCAAGCACTCGGTGGCCGTCGCGTTGTCCTGGCTGGAGAACGTTGGGGAGGAAGTCTTCGAACGAAGTGAGAACGATTCTGCCAAACCCAAGAAAAAGCGTAAGACTCAACTGGATCAGATTCGGGATTACCTCGAATCTCTGAGCGAGGGCGCGCTGCGTGAGGGGCTCATGGAAGCCGCGGACCGGGACCCGGGTATTCGCGCCAAACTACTGTTGTCCGCAAAGGCGCGCGCAGGGAGTGACGTTTCGTCGCTCAAGTCCGTCGTTCGTCAAGCGACCAAGGTCTCCGGCTTCGTCGATTGGCGCGGAGTGAGCGACTACGCCAATCGTCTAGGCGATTTGGTGCAGATCCTCGACGAGCGAATCGGCGACGGTAATCCGAAGTTGATTGAGTTGATCGAGGACGCCATCGCGCAGGCCGAGGATGCCCTGGGGCAGATCGACGACTCCAACGGCGTGGTGATGCCCATCATCATGCAATTGCGTGGAGTCCATGAGCGAGCATGCAATCGCCTCGAGCCCGACCCAGTGGCGCTTGCCGAGCGAATATTCCGCTTCCAGACCACTGGCGACTGGGATACTTTCCACAGCGTGCTTCCAGGCTATGAGCGCGCATTGGGCGAACCCGGCCTCGCGCGCTATCGGCAATTGGTGGAAGCCGCGTGGAAGCAATTCCCGGCGCTTGGCCCCAAAGCCTTCCGGACTCATTTCGACAGCGATCGCTATCGGATTGAGCACGCGATGGAAGAGCTCACTGCGTTGTCGGGAGACGTCGACGGTCTAATCACCGTCAAATCGCGGAATCTTTCGAGCCCGCACGCTTTTCTCGAGCTGGCCAAGGTCTTGGAACGGTATGGTCGCCACGACGATGCGCTCAAATGGGCCGAACGGGGGATCGCGGCGTTTCCCGGCGAGTGGCTAGACGACCTGGAGAAGCTCTGCATCGCCGAACACCTTCGCCGCGGTGACGCCGGTCGGGTGGAATCGCTCGCCTGGCAGCGGTTCGTACGGCAGCCAGGCAGCGATGCGTACTTCGACCTCATCGGCGTTGCCAAGCGGATCGGCCGCAGCGATGACCTCGCCGTAGAGGCGCTGAACCACTTGTGGCAACTGGTTCGTGCCGAGGAAGCTCCGGGAGCGAAGCGGCTCCCCACCTGGCAAGCCCCTCTTCGCAGCGCCTTGGTCGCGATTCACCTGCGCGAGAAGAATGCCGAGGGAATGTGGGAAGCGTTTTGCGGCGGCCCGGTCGACGTGCGGCTGTGGGACAAAGTCGCCGCCGTGCGCGGCAAGATGCACCCTGAAGAGGCGGTCATGCTCTACAAGAAATTGCTGCCCCACGTCGTGAATGCGGGAACGCGGGGCGCGCAGTACGGCGCGGCACTCGAAATCGTCAAGGCGGTACAGGAACTACGCGCTGCGCAGAGCCAGGACGCCGTCTTCAAGCAGGAGCTCGCCGAGCTGCGACTGGTGTGGAAGGCCAAGCGGAACTTCATGAAGCTTTTGGCAACACTGAGCTGACAAGTGTGGCGACGTAAGTGTGGCGATGTACGTCGTTCCGACCAAGACCGAGGGTCCGCAAATGCCGGAAATCGAAGGCAACTGTCCACAGATCGCAGAAAAATGATGCGTTTCGGATGGTCACTTTTTAGTCACCGAAACCTGGGAAGCCGCATCCAACCTGGCAGTGAGGCGGGTTCGAATCCCGCGCTCTCCGCCACAGCCCTTCTAAGCACCTGGACTTGCCCCACCCTGCTTGCACGCCACTGGTCAGTCGTTTTGAATGCGCTGAATCAACGACGGCCTCCCAGCTGAGCACAGCCGGGACAGTCGCACAGGGGCGATGGCCAGAAAAACCAACGCCTCCTTTGTCGGAGGAGGCGTTGGGGCGTGTCCTGTTTCTACCGGTCGTACAAGGGGCCACGGAGGGCCAGTCCCAACGTGGATGCTGCGCTAGTCGCCTAATGCCGTCTGTACGGTGACGCACGATAGGGACGGCAAGGACCGGTCTGCGCAAGCGATTGATGCAACTTAATGATCCGTCAATCTACGGTCAACTCGGCTGCCTTCATAGTACCCCGCTGCGAGTAACCAATCGAATCGACCTCGCCATATCACGAGTCGCGGAAGGAGCCGCAATGACTGGCAATGTACGTATACCGATCATCCTCTTCGCAGTGGCATTAATCGGACTGTCTTCTTCCGAAATCTGGCTGGTGGCGCGAGTTCCCGATTCGACGGCCTTACACTACGTCTCTCTCGCTAATGACCCGACGCCGATACTGCGTCACATAATGCATGACGCGTCGGCGAAGGTTCCTATGCGGCACGGCTTGATCGACGCCAGGGTCGAGAGATGACAAAGGCCAATGCGGTGGTTCGCGTCGAGGTTTGAGGGGGCAGGCTACGTCAACCTATCGGTCACTAGGGCGCGTCCGAACCGCCACGGCGTGCTCGGCTCCCAAACGAATCGGCCAATAGGCAGGCAGAGCTTTTTTGTAACGGATGCCACCGGCCCAGCCGACCGAGTAGCGCCTGCCGTCTGCGCCCGTCACGTCGACCGGATCGTGTTCTTTAGAAATAAGGGCGAGCGCCGGCAGGTGACGTCCGATGCCGCCGGTTTCTGGCAAAGCATCGAGTACTTCCTGTGTAATGGTCATCCCCGCACTCCTTTTCAATCAGTCAGCTATGTCGCTGCGCTCCTGCGCGTCGGCCATGAACTCAGCAGTCGACATCTGGCGTTCGGCTTCATCGTGAACGTGCCCGGAACGCGAATAGTCCTCGTCCGGCTTCTCGGGCGATCGATCGGCACGCGAGGGTGGTTCGTCCGCCTCGCCGTATGGCGTGATGTCAAAACGGTGTGAAGAGGGCATACAGCCACGCGGATACCGCCACTACACCGAGCAGGATCGAGACGCCGCGCCAGTCGCGGCTGCGCTCAAGAGCAACGCCCAAAGCCGCTAATGCGGCGTCAAGACCGGTGGCGTTTTGCGCGGCGCGCGTAATGCCAGGTTCAGCCACTTGAGTGGACTCTACCCACCCGTCGTACTGCATTTGCCAATTCCCGCCTTGGATTCTTGCCGGATCGTGTGCCAAAGCGTGAACCGTGCGAAGTGCCGGGCGCGACGCCATATCCTGATTGATTTCCCTCAACAAGGTGTGTTTCATAATAGTCACTCGTCATCCGTGAAGTGTCCTATATCGACAACTGCATAGTTCGCCAACTGGCATTGTTCGTCTGTGCGAGAGCGTACATAAATGGCTCAGTCGCCCGAAGAATAGGCTCCGCCGGGGCAGGGTCGGACGCTTTGCGCGCGCCCCAATCGGACCGAGGTCACTTCCAATGGCCGCCCGACGGCGCGCCGGGTACACTTGGAACGGCTCAAGCCCGAACCCGCATTGGACGAGGCTGACACCGAGATGACCGACCCCGCCCCGCCGGAAGCATCTCCCCCTGCTCCAGCGGGGAGACCGGCTGTCAGCCGATGGGCGAGGTTCCTTGGCCAACTCAAACGCTTCCGGGGACCTATCGCCGCGATTGCTGGCATCGGGGCAATCTTCAGCGGCCTCGTCGGCTACTGGACCGGCTACGAGAACATCCACAAGGCCGTTGTCCCGACCTCAGCGCCGGCAGCAGTTACGGCAGACGCGGGTCCCCTCTCGATTGTGGTCCTGCCGTTCACAAATCTCACCGGCGACCCGAACCAAGCCTACGTCGCCGATGGGCTGACCGCCAGCGTCACAGCTGACCTTTCCCGCATCCGGGACGCCTTCATAGTTGATGCCGTCACCGCCTTCGCCTACAAGGATAAGGCGTTAACGGCGCAGCAGGTCGGCAAAGACCTCGGTGTGCACTTCGTATTGCAGGGCAGCGTCCAGCGCAGCGGAACCAAAATTCGCATCAATGCCCATCTCGCGGACGCCACTTCCAATGCACTACTGTGGTCAGATACCTTCGAGGGTGACCAGTCCGATCTATTCGCGCTGCAAGACCAAGTCACTGCACGCATTGCAACAGCATCGGACGCGAGATGGTCATCGTGGCTGCCCGCGAGAGCGAGAGCCGCAAAAGCAGTCCGAAAGCAGCCGACCTGATGTTACGTGCCAGAGCCTTTGGCCTGAAGCCTCAATCGCTTGAGAGCTTGCAACAGAGTGAGGACTTGTATCGCCAAGTACTGGCGCTGGAGCCAAATAACTTCAGTGCGATGGTGGGCTTGGCCTATTCCGTGGCGACTCAAGCGGGTAACTTCGGTGCCCAACTGGATGAAAGCGTCCAAGAGAAGAAACGCGTCGAAGGGCGCGACCTTGCCTTGAAGGCCAAGGCGCTCGATCCCGACAACCCCGATGTCTACAGGCTCATTGCATTCTATGCCCCTGATCGCGAGGGGAGTAGACGTGCTTTGGAGACTGAACTTTCGCTTGACCCAAAGAACCCGGCTGTTTACGGAAGTCTGGCGTATTGGTTTATCCGTGAGAGGGAACCCAAAAGAGCAATCGAGCTTCTGACCCAAGCCATCAATCTGAGTCCAAAGCATCCCGGTGAAGTCACTCTGTTTTGGATGGGATACGCGTATTTCATGCTCGGTGATAACGACGCTGCGATAGAGTGGCTTCAGAAGTCCCTCGAAGGCAATCCGGGGCTTGACTACACAATTGCATTTCTGGCGATGGCATACGCCACCAAAGGAGATGATTCCAAGGCGCGTGCCATGGCGGCCGAACTGCACCGATTGGACCCCAACGAAACGTTAACGTGGTGGCGAAAACAACTTTCGGAAAAGTCCGCCGCATACAAGGAGTGGTTTGAAGCTAAACTTGTACCAGCGTGGCGCGAGGCGGGGTTGCCTGAGTAGGTTCGGCGCAAAGCGACCAGTAGCGGCGTCGCAAACTCGTTGGAGTTGACCCGCCGGTGTTGTCATTGGCGATTTCGGCCAATAACTCTGCGTGACCCTGCTTCATGACTACCCCAATGCGACGGGCCGCAAGGGGATTTTGGACACGGAGTCGTTGTTGGACTAGCATCACACATCGCACATTTCGACTCTCTTCGTCCCGTAGCTTTCGAAGGAGGGATGGTCTTGTTTACGCGATTCTGCTGGCTGTTCGCGCTCGCGGCGATCTCTGGCATCTCAACAACGCTGGCTTGCGCACAAAACGCGCCGACGAAAACGGCTGAACAGGAGGATGCCGAGCGGATCGCCGATCTAGTCCTGGCCAATCACATCTTGGCGGATCAAGGGGTCGTCGATGGATTTGGACATATTAGCGTCCGGTCCGCAAAGAACCCCAACCATTACTTCATTTCTCGTTCGCGCGCACCAGCTTTGGTGTCCGCCGATGACATCATGGAATACGATCTTGACGACCAACCCATCAATCCGCGTGGCCGCACCTCATACCTCGAACGTTTCATTCACAGCGAAATATACAAAGTCCGGCCTGATGTTCAGTCGGTCATTCATAGTCATTCACCGGCGGTCGTTCCCTTCGGCGTAAGCGACGTACCGCTTCGACCAATCTCGCACATGGGCGGGTTCCTCGTCAGGGTAGTCCCGGTATTCGAGATTCGGGATGCCGGAGGCAACGAAACAGACATGCTGATCAGAAACAAAGCGCTTGGCGCCGCGCTAGCGCAGAGACTTGGTAATGGCACCGTAGTGCTGATGCGAGGGCATGGCGATACGGTTGTCGGTAATTCGATCAAGACCGCGGTATTTCACGCTATCTATACGGAGGTCAACGCACGTTTGGAAGCTGATGCCATCCATTTGGGCGGAAAGATTACGTTCCTGAATGAGGACGAAGCTGCCAAGATCGGCGAGCAAAACGATAAACTAGTCGACCGGCCGTGGGAAATCTGGAGGATCGAGGCGTTGTCGCACGCGCAACAAAAGCAACTCCGGTGAGATTCGTTTTCACATGGAGTAACGGCCCCATTTGGAGCCGCCGCGGCGTTAGCCCCGAAACGCGACGGCTGGCGCAGGTAATATCTCAGCTACGCATGCTCCTCGGTTAGAGCGGCCGCGAAACCGTCGTTTCATAGCGACGCAGATGATGGACGCGATGAATGTGTCCGGCTCCCATCCATCCGCCGATCGCGGCCGCCACGAGCGCAAGCAGAGTTCCGAAAAAGGCAATCCACGCCGCCATAGCCGCGTAACGCGCCTCGGCGGTCGCCGCCGCCTGAATATCTGCCTTGTACTTCTCGACCTGCGTCGACAGGCTCTGCAATGTCTGGTCGATTTGCGTCTGCGACATGGATGTATTCGCGGCCAGGATAGCCTTGGCGGTCTCGGTGCGGCCCTTTAGCAGGGCGCCCGCCACCGCGGCCATGCTGCGTCGATCGAGTTGATCCGTGTCGCGACGCGGGTTGATCGGATTCACCTGCGCTCCGGGTTGGCTACTCGACGCGGTCGCGGCAATCCCGCCAGGCATCGATGCGGGCGCACCGGCCGGTGCCACGCCCGCCGACGGGGCCGATGGATTGTGCGCGCCCGGCTGAGCAACACTTTGGTTGATCTGTGCCTGCAACCCGATGATTGCATCTTCGGTCGGCCCACCTAGGGGCCCGCGCGCCGCCCTTGGTGCTACGGGCGTGCCAGCTGTTACCGATCCCATGGCTGCCCCGTCCCGGAGTAGCGCATCGCTCGCTCGAAAGGCGTGCATCAAGCCCGTGGCGAGCAGCAGTCCGCTGGCAGCAACGCACAATCCCCAGACCGTGATGCCATGCAATGTGCCTACGGTTTGATCCGATCTGCCATCGAACCAGCTGGCGAACATGCCCCCAAGGAATAAGGAGACCGTCCAAGTCAGTACCATCCAAACGGCCGTACCCGCCCCGACGCCTTTCGCCACTGCGTCGGCGTTGTAAGGATCGAAGGCGGTGAAGCCCAGGGCAATCCCTGCGATATACATCAAAGCCGCGATTCCCGCGGCGACGACCGAGCCACCGATTATGGCGCCCCATCTCATCGTTGCATGCCCATGTGCGTCGACGCGCGACGTAATCGTAGTTTCAGTGTGTTCCATGGTGTCTCCCTGAATTGCATTGAACCGGCACAGCGCCTATTGGCAGCCGCGAAGTAACGAGATGAGTATCAATACTGGAATAGGCACGCCGAGCAACCAGAGGAGAATGTAGCCAATCCCTCCCCGCTGCTTATCGGCCCAGCGCCCGCGCAGAAACTTTAATCGATACTTCATAGCAGAATCCCCTTATAAAAGACGTACTACAAGACCGCGCGTCCGGCGGCAGCATGGCGAAGCTTGCGCAGGCTAGGCATATATGCCCACTATCGTAATCAGTGCATTGCTGATTGCGTTGTAGGTGGAAAACGCTTTCGCCTAGGATGGCCGCTGACAACGACGAGGTGCGGTTATGCGGAATGCGACTCTAGGCCTTGCGCGCGTCGCCCGCGATCCAAGCCAAGGCGAAGTCGCGGGAGTCGGGACCGCTTCATCCCCGGCCGGGCTCGAGTCGAGCTGTGCTGCGGTGCGGAACAACGAGGCTGCTGTACTGCCGGTCAAGACATGTTTCGATCGTCCCGGTCAGCACGTAGCGCTTCGAGGGGGTGCCTTGTTTCGACTCGGCTCACGCCGCGGTGTTGCGGTGCGAATCAGGCCATCGTACCGCCGTGAACTTCG
>Ga0302324_100002658_pt1 | contig 40880 bp, 26 predicted proteins | sample Palsa_T0_1_FD_201949 | JGI IMG/M metagenome (GOLD analysis project Ga0302324, IMG submission 201949) | Peat permafrost microbial communities from Stordalen Mire near Abisko, Sweden - Palsa_T0_1 | ecosystem: Environmental > Terrestrial > Soil > Palsa > Peat permafrost | place: Sweden: Abisko...
GGCTATCCCAAGGCGCACCGTCATTCAGTAGGCGGGCTGTGGCGTCAGCGCGCCCTTAGCGGACTGCCGCCGGCGGTCATGGCAGCGGTCATGCGACAGGCAGTCGTTGTACCCAGGTAGCCGAGTCCTGCTGTCATTGGCAGGTCGGGGAGCTTCGATAACCAAAGGCTACCCGGTAGTAATAGCGACGGACTACCAGGCCATCGCGCATCAGCGCGCCTGATTGAAGTGGCCCTAAGTGTTCAGCGCGCGACTCGACGCACTGGTTAACCAGATCCTGCTCCTCCCATGCGACGAGCAGCAGCGTTCGGCCTACCTGCAACCCAGTCGGAACCCACCGCGCGTACATCAGGGCGGTCCGCTCGAAAAGGTGCGCGCCCGAGGTTTCCGGCACGGCGCTGGCGTCGCCGGTTGCATAGAAGGCGACTTCGCTTGCGATCGCGTAGCGGTCCATGCCGACAATGAGAGGCTCAGCACCCGCCGCATGTCCGATGTCTCGTGCAATCGTGTTGACTTGCTGTCCAAAGTCCCGCCAGCCAATGGGCATTACCTCCATGCGCGCGCTGTAGCCAATCCCTGGCAGTCCGACGACCAGAAAATACAAGCCCGCCGCATACAGAACCAACAACGCGAGGATGGTCGGTGTCCACGCATTTCGGATCTTCGCTGCAAGACTATGGGGCCGCCCTACTCCGAGGTCCGTCATCGCATACGCCATTGCGGGCAGGGTGGCGAGCCAAAGCTCGGCGGTCCAATCAAACTTCACGTCGTACCGCAAGCTCACCGCGACGAATACCGAAAGCGGCGCGACAGCCATAACCTGCACGAATCGCCACCTGCGCGGCGTATCGACGGGGCCGCCGCTGCCCAACGGCCGACCGAGCAGCGGGGCCGCCGCGGCAAGCAGCCCCGTCGGCGTGAGCAGTACAATTGCGGCGCCAATCAACTTATAAAGTGCGAAATGATGCTGCTCGGTCAAACGCCGAGTGGTCTGAAACGCGAACGATACCCACTCGTTTTGCGCGTTCCAGGCAATGACCGGTGCGAAGATCGTCAACACCAATAGCGCAGCCGCGTACGGCTGCCAACGCCGCAGCCATCGCCGCGACTGCGGATCCAGTACGACGAACAAAAGTGCGGCCGGCGCAAGCAGACCGATCGAGTACTTCGAGAGCAAGCCAATGCCCAACCACAAACCAGCTCCCCACCAGGCAGTCGTGCGGCCACCGACCAGCGCGCGCTCAAGAAAATACAGCTCGGCAGCCCATGCTGCGACCAAAAGCGTATCTGGCGTCATGACCATGCCTGCCGCAAAAAAGAACGGCAGGACCTGCGAGAGCAGCAGAGCGACCAGAGCGGCCGATTCGTCAAAGAGGTTGCGCGTCAGCCGATAAATGAAGAAGCCCGTGGCAGCCGAGCACAGCAGCGCACCTGCGCGCACTCCGATTTCTGAAGCTCCGAATGTTGCCGCGCTGAGCCTGATCAACCAGGCGATCATGGGCGGGTGGTCGAGATACCCGATATCGAGGTGCTGCGAGTAGTTCCAGTAGTACGCTTCTTCCGGCAGCAGCTCTACCTGGCCGAGGTATACCAAGCGCAATACCACGGCGTAGACAAGGAGGCCGACCGCCAACAGCCGCCAGCGCGCGGCACCCGCCAATTTCCACGCGGACAAAGTCGATAGAGAAAATGCGTTGCCCGGTAACGTGACGGCCAATGTAGTAGCGATCGCGACGCAAATCGCAAGCGGCAGCGGCCAACCCCAGGTCCTAGTAAGCAGCGAAAGTACGCCGCCGCGCAGGAACAAAGCCAGTAGGCTCACGACCAGCAAGTGACCGTAGAGGCGCCAATCCCGCGTCCGTCCCGCTGCTTGCACGGCGCCGCGAATATTCAGCTCGTAATTGATCGCGGTCGCGACCGCAAAACTGAGAATCTGCGCTGTACCGAGACGAACTCCCGCGGCTGTTGCGGTGAGAAAAAGGAGAGCGTCGCAGACCGCGGCCATGGCGGTGGCGACATTGATTCTCTCGCCGTATGCCGGGGGCAAAGGATCCAGTCTGTGCGGCGGGACGGCCTCCGGAAGCGTTTGTGTTTCGGCAGTCGAATTCATATCACGTTCGGCTCAGGCGCCGCGCAAGCAGTGTGTGGCTAACGCACGGTTAATCCCATCGTGATGTGTCTGCTCACCTCCCCGATACGCGGGAGCGGCGCCGCTGGTTGCGCGGGTTTCACGAACATTGCGCCAGTCTTTCATTTTCCCCAGTGTACAGTCGAAGAATGCGCCGCCGCATCCTCTTTTTTAACTAGATTTGTTCAGAAAACAGCCCATTGGATCTTCGCTGGCGGAGGGAGCGGGACACTCGGAATCAGTTCAGCGGGGACGAACCCACATCTGCAGGAGCCAGACATTCACGGGCGTCTCGACTGAACACCTCTCAATGACGCGCTGGCGCTGCTGCGCAATGCTGTCCGGCGAATCGTGGGAACTGGGCTTCCCCATGAGAGTGAGCTTATCCCGCTCGGCCGCGCAGTCCGGTGAACGAATGAGGTGCAAATGCTGGGCGGCGGACTCCTCGTTGCTTCTAGCCTGCGGATTTACACTGCAATTCTGATCGACGATTTTTTGCAGCCGATCGATCTCGGCCGGCCGGTCCGCGTCCTGAATGTAATGTTGGCCACCGCCTGTGAACTTGTACACCGGCAGTTGCGTCTTTACGGTCGCGAGCTGCTCGAGCGCCTCCACGCACTCGGGTGCAACGGAGTCGCCGGAAAGAGGACTGCGCCGACTATCCCCCACAATCGTCTCATGATCCTGTGCACCCATGGGCGCAGCGGGCTCTTGTTCGTGGCTACGATACGCTAGATAGGAATCTCCCGTCGAGGACCACGCGTGCGCTTGACGAAACCCGCAGCAGCGCCAAGCTGGGCAGCGAATGCTCAGGCAAGCGGGTACCCAAACTGCGCCAGGTACCATTGCTGAAACGTCACTACGCGCCGTTCCTGTTCTGAATAACGCCCAGGCTGGTAATGCTTTGACAGAATGCCGGCCTGGTTATTCTCGGTGATCCTCTTGTCTTGCTTCGTCGTCTCATCCCAGCCCCATATCATTCTTTTGACATCGACATCCGTTGTCTTACCGTCGACGAGCCAGTACAAATCCACATCGGTGTGCATGGTGGTACGCGGCGTGAATAGAAAAAGCACGGCGAAATCATTGGTCGCGACCAGCTGCGTGAAGGGGCTGAACGACAAGTACATCCGGCCTTGGTCAAATTCTCGACGCTTGCCCATCAGCGTCGAAGCGGGCCGGCCATTCTGCGTTTCAGTTTCGAACCCGGCGCGAATCGTCCGTTGCAAGAGCAGCCGCAGATGGGAGGACTGCGGATCATCATCGACCGTGCCGATCGGACGGCCGAGCGCGGCCGCGCGCTCCTCCCAAGCTTTCACGGTGGGCAGATACTTTTCCACGGCATCGGTGGGGCCGGAACTGGGCCCTGCACCAAACGCCAAGAGCGCCTCCGGCGGGTGCATTGAGCAGAATTCCGGATGCGCCGACGCGCAGTGATAGCACTCGACGAAGTTCTCGACAACGAGCTTCCAATTCGCCGTCGTAGGATAGGACTGGGTGTAGGCAATCTTTGCGTCCGCGAAACCATGGAAATCGAGATAGGGTGCAAGATCGGCGAACGAGGCATCGAAGTCGACCGGTTCCTCATCGGACAGATTGATGAAAATGAAACCGTAGAACACCCGGACGTGACAGCGGTGCAGTCCGAAGTCTTTTTTGGAGAAGTCCGCCGGCATCAGCGGAGCCGCAATGAGCGCACCATCCAGCCCATAGGTCCATGCGTGGTAGCCGCACGTCAAGCGCGCGACTCTGCCGCTCGACTCGGCGCAGACCAGCGAGCCGCGATGCCGACACACGTTGTAGAACGCATTGATCGTCGCTTCGCCGCTGCGGACCACGATGATCGATTCATTACCGATCCTGAACAGAAAATAATCGCCTTTGCGCGGCACGCGGTCGATGTGACCCGCGACAATCCACTTGCGACCAATCACTTGCTCCATGTCCGCGGCAAAGACAGCATCATCGCAATAGAACGCGCGATCCAGGCTATAGCCGCGCACGGTGCGCGCGGCTAAGGGCGCGATAACGTTCGGGCTTTTCATCGTGTCATTCTCCGGTTGCACAGCGCTCGCAGTGCTCATCGCTTGATGCTCTCATTATGCGGATCGTACATGGGGCGTAGCGACGCGATTGCCGCGTAGCGAACGCCGGCGACCTCGATGTCGTAGTCGTCGGCCCCGACCGAGTGCATGCCGCCCGGCGGCACAGTAACGTAGCCGAGTCCAATGGCCGCACCCAGCGAGTGACCGTACATTGCCGAGCGAATACAGCCCACGATTGACTCGCCCCGCCATATGGGCTCGTTGTGGTACAGCAAGGGCTCGGGGGACCTGAGCTTGAATTGTACGAGGCGTTTGCGCATTCCTTCTTGCCGTTGGTGCAGGAGTGCCTCGCGCCCCATAAATCCACCCGGCTTGTCATACTTCACCGCGAAACCAAGCCCGGCCTCGAGCGGCGTGTCCTCGTCGGTGATATCGTGGCCCCAGTGTCGATAGGCTTTCTCAATGCGCAGCGAATTTAATGCGTGATAGCCGGCGTGCACCAGGCCGTAGTTCACGCCCGCGCTTGTCAGAGTGTCGTACACGTCGAGCATGAATTCCGTGGGGACGTAGAGTTCCCATCCCAATTCGCCGACGTAGGTGATTCGCGAGGCGCGCACTAGGGCGTAGCCCAATTCGATGACCTGGCTGGTGGCGAATGGAAAGGCCGCATCCGAGACATCGTTCGGTGTGAGTGACTGCAGGAGTTCTCGCGCCCGAGGCCCCATCAACGACATCACGCCCATGCCGGACGTGACATTGGTCAAGACGCAATGCGCGCCAGGACCGATTTGGCGATGCAGCCAGTTGTAGTCCTTGGTTTCGGTTTCGGCACCGCCAACGATCAAATACGCCGTATCGCTAAGACGCGTCACCGTGAGGTCGGCCTCGATGCCGCCTCTCTCGTTCAACCACTGTGTGTAGACAATTTTGCCGGGCGTAACGTCTACGTCGTTGGCACACACTCGGTTAAGCACGCGGCTCGCGTCGCGACCCTCGAGGCGAAATTTTGAAAATGATGACTGATCAAACAAGCCCACTGCCGAACGTACCGCGCGGTGCTCGCGTGCGCTGTGTGCAAACCAATTCTGGCGACCGTAGCTATACTCGTATTTCGGCTCCACGCCCTGTGGCGCGTACCAGTTGGCGCGTTCCCAGCCGAAGGCTTCTCCAAAGCACGCGCCAGCCGCACTCAAGCGGTCATGCAATGCCGATTTACGAACCCCGCGTGCCGACTCGTATTGGCGGAATGGCCAATGCGTGGCGTACAGGAGCCCCAGTGTTTCCGCGACGCGTGTGCGCAGATATTTACGATTGACCTGGAACGGCAGATTGCGCCGTACGTCGACCTCCCAAAGATCGGCCGGCGGGTGTCCGTCGCGGATCCATTCGGAAATGACTTTGCCTATGCCGCCGGCAGACTGCAGACCGATGGAGTTGAGTCCCGCCGCCACGAAGCAGTTGGCAAGTTCAGCCGACTCGCCGAGTTGATAGCGCACGTCCGGCGTAAAACTTTCCGGACCGCAGAAGAACTTCTGAATACCCGCTTCTGCCAGTGCAGGCACACGACGCATGGCATCAAGCAACACCGGCTCAAATTGAGCGAAGTCACCAGCGATCTCGCCAAAGGAGAAATCCTCCGGAATCCCGTCCGCGCCCCAAGGGCGCGCGTGCGGCTCAAAGGCCCCGACAAGTAACCTGCCGGCGTCGTATTTGAAGTAGCTGCAGTGGTCGTAGTCACGCAACACTGGAATGTCGGCAGCCAGGCCCGGAACATCCTGAAAGAGTACGTAGTAGTGCTCACAGGCGTGCAATGGCACCGTCACGCCGATGCTCGCGGCAAGGTCTCGCGTCCACATGCCCGCGCAAAGAACGACGTAGGTCGCATCGATGCGTCCCGCGGACGTTAGTACGCCGGTCACACGCTGCCCGTCGTTAAGAATTGAGGTGACCTTGATATCCTGAAATAACTGTGCCCCGTGGCTGCGCGCGCCTTTGGCAAGTGCCTGCGTGATATCGACCGCATTGGCATAGCCGTCGCTCGGGATGTGGATGCCACCGATGACATCATCCAGACTTGCCAGGGGATAAAGCGAGCGAATCTCGTCGGGTCCGACCACATTGACCGTCAGACCGAAGACCTTGGCCATCGAGGCGTTGCGTTGCAGCTCTTCCATACGACCGGCAGTGGTCGCGACGGATACGGAGCCACACTGGCGATAGCCGGTGGCTTGGCCCGTCTCGGCCTCCAGGCCGCGATACAGGTCACTCGTATAGCGCGCCAGCTTTGTCATGTTGATGCTCTGACGCAACTGGCCGATGAGGCCCGCCGCATGCCAGGTCGTGCCGCTCGTCAGCTGTTTGCGCTCGACGAGAACGATGTCGCTCCAGCCCATTTTGCTCAGGTGGTAGGCGACGGAGCAGCCGATGACGCCGCCGCCCACGATGACGACCCGCGCGCGAGCGGGCAGATCTATGGCCATCTTAGGTCCTCAACCGCAGATTCTCCGGATCGTAGGCCGGAAGTGCGAGCACCGTGGCTTCTCGCCGCTCACCTTGCACGAGCACGTCGAAAGTGCTGCCGGGAGTTGCGAATTGCGGCTCGACACAAGCGAATAAAAGGCTTTTCTTGACGCGGTGGCCAAAGGCGCCGGATGTCGTGACGCCAATGCAGCGCTCCCGATGCAGCGCAGGCTCGCCACCGCGCGCATCCGCATCCGTGGCCTTAAGTTCGGCATACACGATCTTAAATGGGCGCGGCACCTGGGCCAGTGTGGCCGCCTTGCCGGTAAAATCCTCCTTGTTGAAGTTGATGAAGCGCAGCATGTCCGCTTCTCTCATATTGAGTTCATTCGTAAGCTCGGTCGACCAGGCCTTGTAGCCTTTCTCAAGCCGCATGCTGTTGACCGCATACAGCCCATAATTGGCAATACCGAATGCGCGGCCTTGCGACCAAATGGCATTGTACAGCGCCCCCATCGAGACCATCGGCGCATGCAACTCCCACCCGAGCTCGCCGACATAACTGACACGCAGCGCGCGGACTTGAATTCCTGCGACGCTGATCTCGCGGGCCGTGAGCCAGCGAAACTGCTCATTGCCGAGCTCCGCCTCGGTCAGACCGTTGAGGAGTTCTCGGGAGCGCGGCCCGCTCAGCACCAGTACGCCATAAGCTTCCGTCACATTCTCGATCCGCACGGCTTCGCCTGGATGCACGCTTTGTTCGAGCAAATCCTGATCGCGCAGCTCTGCGGCGGCTGCCGACAACGCGTAAAAGCGATCGTCAGCCAGGCGGCTCACCGTCATCTCACCGAGAATGCGTCCGGCCGGCGACAACATGTGCATCAGCGCGATGCCGCCGACCTTGCGGGGAACCTGGTTGGCGCAGATGCGATTCAGAAATGACTCCGCCTGTGCGCCAATGATGTCGAACTTTGAGAACCCCGTCAGATCGAGAATTCCCACACGTTCGCGCACGGCCGCGACTTCATTACGGACGACCTCGAAAAGGTTGTTGCGCGCGTAGGAGTAGTCCTCGCTGCGGCCATCGAGGGAGAACCACTTCGGACGTTCCCAGCCGAAGGTCTCGGTGTATACGCAACCCTGTGCCCTGAGCCTTTCATACAGCGGGCCTTTCCTCGCGGGTCGCGCGGCCATTTCCTCCTCACCGGGTCTGCGCGTAGTGAACGTCAGACGGTAGTCCTGGAACACCTTGTCCCGCACGTAGGTTTCGTCGGCAAACTTGCCGAAACGCCGCGGATCGAATTCCGTCATGTTGATCTCGGCGTCGCCGTGCATCATCCACTGCGCGAGATACTTGCCGCATCCGCCACCTTGCGCGATGCCGAATGAGGTGCCGCAGCACATCCAGAAATTTCTCAACCCTACGGCGGGACCGAGCAATGGAGCTCCGTCGGGCGTGTGAGGTATCGCCCCGTTGATCACGCGCCGAATGCCCACCTCAGCGAAAATGGGCATGCGCTCGAGCGCTCGTTCAAGCCACGGCGCGATGCGATCCAAGTCGTCCGGAAACAGCTCGTTCGACACGTCCCACCCCGGGTAGCCTCGAGGTGCCCACGCTTCCTGTAGACCCGTACCCTCATAGATACCGATCAGTCCGGACTTCTGTTCCTGACGGAAATAGCCAGACGTATACGGATCGCGCATAACCGGAATCTCTTCGCCGCGATCCAGGAAGGCTTGAATAGGGTGAGTGACTACGTAGTGGTGCTGCATGTTGGTGATCGGCGCATCAGTTCCTACCATCCGCGCCACCTCGCGCGCGTAGCAACCGGCCGCGTTGACAACCATCTCGGCGACGATCGTGCCGTGCTCGGTGATGACCTCCCACTCCCCGCCGCGACGCTGGCGAATATCGACGACACGGCTGTGGCGTTGCACCGTCGCACCCAGGTCACGCGCCGCTTTGGCGAGTGCATTGCACAGGCCCGACGGATCGCCATGACCGTCGTCCGTGGTCCACGCGGCGGCCAGTACGTTGTCGGTCGTGAGGAACGGATTCAGGCGCTTAATGGTGTCGAGGCCGACAATTTCCATGCCGAATCCGACGCTCTTTGAATAACCGTACATGTATTTGAGCCACGCCAGTTCGTGCACGTTGGTTGCAAGGCGCAACCCGCCACACGGGTGCCAGCTCACGTATTGTCCGGTCAACGCCTCCAGCCGCGGATACAGCTGATTGCTGTAGGCGTGAATTTTCGCAAGATTGTAGCTGCCGGTGATACTGGGACATTGGCCGGCGGCATGCCACGTGGAGCCGGAAGTCAGCTCGCTCTTCTCCACCAGAACGGTATCGGTACAACCTTCCAGTCCCAAGTGATAGAGCAGGCTTGCGCCCATGATGCCGCCGCCAACTACCACCACGCGTGCGCTTGTCTTCATGCAGATTGATCGATTCGACGAGCCGGCTCACTACGGCAGGACAACTTCGGAGCAGGTCGCTTTTGACAGCTTTTCTAAATTGTATAGTCTTTTAGCGGTTTAAGTTCAGCGCCGAATGCCGCTTGCGGTGAGCACGCGAGCGCTCAAGCACGCAGTTCACTCAGGTCAGCCCGTCGGTTGAATGCTGACATTTTGTCGATCTGAGAGGCTTTTGCAAGTAGCGCTCTTTCGCCATCAGCACGGGGCCTAAAGCCGCACGCCCATCAAGCCGCCGAACGACATCGCTAATTGAGGTTCATGCTCCAGCTGAGCTGGGTGCCGCCGCCCTCCATGGGGGCGACCGACAGATTCCAGCGACGCGCACGTTGGTCTCTGCGGTTCAGTGCGAAGCCGGCAGTTGTTATACCGATCACCCCGCCCGCAACGGTGTCGGACAACCAATGCGCGTTGGCGTGCAAGCGCGCGTAAGCCGTGGCGCTTGCCATTCCGTAGCCGAGGATGCGCCGAATCCAGCGATAGTCGTCGCTTCCGGATTCGGCCAGCACGGTTCCTACCGCAAACGCGGCCGTGGCGTGCAATGACGGAAAGGACGTTCCTCCCTCGCGCCATTCGTTGTCGTGCGTGGTCTCGTCGGGTCTCTCGCGGCCGGCGGCTACTCTTAAGCCCTCCGCGGTGAGCAGGCTGAACCCTGCAGCCTCAAGCATGGTGTACGCTTCAACCTCACCCGCACGCTCGCCCATCAGTGCTGCCCCAGCCCACGTAACCGCAACGACCGCGGCCGCCGGGATGGCATCGCGCACGCTGTCCTTGTCCTGACCGTTGAGTATTGCGCGTTCGCCTACAGCGAAGTGGCTACGCACATCGCTGTCAAATGCATGCGCGGCGCCGACAGCCGCGAGCGCGCCGCCGAAGTAAACCCAGTCATTGGCGTCCCAGCGAAGCGGCGCCGTAACATACAGTTTCGCATCCTCCAGCACGTCCTTTGCAGTGAACTCCTCTTTGTCCTGAGCGTGGCAACTGCCGCTCGCCACAAGACTCGCAAAGCCGATTAGAACACCTATAAAGAGAATGGATTTTAGCATTGCCGTCCCGTACTGTAGGAAGCGACTGTTGACTGTGCAGATGCAATACCCGTGCTTTTTAATGACCAATGCACGTTCAGAAAAATCAACCGCTCCTGAGCCGACTGCGCTTCGCATTGACGGGCCTAGTGGAAGGCTTTCGAACCGAACACAGTCTGAAACTTCAGGCTGCCGCCCTGGCAGTAATGATCATCGTTTTGATTGCAGCACATCCGGAGCCATTGTGGTGGGCGCTCGTTGCGCTCACAAGTTCCGCGGTCATTGCCGCCGAGCTCTTCAACACGGCGCTCGAGTGTCTTGCCAACCACTTGCATCCTGATCATCACCCACAAATTCGCATTGCCAAGGACTGCGCCGCGGCTGCGGTACTCGTGGCGGCACTCGGGGCCTTGGCAGTGGCAGCTTCCTTGATCGTTCATTTGTTGCATCGCTAGAACGGCAGCCATCCGAGGCGGGAATATTCGCGCCACCGGCAACTGGTGCGCGAGTCGCGCCGGCACTTTGTACTCCTGAGTGAATTAGCCACCTATTGCCCCGTTCCGGATTGTTGTCTTATGCACTTTACAGCGCAAAGCTTGTAAACGTCCAACGCGGTAGTTTCTCTGGGTTGCGCCGCACCGACTTCTTCTCGAATAGAGCGCAATTGCAACGCGGTAGGTTGAAAGCACGCCGCGCGGCTTGCGGCATCGAAAGAAGGCAGCGGCTTTTCGATTTGCGCGGCCTGTGACGGTCGGCAGATCCGGTGCGACCCTGCCGCTTAAGTTGACGCACAAATAGTGGTGCGACGATGGGCTTTTGCGCTTAGCCTATGGGAGCTCGTTGATCCGAGCATTTACGGAGTTATGCATGTCGACATCGTTTGTACTCAACGGCAAACCCACGACATTAGATGCCGACCCGAATATGCCGCTCTTATGGGCCGTGCGCGAGATCGCCGGGCTGCCGGGAACCAAGTTTGGCTGCGGAATGGCGTTGTGCGGTGCGTGTACGGTGCACTTGGACGGTCAGGCAATTCGTTCGTGTGTGCTGCAGTTGTCGGCGGTGGCGGGCCGACAAGTCACAACGATTGAGGGCCTGCACAGTGCCGCAGCCAAGGCCGTGCAAGCGGCCTGGATTGAGCTTCAAGTACCGCAATGCGGCTACTGCCAATCCGGTCAGGTCATGTCCGCAACCGCACTCCTTGAAAAGAATGTGGCGCCCACGGATGCCGACATCGACGGCGCCATGAGCGGCAACATTTGCCGCTGTGCCACGTATGCGCGGATTCGCGCCGCAATCCATGTGGCGGCGCAATCTATCAAGGAATCCGCATGATCAGTGACAGCCCTGCCCCAGGGCAACCGACTCGGCGTGTGTTTCTCAAACGTGCCGGCGGCGTTTCGGCGCTGGCGCTCACCATCGGATTCGAGTGGGCGGGTCCTGCGCGGCGTGCGGCGGCCGCGATGGCCTCCTCGCCCGGTACGGTGTTTGCGCCCAATGCCTTTTTGCGGATCGCCGCCGATGACAGCGTGACCGTGATTGCGAAGCACCTGGAAATGGGCCAGGGCGCCTACACCGGTATCGCCACGATCGTCGCCGAGGAACTGGACGCCGATTGGTCTCGAGTGCGCGTCGAGAGCGCACCTGCGGATGCCAAGCGCTACGGCAACCTTGCCCTGGGCAACATACAAGGCACCGGCGGCAGTTCAGCGATGGCCAATTCCTGGACGCAACTTCGTGAGGCCGGTGGCAAGGCGCGCGCGATGCTCCTGAGTGCCGCCGCCAAAGGCTGGCATGTGCCGGTTGCAGAACTGACCGTAGCGAAGGGCGTCGTCTACCACGCGGCCAGCAAACGCGAGGCTACCTTCGGATCGCTCGTGAAGACGGCCATGTCATTGCCTGTACCTGAAACGGTGGCCCTCAAGGACCCGAAAGACTTTAAGCTCATCGGCCGCCGGCCGCCCCGTGTTGACGTCGCGGCAAAAGTCGACGGGAGCGCGCAATTCACGCTCGACGTCGTAATGCCAGGCATGCTCGTGGCGCTCCTTAAGCGCCCATCGCAGTTCGGCGCGACAGTGAAGTCCTTCGATGCCACCGCGGCTGGCGCAATTCCCGGCGTCGTTAAAGTCGTGCAGGTCCCGCGCGGCGTCGCAGTGATCGCGAAGAGTTTCTGGGCCGCCAAACAGGGACGAGATGTACTGCGAGTGGAATGGGACGATACCCACGCCGAGAAGCGCAGCTCTGCGGATTTGATGAGTGAGTATCGACAACTCGCAGAGCAGCCTGGAATGCCCGCACGCAAGGAGGGCGATGCCGCGCAAGCGATTCGCAGCGCCGCTCACACGGTTTCCGCAAGCTACGAGTTCCCGTACCTCGCGCATGCCCCCATGGAGCCGCTGGATGCCGTCGTCAAGCTGTCCGCCGACAGTTGCGAGATCTGGGCCGGCGATCAGTTCCAGACCATCGATCAGGCGAACGCCGCAAAAATTGCAGGCCTGGATCCCCAAAAGGTGAGCATCCACACGCTCTTTGCCGGAGGCAGCTTCGGGCGGCGCGCCAATCCCGGATCGGATTACATCGTCGAAGCGGTATCGATCGCCAAGGCATTCGGTGCGGACGGCACGCCCATCAAGCTGCAGTGGACCCGCGAGGATGACATCCACGGCGGCCTGTACCGACCCATGTATTTTCACAAACTCACGGCAGGCCTGAGCGACAAGAACGAGCTCACCGGGTGGAAGCACGTCATTGTCGGCCAGTCGATCATGGCCGGCACCGCTTTTGCTGCGATGATCAAAGACGGCATCGATGCGACTTCTGTCGAAGGCGCCGCCACCATTGCCTATGCGATACCCAACATCGCCGTCGACCTGTCGACCACCCAAACGGGAGTCCCCGTGCTCTGGTGGCGCGTCGTCGGCAGTTCGCACACGACCTTTGCGGTGGAAGCGTTCATCGATGAGGTGGCGCACGCCGCCCGTGCCGATCCCTTCGAATTCCGCCGCAGGCTTCTCGAGCATGAACCGCGCATGAAAGCCGTCCTCGAGCTCGCGGCTGAAAAGGCGGGCTGGAGCAGCGTCCCCCTGCCGCATGGCAAGGGCCGCGGCATCGCGGTGGCAGAGGCGTTCAAGACCTACGTTGCCCAGGTTGCCGAAGTCAGCGTCGATGCCAGCGGACGCGTCAAGATCGATCGGGTCGTGTGTGCGGTCGACTGCGGCACCCCGATCAATCCGGACATCATCACTGCCCAAATGGAGGGCGGCATCGGATTTGGGCTGGGAGCTGTGCGCTACGGGGCAATCACGCTGAAGGACGGCCGGATCGAACAGAGCAACTTCAATAATTACCGAGTTTTGCGCATGAACGAAATGCCAAAAGTTGAGGTGCACATCATGCCGTCGACGCTGCCGCCAACGGGCGTAGGAGAGCCCGGCGTCGCGCCCGTCGGCCCGGCGGTCGCCAATGCCATATTTGCCGCAAGCGGCAAGCGCATCCGTGTGCTGCCGTTCGCAAACGGCGGCGACGCGTAACCGGCTTTGCAGAGGGACGCCACCATGCAGACGCGAGAAAGAGGCAACGCCAAGCGTCGAGTCGCGTGGGCCATTGTCGCCGCCGTCGCAGTGGCGGCGAGCGTGTGTGCCTACATCGTTTTCGGCCCAGGACCGACCGATTTCGCTGCTGGCAAGCGCGTGGCACCGTCGGCCTATCACGAGTCTGATCCCACCGGGGTTCCCGCTGAACTTAAATCCGCAGGCCTCATTGAGCGCGGCGAATACCTGACGCGCGCGGCGGACTGCGCTGTTTGCCACACGGTCGAAGGCGGAGCTGCGTTTGCCGGTGGCCGCGCTTTCGTCTTGCCTTTCGGAACTCTCTACTCAACCAACATCACGCCCGACGTCGCGACCGGCATCGGCAGCTACAGCGATGCAAATTTTCTCGATGCCATTCATAAGGGCATCGGCCGTGGCAATACCAAGCTCTATCCGGCCATGCCGTACGCAAGCTACACGTACATGTCAGATGCGGATGCACTCGCCATCAAAGCCTATCTCTTTACGCTCAAGCCCCTGCATGCTCCAGCGCCGCCCAACGAGCTTGCCTTCCCGTTCAACCAACGCGGCCTCATGAGAATCTGGTCCCTGCTTTTCAATCCCGATACGCGTTATAGACCCAATGTTGCGCGCAGTGCCGCGTGGAATCGCGGCGCATATCTTGCCGAGGCCATGGAACACTGCGGGGAATGCCACACGCCGCGGAATCTCTTTTTTGCACTGAACAATCGCAGCAAATATGCAGGAGCCGTGCAAGCCGGGTGGCGTGCTTACAATATCACCGCAGACCGCGCCAGTGGCGTGGGAGCTTGGAGCGACACGGACCTGATGCACTATTTGTCCGTGGGACATGCCGACGGCCGCGGCACGGCGGCAGGTCCAATGGGAGAAGCGGTGGATGAAAGCTTGAGCCATTTGAAGCCGAGTGACATCAGTGCGCTCGTGACTTATCTGCGCTCGGTCGCAGGCGTTGCCACCTCAGACCTCCCGGAACCCAGAACTATCGCCGCGGCGCCCTCGCCCGCTGGCGGACTCGCCGCCAACGTGGACTTGCGTGGCGAGAGCGTCTATGAAGGCGCTTGCGCGGGGTGTCACGGATGGACCGGCATCAGTCCGGTCATTCCCTATGCGACGCTGACCGGTACGCGCGGCGTCAACGATCCAACGGCAAATAACGTCGCTCAGGTCATCATCAGGGGCGGACAGCGCCACACCGGCATCGAGGCCGCTAACATGCCGGCGTTCGGCGCGACGTATTCCGACGCCGAAGTCGCGAGTGTCGCAAACTACGTCACCGCACGATTTGGGGCCAAGGGTTCGGATTTGAGCGTCGCACAGGTTGCGAAATTACGCACTCAGGACTGACTCGCGTCGCGCGTTGCGCTCTGCCTTAACCGGTTGAGCTTCGGTGTGCAGCCGGGCAAACCCGAGTACGCGTAGCCATCGTGCGTGCATCGAGCGCGTACCGCATGACATCGCTGCGCAGCATGCACAATGGGCTCCGTAGTAATCTAGCCGCGCGGGCGAACCACTGCGACAATATGGGCTACGGCGCTCAGCCGGCTCGCGACGGTTGCAGCCGGCCTGTGGCCATCTGTGCTTAGTATTCAATGGTGTGAATCGGGGAATTTCATGCAAGACGCCTCCGCAGAGCAGGCCGCAGCAGCGCGCAAAGACGAGATCGATGCCGCGCGCAAGTTCGTGACTGAGCAAGGCATCGAGCACGTCAAGGTCGGTGTGTTCGATACGGACGGGATCCTGCGCGGCAAATACCTGGCCCGCGACAAATTTCTGTCCGTTCTGGAAAAGGGCCTGGGGTTCTGCGACGTGGTGCTGGGGTGGGACTCGAACGATCAGCTGTACGACAATGTGAAATTCACCGGGTGGCATACCGCATATCCGGACGCCATGGTGCGCGTGCTGCCCGCAACGCGCCGTGACATCCCGTTTGAGCCGAAAACCGCGCTGTTCCTCGCCGAGTTCACCGGCAGCGCTGAGGCGGTATGCCCGCGCGGCACGCTGCGGCGCGTGCTCAAGCGGGCTGCTGATATGGGTTACGGCGTCAGCGCTGCGGCTGAATTCGAATTCTTCATGTTCGCCGAAACGCCCGAGTCGGTGCGCGAGAAGGGCTACCGCAATCTGAAGAACATGACGCCCGGCTCCTTCGGCTATTCGGTGCTGCGCAATTCCGTGCACTCGGACATTTACCACAAGCTCCTCGATCTGGGCGACGCGATGCGCTTTCCCATCGAGGGCCTGCACACGGAAACCGGCCCCGGCGTGCTCGAGGCGCCGCTCATCTACTGCGAGGCGCTCGAAGCGGCCGACCGCGCCGCGCTCTTCAAGACCTTTGCCAAAGTGCTGGCACAACGCAACGGCCTGATGGCGACCTTCATGGCCAAATGGTCGAGCAGCGTTGCGGGCCAGAGCGGCCACCTGCATATCTCACTGCACAAGACCAATGGCGATCGCGTGTTTCACGATTCATCGAAGCCGCACGACATGTCGGACACGATGCGCTGGTTCGTCGGCGGTCAGCAGGCATTGATGCCGGAGCTCCTCGCCATGATCGCCTGTACGGTGAACAGCTACTCGCGGCTCGTGCCGGGGTTTTGGGCGCCGACCTCCGCGACCTGGGGAGTCGAGAACCGCACGACGGCGCTGCGTGTGATCCGCGGCGGTCCGTCGAGCCAGCGCGTCGAGTACCGGATCGCCGCCGCCGATATCAACCCGTACATTGCGCTGGCAGCCGCGATCGGATCGGGACTGTGGGGCATCGAGCACCGCATCGAGCCGCCGCCCGCGATCGTCGGCAACTCCTATGATCGGCAGCACCCGCCGCAATATCAGCTTCCCGGTACGCTCTACGAAGCTGCCGAGCGCCTTGCTTCCTCCCAAGCGGCGCGCGCACTTTTTGGCGATGCGTTCGTCGAGCACTACGCCGCGACGCGCCAGTGGGAAGAGCGCGAATTTCGCAAGGCAGTCACCGACTGGGAACTGGCGCGCTATTTCGAGATTATTTAAAGCCAACGCACGATGAACACTTTGCAAACGGTAAGCCCGGTCGACGGCCGAATCTACGTCGAACGGCCGCTCGAGTCCGCCGACGGCATCCATCGCTCGCTCGACGCCGCCGTGCGCGCGCAGACGCCGTGGGACGCGTTGCCGCTCTCGAGCCGCTGCCAGCTCCTATCGCGCGCGGTTGATGTCTTCTGCTCCAAAGCCGCTGAGATCGCCCCCGAAATCACCTGGCAGATGGGACGCCCGATTCGACATGCGCCCGGCGAGATTCGAGGATTCGAGGAACGTGCACGCTACATGCTGGGCGTGGCCGCAGCCGCGCTCGCGCCCGTTGAGCCCGGCGAGAAGAGCGGCTTCAAGCGTCAGATCAAGCGTGTACCACTCGGTGTCGTCGCCGTCGTGGCTCCTTGGAACTACCCCTACCTGACGGCCGTCAATGCCGTGCTGCCGGCCTTGATCGCCGGTAATGCCGTCATCCTCAAGCACTCTCATCAGACGCCGCTTTGCGCCGAGCGCTTCCTTGAGGCTTTCGCCGCCGCCGGGCTGCCCGCCGGGGTTTTCCAGTATCTGCATCTCTCGCACGCGGACACCGCGCGACTGATGGCAGATCCGCGCGTCGCCAGCGTCTGTTTTACGGGCTCGGTCGCGGGCGGCAAAGCGGTCATTGACGCAACGTCCGCGGGCTTCGCAACTGCAGGCCTGGAACTCGGTGGCAAAGACCCCGCCTTGGTGAGAGCCGATGCCAACATTGCGCACGCCATCGAGACTCTGACCGACGGTGCTTTTTTCAACGCGGGCCAATCCTGCTGCGGCATCAAACGCATCTATGTGGCCGCACCGCGCTACGATGAGTTCGTGTCGGGAGTCGTTGAGCTCACCAAGCAGTACCGGCTGGGCTCGCCGCTTGATCCGGAAACGACGCTCGGCCCGATGGTGCGCACCGCCGCCGCGGACGCGGTTCGCGCCCAGGTGCGAGACGCGGTTGCGCGGGGCGCGAGCCAACTGATCGACGAGACGCTGTTCGCTGCATCCGCGCGCGGAACGCCGTATCTTGCGCCGCAGGTGTTGGTGGGCGTCGACCATTCGATGCCCATCATGCGTGAGGAGACCTTCGGGCCGGCGGTGGGCATCATGAAAGTTGCTTCCGACGAAGAAGCCGTGCGTCTCATGAACGACAGTGACTTTGGCCTCACGGCCGCAATATTTTCGGCCGATGCGGCGCGCGCCGAGGCGCTCGGCGACGCACTCGAGACCGGCACGGTTTTCTTGAACCGTTGCGACTACCTCGATCCCGCGCTTGCGTGGACGGGCGTCAAGAACTCGGGGCGGGGCTGCACGCTGTCGCGCCTCGGCTTCGAACAGTTGACGCGACCGAAGTCCTATCACTTCAGAGTAACGACATGAGTAGCGCACTGCGCGGCAATTGGAATTATCCCACGACCATTTGGGCGGGCCCCGGCCGGATCGCGGAACTCGCCGCAGCCTGCGCGCGCGCCGGCATCACGCGGCCGCTCGTCGTGACCGATGAGGGGCTCATCGGGGCGCCGATGATCAGAAACGCCTTGGCGTCGCTCAAGGATGCGGCTCTGTTTGGCGCCGTCAGAGGTAACCCAGCGAGCAGTCACGTGGAGGCGGGCCTTGTGGCCTACCGCAAGGGTGGCCACGACGGCGTCGTCGCCTTCGGCGGGGGCTCGGCGCTCGATGCCGGCAAGGTCGTCGCCTTCATGTCCGGCCAGACTCGCCCGCTGTGGGACTTCGAGGATGTCGGTGACTGGTGGACGCGGGCCGATCTGGCCGGGATCGCGCCGGTTGTCGCCGTACCCACCACCGCCGGCACGGGTTCTGAAGTGGGCCGCGCCGGCGTCATCCTCAACGAGGAAACGCACCAGAAAAAGATCATCTTTCACCCGCTGATGATGCCGCGAGTGGTGATCGCGGATCCGGAGCTCTCTGTCGGGCTGCCGCGCGGAGTGACCGCCGCGACCGGCATGGATGCGTTCGTGCATTGTTTCGAAGCGTTTTGCGCGCCCGGATTTCATCCGCTCGCTGATGGAGTCGCGCTCGAAGGCATGCGCATCATCCATCGCTTCCTGCCGCGCGCCTGCGCCAATGGAAAAGACATCGAAGCTCGCGGCCAGATGCTGGCCGCCGCATCCATGGGCGCCACCGCCTTTCAAAAGGGCCTTGGCGGCGTGCATGCCATCGCTCACCCGGTGGGTTCGTGGTTCAACACCCACCACGGGCTCACCAACGCGGTCGTCCTCCCGTATGTCATGGCCTTCAACCGGGACGCGATTGCCGACAAAGCCGACGTCATCGCGCGAGTGCTCGACCTGCCGGTGCGTGGCTTCGAAGGCTTGCTCGGTTGGGTCTTGGAATTTCGGCGCGAACTGGGGATTCCGCATTCGCTCGCCGAGATCGGCGTCAGCACTGGCAAAGCCGACATCATTGGTCGCGAGGCGGCGATCGATCCGTCCGCCGGCGGCAACCCGATCACACTCGATGCAACCATCCTCGAACGGATCTTTCGCGCCGCAGTAGACGGGAAACTCGGGGCCGTGGGCAGCGGCGCGTGAGCGGCGCGCGCATTCTGGTCATCGACGGCAACGTGGCCGAGATCCGCGCGCGCCAGGCGGCCGCGCTAGGGTATGACTCGGGCAACGGCTACGCGCGTGTTCTGCGGCGCATCGATCCGTCGCTGCGAGTGGACATCGTGCTCGCTGCCGACGCCGCGCCGGCCTTTCCCCAGGGCGTTGGGCTCGGCGACTACGACGGCGTCACCATGACCGGCTCGGCGCTCAACATCTATAACGGTGGCGCACCGGTCACGCGCCAGATCGAGCTTGCCAAGAATGTGTTTGCCGTCGGCGTGCCCTTCTTCGGCAGCTGCTGGGGACTGCAGGTCGCGGTGACGGCGGCCGGCGGCGAGGTTCGCGCCAATCCGCGCGGACGGGAATTTGGCTTTGCGCGGCGCATCCTCCTGAGCGAATTCGGTACGGCGCACCGCCTGTTCGCCGGCAAACCCGCGACGTTTGAGGCACCCACCGTGCATCGCGACGAGATCGCCTCGCTGCCGCCGGGCGCCGTCACTCTTGCCAGCAATGATATGGGCTTGCAGGCCGCCTCTTTCGCGCATGGGCGCGGCACTTTTTGGGGTGTGCAATATCACCCCGAGTACAGCTACCTCGATATTGCGGCTGCCGCCGAGCGCTACGGCACGACGCTCGTAAGCGAGGGCATGTTTCGCGACGAACCGGCTCTGGCGATTTTTGCCGCCGAGTTGCGCGCCCTGCAGGTGAATCCTTCCGACACAGTGCTGCTGTGGAAACATGGCCTCGGGCCTGCAATGCACGACGAGACGCTGCGGCTCCTCGAGATCAAGAATTGGCTCGAGGATCAGGTGTTGCCGCGAGCGACGCGGCATGTCTGAAGGCGAGCCACGCCTTAAAAAGTCACTCGGCGGGCTACATCTATGGGGCATCGCGGTCGGGCTTGTCATCTCCGGGGAATATTTCGGCTGGAGTTACGGCTGGGCGCTCGCCGGTACCTTAGGGTTTTTGGTCACGACCGTTTTCATTGCGGTCATGTACACCACTTTCATTTTCAGCTTCACCGAGCTCACCACCGCCATTCCGCACGCCGGCGGCCCATTCGCCTATAGCTACCGCGCCTTCGGGCCGTTCGGCGGCTACCTCGCAGGCTTCTCGACGCTGATCGAATTTGTCTTCGCACCTCCGGCCATCGCGCTCGCGATCGGCGCCTACCTCAACGTTCAGTTTCCGGCCCTCGACGCCCGCACGGCCGCAGTCGGCGCCTATGTCATCTTCACCGTGCTCAACATTGCCGGAGTGACCATCGCCGCGACCTTTGAGCTCGTGGTGACCGTCCTCGCCATTGCGGAGCTTCTAATCTTCATGGCCGTGGTATCGGGCGGCTTTTCCTGGGCGCATTTCACGGCCGCAGGGTGGGCCGGCGAGCAACGACCCTCGTTCAGCATGCTCGGCGGCCTCTTTGCCGCGATCCCGTTCGCCATCTGGTTCTTCCTCGCCATCGAAGGCGCTGCGATGGCCGCCGAGGAAGCCCGCGACCCGAAACGCACCATCCCGCGCGCCTACATCTTCGGGATCCTCACTCTGGTGGCGCTGGCCTTCGGCACCATGCTCTTCGCTGGAGCAGTGGGCGACTGGCCGCGGCTGGCGAACATCAACGACCCGCTGCCGCAGGCGATGAAGATTGTCGTGGGCGCCAAGAGCGGCTGGTTGCACCTCCTGGTGTGGATTGGCCTCCTGGGCCTCATCGCCTCATTTCACGGCATCATCATGGGCTATTCGCGGCAGATCTTTGCGCTGGCGCGCGCGGGACTCCTGCCGCAGCTGCTCGCCGCCATCCACCCGCGCTGGCGGACTCCCCATTGGGCGATCCTCGCCGGCGGTGCGGTGGGCATCGCGGCCATCTACTCGGATAAGCTTGTGACCATCGCCGGCCAACCGCTGACCGCGAGCATCGTCACGATGTCAGCTCTCGGTGCCGTCGTCATGTACATCATAAGTATTTTGAGCCTGATGCGCCTGCGGCGGCGCGAGCCCCAGCTCGAGCGGCCGTTCCGCGCCCCGCTTTACCCGCTCTTTCCGTTGACTGCGCTCGGCATCGCAGTTGTGTCGTTGTTCGCCATCGTCTACTACAACCCGTATGTCGCCGCTCTCTTCGTGCTCCTCGGAACGGCGGGGGCTGTCATCACCCGCCCGCTCAATGGACAGCACAGCCGAGCTGACGCGGACCCCCTGCTGCATCGCTCCGCAGGGATTTGAGCGCCGCCGTCGCCATGGACGAGGCCCGCAGGCGGCTGCGATCGGTTGCGCAGCGGCGGCAGCGATTGAGACGCTCATGTTTAGAACAGTAAAGGATTGGATCTGTACGATGATGCCGAAGCGATGGTTGAGCGCATTTCGACCCAATCGGGTGTGCGGGGCGCCGAGCGGCGACGCGATCGCGCTGAAGCAGTCATGCCCGGGCCGGGCCGTATCCTCTGCGTGCGAGAATCCAGCGTTCTCGTCGGGCGCGCGTAGCAGCGCGATAGCCGCGAGACCGAAGCGGCACTCCGTCACAACCCGGGGACGCCAAGAGGGCGGGCACGCCGAATGGCGACACCGTGCATGGTACGCGCGCGCACACCGCGGTATCCCTGCGACATTATTTCTTGCCGAGAGCGGCAGCCAAAGTACCTCCTGACGTGGGCAGCACAGTCATTCTTGATCTGATGGGCGGCGTTGCGCTCCTGCTGTGGGGCCTGCACATGGTTCACAGCGGCGTCGTGCGCGCCTTCGGTGCCGAGCTGCGGCGCATGCTGGGCGTCGCGCTGCGCAATCGGTTCCGCGCCTTTGTTGCCGGCGCGCTTGTGACTGCCCTGCTACAGAGCAGCACGGCGACCGGTTTGATGACCGCGTCGTTCGTTACGGGTGGCGCCGTGGACCTCGTTCCGGCTCTTTCCGTCATGCTCGGCGCGAACGTCGGCACGACCCTCGTGGTGCAGGCTCTGTCGTTCAACATCGCGGTCGTGGCGCCGGTGCTCTTGTGCGTGGGCGTCATCGCTTTCAAGCGCAGCGAACGCACGCGCACCCGCGACCTGGGACGCGTCGCCATCGGCGTGGCCCTGATGCTCCTCGCGCTGCACATTCTGCTCGGCACTCTCGGCTCGGCCGAAAGCGCGCCTGCGGCGCGCGCGCTGCTCGCCGCCATCACCAGCCAGCCGCTGCTGTGCCTCGTGGTCGCTGCGGCGCTGACCTGGGCGGCTCACTCGAGCGTTGCCGTGGTTCTGCTCGTCATGTCGCTCGCGACCGCGCATTTCGTGACCCCGGTCGCCACGCTGGCCCTGGTACTGGGTGCCAATCTGGGCAGCGCCATCAATCCGCTCATCGAGGCGAGTCAGCCGGGTAATCCCGCGAGCCGCCGCCTGCCGATCGGCAATCTCCTCACGCGCGTGACCGGTTGCCTCGTGGTGTTGCCGTTCCTGAACGTCATTACGGACGGCCTGTTGCAGCTCGAACCCAACCCCGCGCGGCTCGCGGCGGACTTCCACACCGCCTTCAACGTCGTGCTGGCACTGGCGTTCATCGCGCCGTTGCCCGCGCTCGCTGCGCTCTTGACGCGCTGGCTGCCGGAGCAGACCAAGCCCGCCGACCCGGCGACACCTTTGTATCTGGATAGCGCCAGCACCGGAACGCCGTCCGTAGGCCTCGTGTGCGCCGCCCGGGAAGTGCTGCGCATGGGCGATCTCGTCGAGGCGATGCTGCGCCAGACCATGACCGCGTTCCTGACGAACGATCGTAAGCTCGTGGCGGAGATCAGGCGCACGGACGATGCCGTCGACAGCCTGAATGAGGCCGTGAAGCTCTACGTGACTCGAATCACGCGCGACAGCCTCGACGATCGCGACGGCCATCGCGCCATGGAAATCGTGTCGTTCTCCATCAACCTCGAACACGTAGGCGACATCATCGACAAGAACCTGATGGATCTCGCCGGCAAGAAGATCCGCCGCGGCATCACCTTCTCAAGGGACGGTGAGGCTGAGCTCGTGGCTTTCCACCATCAAGTGGTCGACAGCCTCAAACTCGCGGTCGGCATCTTCATGTCGGGAGACATCAACGTCGCGCGGCAGCTCATCGATGCCAAGGCGCAGCTGCGTACGACCGAATTCGGCGCAGCAGAACGCTACTTGATCCGCATGCGCGAGGGTAATCCCGAGACGATCGAGTCGATCTCTCTCGACTTGGACATTTTGCGGGACCTGAAGCGGATCCACTCGCACCTGTGCTCCGCGGCATACCCTGTTCTGGAACGCGCCGGCGCGCTGCAGCCGAGCCGCCTGCGTGACCTTGCATCGCCAGCGCCACAGGGCGCACCCAAGAGAGCTCCTCGCAAGGCACGGGTCAAGCGTGTGGAGAGCGCGGTAGCCGACGGGCCACCCACGTCCGATGCGAGCTAAGCCGGGGCTCCGGCGTGCGCCGTCAATAGTCCGCTAGCGCATCGCGCAGGATGGCGCTCATGAGGTCGATCTCCGCGCGGCTGGCAATAAACGCGGGCGCAACGATGGCGACGTCGCCCGTGGTCTTCACGTGCAGGCCGCGATCAAAGAGCTTCGCCTGCAGGTCCGTGCCGCGCAGGCCAGGGGCTTTGCCGGGCTTGACCTCCACTCCGGCGAGCATTCCCTGGCCGCGCACATCCGCAACAACCGGCAGATCCTGCAGACCAAACATCGCGTCCTGAAAATAGTCCGCGAGTTCGCGGCCTTTGGCGAACAGGCGCTCACTTGAGTAGATCTCGAGCGTCGCAAGGCCTGCGGCGCAGGCCGCGGGGTGCGCAGAGTAGGTGTAACCATGGAAGAACTCGGTGGTTCCGTTCGGCGCTTCATCGACAATGGTGCGGTAAATGCTGTCGCGCACCGCCACAGCTCCCATCGGCTGTGCGCCGTTGGTCAGCGCCTTGGCCATCGTGATGATATCGGGAGTCACGCCGAACGAGGTCGCCGCAAACGGCTCGCCGGTACGACCGAAACCGCAAATCACCTCATCGAACACCAGCAAGATGCCGTAGCGGTCGCAGATCTCGCGGATTCGCTCGAGATACCCGCGTGGCGGGACGAGCACACCGGTTGATCCGGCGATCGGCTCGATGAAAACCGCGGCGATGCGCTTCTCGCCCACGAGCTGCACGAAGCGCAACAGATCATCGGCGAGTTCCACCCCATTTGCGCCCATGCCGCGGGTGAAGCGGTTCCCCGGCAGAAGCGTGTGGCGCAGATGCAAGACCGCGGGCATCAGCGCGCCGAAGGCTTCGCGATTGCGCATGATGCCGCTCAATGCGGTGCCGCCGATATTGACGCCGTGATAGGCGCGTTCGCGCGACACCAGATAGGTTCGTTGCGCCTCTTTGCGCGCGAGGTGATAGGCAAAGGCGATCTTGATGGCGGTGTCGATCGCCTCCGAGCCTGAGTTGCAGAAAAAAATGTGCTTGAGGTCCGGCGGCGTGAGGGCGGCGACCCCATTTGCGAACGCAAACGCCCCCGGATGGCCGCGCATGAAGGACGGCGAATAGTCCAATGTCTGCAGCTGCTCGGCCACGGCCGCCGCGATTTCCGGCCGGCAGTGGCCGGCGGCGCTGGTGAAGAGACCGGAACTGCCGTCCAGGATTTTCTGGCCCGACTGGCTCCAGTAATACATGCCGCTTGCGCGTACGAACATGCGCGGCTCGCGCTTGAAGTCGCGATTATTGGTGAACGGCAGCCAGTGCTGTTCGAGTGACTCGAGCGTCAATTCCATGTCCATCTCCGATTAGTTGCGCGGTGCGTCGCGCCGAGCGTCAGAAGCTGCTCCGGCGCGATCCTCTCATCCGAACGTCGACCCAATATCCGCCGCCGCCGCTTGCAGGCGCGGCACGAACTCTATGGCGCGCATCAGCGGCAGACGCGCCGTGGCGCCCTGCACGGCAAGCGACGCGACCACCTCCGCATGCCTGTTGCGCACCGGCACGGCCACGCAGGCCACACCCAAAACATACTCCTCGTTGTCGACGGCATAACCGCAACTCACGATGCGGTCGAACTCCGAAGCCAGCACCTGACGGTCCGTGATCGTGCGCTCGGTGAAGCGCTGCAGCGCCATGAGCTCAAGCAGACGCTGGCGCTCGGCGACCGGCAGGAAGGCGAGCAGCAGTTTGCCACTCGCGCAGCAGTGCGGGGGAATGGCGACGCCGCCCACCGGCAGCTGCAGTCGCAGCGGCCATTCCACTTCTATGCGGTCAAGATAGATGAGGGCGCCTCTTTGCAGGACCGCGAGGTTGCAGCTCTCGTCAATCTCGCTTACGACCCGGCGCAGAACCGTGCGCCGCTGCGTCGCGCCGCCGTCGTTGCGCAGCACGTCGAGCCCGAAGTGCGACAGACGCTCGCCGATGATGTAGGCGCGCCCGCCCGGCTCACGGGCGAGGAAGCCTGCCTCCTCGAAGAGCGCCAGCGTGCGGTGCAGGGTCGGCTTCGGCAATTCCGTGGCCTGCATCAGTTCCGACAGCGTCACCGGCCGGCCGGCGCGCACCAGCACTTCGAGAACGCCGAAAGCCTTCAAAGTAGAGGAGGTTTCACCCGCGATTTCCCCGGGTTCAGCGACGAACGACAGCGCGCGGCTATTCATGACCCCAAACTCCACTTTCGATAAACGATATGAAAGGCGCGCTAAACCAGAATGCGCGATTGCCATATCGTGCTATCAAGGTTATTTTAGCGCAATAATAAGACGTAATGTCTCTATTAGTGAGATTTTTCAGTGGAGCCCATTCCCGTGAGACAGGCGCAAAAAATGGGGCCGTCGGAGGCCCTGGTCGAAACCCTCGCCGCCAATGGCGTGACCCACGTGTTCGGGATCGTCGGCTCGGCCTTCATGGACGCCCTCGATATTTTTCCGCCGGCCGGCATCAAATTCGTGCCGGTCGCGCATGAGCAGGGCGCCATCCACATGGCCGACGGCTACGCCCGGGCATCCGGCCGCCACGGGGTGTGCATCGCACAGAACGGGCCGGGCGTGACGAACTTCGTCACCGGGGTCGCGGCGGCCTTCTGGGCGCATTCCCCGGTGGTCTTCATCACGCCGGAAACCGGCTCCATGTCGCTTGGCTTGGGCGGATTCCAGGAGACCGAGCAATTGCCGATCTTCTCAAAGATCACCAAGTACCAGGGGCACGTCAATAATCCGAAGCGCATGGCGGAGATCGCGGCGCGCTGCTTCGACCGCGCCATGCTCGAGATGGGGCCGACGCAGCTCAACATTCCGCGCGATTTTTTCTATGGCGAGATCGAAGCGACGATCTCCGCGCCGCTGCGCATCGCTCACGGGCCCGGCGACTCCGCGGCACTCGATGCGGCCGCCGACATTTTGGCGGCCGCGAAGTTTCCCGTGATCCTTGCCGGGGGCGGCGTGATCATGGGCGGCGCCACCGCCGAGGCGATTGCGCTTGCGGAAATGCTCGGCGCAGCGGTGTGCAACAGTTATCTGCACAACGACTCGTTTCCCGCCTCGCATGCGCTCGCGGTCGGGCCGCTCGGCTATCAGGGGTCGAAGGCCGCCATGAAGCTCATCTCGCAGGCGGATGTGGTGCTGGCGCTCGGCACGCGCCTGGGTCCCTTCGGGACGCTGCCGCAGCACGGGCTCGAGTATTGGCCGAAAGAGGCCAAGATCGTGCAGATCGATACGGACCCGCGCACCCTTGGGCTCGTGAAGCCGATCTCGGTCGGCATCCATGGCGATGCGCGCGCGGCCGCCGCGGCCCTGATCGAGCGCTTGAAGGGCCGCAAGCTTGCCGCGTCGGCAAGCCGCGCCGAGCGAGCGGCACGCATCGCCGCGGAGAAAGCCGCCTGGGCGAGTGAGCTTGACGGCTGGACCCACGAGCGCGATCCCTATTCGCTCGAAGTCGCGAAGAATTCCTCTCATATGCATCCGCGGCAGGTGCTGCGTGAGCTCGAGAAGGCAATCCCGCCCAACAGCATGGTCTCCACCGACATCGGCAACATCTGCTCGGTGGCAAACTCCTATCTGCAGTTCGAGGCGCCGCGCTCCATGTTCGCCGCCATGAGCTTCGGTAACTGCGGCTATGCGTTTCCGGTCATCTGTGGCGCGAAGATCGCGGCGCCGGAGCGCCCGGCCTTCGCCTACGTGGGCGACGGCGCGTGGGGCATCAGCTTCAATGAATTACTGACCTGCGCTCGCGAGAAAATCGGCGTCACGGTGGTGGTCTTCAACAATTCTCAGTGGGGCGCCGAAAAGAAAAACCACGTCGACTTCTATTCGCGGCGCTACCAGGGCGTCAATCTGCAAAATCCAAGCTGGGCGGGCGTGGCGCGCGCCTTTGGCTGCGACGGCGTGACCGTCGAGCGGCTTGCCGACGTGGGCCCTGCCCTGCGTGCGGCAGCGCAGGCGCAGCGCGAGCATCGCACGACCGTGCTCGAGATCATGGTGACGCAGGAGCTCGGCGATCCCTTCCGGCGCGATGCCCTGACGAAGCCGGTGCGTTTCCTGGAGAAGTACCAGGCATTTGTTTAATGTCCGTTTGACCCGCGCCGGCGTCGAAGCCGCTCGGTGCCACAAACCGGAAAGTCAATCGAAGGTGCTGACGTGATGAACTCGTGTGCGCGGCAATTGCGCAACTCGTGCGGCGCGGGGCACACGCCGCCGCGCGCCGCTTGGTTCCGACCCTGATGGAGGCGCCGGTCGGCCTGCGCCGCACGCTGCAGCGGCGCCACATGCAGATGATCGCGCTCGGCGGCGTGATCGGTGCGGGTCTGTTCGTCGGCAGCGGCGTCGTCGTCAGCGCGGCAGGACCCGCTGCGGTCGTCTCGTTTGCGATCACGGGACTTTTGGTGGTGCTCGTGATGCGCATGCTTGGGGAGATGGCGGTCGCCTACCCCGCCGTGGGGGGCTTTTACGAATACAGCCATCTCGCGCTCGGCGATCTAGCGGCGTTCCTCACCGGGTGGATGTACTGGTACTTCTGGGTCATCGTCGTTGCGCTCGAGGCCGTGGCCGGAGCGAAGCTCCTCGGTCAGTGGTGGCCGCAGCCGCCGCCGTGGGAATTCACGCTCGCTCTCGTGGCGCTCTTCACGGTGGTGAACTTGCTGTCGGTGCGTTCCTACGGTGAGGCGGAATTCTGGTTCGCATCGATCAAAGTCGTCGCCATCGTCCTGTTCCTGGGCGCCGGTGCCATCTTTGTTCTCGGCTTCTGGCCTGGCGGCAGCGGCGGTTCGCGGCATCTGACGATGCATGGCGGCTTCATGCCGAACGGCCTCGTGCCGGTGCTCACCGGAGCGGTCGCGGCGACCGGATTTTATTTCGGCACTGAAATCGTAACTCTCGCCGCGGCGGAGTCTGCTGAACCCGAGAAGGCGGTCGCGCAAGCGATGCAGTCGGTAGTGTGGCGAGTCCTGACCTTCTACGTGGGCTCCATATTCCTGGTCGTCGCGATTCTGCCGTGGAATGACACGGCGCGGATCGAACGCCCGTATGTAAGCGTGCTCGAGGTGCTGCGGGTGCCCGCTGCCGCCACCGTGATGAGCATCGTTATACTCACCGCGGTGCTGTCGGCGCTCAATTCAGGTCTCTTCGCCTCCTCGCGAATGCTGATGGCGCTCGCGCGCCGCGGGGATGCGCCGCGCGTCTTTGCCGGACTCGACAAACGCGGCGTGCCGGTTGCCGCGATCCTCGCGGGCACCGCCTTCGGCTACGCGGCGGTCGTCATGAGCTATGTCTCCCCCGACAAGGTGTTCGCATTTCTCGTCAACTCGTACGGCACGGTCGCGATCTTCGTCTATGTGCTGATCGCGGTGTCGCAGCTCAGGCTGCGCCGGCGTCTCGAACGTGAGATGCCCGAGCGGCTGAAGATGCGGATGTGGGGCTTCCCCTATCTCACGCGCTTCGCAATCGCTGCCATGCTGGCGATCGTGGGCGCGATGGCCTTCATCCCCGATCAGCGCGCTCCGCTCGTATTCGGCATCGTGAGCGTGATCGTGCTGCTCGTCGCCTTTGCGCTGCGACGGGCGGCGGGCATTCCGGCGACACCGGCCGCATGAGCTCCACTGGCGCAATCGCCCACGGCGCCGCGGCGCACGATCTGCGCGAGCCTCTTCGATGCGCCTCTTAGTTTTCAATGCCGGCAGCTCATCGCTCAAGTTCGACCTCATGGATGCGCCCGCGGGCGGCCCCATAACGCGTCTTAAGACGGGCGCCTTCGTCGATACCGCCGATGGTTCCGGCCGATTCGAGCCGCGCATTGCCGAGCTGGCCGCTGCACCGCCCGCAGCGATCCGCTCGCTCTCCGAAGCCGCAAGCTTCGTTCTCGATTGGCTTTCGAATGCGGCATTGCAGGGCCACGACCTTTTGAAGAGCGTCGATGCCACCGTGCATCGGATCGTCCACGGTGCAAGTTTGTTTCGCGCCGCGACCCGCCTTGGCACCGCGGAGCTCGCGGAGCTTCAAAAGCTCAGCATCCTCGCACCGCTGCACAATCCACCGGCCCTGTCGGTCATCGAACTGGTGCGCGCGCGAGTCGCCCCTGACCTGCCGCTCGTCGGCGTGTTTGATACCGCCTATTACGCGGATCTGCCTGAGGCTGCCTATTGCTACGCAGTGCCCGCGCGCTGGCGCGAGGAATTCGGCGTGCGCCGCTACGGCTTCCACGGCATTGCGCATCGTTACCTGTGCCAGGCTGCGCGCGCGCGGCTGCCCGAGTTACCCGAGCCGGCCCGTATCATCAGCCTGCAACTCGGGCGCGGATGCTCGGTGACTGCAACGCGTGCCAACCGCGCCGTCGCGACCAGCATGGGATTTACGCCGCTTGCGGGACTCGTCATGGGTACCCGCTCCGGGGACGTCGATCCGGGCGCACTCCTCTACGTCATGCAGCGCGCCGGCCTGTCCGCTGCACAGGCGAGCCGCGATCTCAATGAAGGAAGCGGCCTTCTGGGCCTCTCGGGCACGGCTGACATGCGCGAGCTCCTCGAGCGCGAGCAAAAAGCCGATCCGCGGGCCGTGTTGGCGGTGGAGCTCTTCTGCCGGCGCGCGCGCCAGTATGTCGGCGCGTACCTCGCGGAATTGGGCGGCGCCGATCTCATCGTCTTCGGCGGCGGCATTGGCGAGAACTGCCCGCCCATCAGGCGCCGTATCCTCGCCGATCTGGAATGGGCCGGCATACGCTTGAATGCCGAGGCCAACGCGGCGAGCGCCGGTGTGGCAGCAGATCTTGCCGCTGCAGCGAGCCGTGTGGCCATTCAAGTCATTCCGGTCGACGAGGCGAGCGTTATTGCGAATGACGCCGCTGCACTCCTCGGTGCCGGCGATGCCCGGCATTAGGTCGCGCCATTGGACGCGCCCCGCCCCGTCCGGGCGCACTGCGAGCTGTTATGAAGACGATTGCTGAAGCTGCCCGTTCGGTCGACGTTGTCCTGGAAACCGACGTGCTCGTGGTGGGCAGTGGCCCGGGCGGCCTTGCGGCGGCGCTCGCGTCCGCGCGGGCGGGTGCGCGCACCGCGCTCATTGACCGCAACGGCTGCTTCGGCGGCAATATCACGCAAGTTGGCGTCGAGGGTTTCGCCTGGTACCGCCACGAGGGGACCGTGGACTGCGAAGGGATCGGCATCGAGTTCGAGACCCGGGCGAAGGCGATGGGCGCTGCCATGCCGGAGCCGCAGTCGTTGAGTCACGCACTCGATGCGGAGATGTTCAAATGGGTCGCCGACGTGCTGGTTGAAGAAGCCGGCGTCAAACCCCTGCTGCATCGCCTGGGAGTTGCCCCGATCCTGCAGAACGGCGCCATCTGCGGCGTCATCACCGAGAGCAAGGCCGGCCGCGAGGCGATCCTCGCCGCGCGCGTCGTCGACGCGACCGGCGATGCGGACCTTGCGGCGCGCGCCGGTGCGCCGGTAAGAAAGACGCCCAAGGAAAAGATGCTGGCGGTGTCGGTGATGTTCTCCATGTCCGGCGTCAACAAGCGACGCTTCATCGACTCTGTCAAAGCCGATCCGCAGACCTACGCAGACTGGTCGGGCAATCAGGAATGGGACTACGAAACGACGGGCAAGGAAGACAAGATGTTCTCCCCGTTCCTGCGCAAGCCCTTCAAGAAGGCGCTCGACGCCGGCATCATTCCCGCGCACCTGCATACGATTGCCGGCACCTGGGGCGGCGTGACCGACCAGGGGGATTTGACCTATTTGAATCTCGTACACATCCCCGAGATCGACGGCACCGATCCCAATGACCTCACCCTTGGGGAGATGCGCGGCCGCCGCGAAGCGATCTATGCGGTGGAGGCGCTGCGCAAGTTCATGCCGGGCTGCGAGGATGCCAAGCTGCGAAATTTCGGCATGACGCTCGGCGTGCGCGACACGCGCAAAATTGACGCTCTCTACAACCTGACCGCGACTGACGTGCGTGAGCAGGGGCGGTTCGACGATGCGATCGGCATCTTCCCGGAGTTCATCGACGGCTATGGCATCCTGATCCTGCCGACCACCGGCCGCTATTGGCATGTACCCTATCGCGCGCTCGTACCCAAAGGCGTCGGCAACCTTCTGGTAGCCGGACGTTGCATCGGCGGTGATACCATATCGCATGCGTCCGCACGCAACATGATGTGCTGCGCCGTCAGTGGCCAGGGTGCGGGAGTTGCGGCCGCGATCTCACTGAAGCGCAACGAAGCGCTCGACCGGTTGGACATCGGCGCCGTGCAGAAGGAACTCGTGCGTCAGGGTGCGCGCATCCAATAAGCACTCCCGAGTGTGGCGCGCCACGGCGAAAACCCCGATTCACTCGTGCGCGAAGCGTCGCACTCCCATGTCGCGCAGCGCCGCGGCGGCGGCGGCCACCGCTTGGCGCAGCACCTCGCTGCCGATCGCGCCAATGCAGCCCACGCGAAAGGTGTCGACGGCGGTCAACTTCCCCGGATACAGGATGAAGCCGCGCTCGCGCACGCGACGGTAGAATTCGCCAAAATCATATTTGGGATCGGGCGGCGCGTGGAAAGTGACGATGATCGGCGCCTGCAGGTCGTCCGCGAGAAATGTCTTGAGGCCGAGCGAACGCATGCCCGCGACCAGCGTGGCGCAGTTCTGCGCATAGCGGGCGAGGCGCGCCGGCTGTCCGCCCTCTTCCTGGTACTGGTCGATGGCGGCGCGCAGGGCCGCAATCACATGCGTGGGGGGCGTGAAGCGCCACTGACCGGTCTTCTGCATGTACTGCCACTGGTCGTGGAGGTCCATGGCAAGCGAACTGCTGTGGCCGGCGGCGCGCTCCAGCGCCGCGCGCCGCGTAATGATGAATCCCGCACCCGGCACGCCCTCAAGACATTTCCCGGAGGCCGCCACCAGCGCATCGAAACGCAGGGCCTGCGCATCGATGGGAAGCGCACCGAAAGAACTCATCGCATCGACGATGAGACCGCGGCCGTGCTTCGCGACCGTCGCGGCGATCTGCGCCAGTGGGTTCAGAATCCCGGTACCGGTCTCGCAGTGCACCTGAGCCACGTGCGTGATCGCCGGATCGGCAGCGAGCGCCGCATCGATCCGCTTGGGATCGGCGGGCTCCTGCTCGCCGTGCGCCAGCACGACGGCCTCGCGGCCAAGATAACCCAGGATGCGCACAATGCGCTTGCAGTAGCTGCCATTGTCCGGCACGAGCACTTTCGCGCGCCTCGGAACGAGCGTCCCGAGCGCCGCTTCGACCGCGAAGGTGCCGCTGCCCTGCAGCGGCACACACACGTGCTCGTCCCGGCCGTTGACGATATCCACCAGGTCCCGGCAGACCGACGCCGTCAATGCATTGAATGCCCCGTCCCACGAGCCCCAGTCCTTGAGCATTGCGGCTCTGGTCTTATCCGAGGTCGTCAGGGGACCCGGGGTCAGGAGGATCGGCTCGCCCATGGGATCTCCCATAACATTGTGAATCTTAGCAGCACCGCCGCAGTCCGGGGTCGCAAGGCTTCCCGAGGGAAGTCCTCTGCGACGGCGCGTGCGCACCAAGCCTCGCAGGTATAGTACGCGAAGGGCTGGCGGCGGCATTCTAACTGGCCAAGCCGCCACGCTTTTCCATGGGTCACGGCTCGGATGGGAGTAGAGAATTTGCCGCGCGAGATTACAGTCAATGATCGCAGCTACCGCTGGATGGACCGTCCGCTCGTCGTCGTGTGCATCGACGGCTGCCAGTACGAGTACATCACCGCCGCGGTGGCCGCCGGTGTCGCACCTTATCTCGGGCGGCTCATCTCTGGCGCCGGGACTTCCATCATGGCCGAGTGCGTGATGCCGAGCTTCACCAATCCCAATAATCTGTCGATCGTCACCGGAGTGCCGCCGGCGGTGCATGGGATCTGCGGCAACTACTTCTACGATCCGGAGCGCAGCGAGGAAGTGATGATGAATGACCCACGCTATTTGCGTGTGGGAACGATCCTCGCGGCGTTTTCTGAAGCCGGGGCGAAAGTGGCCGTGATCACCGCGAAGGACAAGCTGCGCAAGCTCCTGGGCCATCGCATGAAAGGTATCTGCTTCTCCTCCGAAAAGGCCGATCAGGTGACTCTCGCGGAGAACGGCATCGAGAATGTCGTCGCCCGCGTCGGCATGCCGGTCCCGTCCGTCTACAGTGCCGAGCTCTCCGAATTCATATTCGTCGCCGGGGTCAAGCTCATGGAGCGCGAACGGCCCGACCTCATGTACCTGTCGACGACCGACTACGTCCAGCACAAGGCCGCCCCCGGCACTTCCGCGGCCAATGATTTCTACGCCATGATCGACCGCAATATCGCGCGGCTCGACCAGCTGGGAGCCACGGTTGTCCTGACGGCCGATCACGGCATGAATGCCAAGCATGGCGCCGACGGCCAGCCGAACGTGATCTATTTGCAGGACGTCATCGACACCTGGCTTGGCAAGAATGCGGCGCGGGTGATCCTGCCCATCACCGATCCGTATGTGGTGCACCACGGCGCGCTCGGCTCCTTCGCGCTCGTGTACGTGGGCCGCTCCGGCGATGAGGCGGCGCTTGCCGAGCGCATCGCAGCGCTGTCCGGCATCGAGTCGGTGCTGACGCGCGGTGAGGCCGCCGCGCGGTTCGAGCTTCCGCCGGATCGCATCGGCGATCTTGTGGTCGTGTCACGGCAGGACACCGTGATCGGCACGAGCCGCGATCGGCATGATCTGTCCGGGCTTGATGTGCCGCTACGCTCGCATGGAGGGCTCTCGGAGCAGAAGGTTCCTCTGATCGTCAACCGCCGCGTGAGCCATCTGCCCCAAAGTCACCGCTGGCGCAACTTCGATGCGTTCGACCTCGGTCTGAACCTCGCCGTTCAGGCCAAGTAGGAGCATCGATGGTCGCGAGCGTGGTTCCGTCCGCACCGCGTGAGCTGATTCGCGAGTCGCTGCGCATCGCAGGTGAGAAAGTCCACCGTGACCGGATCATTGAGGTCCGGTATCCCTACAGCGGTGAAGTCATCGGCACCGTTCCCAAGGCCACGGTGGAGGATGTCAAACGCGCGCTTAGGATTGCGCGCGGCTTTCGCGCGACGCTCACGCGTTACGAGCGCTACAAAATCCTCATGACGGCGGGGGCCATCATCGCGGCACGGCGCGATGCGGTGGCGCGTCTCATCACACTCGAGTCGGGCCTGTGCCTCAAAGACTCGCACTACGAGGTCGGTCGCGCCTCGGATGTGCTGCTGTTCGCCGCCAACCAGGCCCTGGTCGACGACAGCGAAGTGTTCTCCTGTGATCTCACGGCGCATGGCAAGAGCCGCAAGGTCTACACGATGAAGGAGCCGCTCCTCGGCGCTATCACCGCGATCACGCCGTTCAACCATCCGCTGAATCAAGTGATCCACAAGCTGGCGCCGGCCGTCGCCACCAATAACCGGGTGGTACTCAAGCCGAGCGAGAAGACGCCGCTCACCGCCTTTGCGCTCGCCGACATCCTCTACGAGGCGGGGCTGCCGCCGCAGATGCTGTCGGTGCTGACGGGCGATCCGGCCGAGATTGCCGATGAGCTTTTGACCCATGCGGATGTTGATCTCGTCACCTTCACGGGCGGCGTGGCGGTCGGCAAATACATTGCCGCCAAGGCGGTGTATAAGCGCCAGGTGCTGGAGTTGGGTGGAAACGATCCCATCATCGTGCTCGAGGATGCGGATCTCGAGGAAGCGGCGACGCTCGCGGCGAGTGGCTCCTACAAAAATTCCGGCCAGCGCTGCACGGCCGTCAAGCGCATCCTCGTTCAGGAGAGCGTGGCCGAGCGCTTCGTCGATCTTCTCGTCGAGAAGACGCGCGCCGTCAAGTACGGGGATCCCTTCGACCCTGCGATGGACATGGGCACGGTGATCGATGAGCCGTCTGCGCGGCGTTTCGAGGCGGTGGTGCAGGAAGCCGTGGCCGCGGGCGCCAAACTCCTGATCGGCAACGTGCGCCGTGGCGCACTGTACTCACCGACGGTGCTCGATCGGGTGACGCCCGACATGGCGGTGGTGCGAGAGGAGACCTTCGGCCCGGTGTCGCCCGTGATCCGCTTCAAGACGGTGGACGAGGCGATCCGCATCTCCAACGGCACCGCCTACGGGCTCTCCTCGTCGCTGTGCACCAACCGCCTCGACCTCATCACCCGCTTCATTCAGGAGCTCGAGGTCGGGAGCGTCAACGTACGCGAGGTGCCGGGCTATCGCCTGGAGATGACGCCATTCGGAGGAATCAAGGACTCCGGGTTGGGTTACAAGGAGGGTGTGCGAGAAGCCATGAAGAGCTTCTGCAACACGAAGACCTATTCACTGCCGTGGTAAACCCGACGACGGCGCTGCGCGAGGCTCTTCGGCCGATTGAGGCGGCGCCCCGCATCATTCGAATCGGCGTCATCAATCTGTCACGGTCTTCCTGTTATTTTGAGAATGATTCTCGAGCAATCAGAGTGGTGCAGTCGGCTTAGGCGCTGTGCTCGGCCGCGCGGGCTTGCTCCGAATCGCGGTCCGATACCCTTTACAGACTCCAGAGTTGCAACGTTTTCTTCATAAGGGCTTTAGTATTTTTGTTACCACAATGAGACCGCTGGGGCGTACGGGAAGAAGCACTGAACAAACGGCGCGTGCCCGCGATTCTCCGATCAAGATGCGAAAAATGTCACAAATTCACATGGGGCCATCGATAAATAGCATAGCGGTGTTGGAAAGGCCGGGCTAGATTGAGATCCGACGGTGATCCGGGCTTCGAGGCCTTTTGACGTATCTACGCAACAAGGGATGCGTTTTGCTTGTCTGCGGGCTCGAAAGCTGATATCTACGGCTAGCCGGGATACTAAGAATCAATGGCGTCGGGACGTTCGATTGTTCGATAAAACTGACTTTTACGAGGGACGGGGAAACATGAAACCAAATCCGAAGTTGTCCTATGCCATTGCCACGATCCTAAGCGGCTCCGCGATGAGCATGGGCATGGGCATGGGGGTCGCTCGCGCGGCGGCGGCCGACACGGGCGCGACCGATTCTGAAGCGATCGCAGAGGTGACGGTCACCGCCCAGCGGCGCAACGAATCCATCGAAAACGTACCGATCACCATTCAGGCGGTCACCGGCGAGCAGCTGAAGGCGCTCAACGTCACGACCTTCGATGACCTCATGAAGTACACGCCGAACATCACCTCGAGCGGTAACGGGCCCGGCGGCGGCAATATTTTCATCCGCGGCCTAAGTTCCGGCGGTTCGGGCAACCAGTCGCAGTCGACGACGGCACCGTTCCCCAACGTCGCCCTCTATCTCGACGACCAGTCGATGCAGTTTCCCGCGAAGAACAATGACGTCTACATGGTCGACATGGAGCGCGTCGAAGTCCTCGAAGGCCCGCAGGGCACGCTCTTCGGCGGCGGCGCTCAGGCGGGCGCCATTCGCTACATCACGAACAAGCCGGTGCTCGACGTCACCTCTGGCAACGTCAATGCAGGCTACGGAACGACCGCGGGCGGCGATCCTAACTCCCTCTTGAACGCGACCATCAACCTGCCGTTGATCGCGGATACGTTGGCGCTCCGTGCCACGATTTTCAGCGATCACCGCGGCGGCTACATCGACAACGTATTTGGAACGATCTCTCTGCCTCCGTTCCCTGTCACCATCGGCGGTGTTACGCATACAAATCCCGGCAGCGCCACGGTTGGCAATGCGGCGCTCGTGGCCAACGACACCAATCCGGTGACCTACACCGGAGCGCGGGTGTCCGCGCTGTGGAAGATCAACGACAACTGGAACGTGCTCCTGCAGCAGAACTATCAGAACATGGATGCGGAGGGCTACTTCGATGAGTATCCGCAGTCTCCGAACGGCCAGAATCTGGCTACGAACCAGATCGTCGCCTTCGAGCCCGCCTATAACCATGATAAATACGAAAGCACGGCGTGGACGTTGAACGGAACGTTCGGCGACTTGGGTGCTTTTGGTCCCCTGAGGGGCGTCTACACGGGTAGCTACCTCGTCCGCAACATGCATCAGCAGACGGACTATTCGAACTACCTGCGTAGCGGCGCCGGCAGCAATTACGACTGCACGGGTGAGTTCGCCAGGTATGCGTATTACCGCACAGCCAAACCGACGACGTGCTACCCGCCGGTGGGCGACTGGAACGATACGACACAAAATACGCATCAGAGCCACGAGATCCGCATCAGCACCTCGGAAGACAACCGGATCCGCGCCCTCGTCGGCGGCTTCTGGGAAGAATTCATCATCAAAGACCAGATGAACTTCAACTACCTGCCGCCCCCGCAGTGTTCCCCGGCGAACCTCGCCATCTCGGAAGCCGGCGGTCCGGACTGCCTGTCGGCCGTCGGCCCCTATCCCGGCAGCTATGCCAACGACCCGAGTCTTCGTGTCAACTCTGCCACGGCATTTGGTGAGGACGTGCGCCGTGGTTATCGGCAAACGGCATTTTTCACCTCCGTCGACTTTGACGTAATTCCGAAGGTGCTGACGCTGACCGGCGGCACGCGCTACTACCACTACGATGAGTTCGAGCAGGGCTCGGAGTTCTACAGCGAGAGCTCAAGCCCGCTCATTCTCAATCACCCCAATGGCGCCTGCATAGCTGCAGGATCCTGCGGCTTCGGCATCAACCTGAACAAGAAGGAAAGCGGCTTCAGGAGCCGGGGCAACATCACCTGGCACATCACGCCGGATACCATGGCGTACTACACGTACTCGCAAGGCTTCCGCCCGGGCGGCTTTAACCGCACGAAAGTGTTGCCCGACGGAACCGTCGTTCTCAAGGCGGAGGCTCCGGCGGTGGCTGGAGACAATACGACCAAGCAGTTTTTCAAGCCGGCCGGGTACGACTCCGACAACCTGGTCAATAACGAGATCGGTCTCAAAACGGAATTCTGGGACCATCGAGTCCAGATCAACGCGTCCGCCTACCGCATGGTTTGGAGCAACGTTCAATTGCCGTTGTTCGACCCGGTTCACCTCGGCAACACGACCTTCGACATCAACGGTCCGACCTACACGGTCAAAGGATTTGAGCTGCAGGGCGTCGTGCGCTTGACCGAGGGGCTCACCATTCAAGGATCAGGTTCGTGGAACAGCACGAATCAGACGAATGCACCCTGCTTGACGAGTGACGGCACGGCAGTCGCTAAGAACAATCCAACCCCGGCCGGTCAGTGCATCACGCAGGTCAACAGTCTGCCGTATACGAACCCGTACGGTGTATTGGATACCTCGCCCGCGTTCTCGCCGTCCGTCATGTTCAACATGCGCGCGCGTTACGACTGGGCGATGCCCGGCGACTACAGGCCGTGGGTATGGATAGGCGCCAGCCACGTCGGCAGCATGCGCAACGAGCCCGCGAGTTTCCCGAACGGGGATCTGCCGGCCAACAACCCTCCGACCACAACGCTACTGCTGTACACCATGCCGGCGTACACCACCTACGACGCATCGATCGGCGTCGCCAAGGATAACTGGACGCTGCAGTTGAACGGCAGCAACATCACGAACTCGGATGCGAGCACGTTTACCTCGTCAGGTCAGTTCATCAAGTCCGAAGTGCCGCTGCGCCCGCGTGTGATTATGGCGATCGTCGGCTTTAAGTTCTAATCGACAGGCAACCGGTCCGGAGCCAGCGGCTCCAGGCGGTTGCAGTAGAATCAGGGGCGGACTTAGTGTCCGCCCTTTTTTTTGTGCGCCCGGCAGGGCGCACTCACTTGGAGGTGAAAGTCCTCTACACACCCGGCAAGGGGAAGTGTTAGCTGAGCGGCAAGGGTGCCCCGGGTGACTGGGGATCTGAAGGAAGCTGTGAGCAAAGCGCTGGTTCGAGGCACACGAAGCGGATAGAGGCGACGCGCTGGGGTAAGCAGGCAAAGAGATGCAAAGCCCGGTACTTGCACGGAACGGTGCGGCGTATATCCGACGGACATAAGCGTGAAGGTGAGTGCGTCATACCCGGGGAGAGCTGGCGTTCTGCCGCAAGGCTACCGGCGTTGAGAGACGTTGGGATGGATCGTCAGCAGTGAGCCGAGGCCATAGTAGGTGCGCCGCGTACCGAAGGGCCGAACATGAGAGACCGCAAGTAGGACAGTAGACCTCGATGCGAGCCGATGAAGCACAAGCCCACATGAGTGGGACCCGCACGGGCAATGGGGGCCGGCAGTCCCTATGGCTCGGTATGGGCGCTGAGGCTCGCGCGGCGGCTGCTGAGGGAACGAACGCGGAAGGACCACGACTGATGGAAGTTGTGGTCGAACGTGGCAACGTGTGGGCGGCCTACCGGAGGGTGGTCGAGAACAAAGGCGCAGCGGGCGTAGATGGTCTAGCGGTACCCGAGTTCAAAGACTGGCTGAAGGAGTATTGGCCGACAGTGAAGGCAGCTCTGCTGGCGGGTCGATACATCCCGCAAGCGGTACGCGCAGTTGAGATCCCCAAGCCCTCGGGCGGGATGAGACTGCTCGGGATACCGACGTTGGTGGACCGGCTGATCCAGCAGGCACTGCTGCAAGTTCTGCAACCGATCTTTGAGCTCGGATTTTCCGAGTCGAGCTACGGCTTTCGCCCTGGCCGCAACGCCCATCAGGCGGTGAGAGCCGCGCAAAAGTATGTGCGGGCCGGCAAGCGCTTTGTAGTCGATCTTGATTTGGAGAAGTTCTTCGACCGAGTCAATCATGACATTGTGATGTCACGAGTGGCGCGTCAAGTGAAGGACGAACGGGTCTTGAAGCTCATCCGCCGCTATCTGGAAGCGGGTCTGATGCAAGATGGATTGATCAAGCCGCGTACGCAAGGCAGCCCACAAGGCGGTCCGCTATCGCCGCTATTGTCTAACATTTTGCTGACGGATCTTGACCGGGAGTTGGAGCGGCGCGGGCATTCGTTCTGCCGTTATGCTGATGACTGCAACGTATACGTGGGAAGTCAGGCTGCGGCAGAACATGCGATGGCTGAGATCACGCAGTTTCTGGAGCAGAGACTGAAGCTCAAGGTCAATCGCGAGAAGAGTGCCTGTGCACGGCCGTGCGAGCGCAAGTTCCTCGGCTACAGCTTCACGCGGCAGGAGCAAGCGAGACTGAAGATTGCATCCGAGAGTAGGAAGCGGCTGTACGAGAAGGTGCGCGAGCACCAGCGTGCGGGA
>Ga0302324_100002660_pt1 | contig 40795 bp, 32 predicted proteins | sample Palsa_T0_1_FD_201949 | JGI IMG/M metagenome (GOLD analysis project Ga0302324, IMG submission 201949) | Peat permafrost microbial communities from Stordalen Mire near Abisko, Sweden - Palsa_T0_1 | ecosystem: Environmental > Terrestrial > Soil > Palsa > Peat permafrost | place: Sweden: Abisko...
AGTGGGGTTTGCGTCTGCTTCAACGTCAATCTCGATATCGACATCGGGTGCCGTTGAATCAGCGACTTCTGCCGCGTTGTCACGCGCTCCCATGCCGAATTCAGCGCGCTTCGTGGCTGCAGTTCCATGGAACGCAACCCGCGCCGGCTGGTTCGGTTTTGCGTCGGCGAAGACGCCGTTATATTTGAAGGTGAGCGGCACGACTTTGGTAACGCCATGCATGGTCAGCGAGCCGTCCATCCTCCAGACATCTGCTGAGACACGGTGAATGCCTCGCCCTTGATAGGTCATTGTCAAAAACTTCTTCACATCAAAATACGCGTCACTGCGAAGATCATCATCACGTTGGCTGACCTGCGTGCTGATCGTAGCGACATCGATCGAAACGTCTACGCTGCAAGCGGCTGGATCCGGCGATACGATGATGGTCCCTGAGACTTGGTCGAAACGGCCGCGGACACGTCCCACCAGATGATGCCAGGCGCTGAAATAGGCAAAACTGTGACGCGGATCTATCTTGTACGTCCCTGGAGCTGGAAGCGCCGGAGTTTCGACGCTCTTTTGGACAGTTGTAGCGGGAGGCTGCTGCGCCACCGCCGAGGTCCAAGACCCCGCGCAAATTGCCAAAAAAAAAGTACCGACTCCTAAGAAATCCGGCAGCCTTTTGACTATCGTTCTTCCTGCATTCCTGCTTATCATCTCGCTAGCCTCCGATTGATTTGCGGCTGACCGTCGTTACTTGCCTTTGGCACTTGAAGCCATGAAGCTGTTCTCAGAAGAGCCTCGGCGGACTCTTTGGATCGCAAAGAAAACAGCATGGAAATATGCACGTGTATCTCCAAACCACACGCTATATTTCTCTTCTACTTAGCGAGCGCGTCGACAGAACGTGTGTCCAGCGATCGAAAAAGATGTCCACAACTGGACATACAACAACTTGCCACCTAGCCCCTACAGGGTTTCAAGGAGAGACGCTGTACCAATTGTGGAACCGACCAGGCCGCCGTGCCGTACTGACGGAAATGAACGATGGCTCCGTGAATCAATCTTCGGCGACGCGCGTGTGGATTCCGGTTGGAGCCGGGCTCTTCCTTGTCGCCTTGGCAGTATCGGCGGTGGCCGTTCCCGAGCTTAGGCCTCTTCACTTCCTCCAGGCACTCATTTACGTTGCCGTCGCGATCCTCGCGCGACGCAGGAATATCTTTGCATATGGTGCGGGCTTCACAATCGCGGTCGCCTGGAACTGTCTGGAGTTCTTCGGGCCTCACCTCATGCAGGCGGGTGCGGTCATGTTTTGGTCATTTCTACATACAGGTCAGGTCCAACACCTTGAAACTATGATGGTGCCCATCGGCGGAATCGGCCATTTCATTCTCATGATTGCTTGCCTCACGGCGCTCTTTCACCAGACGACGGACACCAAACAATGGTGGAAGTTCATTGCCGGTGGCGTGTTGGTGCTCGGGTATTTCGCTTTGATTGTCGCTATCGCGCGACCGCGATAGCTCTCGAAAATAGTTGCCTTACCTCATCCAGGTCTGTGTCTCTGCGGTGCGGAATTGGATTGCCGGTCGGATTGCGAAAAAGTCGATTGAGGGGCAGCAGATTACTACCGGCAAACGCGCTAATGAGATGGTCCGCCGCTTGCACTTCACCACGATCTGGAGGATCGTGGGAGGCAGGTTGGGATAGGAGGATCACCATTATGAAGATTCACTCGATTGGCATCGACCTCGGCAAGACTACCTTTCACCTTGTGGCGCTGGGAGCAGCAGGCAAGGTGCTCGTGAAGAAGAAGTTTACTCAGAAGCAGCTGCTGGTTTACACGGCGAACCTGCAGACCTCACTTATTGGCTTGGAAGCTTGTTCCGGAGCGCATTTCCTTGGCCGGGCGTTGCGGAAGCAGGGTCACGATGTTCGACTGATTGCGGCGCAGTTCGTGAAGCCTTTCGTGAAGACGAACAAGAACGACTTCATTGATGCCGAAGCTATTGCTGAGGCCGTCGACCGCAGGAACATGCGCTTTGTGCCGATCAAGACGGACGATCAGTTGGACCTGCAGGCGATCCACCGAGTGCGTGACCGGTTGATCTCCCGGCGTACAGCTGTCATCAACCAGATTCGTGCCTTTCTGTTGGAACGAGGGCTGGTCTTCGCCCAGACGCCGGCGAAGCTCAAGGCGGCCATGGCCGACGTTCTGGAGAACGCCGAAGCCGACCTGACGCCGATCATGCGCAACCTGATCGATACGCTGTGGAGTGAGTGGAAGCAGGTCGAGCAGCTGATCGAGAAGCTAACAGACAAGCTCGAACAGATCTCTGCTAGTGATGCTGGCTGCAGCCGGATTCGCAAGATCCCAGGTATAGGGCAGGTAGTTGCTACAGTCATCGTCGCGGCCATCGGCAACGGCGCTGCCTTCGGCAGGGGCCGGGAGTTTGCGGCATGGCTCGGCCTCGTTCCTCGGCAGTATTCGACCGGCGGCAAGCCCAGGCTGCTGAGTATCAGTAAACGCGGCAACGTGTACCTGCGAAAACTCCTGATTCATGGCGCGCGAGCGGCCGTGGGACGCATGAAACGGGATGGACTTTCCATTGGTGCATGGCTTGATCGACTGGACGCCAGGGCACACAAGAACGTGGTCGTCGTTGCCATGGCCAACAAGCTCGCACGAACCGCCTGGGCGGTACTCTCCAGCGGTAACGACTACCGACCAAAAGCATTGCCCGCATAAGGAGTGCGGAAAAGATGCCTGCGGCTTGGAAGCGCAGTGCTCCCACTTTCTCGCACTTCGACGATGAAAGCTCCCCCACGAAGTCTGCGCAGGGTAGCAAGGACGAAAGAACAGTCACAATGGCGTGTTTCCAACCTGCTGACGAGAATGGCCTTCCACGGCCGTCGCGCTTATAAGGACAGACACGCGCGCATCTCATCATGGCCAGGAGAAACACTCTCCAACTGAAGGCCGAATACATTTGCGCAGACTTGTCTTCTCGGCCACGTTTCCCCTTGCAGTCGCGCGGCGGACCATACATTCTCGTCAGTTGGCACTTCGTCTGAGTGTGGATGAGCGATAAATCGCCAATGCGCGTTTTGAGGTTTAGCCAGTCTAGAAACGCGCTTTGCCCTGTTCTCAACAATAGAGCCAAAGGCCACTCGTCCGCAAAGCCGACTTTTCGTCCAACTGAACAAATCCTCGCGTTCGCTAACAATTTTTTTGCGCTGAAGGCCAAGCCGGGTCTCCCATAGTCCCAGCTTCAACGCGAAGTGATCCGTTGACACCTTCTACCTGGAAACAGGATGATGTCTACCATGCGCCTTTCGGTTGTCGCTCTCCTTCTTACGCTTTATCCCTCTTCTTTTCTTCGTGGGCAGACTGGTGAAGTTCGTCCGCCGACGCTTGGGCATCGCAGCGTGCCACTAATAACGGTCGCGGGACTTAAGTTTAAGGACCTGAATCGTAATGGAAAGCTGGACAAATTCGAGGACTGGCGCCTTTCGCCTGAGGAGCGTGCGGATGATCTGCTGCGCCAGTTGTCGATTGCAGATATGGCAGGACTCATGGTCCACGGTACCCTACCCGCAATTGGAGGCGCCGAAGCCAGCATCGGCCGCGGCAGCGGTTATGACGCGGAAAAGGCGAGAGAGTTCATCGCGGAAAGGCGGATCAACACTTTTATCACTCGTCTAGGAGGCGATCCAACGAAGATCGCTGAAGCAAATAACCAGATGCAGGAGATCGCGGAGAGCACCGGCTTTGGAATTCCAATAACGATTAGTACGGATCCAAGAAATAACTTCCTCTACGTTCCGGGAGCGAGCGTTGAGGCTGGGTCGTTCTCTAAATGGCCTGAGCCTACTGGCTTTGCCGCTATCAGCGATCCGGAGCTGACCCGGCGTTATGCGGATACTGTACGGCGCGAGTATATGGCGGTTGGCATTCGGGAGGCGCTCTCACCACAGGCTGATCTGGCCACCGAGCCAAGATGGGCACGACTTAATGGAACCTTTGGAGAAGATGCTAATGTGGCTCGAACGCAGGTCGAAGCTTATGTAGAAGGCATGCAGAACGGGAGGGCCGGCCTGACCCAAGAGTCTGTCGTCACGGTGGTCAAGCATTGGGTGGGCTACGGCGCCCAGAAAGACGGCTGGGACAGTCACAACTATTACGGCAGGTTTTCCGCGCTCACGAACGCGGAGCTTGCGTATCACATCAAGCCATTTCTCGGCGCTTTTGACGCTCATGTCGCGGCAGTGATGCCAACTTATTCCATTTTGGAAAACGTCTCCATCAACGGACAGCCTCTGGAGAAAGTCGGAGCTGGTTTCAGCAAGCCGCTGCTCACAGGTCTGCTGCGCGACACCTACGGCTTCAAAGGGGTTGTGATAAGCGATTGGGGTATAACGAACGACTGCAGCGCGTCTTGCCGGGATGGAGCTCTCTCCGGGCAGAAGCCTGGAACGGATCAGATCGCGATGTCCTGGGGCGTTACGGAGATGACTCGAGCGGATCGCTTCGCCAAGGCAATCAATGCAGGTGTGGACCAGGTCGGAGGCACTGAGGATGTCTCTGCGCTGCTGGAAGCGGAGAAAAATGGCAAGCTCTCGGACGCTCGCATGAGGGAGGCAGCCAAGCGGATCCTTGTGCAGAAGTTTGCCATCGGCCTATTCGAAAATCCCTACGTCGATGTCGCGGCAGCGAAAGATACAGTTGGCAATCCAGCGTCGCTCAAGGCCGGCCAGGAGGCTCAGAAACGCGCGATGGTGCTCCTCGAGAATAAGCACAACACTCTCCCGCTTCGATCGGGAATGAAGGTCTGGCTTTTCCATGTAGGAACAGAGGAAGCAAAAGCACACGGCCTGATCGTCGTCGATACGCCGGCGCAGGCCGACATCGCGATCATTCGAGCCGAGACACCTGCTGAGAGACTGCATCCCGGTTACTTCTTTGGCAGCCGTCAGCACGAAGGCCGACTGAACTTTCAACCAGGCGACTCCGCATACGACGCACTTCTACAGTGCGGCAAGACACCGGTGATGATGACGGTTTATATGGATCGACCCGCAATATTGACCGATGTGAAGGACAAAGTCGCCGCGCTCTACGCGGACTTTGGCGTGAGTGACGGCTCGCTGCTCGATGTCCTCATGGGTAATGGGAAGCCGCAGGGCCACTTGCCCTTTGAACTACCGTTCTCAATGGAAGCAGTCACAAACCAGAGGAGTGACCTGCCCCACGACTCAGCCAAACCTTTGTATCCCTACGGATACGCATTGGAGCCTTAGACTCCGCACGGGATCCTTGTAGGGCAGTTCCATCAAATCAGTAACTAAGACAGATCTTGCCAAAATGTTTTTTGCTTTCCTGAAGCCGAAAAGCATCGCGGATTTCGTTCAAAGGGAAACAGGAATCAGTCACCGGCCTGAGGCTCATTGTGTCCAAGGCGTCAATCATCTGCTTTTGCTGATCTGTACTGCCCACCGTTATCCCGTGCAACGTTTGTTGCCTCCCCATGAGTGCCGCAGTCGGAATCTGACCTTGGATGCCTGTCAGCACACCAACGAGCACAATATCGCCTCCAATGCGCGTTGCCTTCATCGATTCCGGCAATGTGCCCGGCCCTCCGGTTTCGACGACGAGATCGACACCGCGACCCCCTGTCCATTCCATAACCTTAGAAGACCAGTCCTGATGCAGGCGATAATTCACTCCGAAATCCGCTCCGATCGCCCGTGCACGTTCCAATTTTTCATCGGACGAAGATGTCACGATGACTCTCGCGCCTCGACTCTTGGCAAATTGGAGTGCGAAAATAGATACGCCGCCAGTGCCAAGTACCAATACATCTCTGTGTGGCTCGAGTTTGTCCACGATCTCGATTGCACGCCATGCGGTCAAGCCGGCGGTTGGGAGAGTCGCAGCTTCCATGAAATTCCAATTTTGGGGCATGCGCGTAAAAAAGTTTGCCGGTCGGACGACCACTTCAGCTGCATAGCCATCGATACCATCGCCAGGCGTTCGAGCGAAAGTCGCACGCGGCGCATCGCCCCTCTGCCAATCGGGAAAGAAGGTCGACACGACGTGGTCTCCGAACGCAAATTCCGTCACATCGGAACCGACGGCCTCGACCTCGCCAGCTCCATCAGACATAAGCACCCTGCCTTCGCCTACCGGCAAGATGCCGAGCGCAACGTTGTAGTCGTGGCCATTCAAGGAACTGCCATGAATCCTTACGCGGATTTCGTTCGGACCTGGGGCGCCTGGGTCGTCGGTTCGAACGACGCCTAGTCTTTCGATTCCTCCTGGCGCCTTGTATCTAACAACATTCACCTCGTTATCCTCCGTGATTCAACATCGCAGATCTGCGCGTCAAAGATCAAATTGGCACAGAAGCTCAGTGTATCTGCTAAGTGGAGGAGAAACCGGCTTATCGGGCAACTTGGTGCACTTGGCTCGAGCAACCCTCTCAATGAGTGATAAATCGCCAATGCACTCGCCGACACGGATTAGTACCGTTATGTCGGCTTGTGTTTACCAATCTAAAGCCTGAAAGTCAGAGGTCAGCGAGTCCGGACTGTAGGGCTGCTTCCCCTTCTTCCGCGTACTGGCGAAGACCCAGTCCTTTGGCTGGTTATAAGGAGCAGCGAGCTTCCACGACAGCAACTCCTCAGCGACCCAGGGGTCAAGCGGAACCGGCTTCCGCGAGATCTCCGTCTTGCACCGCCCTACCCTTTGCCGATAGACCGAGCGCGTGACGGACAACTCCAGTTCGTCGAAGTTCACATCCAGCCACTTGAGTCCGATCAACTCGCTCCGGCGCAGGCCGGTGACCGTATCGAGCAGAGCCATAGCCCGGTCCCGATGCGAGAGCTGGTCGAACAAAGCCACCAGCTCAGGCACTTCAAGAATGTCTGGAATCCGCGTCCGCTTCCCGCTCTGCCGCACCATCGTGATAACGCAGCTTATGTATAGTGGACAGGACCTTTCAGGTACGCTCAGAGATAGGTTCATACATGCGAGAGAGGTCGATCTTTTCCGGAGTTGCGAGAACTGAGAACTCGCACATCGAATTGCTCTGCAATCTCCTGCACCACTCCCCGCACCTTCAAAAGGTCTTTTATTGCTTCCTCACTGGTTGCGAGATGCCCACTGGCGGCGCTCGCATAACAACGCAATTCGTCTCAAAGGATAATGGCCGTCCAGACCTGATGTTTTGTGTGGGTGCTGGGCATCCGGACTTGATTATCGAGGTCAAGGTTCGAACCAGTTGCGCTGCTACACCCTTCCAAACAGCCAACGCAAACGAGGCTGGCTATCAGAAGCTAGGGGATGTGTACTTCCTTGTTCCACGCGAATGGGATCACATCTCGACCATCGGTGGCAAAGTCCGCACTTGGGAGGAGCTGTCTGTTGAGCTAAGCAGACATCCCGCTTTCGGGGATGATGCCCTTCTCCGCGAGTATCTGATGCTTCTCGATCTTGAATTCCCCTCTATCCGATTTACTGAGGCTGAAAGAAGAATGCTCAACTCAAATGCGCCTGCCGTTGTCATAACCACTGCAATCAAGCTCCATCGGACCGTTGATTCGCTTGCCGATCGCTTCAAGTCTCTCGGCTACAAACTTGAAGGAGAATCATCGTCAACGGAATACGGGTACTACGTGCGCAGTCAACTGCGGGCAGCATCATCTTCTGGTTCGGTATGTGGAGTACGTACGATGTCCTCCTAGGGGCTGGCTACAAGCAGGACATGCATCCCAATAAGACTTATCAAGGGTTTGTTCAGATGGAATCATCACCTTGGTTGTTACTGTCTCTCAACGAACTGCTGGCGAGCGGTAATGATGATGTTGTGGAAGGTGCTTTCAAGCGGCTTGAGATCACCTTGAGTGAGATGGCCTAATGCACCTGCCGCGACTAGCGTAGGCTTGGTCGACTGGGAACGATGCCTTTATCAGATTTATAAAAGGACCGAGATGGACATCGAAACGGACGAGGAGACTTCGCATTACCTCCACTCGACACTGCGCGAGAGGATCGTCGAGCACGTGTTCGTGGGCGATGCCCTGCGGCGGCTGTGGCAGCATCGCGTTACAGATGTTGAGGTGTTGCGCTCCGAGTTCGACGCCGGCGGATACGACCTGGTGATGAGTCACCGCAGGATCGTCAGGCACATTCAATTCAAAACCTCAATGGCCGACGGCAAGGCGGCAAGTATCAAAGCCAGCCTCAAGTTGATGGCCAAACCAAGCGGCTGCATCATCTGGATCATGGTCACTCCAGAGTTGAAACTTGATTCCTACCGCTGGCTAGGTGGCCCTCCCGGAGACCCGCTGCCCGACATCCGGGACATGAGAGTTGCCAAACATACCAAGGCTAACGCCAAAGGCAAAAAGGCCGAACGGCCAGATCAGCGGATTATCCCTCGTAGCCGATTCGATTCACTTGGCTCGCTTGACGAAGTGTTGGAGCGCCTATTTGGACCACTGACATGAGCTAACTTGCACGCACCGGCATAGGTAACGAAAGGTGACAAATGTCCAACATCAGAGAGTTTCTAATTCGCACCCCGGAGCGAGCTGTGGCCGTCATCAGGGGAAACCTGCGAGACGCCGTCATCGAAATCCACCGCTCGCTTATGAGCCTTCCTCTCGACGCTGTTGTCTTTTATCACCAGGAAGTGCGCTGGAGGTATGGCCCGTATCCCCTTATATGGCGTCAGATCGCGGATGGGCTGGGACGATGGTTCACAAACACTGCAGCCCCGTCTAAATTGGCAACTCCGACAAAGTCAGGGCTGTGTTGCACCAGTGCCGTCAGCATCTGCCGTTCCGCCTCCTCCGCATGGCGCTCGGTGTTATCGATGATGAGCCCAACAAGGCCGTTGTAGTTTCCGTCTTTGTCGATAAGCGGCGTCATGGAGATCGTGGCCGAGAATTCTGAACCATCTTTCCGAACACGCGGCGCCTCGTAGTTCACAAATCGCTTGCCCGCGCGCAATTGGCGCTCCTGGTGTGTCCACGTCTCCCTCTCTCGTTCCGGAAGCGGCGCAGGCTGTCCCACGAGTTCGCGGGGTTCGAATCCCAGCATTCTCTCGTAGGCAGGGTTACAACGGCGCACTATACGATTGGGCTCAAACAGGGCAATGCCAAACGGGGCTGCATCCAGAATCGTCTTGTATTCGGCATTGAGCTGAGTCAGTTCGGCTGTGCGCGCTTGCACCTCGGCCTCAAGCTGATCCCGTGCCTGCTCCAATAGCAGCTCAGCACGACGCCGGGACCGAGTAAATTTGTAGATCCAAAATGCGAATAGAAAATAGACACAAAAGAGGGGGAGATCGTAAGGTGCAATATGGAACCATCCGCTCGGAGAATGGAGGAAAACGTTGAGCGCCAAAGAGGAGAGGATAACCGCAAGAACGCCAGATCCATTTCTTCCGTACCAGAAGCTCACCGCGATGGCGGCCAGGAAGATTAAACCGTATGGATCGCGCACCTGGATATGCTGCAAAAGGAATACGACCGTGAAGGCTGCTGCGGACGATGCGATCGCTATTCCATAGCGCAAAACGACGGAGAAAATCGGATGCCTATCTGACAAGGCAACAAATCTCAACATAAACAGTGGCCTCCCGCAGAGCAGCGTTTTTTCGATGCTAACTATACTGCTTGGAGAGAGTATCGCCTGTCAGCAGTGGCGTTCCCACTAATTTGAGGCCGGTCGAGGGCCACATCAAAGATGGAGCGCTCAGCCTTTATTTCGATTCGTTATCCGACACGAATCGGATTAACATTCTCGATATTAGAGGGAAGAGACCGATTACTTCCGTCAGCCAGTCTGCCATCGGCTCTCCTTTCCTTTCAACCTTCTACTTCTTCAGGAAAGCGATCAGATCCCGCCGCTCCTCCGCCTTGGGAAGACTGAAGCTCATATTGTTGTCCGGCACCATCACGTCCGGATCGGTTAGCCACTTTTCGAGCGTCGCGTCGTTCCAGGTCACCCCTAGGTTCTTCAGGCCGTTCGAATAAGAAAATCCTGCCACACTACCGGCCTTCCTGCCGTACACTCCAGCTAGCCTCGGCCCCTTATGATCTGCCTCCAGCGCATGGCAACCCGTACAGCGCTTCTCAAAGACCGCCTTGCCGCGCGCCGCATCGCCGTCGTCAGGCGGAGCTTCTTCGCTTCCACCTGCACTCTTGCCGAAAAGAGAGAGCGTCTGCGCGTCGGCCTTGGAAAGCGTCGTATCGTTCCGGGTCAGCCCCACATACTGCAGTCGAGGCATATCTCCGCTCTTCGCCTCCTGGAAGATCTTCGTTTTAGCCACTGCTCTGGCATCGGCTGACATCTTTGCACCGTGCAGCAGTGTGCCGAGCCCCTCCGCAGGCTTGACACGTGGATTCCCGAACGGATGCACATATCCCAGCCCCGCGACTGCGGCTACGGTCAATGCTGCTACAGTCCACACACGCATCAAACAGCCTTCCGTAAATCGATCCATATCGAGCTCCATTGATCCGGGATTGCCTGCACAACTCAAAACTGGGAAGGCGCGCATTTATTCCCGTCCGCCTCCAACAAATGGAAGGAATAATCCGGTCGCAATCTGGTCAACCAAATTGCGACTCCAGATTTCGGCGGGGATCAAGTGCCTAAAAAGGACCTTCGGACCATAAGCCGATTCGCCACACGATACGAAAAACTCAAACCCAACTTCAAAGCTCTCGTCGCAATCGCATCCGTCTGAATACACCTTCGCTATATGTTGATACGGCCTAGGAACGGACTGGCTCAACGAAGGGGGTCTTGCCGGATTCAGACTTTCCGGCCCGAACCTGCCGATACGACCGTCTTGCCGGCTACTGTGGCATCGCGGATCCGGACGGATCGAATGGCGCCACCTTGCTGACCACGTTCGCCTCACTGATCGCGGAATCAGGAGACTGACGGAGTGGGCGCAACAGGTGGAACAATCGATGTGAACGCTGACGAGTGTCGTCAATCCCATTTAATAAATGTGACCATGCAAGCCTTCAGGCTATTAGGGCCATGAGGGGAACTTTTCGTGCTGAGATTCAGTCGTAGAGAGTTCCGGGAATAGCTGTGTGGGCGCTACGCACAACCAGGAAGAGCAAAACACATGCGATGGCCCCCGCAGCCCCCAGCAACCAAGAAGGATTCATTCGATCTTCTCAGCGCCGGTCAGAACGCCGCGACGCGTAGATATCCTATCGGACACCGACCTGCTACCAGCTAATGGCATGCTGGAGTCGGGCGTGCGGAATGAGACGTACTGGACGGTGTCCTTGGAGAAAATCAGATCGAAGGTCCAGCCCAGGGCAACATGCACTCGCTTTTCCCAACGCGGCAATTTACTGAGATAGACAGTTCTCCACATCCACCATGCCAGAAAGCCCGAAAATTGAATTCCGAAGATTCTCGCCACACCGACCCGATGGCCAATCGCCGCCAACTGCCCAATCGTGCTGAAAGAGAAGTCTTTTTTCTGCGTTCCCATGATTGCCGCAGCGATATTGCCTCCAAGCGTCTTGGCCTGTCGTAAAGCATGTTGCGCGGTTGGCGGATGAAATCCACCCTTCCCATCCGGAACGCTGGCGCAATCGCCAAGCGCCCAAACGCCCGGCCACTCCTCCAACTCAAAGGTCGGTTGCGTAATGACTCGGCCAGCATGTTTCTGACACGGCAAGCAGGATACTTGCGGCGACGGCGAAGTACCCGCAGTCCACACCACAAACATGGTCGAAATGAAGCTTCCGTCACTGAGAACAACGCCTTCATTCGAGATGTTTGTAACTTTAACTCCAGTGCGAACCTCAATCCCACGCTTAACTAGTTTGTCCTGCGTGTAGCGCCCTAATCTTTCTCCTAATTCGGGCAGTAGGTATTCCCCTGGATGGACCAGCACAATCCGCACCATGTCCGGCCTGAGATTTGGATATGAGCGTATTGCATGCATCATGAAGTCATACATGCCTCCAACCGTCTCCACACCTGCAAAGCCGCCGCCAGCTACTACCAACGTAAGTAACGAGCTACGAGGAACCGTGGAGCAAGGCGGGTCGGCTTCCTCAAGATGAGCAAGCATCCGACTTCGCAGCTTTGTAGCGTCTTCAAGCGACTTCATCGTCAAGGCTCTCGCCTCGAGGCCTTCAAGTCCAAAGAAATTTGTAACGGAACCGAGAGCCAGCACTAAATGGTCGTAGTCGAGGGCGTGCTTGTGTCGGCAAAAGCCGTGCGATACGGTGACCCTCTTTTTTTTGAGATCTATAGATTCGACATCTGACGCAATAAATTGTGCGTGGCGCAGCATTTTTCGAACTGGATTGACGATAGCTGTCACATCGAGATCGCTGGCTGCAACTTCGTGGAGCATGGGTGTAAACAATACGAAATTGTCTCGGCTTACCAGTGTTATTTCAACATTCCTATCGCCATGAAACAGTCGCTCGAGTTTCATCGCAACGTGAATTCCAGCAAAGCCGGCACCAAGAATCAAAACCTTTGTCGCTTGTGGCATGTACCCTCACACAGTTTGCAGAACCGACCCTACTGTCTGTATATAAAACTGGATTGAGGCATGTTTATTCCCTCGTTCGTCCTCTCTGGCGACGCCTGTACTATCTTGTCTTTCCCGCTGCGGTGCTGTTCTTCCTGCACAGTATCCTCACCGACCCGAGCCTCAAGGACGGCCACTCAGACCTGCTCGGCGGCAGCAAAGTCTTCGTCGAATCGGCATCGTTCCTAAGCTTCATCGCCATCACCATTCGGTATCGTCTTCGCGGAAAGGAGCTGCGCCAAGAGCCACCCGAACGCACTTCAAAGCCGTTCTCTCCTGAGTCCCCGCAACTGCAGCCGAAAAGTAACTATCGCAGCAAGGCCGCAGCGGACCGCAACAAACTAATATCCGGTGAGGATGGTAATCACTTCTTGGCAGTCTTCGAAAAAACCTGATATCTCGGAATAGTCTCGCCGGAGCTGTCGTCCTTAAGGTGTCCTCATTCTGCTGAGATGAAATTATCAAGAATGCTACCTTTTGCGTGTTTTTGCCTGTGAGCCTTCCATTGTCTGCCCAAGCGACTATGTTGCCGCCCCAGACAACTTCCAGCTAGCCGGCGACCCGCCGGAAGATAAGTGAGCGAATTGGCAGAGCGTTTCTGACGCTTTACCATGCTTGCATCGACCGATAATCAAAAACGGCCTGGGATCGAACTCTCTGGGCAGTTGATTCGAAGGCAAACAATCCACTGAAAAACGTTCTAGCGCGAAGTATCGAGAGGGGAACACTGTAGTGGCACTGGACAAGAAAGCGAATGCGATCTCAGTTCGGTTGACGCAACCGCCATACTGTCACTGAACAACACACATGCCAAAGAAACATCCGCGCTTGATAACGCCAGCCTTACAACGCTGCTTGACATGGCTTTCTACGCGCGGGGTATAGACCGTGGCGCGACTGCGTTGTTGATAAGGCAGCATAGCCGCAAACGTCTTGTAGTTCGGAGATATGAGACGGATTAACGGAGCGTCTTTTCAAAGTAGCGTACGGTCTTCGTACCGTTGTGAATCGTGGCCTGTCCGACCTCCTCGAAGCCCATTCCCACATGGAAGGCCTCTGATACGGGGTTTGGCGGCTTGATATTAACCTCACAGACCACTCGACTGTGCCCGGCTCGTTTCGCGGCAGCAAGAAGATCTTCATAGAGAACCCTGGCAATCCCCTTGTCTCGCGCAGAAATCGAGACAACGATGCGATCAATGTAGACAAACGATTCGCGAGACGCCTTGAACCACATGAAGTTCGGACTTACGTCTCCCCATATCCGCCCCATCCTGGTGACCCTGCGAAAGATCCTGCCCCGGGCAATTCCAGCCGCCCTCAGCCACTCGTCCAACTGCCCTTTCACGCAGTCGGGGATCGGAACCTTTCGGACGTGTCCTGCCTTGCCCACCAAATCGACAATCGCCCAGTGTTCTTCGCGTTGCTGTAGGTCATCAATCCTCAGGCCAACGGCTTCGTGCCGTCTCAGCCCACACGCCAGCAGCAACGCAAGAAGTGCTCGGTCCCGCTTCCCTTTGAGACCCTGGTTATCTGGCGCTTGCCAAAGAGAGTGAGCCTGCTCTACCGTCAACCAGTTTCCAAGGCGAACACCCAGTTTCTTCACACCTTTGACGCGGCGAATGCCAGCCGCGAGATCCGAACTGAGCAGACCGCAATCAGCAGCTTCGTACGCGAGCCGCCGCACAGCGCCCAGGCGCAGGTTGACAGTCCCTGGAGCCAGTTGCCGGGATTCCAGATAGCTTCTGTACCGCAAAACCACGATCCGATTGAATGCTAGACGGGGTTCTGAGCAATACCAGTCAACAAACTCATCGATGGCATGACGGTACCTTGTGCGTCATCTTGCTTCAATCACCCGCCAGCAGCTTTGCGAAGGCGGCGATGGAGAACACCACCTTACCCGCATCGACGATCTTCAGATGTTGTGAAACAAGAACATCCTCGCGTGCGAGGATGTTTGGGGAGGTGCGAGGAAGTTCAAGTTTTAGGTGTTTTGGTTGCCCTCCCAGCGTCCACATCTCGATTCATGAAGACCGAGAGCGAATCCCCCACTCTTCAACTGCACAATGCCCATCCTCAACCGATTATGATCGGCACCCAAATCCTGTCGCTACTCTCCTTCATAAACCTGAGGCGCGGCTGTTTGATCGAACATTCTCCCAAAGGGATCGATATGAATGACCGAGTTTAGGCCTTCCTGCACTACGAAAAGAACGTTGGTTTCGAGCGTCTCGCCGGGCTTCAGTGTCCTCTGCCGGCCAGCGGAAACCATTGCTTTGAAATTCAGTGGATAACCAGTGCACGGTTCAAGTACGGCAACGTTGTAGTTGCGCCAGCCACCATAGCTTGCGAACAACCAGCATGAGGGAAACACGGACGGGTCGAAGTGCAGGCCGCACGACAGTTTAGTAGCGGTATTCGTGAGCGCGCACCAGCCATCCTTCATCTGATTGCCATAGAAGAAGTACAGTTCACGCCCGTTCTCGTCTGACACGCGACGGAGGTCTACTTCAGACGTTCTCATGCGCGCGTAAGGCCAATCGAAGTTAGCTAGTGCGCCCTTAAGTGTTCCCGGAAAATCATCTTCCAGCGAGACTCTCATGGGCGGGAAATCGATTCTATGTTCCGGGGTTACCTTAAAGGCCGGGTGGAGTTTCCAAAGAAACGGAAATGGTGTCGAGCCAATATTGGTTATTCGATGATGGAAGGAGACCCGCGCGAGTCCACGGCGGAGAACGATAGTCTTCTCCATCTGGAAGGAACTCATCGGTGTCACAAAAGTGAGTCTGACCCCAATTTCATCAATGTTAGTGAATACCTCAGCATCCCAGCAGCCAGTCCACGTCTCGCCATGATCAGGATATTGCTGACCGTTGATGAAGGCTTCTTCATCGCTCGGAAACAACTCATCCCATCCACCGCTCCACACATCGTCGAAACGTGTATGAATGTTGTGTTTCGCTGGTCGGATGTGTGAGTTATTCCACAACAGATCAGCCGCATGTGGCGTGAACGTAATTTGCCATATCTTTCCCCCCGCCTCGGGCAAAATGACCAACTTCAGCAGGTTGTTCTCCAGCGTAACGACGCGCAGTCCTTGATAAGTACCTTCAGTACTATGTAGCGAATCCCGCATTTATTCTGTCCACTCTTCGATCAAACACTCACTCTAATTAGCCCTTCGCCTCGAAGGCCAGAAGCAATATTGACAGATCCATTGGAATTCCGGCCTCCGGTGGATCGGTCACGAATGTCCTCGGCACTAAACCGCATCATCACAATTGGCAATAAGCAAAATCTCGAAACTCCTACCAACCCAATCCACAGTTTCCGGATTGCTATCGTGGAGCGAGGCGTAGTAAGGTGCGGACTGAGTAATCGTTTTGCTATAGGAGTGAAACTGACGGTGCGCCAGATGATGAGAGTCCTCTTGATGGTGAGTGTGGGTTGTATCTCATTGCCCGCGCAGAATGTTTCGCGTTTCACCAACGAAGACGAGGGCGTGACTTTTGACGTTTCGGGTCAACCTTCTCTTGCACCCGTAGAGGACGCCAGGGGGACGCAAACTACTCCGCCGCTTACTAAAGATCTGCAACCACAGCAACCACAAACACTGAGAGCAATGACGAATGTGCTGTACGGAGCGGCGTACTACAACGAATACATGCCATATGAGAGGCTAGATAAAGATGTCGCCATGATGAAGGAGGCGGGACTGACCGTAGTGCGAATGGGTGAGTCCACCTGGAGTCTGTGGGAACCGGAGGATGGGCGGTTTGAGTACGCGTGGATGGATCGCGTGGTGGATGCGATGGGTAAAGCTGGAATTAAGGTGATCCTCGGTACTCCGACATATTCGATTCCCACATGGATGTTTCATGAGCACCCTGGGATTCTTATTCGTCCACTAGGTGGCGGAGAAGTGGGATATGGTATGCGCCAGAACATGGATACAGACAATCCTACATTTCGATTCTATGCTCAGAGGATGATTCGAAATATGGTGGAGCATTACCGGAATAATCCGAATGTGATCGGTTGGCAAATCGACAATGAAACCTCACCAAATGGAGCAGCGAATCATGATGTTTTCACCGGTTTCGTCAATCACCTCAAGCTTAAATTTGGAACGACCGACAATCTAAATAAGGCTTGGTTTTTGCACTACTGGGGCGAAGATGTCAATGGCTGGGAAAACATGCCGACTCGCGATAACGCGACAAGTACTAGTTACAAACTGGAGTGGTCGCGCTGGGGGCAAATGCGGGTGACGGATTATCTTGACTGGCAGGCTGCACTTGTGCGGGAGTACAAGGGGACAGGACAATTCGTCACCCACGACTTTGGCGGAGCGATGCAACGGGTAGTTAATGAGTTCGAGGTGGCGAAGACGCTAGATGTTGTGGCGGACAATGTGTACCACGGTATGCAGGAGCATATGGATGGGCAGGCGCAGGCGGAGCAGGGAGACTACATGCGCTCGCTGAAGCATGGGAACTATCTAGTGACAGAGACGAATGCGCAGACGACGGACTGGACCTCCGGTTATCAGTTTCCGCCCTATGACGGCCAGCTACGGCTGGATGTGTACACAGACTTATCGAGCGGTGCCAACATGGTGGAGTACTGGCACTGGGCTTCGATTCCTGCTGGGCAGGAGACCTATTGGAAGGGTGTGCTATCGCACGATCTGGAGCCGAACCGGGCCTATGCTGAGGTGTCGCGCACAGCGCACGAACTCGAAAAGATCGGGCCGCATCTAGTGAATCTAAGAATCAGAAATGACGTCGCGATCCTTTACAGCGTGGACTCGGCCAACGCACTAGACTTTATGCCCTTTGCGATGGAACCCGGTGCCCAGTGGGGTTCTGGCACGCCGGTTGCAAACTACAGCACAATCGTCAATCAACTTCACAAAGCACTTTACGATGCGAGTGTCGGTGTGGACTTTATCTTCCCGGAGGATGCGGACTTCAACAGGTACAAACTGGTGATTATTCCTCCCCTCTACATAGCCGACGACGGACTGCTGAAGAAGATCTCCGACTATGTGAAGGGGGGCGGCCATGTGTTGATGACATTTAAGAGCGGCTTTGCGAATGAGAACTCTGCTGTCCGCTGGGTTTTGGCACCAGGACCATTGCGAGATGCTGTGGGTTTCAGCTATCAGGAGTTTTCGAATCTTGAGAAGCCTTTGGCATTGAAGGGCGATCCATTGAAAGCCGGAGAAGATAACAAGGTGATGTACTGGGCCGAGTTCTTGAACCTTGAACATGCGGCGCCGATCGCATTCTACGACGAGCCTTTCTTTGGAAGATGGCCGGCGATCACGCGCAACCGGTATGGTGCGGGGACCCTAACGTACGAAGGCACGTTCCTGTCCGACGGGCTGCAGCATAATTTGGTTTTGGATGTATTGAAAGACGCGAATCTAGTGGCGCAGGCGCAACCGCAGTTGCCACCAAAGGTCCGCGAAAAGGATGGAGTGAATGGATTTGGCAAGACATTGCATTACTACCTTAACTATTCGAACGAGCGTCAAGTCTTCAACTATGGGCACGCCGCGGGCTCAGAACTGATAAGCGGGAAAACTATGTCTCCATCGCAGCCGATCACACTGGAACCGTGGGATGTGGCGATCATAGAGGAGCGATAGCGAGTTCAGCCGGAGAGGTTCATGCCGGAGGCACAAGCGGTAAAACTCTTCGTGCAAACAGAAAACCTTTTCAGTTCATTGGCCCCCCGGTTGAACATCCGACGGAAAGTCAGGTTCCATGGACAACAAAATCGCGGCGGCCAGCGCAAATGCGATACCTATCACCTGTGCCATCGTTAGTCGCTCGTGCATAAACACAATAGCGGCGGCCACAGTAACCAACGGAAAGAGTGAGATCAGCGAAATAACGACCGAAGCCTTGCCTCCCGACTCCAGCGCTGCGAAACTGGTAAGCGCTCCCAGTCCATTGAGCGTTCCCCCGATCACCGACAACCAGAAGATCAACCTCCCCACATGCCAGTGCATCGTCACTGTGAGAGCCAAAAGTACTGAGATCGCAAGCATCGCGTAAGCAAACCATAGAAAGGACAGTTCGCTCGAAATACGATTCGTCGCGAGTTTCTGGGTCACTCCGCTCGCGCCCCAGAGCACCAGTGCAACCGCCGCGAAGATGACCCATCCAGAAAACCAGGACATAATGATCTCTACATACTCAGAAGATAGCTAGCGACCAGAGCGCACATCAGCCCCACCATCTGCAGTTTGCCGAGGCGTTCGTGTAAAAACATAGCTGCAAGAAGGACGGTCACCACTGGGAACAGCGCTGTTGCCGGGACAACGATCGAAGCCTTGCCACCCACGACGAATGCATGAAAGAAGGCGATGTTTCCCATCCCCCCAAGAATGCCTGTGAAGAAAGCCCAGGCCATCCCTGAACGTCTCTGTGTACCAATAGCAAGACGCCGTGAACGCAGCACAATCAGGATCAACGGCAGCAGTCCAATGGTAAAGAAGACCTGATTGGTATTGCTATCGACGCCGGCTGAAGCAACTTTAGAAACCGCCCCCCACGCCCCCCAAAAGACAATCGTGAGCAGCGAATACAACACCCAGGCTGGTATTCCGGCTATCGTCTTACGCGTTCTAGGTGTTGCCGCAGTGGACATAGGGTTTCGATTGAAGGACTGAGAATACTTGCTCTCGGCTACGACATGCAATCGCTTCGGCAACTCCTTAAGGATGGATTTGTGATTCTTCGTTCGCTTTACCGCCATCGCGTGTCTTTCCAATTCCAGAACGCTTCTTTATCTCGTATCATCGGCGCGGAAGGCATAGGAGACGGCGTTGAAGATCACAGATATTGAAGCAATTCATCTGCGGGTGGAAGATCCGAATATCGGGCTCTTCGATGGGTCATACGATAACTGCGTGATCGTAGTCCATACCGACGATGGAGTTACAGGACTCGGCGAGACCGAATCCATGGCGCCCGCAGTCCAGGCCATCATCAATGGCCCCTCGGCGCACAGTCACGCACGTGCACTGAAAGAAGTTCTTATTGGCTGCGATCCGTCTAACCCTACCGAACTCTGGCATCGCATGTATGAAGCAACTGACTACGTGGGAAGGCGAGGGATCGTTTTGCACGCGATCGGCGGTATCGATCTGGCGCTTTGGGACCTGCGTGGTAAGATCACCGGCAAGCCCGTACATGCTCTCCTGGGTGGCGCCAAGCGTGACCGTCTTCCCGCCTATGGAACCATCTATCCCATTGAGCGAACCCCCGACGGCGTGAAGAGGCAGGTTGAAGCAGGACGAAAGCTCAACCTGAGGGCCTTCAAGCTCTGTGCAGATCCGTGGTGGATGGAGGATCTCTCACTTACCGCGACATTGTTGCAGGCGGCCCGCGAGGAGGCCGGTCACGAGGCAAAGATCATTGTCGACGCAGCACTCTCCTACCGCACCGCAGAGGAGGGCCTCAGGCTGATTCCTCTTCTCATCGAGGCCGGTATCTGGTTCCTCGAAGCGCCCCTTCCGCTGGATGATGTCGAGGGCCACGCTCGTATGGCGGGCCGTGGAATCGCAATCGGTGTTGGCGATCTGGGTCTAACTCATGTGCGCGAATTCATTGAGATGATGGACCACGGCGGAGCTGATATCTGCCAGCCCGACATCTCCGAAGTGGGAGGATTTACCGGTATTTTGCAGGTAGCCGAGGCCGCCGCCCAGCGCGGCAAACGTGTCATCCCCCACGGCTATAAAACGAATATTGAGATCGCCGCGAACCTGCACTTCCTTGCTGCGCAGAGCGATGAGGAGATTCTCGAATATTCCCTCAGTCGATCGCCCCTGCGCTGGGAGACGACCCGCGAGAGATTCCCCGTTGAGAGCGACGGCTGCGTGCGCGTGCCACAGCAGCCTGGTCTGGGGGTTACGTTGGATCCGGAGACGGTTTCGCGTTATCGCTGGGCAATTTCGTGACTGGCTCCCACGCTAAGCACGACTTTCAGCGTAGCTCCAGGAGCCTGTGTGATCATATCGAGCGCTTCCTGGCCCTGTTCAAGCGGCAAGTGTACTGTCCAGGGCGTCAGATCGACTTTGCCGGCGATCAAGAGAGACAGTGCGCGCTCGAAGTCTGCCGGAGTGTATGCAAACGACATGACAACGCGAATTTCCCTGCGAATGCTGGTCACGAAATCGACTTCACTGCACTGATGCCCCATACCTAGCAGAACGACCTGACCACCAGGCCGGCAAAGATCAAAGGCCATCTGACGCGCGGAGGCACTCCCGCTTGCATCCAGTACAATATCAAATCCTGAACCAGCCACCTTCATGGCGTCGTGACGCCCAGTGGGTAAATTGATGCTGACCACCGCATTAGCGCCCATCCCGAGCACCGCCTCGAGCCTCTGATCGTTGACATCGACTACCAGCACATCCTGTACGCCAATCGTCTGTGCGGTCAAAAGCGCCAATGCGCCCATGGTTCCCGCGCCGACAATTGCCATCCGGAAAAAGGGTGGAGGAGCCACCAGCCGGAAGAGATGCACGACATTAGCCAGCGGTTCGGTGAGGATGGCCCGGGTCGAAGGGAGGGAGTCCGGGATGTCGTAGATCTGCGTGCACGGTATGGCAATAAATTCCGCAAAGGTGCCTGGAGTCTGATCCATTCCGAGCAAGCGCCATGAGGCGCATAGATTCTGCGTGCCGGATAGACAGGCACTACATCGACCGCAACTGATCAGAGGATTGGCAACGACGCGACGGCCATCTGCTAATCGCCCGACCAATTCATGCCCGAGGACCATAGGTGGTTGCCGGCGTACGCTATGGCCTAGGAAGCCGGAGATATCCGAGCCGCAGACACCAGCGATTTCAATCGCTACCTCGACCTCTCCTTCCTCTACATGGGGCCGCGGACGGTCTTCTATATCGACTTTTTTCGGTGCGTGGTAGACAAGGGCACGCATAGCGGGGATGCTATCCTCTGTTTATTTTGTATTAGCTGGAACAACTTTCTGAGGGAACACTGGCGGTCGATAGTGGCGTCCAAACACGCGGCTGGCTCGCAAATGCCCGGGGTGTGGTAAACGCGTATTTCTTGAAGACAGAGGCGAAGTAGGCCGGACTGCAGAATCCGCACTGCTCTGCAACCTCCGCAACGTTGTGTCGCGGATCAAGTAGCATTCGCTTGGCTAGCTCCAGACGCTGGCGGATCAGATATTCCTCCAATGTCATTTTCGTAGCACGGCTGTAGACACGACTAAGGTGCCCCGTGGAGACATGCAGTGCATCCGCGAGTTCCTGGATCGTCACAGTCGCCACGCCTCTCTCTTCCACCAACCGGCGGACCGCAAGCACAATCTTATGTTCACGTTGGCTGAACGTCCATGCGACCTCTTCAGCCAGGGTCTGGGAGAAGCGTCGAAACCATTCGCAAATACTGAATGGGTTAGGTGCATCCAGCACTCTAGCGATGGCGTGCTCCTTCGCTGTGGACACCTTAGACGCGTCAGTACCCACGCTGATCATCTCCAATGCGAGATGTTCCATGGCCCAAGTAAGAAATGCCCGTGAGTGTTGCAACTGCGCGGCAGAGTTGTCTGAAGGCATTGCCTGGGCAAGAAACTCACGCACCGCTGCATCGACCTTCACACCTTGCTGAATCGCCTTTATCAGCGGCGCCAATGGCTGCACAGAATGAGAGTCCTGCGTCGCCGGGGTATTGAAGAAGCTTACTCCGGAGCCACCGCAGTCCAGTGCAGCAGAGGCTTGGTGATAGGCCCGAATCAATTCCTCCGGCTGCGAGTGTATCTCACTAATGCCGATCCGCGCAGCGCTAACTCCTTGCGCCCGTACCTTCGACAGAATCGAATCGGCCATCTCCTGAAGCGAAATGCGATCGTGGCTCGAATTGCGAATCTCCTGCCCCGTGAAGATGCAAAGCTCTCCCGGACGCACTACCATCGCGAGCGTATTGCTCCAGTTTTGGCAATGGTCTTCGATGATATGAGACAGGCGGCTGAGCGTAATATGGTTGGCTATCTGCGGACGATGCTCAGCTGCCTCCGGCGTCTGATTCATTCGTAAGACAATCACCCGATTCGGCAACCGCCGCATGCCAACATCGGCAGCCAGTGCATTGAGTTCCTGCCGGTCCCCAACATCGCCGGAGAGAAGTACAGCTGCGAGTTCTTTTCGGTTCAGTGCGAGCTCGCGATCGCGCATTCGTTGAGACGCTCCCATGATCTGCAGGCGCTTCCACGAATTGGCAATATACCGCGCGAACAGCTCCAAGACCCGAACCATCTCCGAAAGCTGCGCCTCCGTCACAAGCTGAACCTGATAATAAGCAGCCTCCAGCTTTTCGAAGTCGATGTGTGCTTGACCTTTCAGCACCTTCCGCACCTGCTCAAAATTTTCCGGCTTGAGTGGCTTCGTCGACACCTGGCCCGAAAACAGTGTCCCCAAGTACTCTCCATCGCAAATCACGGGAACAGCGATGTCCGTCAGCCCCACATGGCAAGGATAGACCTGGCTGCATCCTGTTGACTGACACCGTTGCTTGGCTGGGACATCTGATCGGGCGCAGGTCTGTTCCTCATGAGCGCCAAAACCGTGGACAAGATCGCAAAACAGCGTACTTGGCGAGCTTCGATTGGAGGGACCAATGTCCGCAGATTGTAGCTGCACCAGGGCATCGCCAGTGGAAACCCGCTCCTTGAAATCGAGCTTCATAGGGTCGAGCTCTTCCACCCACATCAACTCAACGTTGCGGATCGGGCTCGAATCATTCAACAGCAGCAAAAAATATTTGAAAAGTTCCAGATCCTTCTGAAACTCCTGTTTTAGAGCCCCACTGAACGCATCTCTTTGCTTGCCCACGGAACCCTGCTCCTGAATATCGCATTTACAATGCGCACTCATCATATACTCAGGCACCCGAGTGTGAATACCGATACTTAACTGCGTCTTAGCGATATTTATATCGCAATTCCGGGCGTCTCAAATAAACGGAGCGATCGAACGTGTCTATGGATGAGCTCTGATCGTAAGCCCGCCGTCGACCACCAGCTGCGTACCGGTCATGAAGGAGGAACTCTCCGTTGCCAGGAATAGGGCGGTCTCCGCAACGTCTGCGGGCATACCACGGCGTCCGATGGGATGCAGGGCCGTCGTCTGTGCTTCTAACTGGTTCGCATCTGGCGAACGCCGGAGATAGTTGTCCCACATCCTTGTGTCAATGTATCCAGGGCAGATGGCATTAACTCGAATGTGGCGGGGCGCCAGTTCAAGCGCTAGATTACGCGAAAGCGCTACCAGCCCGGTCTTCGAACATGCATAGGCAGTCGAATCGGGAAAGGCATGGGTAGCATGGATAGAACTGATGTTGATGATGCAGCCTCCTTCTGGAGGAAAGAGTGGCAACAGCGCCTGCGTCAGAAGAAATGGCGCCCTTAGATTGACAGCAATGACGCTGTCCCAACATTCGACACTTATCTCAGCAAAAGGCTTTTCGGCTTCAATACCAGCATTATTGACGAGAATGTCCACTCTCCCAAACACTCTCTCAACTGTCGCAGCTGCCACGCGGATCTGCTCCGGCCGTGCGAGGTCAGCGTAGACGAATACAGGCGCCATCGTTGGATCGTTTCCAGTCAACTCCCTAGCGGCTGCTTCTCCAGCCTCGTGATCGCAATCGATAAGACAGATGCGAGCACCTTCCTTCTGGAATCGCCCAGCGATTGATCGACCGATCCCGTGCCCACCGCCTGTGATAACTGCGATTTGCCCCAACAACTTTCTGCAATCATTCTTCGCACCGGCGGTCTTCATAGTTCCTTCTCCTGATGGAACGCCTTACCGTCCTGGGCTATCTCTAATGCATTGATTTAAAAATGTCGACAGATCCGTGGTAAGGATCGAGTCGTGTTTCGCGTGGCAGCACATTGACCCTCAAGCCTAGTGCTGTACTACATACAGCTTCCCGTCGAGCTTGACTGGATCTTTTTCCGTCGAAGTGAACCGTAGCTGGATGGGTTGACCAGGCTCCAAGTCCGTCTGCCTGATCTCGCCTACAGCCCAGGAAAGACCGCTCCAGATGACCTTGTCGTAGTTGATCGTGACCGGAAGGCTGTGGCCATTTTGTGTCGCCTCAAGCGTGAACACTTTTGACATGTTCGTTCCGTTGGGTGGACCACCCGCCCATGTTCTGCGGAGACTTTCATCGGGCGATCGCTGCTGCATGATCAGCCGCAGGTCTCCTCCAGCTGGCGCGTTAACCGTAGCTTCAACCACCCCTTTGCCTGCATCATGAAACTCGGCGGGCAACGGCGTGATCGAGCGCGGGATCACAACATCCTGTTGAATGCCCAGGTTGTAGGCAGGAGCAGCGTACTTCCCGAACCCAACGACTGCCATTTGCCCGGGGCCCAACTCGATGTGATTTCCCGCAAGGCGCGGGCGAAAGCCGGCATCGCGGAACTGCACTTGGCCAACACCCAGGGGCCGTTGGTCTTGCGAGAGCAACGGTATCTCTATCTGCTGTACGCTCTGTGCTGGGTTCACGACTGTGTAGATGGCGCCATCCGCATCTACCGAACCAAACCCATAGGGCTGGACTTCTCCGGGAACTCCACCAAAGGTCTTCGTCCTCCCGAGAGAAAGCATATGCAGATAAAGCTTCTGCACCTTGGCGAACCAGAGCGCATCCCGGTTATTGATAAGTTCGAGATTGCCATGGACTGTATTGATCCAGCCACCGCGCGCGAGCATCAAGATTAGAGCGCCCCTCCAAGCATGCATACCGCGGTAGTAGATGGTCCCCGTCTTTCCGACCATGAATCCTGTGGAATCGATGCGTTCGATTGGCAGACCTGCCTGTTCATAGCGTCGAACCATGTGATCGCTGTAGATATCCATGGACCGCCAAAAGTCCATCTCAGGCACATCGGAGGGGCGCGGGTCACCGGAATATTGCGCATCGAAGACTTCCAGCCAGCGCAGGTCGACAGGTTCATGGAAAGGAGTGCTCGTCGTCATATCCATATCGCCGCCAAATCCATTGAACGCCTCGAGGACAACATCCGCGTTGCGCGTACGAAATTTCTTAAGAGCTTCACGCAGAGCATTCGCGTTTCGCATGCGAATCTCTTCCTTTGTCTGCGTCGCCTCGGCCTTCGGCGTTGCCACTGTCAAATCGACGAAGTCGAACTTAAACATGCGGATGCCATGGTCGTACCAGAACTGCAGGGCATCCATAAAATCTGGTAGAAACCCTCCTTCGTAAAACGACATCTCCGTTCCTTGCTTGTTCAGCGAGTCGCGCCACGCGGGCGCTGCGTCAATCTTCACCAATGTGTTTGAACTGAACCACATTCCTGGGCGGATCCCGTTCTGTTGGCACATCTTGATCCAGGCATCGGGCCCATTCCGCCAATTCGGAGTTCTCCACTTGCGATAGGCGCCGTCCTTGGCAAACCAGAAGGCATCCATCATGTAATAGTCGAAACGTACCCCTTGCTTGCGCAGACGTAGCACTTCCTTGAGCTCCCGCATCGCAAGATCCTCGGTGAGAGGGATGTTGTCGGAGAGTTCGTCGTAGGACGACCAATTGTTGTACACAAAGATCGGATCCTTTGTGATAGGTGCCGCAAGCTTTTGCGCCGACCATTGTTCCGCGCGTTGCTTTACAGGGATCGATGCCGTCTGCGCCAGGCCCGCCGAATGGGCGAGAGCAATAACCATGCATGAGCCGAGGCAGGCGGATCTACGATTCCATGGCATCGGTCCACTTGCAGCGGATCGGAAGTGTTGTGCATTCATCTTGGTCATTGCAGCTCTGCTCCTATCTGTGAGTAGGCAGGTTCTCCCAGTTTCTGCCGTACGGCGATACCCAGCTCAGCCGGCCCCGGAAAGGTACTCCAGGTTGCAACTACTTTGCCATTTGGAGAGACGAGCAGCGTCCGGGGCATCTCTGTTGAGCTGGTCATGGACGCTGGTGCAGATGCGAAAACGACCTGCTTCATATCCAAATCGTTGATGGCATTTCTGATCTCCGGCGAGAATGGTGAATTTTCGGATCCCGATTCCAACAGAACAACCTCCTCAAGTCCCTTAGCGTGAAACTGCAGGCTGAGGCTCTTCAAGACGATCAGTTGCCGCCTTGAGAGCTCGTCGAGCACACCTGCTCCATCTAACGCGACAGGGAGTCTGCAATAAATACGCCACTTCTTCGTGAGCCTGCTCTCCGGGAGGGGGAGGTTATCGAGACCCACTAAGTGTTGAAACGTTCTCGATTTCAGCGCATTCGCATCTCCATTGGACACCGGGGACGTCGGCTTCCAGAGCGGCGTCTCCGGATTTTGCAAGCGGCTTTCAAACTCGCCACGTCGATCTTGTCCGGTCTTTGTCTGATATGGCAAGAAGCTTTCGAATGTCTCACCGCTATACTTCCACTGAGGCTTTATGGGTGCTGCCAGGAAATATCGGTTCCCTTCCAGCGACAAAGCTCCATTACTACTAATCATCCAGGGAGAAGTTGAGTAGATGACATTATTCCGAAAGAGCGCTTTGCTGCCACCAAACTCAGCCATATTGATCAGCGCAGGGGCAGTTCCCGGAGGGTTCCAGTAAATCGTATTGTTCTCGACTGTAACACCGTCCACGACGCCATTATTCCAAGTAAGAAGAAAGATCGCTCCCTGATATTGGGCCATCCGCGGACTGCGCGCGTTGTTCAAACAGACATTCCCGCGAACCACACTGGTGTGCGTTACGCCTCCCGCACCGAATACGGCTACACAGTAACCTTGCGTATCGTGCCCGTAGTTTCCAATGACTGAGTTATTGGTGTTGCCATAGTCAATATCAAATGCGCCACCGTCCACTCCTGGGCTATCCGTGAGAAAAGCCTCATTTCCTTCAACCACGCAATCATGGCACATCCATGTCCAGATAGCGTTTGGGGTTCCAGTTGTCTCTGTCACCTGCATGCCGGTGTTCCATGCGACGCTCGATGCAATGCGCCCATCACGGATACGGAACAGAACGATACCATCACCCTGCACATCGTGAACCATGGAGTTACGTATAACGGCGTGGCTACTCCAAGTGCTTTCAGGTGGATACCCAAAATTGCCGCCGCCTATGAGTATCCCGGCCCACTGTGTCGTGTTGTAGGCAGTTACACCGTCTACCAGCACATCGTCAAAGCTCTGATCTACAGAACCAGGCTGGACAATGACAAGTCCACTATCCTTATTCTTCAGCTCCGCCCCTTTGACGTCGTGAACCATCAGATTAGAAATATGGATATGGTGTAAGACACCGCTCTGACCGGTAATAAAAACGCCATATGTACTTCCTCCCGAAATATCGAGCGAGTCAATATCCCAGTACTCCTGACCGTCAAGCAAAAACGCTTGTCTATCCTTCATCGTTGCCGCGACCTTCGGCCTGGCGCCGCTTCCGTAGGCCGTTATGTGAATGGGCAGCGCTACCGAACCCGAACCTTTTGGCCAAAGAGTTCCATCACATGTGCTTCCACGCTTGAAGCGGATTGTGTCACCCGCGACGAAGGTATGGTTGTTCACATCGGAAAGATTTCTCCAAGGCGTCTCCGAAGAACGTCCATCCGCCGTAGCGACTCTGCTCTCGCAATCTACGTAAGAAGATTCCCCGTGTGCAGAAGATGCGCTGGTCTGCGCTATGCCGTTCGTGCGCAGCTCAACTATAAAAAGACAGGCAAGTACAGCGAGAGATGTGATCCTGCCAGAGGGTCTCCAATACACTTCAAAATCCCTTCATGATTGAGCGCACTGCGGATACAAAAGGCACCTGCGGTGTGGCCCATCCATCTCTCAAAAGATAAATTTCCCGGCAATTTGAATAATACGGAAGGACTGCCCTACGCTTGCACCTGTTATTACGCCGAAGTTACCAGGACCATCTGAAATATTCCCGTCTGGATTGTTGAAGTGTGGAGTGTTGGTGGCATTGAATGCCTCCAGCCGAGTTTGCAGCTTGTACTTCTCCAGAACGGCAAACTCCTTGAAGAGAGAGAAGTCGACGTTGACGAAGCCGGGGCCATTGAATAAGTTCCTGCCCGCATCGCCCGGTAACTGGGTTCCGCTGAGCCCAACTACGCTGAACGCTGCAGTGTTGAAGTAGGTTCCAGTCCCATTAAGTACGCGCTTGCTCTTGGGAAGGTTGGGATTGCCGACAATGTTCGGCCGCAGGCCAGGGAAGGCGGCGATTGCATCAGCACTACGGGTTACGTTAATCGGCGAGCCTGTGCGCATATTGTAGATACTGTTGATCTGCCATCCGCCCAAAAGAAATTCACTCACCGAGCTCCAATTGGAGAAGAAGGTCTGCCCCTTTCCAAACGGCAGCCTATACAAGCCGCTGAACACGAAATTGTGACGAATATCCGAATCGGACGAGGCGACCTCCGCAGAAAGGTTAAACGGGTTTTGCGGGGAATCGCCATTGATATGGCCCAGGTTGAATGGCGCCGGGCCATTGTCGATACTGTGCCCATAGGTGTAGGAGGCAAGGAAGCTCAGGTTGCGCGAAGCTCGCTTTGTTACCTTGACTTGGAGCGAGTTGTAATTGGCGAAACCATACGATCCAAGAAATTGGATCGCACCAAGATTCGGGTTGAGATTACCGTCCGGAGGACTTCCCCCATTGTTCGGATTGGCATTGATATCCCCTATTTGATAGGAGAGATCATGGCTAAGGGATGCAACATACGACGCCTCCACCGAGATGGAAGAGCCCAGTTGCCTCTGTACGGTGAGGTTGAAGAGCTGTGAGTTTCCAGTTTTGATCTTCGGATCGACAGAATAGGTTGTTACGAGATTTCCATCGGGAATCGCGGCCGGATTGATGAAGCCAACACCATTGGCTGGAAGCTGGATGGTCGTGTTACGTGGGACACCAGCGTCGAGCTGATATTGATAAGGACCTCCAGCAAAAACATTGTTTGTATATTTGGCTTGATCCGCGAAAGGCGCGTTCTTTGTCAGGAAGTCTTCGCGGCCGTCGTTCTCCGGAGAGTAGTAATATCCCCAGCCACCGCGCACCACAGTCTTGTCACCGAGCTGATAGGCAAAGCCAACCCTGGGTCCGAAGTCAAATTTACTCGCCTGAATAAGCGAATTGGAGTTACCTCCTCTTCCAGCAAGGAGAATGTGACCGGAGGCAACATCGTAATTTGACTCGTCATTGTTCACCTCCGTATAGGGGTTTTGATACTCATATCGCAGCCCGTAGTTCAGCGTGAGCTTTGGGGTTACTCTGAATGTGTCCTGCGCATAAAACCTTAATTCAAAGCTCTGCGTGTGCGGTTTGGTCAATTGCAGCCCGATATCAGTTGAGGCAGGAAGGCCCAGCAACAAGTCGGCAATGTCCGAGCCTCCAGCGAAGTTGTCAGCGTTGAAGTCTTCGTAAGTAAAGGACGGATCCGATGTCTGAGCGAACCCAAAGCTCTCATAAAATTGAAATCCCGTGGGGAAGAGCGAGAAGTCCGGATGCGAATTCAGCTTGCGGTATGATGCGCCTACTTTGATATCGTGACGCCCAACCTGACTTAGAGTGAGGCTATCTTCTACCTCGAAGTTGCTGTCAAGAAGGAGGAAGGGTTTGTATGTTGAACCGCCAGTCAGATAGCCGTCTTCCAAGTCGAAATATGGGTAAGCGTCTGTAGCGGGAAATCCCGGGACCGCTACATTTCCGATTCCAAACTGCGAGGAATAATCATGGCCGTCCAGCAGACTCAACTGAGTCTCGCTGAATCGAGTGAATCCGAAGCGGAACTCATTCAGCGTACTCGGCGAAAGGATATGGGTCTCGGTAGCGGAGAGCGACTGCGAGCGCGAGACCTGATTGTTCGCCTGGTCGGCATCGCCAGCGCCCACTACAGGAGTGGCGCCGTGATATGGATCGGTAGTCAGGGAGTTCGAGTCGGAGTAGTGGTACACCAGGGACAACTGGTCTTTATTGGATAGTTTCTGGTCATACCGGCCATCGGCATTTCTCCCCCCATTCGTTACCGGAGAGTACACGCCAAAGTTCTTGAACCATCCATTACCGGTTCCGGGTAAATTCGGCTTGGGGTAAAAGTTGAGCAATGTATTCTTGCCAGCCTGACTTACCCGGTTCGCGGGAATGATATTACCCGCAAATTGCTGCGGATGACATTTACTGAAATTTCCATTGCAGGCATAGGAGATGTTGGGATCAAAGATTGGTATCTCTTTACCATCAGCTGGGTCGATCAAACCCGATAGGTCAACTGAACCATCGCCATTAAATTTGACCAGGCTAATCGGTGGTGTTGCGTCCAGCTCGGAGAAGGCTTGAGCGCCCTTGATACCCTCATACGAAATAAAGAAAAAGGCCTTGTCTTTCTTGATGGGGCCGCCCAGAGTCCCCCCATAGTTGTGCTGCTTGTAGATGGATGGAGGGCTGACTTGGCCGGTGAATGCGTACGGTCTTGCCGTCGTGAAGTTGGGCCTGAAAAACTCGAAGGCGACACCATGGAAGCTATTTGTTCCCGACTTTGTCTGAATAGAGATAACCCCAGCAGAGGCATTGCCGAACTCGGCATTGTAGGCAGAGGTTGCAACCTTGAACTCCTGCACCGCATCGACGCTTGGAGTAATCGTCACATCCTGGGTCCGGTTTGTCGTCGATCCGATGCCATCCACTTGAACGTTGTTGGCGAACTCGCGCTGTCCATTGACGGATAAATTAAGTGTATTCACGCTTCCACCCACGGACGCCACACCGGGTCCCAGCAGCGTAAGGCTGTAAAAATTGCGCCCCTGTAGTGGCAGATCGACGATATCTTCGGCTTCAATGACAGTCCCGGTCTCAGAGGTCTGCGTCTGCAGCAACGACGGCGCCGTCGTCACGGTCGCGGTTTCAGTAACCGCGCCAGCCTTCAATTGGAAGTTGATCAGGAGCTTCTGGTCAATCACCAGACTGGCCTCTGGAACGGCAATGTTTGCGAAGCCCGGCCGACTAGCGGTTACGGTATAGACTCCGGGAGTCACGTTCTGGATCACGTAATCTCCAGTGCTATTTGAGTGACCACTGAAATGAATATTGGTGTCGTGATTCACCGCTATGATTTGCGCACCGGGCACCAGGGCACCAGTAGCATCCGTAACGCGACCTACGAAAGAACCCGTGGTACTCTGTGCCACAGCGGTGTGGAATGCACCCAGAAATGTGCAGGCAAGGATGGACAGTATTGCGCCGGGGAACAAATTCCGTTTCATAGAAGACCTCAATTTAAATAGCAAAACCTTGTTCGCGAATGGATTCCTTGTCGGCGATCAATGTGTTTCTTTGGACCGACGCTCAAGACAGGCCACGTTTTCTGCCTGCAAGCAAACGCCTTCCTCGAGAACAGGCCGAATGTTACGAGCCGCGAACAAAGACGGTCTATACGATATACCGTCATAACCTTTGTAATCCTGTCATCTAAGGCAGGAATTTCTGCGCACGCAGTATTTGACTTCGGAGAGCGGATTGAGTGCGGAGTAAATGTTTTGTCTGAGTGGGATGCAGAAGAAATCGCAAAGGCGCTGGGTGCCCGTAGACGCAGGCCGCACTGCTACACGCCGCGGTCTTCACGCGCATTTTAGGTCTGCTTCAGGCAGCATCCTAGATGCCTAGATCCTCACAACATGGTGAGCAAGAATAGATGCGCCGCTTTATGTCGAACCTGACCAAAGAAGATCTATTTCTGTGGGTCGACCTTGAACACAGCATGAAGTGCTGCGGTTGAATCATCCCCAATCCACAAGTCAAATTCCTCGGGTTCCTCCACCCATCTTCTCTCAGAAGGACTCCAGAAGCTGAGATTTTTCTTATCTAGAGTGAAGCGAACCGTCTTCGTTTCGCCGGGCTTTAGCTTGATTCGTTCAAACCCCTGTAATACCCTCACCGGACGTGAGGCGCTTCCGGCTCGCTGATGAAGATAGAGCTGGACTACCTCGTCGCCTGTCCGGTCGCCAGTATTCTCTACGATGGCGGAAACTCCTAGGCTTCCGTCGATCTTTACATGACTCTGGTCGAGCTTCAGGTTGGAAATTGCGAACTTTGTATAGCTCAACCCATACCCAAACGGATAGAGCGGCGAATTGGGACCATCCCAATAGCGAGAGACGAAACCCTCAGACGTTTCCGGCAAATGCGTAAGATTATGGGCGTAGTAGATCGGAATTTGCCCTACACTACGCGGCCACGTGAACGGGAGCTTCCCACCCGGATTCACATCTCCGAACAATACATCTGCAATTGCGTTCCCTCCTTGGGTGCCGGGGTACCACGCTTCGAGAATGGCCGGCACATGCGTGGACGCCCACGTAATGTTCAGCGGCCTTCCATTGATCAGAACCAGCACAACAGGCTTTCCTGTGGCAACCACTGCCTTAATCAGAGCCGCCTGCTTACCAGGCAGTTCCAGCGACGAGCGTGACGCAGCTTCCCCGCTCATGTCGTCTAATTCCCCTAAAACCAGTACCGTAACCTCGGAGCGTCGAGCGGCGTCCACCGCTCTTCCAATTTCCGTATCTGGCCCAGCCTCCTCAGTATCGAATTCACGCTTGATCTCAGTTCCTTCCACGTATTCAATATGCGTGCTGGCAGGCAGTTTGGCTCTGATTCCTTGAAGGACCGTCACCACCTCCGCGGGGTCTGAGGCGAAACTCCAAGAACCCTGCAGAGCCTTTTGCGAATCCGCCAGGGGACCGATAACAGTGAGCGAAGAGAGTGTCTTCTTAAGCGGGAGAAGTTGGGCTCCATTGCGAAGCAGAACCGCGGTCCGACTTGCGGCATTTCGCTCTACTACGCGATGGTCCGTCGCCTTGAGCACCTCTTCAGCGTGAACTGTATCCACATACGGGTGTTCGAAGAGACCAAGCTGAAGCTTGGCCATTAGGAGTGGGCGGACTGCATCGTCGATCGCCAAAGGCGATACTTTGCCTTGCCGCACGAGATCGGGAAGCTTTGCAAGATAGGTTTTGCTCCCCATATCCATGTTAACGCCCGCCGCGAAGGCTCGGTATGCCGCGTCGCTTGCATCCCGCGCAAAACCATGTGTCTTCAAATCCTGAACAGCGAAAGCATCGCTTACGACAAAGCCTTGAAAGCCCCACTCGTTCCGCAGTACATCATGAAGCAGGTAGCGGTTGCCAGAAGCCGGTATATCGTTCAGGTCCATGTACGCGCTCATAACGCTACCAACTCCTGCATCGACGGCAGCCTTAAAAGGTGGAAGATAGACATTCCGGAGTAAATCCTCGGAGAGATAGGAAGAGTCGTAATCACGTCCTCCATCTGGAGCACCATATCCTGCAAAGTGTTTTACGGTCGCAAGAATATGATTTGTGCTGCCCAAATATGGGCCTTGAAAGCCAATCACCTGTGCCCTCGCCATCGCCGCACCCAGAAATGGATCCTCGCCTGCCCCTTCGACTATTCGGCCCCAGCGTGGGTCGCGAGCAATATCAACCATCGGAGCAAACGCCCACTTCACGCCCGCGGCCGAGGCTTCCTCTGCAGCCACGGACTGGATCTGCTCAACCAGCTTAGGGTCCCAGGAAGCTGCCATAGCCAGCGGAACCGGAAAAATTGTACGAAAACCATGGATCACGTCAAAGCCGATCAGAAGCGGGATATGCATCCGCGATTCTTCAATGGCAATATGCTGCAGATGATTAATGACTTTTGGATCGGTCAAGAATAGATACGAACCCACTTGCCCTTTGCGAATCCGATCATCTGGTGTCGTCTCATCGGGGAAATATTGGAAGAATATTTGGGTCAGTTGACCAATCTTCTCTTCCAGCGTCATCCGGGACAACAACGAATCAGCTCGATGCCGAGCTTCCGCTGTAGAAGGAGGAGCGCCAATTGTCTGTTTACTTTGTGCGGCCAAGACAATTGGCAGAAGGAAACAAATCAAAACAGGAGCAACACGAAACACCTTTGCGATCACTAATTTAACCTGTTCTTTCCATTAATGCAAAACTGATAGTATACGTTTTCTCAAAGTCCGTCACGCGAGATGGGAGGGTGAGCAAATCGAATGATGGAGGTGGTTCAAATTGCACGAATCAAATCTACTGATGCCGCAGTTCAAAATGGTGTGGCATTGGGTTGAGATTCGCACGAATGGTTGCCTTGAGTTCTTCTTCCCCCTGCCGCAGTGGGGTTTCCGCGCTGGTCGAGCTCGAGGTCTGCTTTACCTCGGCACTGAGAATGAACCGCGCCTGATCTAGAAACCCGATCCGATCTTCGGACGAGTCGATTCCACGCGATTGGTCGAGCATGGGTGTTTTGTAAAGGGCGAGGTTAACCCCGCGTTGCAGTTCCTCGCGCGAAAAAATGGCGATCGGCTTGTAATCAATCAGAAGTTCATAGTCCCCAGGCTCAAGTGAGCCTATCCGAAGCATCTGCTGATCGAGCTTAGCGATATCGGACACCTGAAGAAGTAGGTGAGTCATTGCGTTATTGAAGTCGAGTGGAAGAGGAAGTGCTTCATCGAGCTGTATCCACCGTAGCCCCTTAGCGGATTTCTCCAAGCTCGTAATCTTAGTCCTGGCCCTATCGACTACCTCACCGCTCCTGGCATTGAGCGCGACGCGGCTAACAACGGGATCAACGTGCCATGCGGAAAGTAATGCCTCGGTCATGATCCACTGGCTAATTTCAGCCGGATGAATGCGGTCAGGCAGCATGAGCGACGCCAGCTGCGGGGATTGAGTCTTTGCCTTTTCGAGCGCTTCCATAACCGGAGTGTGAAAATCAGCTAACAAGACATTCTTGTCGCCCGACGCCTGTAATTCAGCGGCGATTCGAGATACATCTTCCGCATTCTTATCCAGAACGCTCGAATAGCTTGGAAACTCCGTGCCATGCGTGACCTCGTCGTACGGCGAAGGGCGTATCAAAGTGATTTCCGCGCGCGGCGCAACTTTGCGCAGTTCATCGAACAACAGGCGGTAGCCCTGGCTGAAAATCGCGTCTATCTTGGGATCTTCTGGCACCCAACCTCCATCGTTCATCCCCAGCATCATGGTTATCATTGTAGGGTTAAAGGGCGCAACGTCGCGCTGTACTCGTTCCACCATTCTCCCTGCATAGCCACCGTAAACAGAATCACCGGGAACACCCGCGTTTACAAATCGGACGTGCATGAGCGGATACCGCGTGAGCACCGCCTCCTCTACCTGCTTCGTATAGAACCGCAGGGCCGTAATGCTATCGCCATAAAAGACTACGGTGTCGCCATCCCGTAGGGCGAATTGTTGAGCGTGAGCGGCCGTCGCGAAGGCTAGAACACCGCAGATGGTTGGAACAAACCAACGTCTCAGTGTGTTGGATATATTTGTCACCGTTCAATCATAGCTCGATCCGTTTGATTGTTTGGAACCGAACGCCGAACCCACGAGCCGCCAGGTTTCGTCGAGTCCTCAAACAATCAATCGGGTTGGCATACTTAGTTAGAAGCGAGATGTCACACAGTGTGATAGCTGCTTTCATTTTTTGCTTTGCTACGTCATATAAGAATTTTGAAGTCAATTTTAGTAAACGCTTTCTTGCTTTAGGAAGAAATAAGTACGATCATCAATACCGGACGACACTTCGCACCTCTCGTTCGGTATCTTGAAGCAGTTTGACTGCTTCAACGCGAAGACATGCTCTTTCAGAGCTGGCTCAGTATCAGCGCTACGGCGCAACTATTGTTTGAAAGGGATCCCGCAATGTCGCTCCATCTTTCCCGAAGGCGTTTTATGCAATCTGCAGCGGCAACCGTAGCTGCAAATGGCGCTTGGAGAAATTTCGCCTTAGCGGATTCCGCCCTCCCCGCAAACTTTCTTTCGCAATTTGATTATGGCGATGTATTTCTAACGAGCGACCTTCACGAATCGCAGCTGCATCAGACGCATGCTGTGCTGATGCAGCTAAGTGACGACAGCCTTCTCAAGCCTCTCCGGGAAATGGTCGGCATGCCAGCCCCCGGCGAGGACCTTGGTCACTGGTACCACTACGATCCCGACTTGGAGCACTTCGCGGGGGACGATGCGTTCGCACCTGCCTGCACCTTTGGCCAGTGGGTGTCCGCTCTCGCTCGCATTTATGCGATCACGGGCGACGAGGCCACCAGAGCGAAGGTATTACGGCTGAATAGGCTTTACGCGCAGACCATCAGTCCAGCTTTCTACACGAAGAATCGCTTTCCTGCCTACTGTTATGACAAACTGCTGCTCGGGTTACTCGACTCGCACACATACGTCAACGATCCCGATGCCATGGCGATTCTGCAGCGAACAACTGAAACCGCACTTCCGCATTTGCCGCCGCGTGCGGTCGACCACGACGTATCGTGGCGAACGGACAAACACGACGTCTCGTGGAACTGGGATGAGTCGTACACCCTGCCGGAAAACCTGTTCATCGCCTATCAACGAGGTGCAGGCCGCCAGTATTACGACTTGGCGTTTCGCTATCTCGATGATGAGACGTGGTTCGGACCGCTCGCGCGCGGCGAAAACGTGTTGGCCGGCCATCATGCCTACAGTTACGTCAACTCCCTTAATTCGGCCATGATGGCCTACATGGTCGGCGGCAGCGAGATGCACCTGCGAGCGGCAAAGAATGCGTTCGGGATGCTACTGGCGCAAAGTTTTGCCACAGGCGGTTGGGGACCCGATGAGCTGCTGCGCGCATCGGGCAGCAGCGAGCTATTCGCAAGCCTTAGCAATACGCATGCCAGCTTCGAGACGCCTTGCGGCAGCTACGCGCACTTCAAGCTAACCAGGTATCTGCTCTGCGCCACGCGCGATTCACGCTACGGCGACAGCATGGAACGCATGATGTACAACACCGTGCTCGGCGCCAAACCCCTGCAAGATAACGGTGAAACCTTCTACTACGCCGATTACAACTTCGATGGCAGGAGAGTTTACAAGAATGCCCACTGGCCGTGCTGCTCGGGAACGCTTCCGCAGGTTGCGGCGGATTACCGCATCCAGGCCTACTTCCATGACGGTCGCGATATCTTTGTCAATCTCTACGTTCCTTCCACGCTGCGGTGGTCCTGCAACGGGGAGTTCCTTTCGCTTGCACAGAACACCTCCTGGCCCCATGAGCCAAACATTCTCTTTGTCCTGAAGACGGCAACGCCTACCAATATGGCGATTCATTTTAGGATCCCGGAATGGACGAGCCATGCTTCGCTCCTAATAAACGGGAAACGCTGGACGGGAACGCTGGTGCCCGGGCGCTTCGCAGCGGTGAAGCGCATCTGGAAAGACGGGGATCGCATCGAGTTGGAGCTTCCTCTACCGCTCCGGCTGGAGGCGATCGATCCGCTGCATCCGGAAACCGTCGCAGTCATGCGCGGACCACTGGTTCTCTTCGCTCTCAAGCCTGCGCAGAACAGTCCGATGCCTACCTTTCATAGAAATGCACTGATGAATCTGCAGCAGGTGTCTCAGCGGGAATGGCGATCCTATGCGGGGGCCGCGACGTACCGCTTTGTGCCGTTCACAGAGGTAGGATCAGAACCCTACACCACCTATCTGCAGACCGACTAGTCTACGTCCTTGCCGACCATACGCAGAACTGAAAGCCCAAGGGCTGATCGTGGGCGAGACGGGACGCGGCACCTTCGTAAAGGATCGCCCAATGCAGAGACAGAGTGGGATGCGGGCGATGGAGCGCGGCTGAATCGCCATAGTCGTCGGGGATAACGTAGTCAGAGATGCAGAGGTCGTCGATGCTCAAAGCAGTGATCCGCGAGTTAAGGGTGTTCAGAAGTTCTTTGAAATGCTCGCCAGCGACGAACGCCTTACTGCAACAGCATTACATACCGTCGAAAGTAAGGGCTACGATAGCTTGGCACTCGCGATTGTTGGGCCGGAAGGTGCCGGCGAAAACGTGAAAACCTCGTTACAGCCCCGGCGCGATCAATCCTGCGAAACGCCTTACTTTCCTCACAAGCCCGTCGGGTGGGAGGGCATAGCGGGAAGGGCGGGCACACAAAATGGAGCCTGCGGCTTCGCAGGCTCCATCGAAGGGAAAGACAAAGGTTGGGCCGAGCGCAAGCTAGAAGTGCAGGCGCGCTCCGAGCTGGATCTGCCGTGGAGTGTAGATGTTGTTGTTTGAGTTGGTCTTTGCCCCGAATACGCCATTGGCCGCGTTTGCAGACATCATGTTTACGCCATTGACGGTGCTGATGGAGTAAGCCAACGTGTTTACAGCGGTGACGTTCTGATAGTTCAGGACGTTGAATGATTCTGCCAGGAGTTCAAACTGGTAGTTCTCCCGCACCGTAAAGCGCTTGGAAAGCCGCGCGTCCAATACCGAAGTGGACGGCTGGCGAAATGCATTGCGCTCGATCAGCGGAGCACGAACCAATCTTGGCATGAGGATCATCGTCCCATTTACACATGTCTTCTGCGACAGCCAATGCTGTTAATCTTGTAAATACCTCTTCTGCAGCCCTTAACGGGTCAAGATCAGCTATCAGGAACACAGGCTGTCCTGTGCTATCTGAGCCAACACCAGCCGTTTCATCACTCCAACCTCGACCAACCAGAACAGCGCCATCGAGATTCTTAGCGTCCTTGAACTTCTGGAGGTCTTCCTTAGCATCCTTAATCCAAGTGTCATCTCGATTCAACCGATCGCAAGCCAAGACACCATAGTGCTTCCCATCCCAACAAAACACGTACCATTTTGCCTTTCGTGCGCCCGAAGACCTTTGCTCTTTCGATACAAGACAGGGAGGCCGACCGCATATTGCAGTTAGTCGTGTCCTAAACCTCCACCAGAATCCATTTGGGTAGCCCTCCTCAACAGCACCGAAAAAGTCGCCAGCCCTCAGCAGGTACCACGCCTTCGTACGGAGGCCGCTATCTTCGAATCCCTGCACCCCGCTGGCAGCAGTTGGCGTTTGATACGACAACAGCTCATATAAAGCTGGAACATGAATGCCACTATGGCGTGTTCACACTAAATCCTAATTCGTCTGTTAGGCTCTTTTCAGCGATGGAGATCACCGAAGCGCAGTACGAGCGAATCAAGGATGCGTTGCCAGTGCAGCGCGGGAACGTCAGTCTGAGTAACCTGCAAGTGCTCAACGCTGTGTTGTATGTGACGGAACAGGGCTGCAAGTGGCGCGGTTTGCCGAAGCGCTTCGGTCGTTGGCACACCATCTATACGCGGATGAATCGCTGGTCCAAGAACGGCGTTCTGGATCGTGTCTTCGAGAAGTTGCAGATGGAGCAGATCGTTCGCATCAAGATCGAGGCATTTGCCCTGGACTCCACTTCGGTGAAGGTGCATCCGGATGGGATCGGGGCACTAAAAAAAACGGGCCACAGTCCATCGGCAGGTCGCGCGGCGGATGGAACACCAAGGTTCATCTGGTTGCCGCGGATGCTCGAACGGCTATAACCTTCGCGCTCTCACCTGGCAACGCGCACGATGCGCCGGAAGGCCGAGCGTTACTGCATGACCTCGGGCCGATGCCGGAAGGCCTGCCGCTGTTGATGGATCGAGCCTATGAGGGCGATGAGACCCGCCAACTTGTCCTCAGCCTGGGCATGATCCCTGTGGTTCCGCCCAAATCCAACCGAATCGAACCCTGGGACTACGACCGCGCGCTCTACAAGAAGCGCAATGAGATAGAGAGGCTCTTCCGCAGGCTCAAGGGCTTCCGCAGAATCTTCTCTCGCTTCGAGAAGCTAGAAGTCCTCTTCCTGGGCTTCCTCAACTTCGCGCTCATCATCGAAGCGCTTCGCTAGTGTGAACACGCTCTAGTAACAAGGCTTCCCAACGCGGGCATATGGCGCTCTTCAGTGGCGGCTCAAGTAGTTATCTCTGATCAGGTTACTTCCTGTTTGCCGACCATCCGGGAGCTAGCCGGTTCTCCTGATAGACCCACACCGGGACCTTCTCAATGAGCGCATTGCCTGAAGTCACTATTCGACGATCGAATCGACTTTGGCCCTTGACAACCGAGAGTCGAATGTCTACCATCATTTCCCATCGAGGGTCGAACGTCTTCCATGACTAAAAAGCAGGCGCAACAACGAGCGAATTTGCTACAGGGAACGCTGGACATGCTTGTCTTGCGAACGCTTCTTTATGGGCCGGCACATGGCCATCAGATTGGCAAACATATTCA
>Ga0302324_100002661_pt1 | contig 40792 bp, 30 predicted proteins | sample Palsa_T0_1_FD_201949 | JGI IMG/M metagenome (GOLD analysis project Ga0302324, IMG submission 201949) | Peat permafrost microbial communities from Stordalen Mire near Abisko, Sweden - Palsa_T0_1 | ecosystem: Environmental > Terrestrial > Soil > Palsa > Peat permafrost | place: Sweden: Abisko...
TTTCTGGGTGCGCATCTTGGTTGCTCCCATCCAAGGGCTTCAAGGTAGCACAAGAACCCTAGTTGCACCTAGCGGCAAGTGGATGGTTCCAGGTCCCGTAACCGAGCGAACAAGAACCGTCCACTTCGGTTGTTTGAAAATAATGAGGCTGCGTCACCTTGCCGATCTTCTGCCTCATAGCTCAGAAGAGTTTGCGGCCGAAGGCGGATAACCCGGCTTTGCTGCTGCCCAGCGTGCGGCTCGCATCATCGTAAGTGTAAGTGTAAGTGTCCACACTCTGATCGAGGACACGAACCATTGCGCAACTCTAAGAACCACGCGGCGCGCTTATCGGAGGCTCTTAGTCCGCTTGGCGAAATGTTCCCAATCAATCGTCGGCGGGTTTCTGCCGTCCTGCCCGGACCATCGCGCAGCGATATATTCCCTGAACCCACGGGGCTTGCCTGAGCTATTCCGTACCTCGATGATGCCAACGCCATCGTCACGGCCGCAGCCAACAGCATTAGCCTATTCGTCATCATGTAAGCCTCCTGAGAGTAAGAGTATTAGCCGCCCGAATTACGAAGGTTTTAATTCTCTGTGAAATCTCGCGTACTCCCGGAAAAGGGGTGTCCTGAATCACGCATCCGTTTGTGGTTGAAGCCACGATCAGAAGGCCCGTGTTGGAGGTTCAGAGTTGATGCGGCTCACACCTGCTAAGCATAAGTGTTTGCTGGTTGAATCGGAGATAAGGTTCGCAAAAAGGTGACGCGATCAGGGCAACGGATCAACTGCGAAAAGGCCGATCGGGTTGACAGGCGGGCCGTTCGGTGGCTGGAGAAAGGGTCGCAGGGGATCGAATGGGATTTCGTCCGCGGATCCAGCCACGCTTGCCAATCCGCCGGGCTGCGGTTCGAGCAGTCGCCGTAAGATCAGGAAGTCGATTTCTACATCGGAGCGAGCCGTCTTCCGGGCGTTGGCCGGTTTCAATTCTTCGCTCAAGCGGGCCTTCAGCAGTTCTGTGGCGAACTCGACGCCTTCCGGGTCGTTCATAATATTGGTTCGCGCAATACCCACGAGCATGATCTGCCCTCTCGATCGGATGTGCAGCATGGGTTCTCCGGAAGCATCGATGACCGGATCCGCTCCGGCCTGCACAGCCGCCCAATGCGGCTCACCCTCTGCAGAGCTTGCCGTAACGCGCGCTGCGGGAGCGCTACGAACCATTTCCTCAAAGCGGTCTTGTGCCGCTCGACGTTCGGTTCGGGTTAATGGTGCATTCAGCTGATCGTTGGAATCGAGGACGAGCGCGTTCTTCGACGGATCAAAGCGTCCGCGTCCCCAATAGGCGGCGATCAGGCTGCCTGCGACGTAGGGATGCAGCACGAGCAGCGGCAGCATGTATTTTTTCGCTGTGATGGCACACTCCAAAACGCCGTGGACAGGTTTGGAGCGCGAGAGCGCGCCCGGCACTTGCGGGATCATGTAGTTTGATGCCTGCAACTCGGGATGATGATGGCTGTACCTGGAAAGAGTTCTGGCCAGCTGTTTTGGCGTGGTGATGCCCAAGTCGCCTATAAAGCTGCGATGCACGGCGTGGGGATGATAGAAATCGATAATGCCGCGGGCAAAGTCGGCGCAGTTTGACGTAACGATATCAAAGTGGTCGCGGTTACTGCGGCTGTTCAGTTTGCGGATCAGCGCGGCATCAAGTTTCGGATCAGTTTCGATTTCGTACGCGTAAATGGTGCGGAGATAGGACGCTCCGACTAACTCGTACCAGTCTCCTTCAGGAGTTCCGCCATCGGGGAGGTCGGGAATCAGCGTTTCCAGGTGATCGCGGCGATAACGATCGCGCAGGAAGGCAACCAGTTTCTTGTCGGCGAACAGGGGAATGTTTTCCTGCTTTTCTACGGCGTAGAGGTAAGGGATGAGAGGAATTGCGATCCAGTCATATCCCGCGACACGGTGGTAGCGGCTGATGACGACTCCGGTTTCGCCCGGCTCACAAAGGCGCAACGCGACCGGTGATTCTGCACAAATACCGCTTAGGTAGACGGCGGCGTGACCGGTTCCGGCAAGAGCGCCATCGTAGCTGTAGGGCTCTTCGAGGAACAGCGTTGCTTCTGCTCGCGCTCGGGGAATCGAGCACAAACAGGCGAGCAATATGGTTGCCAGCCGAGCCAGTCTCAACGGTCTCACTCCTAACAACCTCACCCCTAACACCCTCACTCTCGGCACTCTCCTTCTCGCGCTCCGCCTTTCATCATAGGGAAGACGAGCCTTTCCTCTTAGATGCCATTGGCTGGGTTTGCGTCGGGCTCGCGGTTCGGACTTTAGTAACTGGAAAGACAGAGGTTACAGGTCGCGATGGACGGTCTGGGGCGAGAAGGCGGGGAGACAGACAGCAATGTATTCAGCACCACCAGAAAACGGCGTCGAGTAGCGTATCCATTCACCGCGGCTTGCCAGAACCGCTTGTCCGGCAGCGACATCCAGTGCACCGGATTGATGCTGAACCCGCAATGTGCCGTGCAAGACTATCGTGTACTCGTCAAACTCCGGAGTCTGTCCCGGTTCTTCCCAGCCTTCCGGGCTGCGCATGTGGGCGACGCTGACTCCTGTGGTGGATGAGTTGACACGGCCGACATATTCTTCGATGATCTTGATTTTTGTTCCAGCGGATTCGATGCGTGCGGGATGCGGAATCAGGGTTGGCATGGTCGTGTTGCATCGTAACAATGCGGAAGGCTCCTGCACAACTGTACCTGACGCTGACCATGATGCTCTTAGCAAGCGCATACGCTGCGCGCGAATGCGAGCCCAGTTATACTCGGATTTTGCGGGCCCAGCAGGCCATCGTGCGCGAAGAGGTCCAGGCAAGTCCCTGCCAATGAAAGTCATAGTCATGAAAGTCATTGTCAATGAAAGTAATTGTCCTAGGAGAATCGTGGTCCTATGAAGATCGTGAGCGCGGCGGAAATGCGCGAGATCGACCGTGCCACATCGGAACGCTTCGGAATACCTTCCGCCACGTTGATGGAGAATGCCGGCTCGGCGGTTGCACGTTTGATCCTTGCGGATTATCCGCACGCAGAGCGCGTTGGGATCGTCTGTGGCAAAGGCAACAACGGCGGAGACGGATTCGTGGTTGCCCGCAAAGTGGTCGAAGCGGGACGAGCCGTGCGCGTTCTGATGTTGTGCGATCCGGGGGAACTGCGCGGGGATGCTGCGGCGATGTTTCAGCTGATGGTGAAGTCGCTCCATGCAGTGCAGGTTCAGTCCTTTAATCCCGTCATCGTGCGACAAGTCGGCGATCTCGATTCGCGGGATGCGGTGGAGATATTTTCGGCAGATGTGATGGTCGATGCAATTCTGGGCACTGGTTTTCGTCCGCCGGTCAGTCCGCTCTACGCGGCGGCGATCGGCATGATGAACTCGGCATCGGCTCCGATTGTTGCGGTTGACATTCCATCGGGCGCTGATGCGGATGCCATGCAGCCAACCGGCGCGAGCGATAGAGCACGTGCCGATGCTATCGTGACCTTCACCGCACCGCGTCCGGCGCATGTTTTCGCAGCGATGACGAACGGGCCGACCGTGATTGCTCCGATTGCTTCGCCGCCGGAAGCGATCGTTTCGCGGCTCGGACTTCATCTGAGTACTCCTTCTGATTTTGCTGCTCTGCTGGGTCCTCGAGAGCGTGAAGGCAACAAGGGCAGCTACGGACACGTGCTCGTGATCGGCGGATCGGTCGGCAAAACCGGGGCCGCAGCTATGGCTGGATTCGCCGCGCTGCGGGCGGGAGCCGGTCTTTCGACCATAGCTACGCCAAAATCCGGGCTCGCAACGGTTGCCGCTTTCCATCCCGAATTGATGACCGAGCCTCTGGCGGAGACTGATGCTGGCACGATTTCCATGCGGGCGCTTGCACCGGAACTCGATGCGCTGCTGGAACGCAAAACGCTCGCGATTGGTCCAGGTATCTCGCGCAATTCGGAGACGGCGGAGTTTGTGCGGAGTATCGTGACTCGCGGCGGTATGACACTCGTTGTCGATGCGGATGCGCTGAACGCGTTCGCCTCTGCCGAGCTGCCCTCGCCGAGGACGGGCGAGGGCGCCCGTCCCCACACAAACGGAGCAGTCCACAAGTTGACCGGACGCGGGCGAACTCTGGTGATTACTCCGCATCCGGGAGAAATGTCGCGCTTGACCGGCTTGAGCATTGCGGAAATTCAGGCGAACCGGTTGGAGGTAGCGCGAAAGTTTTCGCGCGAGCATGAATTGATCGTCGTGCTCAAAGGACATCGCACTCTGATCGCATCGCCGGATGGCACGGTGTGGGTGAATCCGACTGGGAATCCCGGGATGGCTACAGGAGGGACGGGAGACATTCTTACGGGAATCGTGGCTGGGCTGCTGGCGCAACATCCGGAGCATGCGCTCGAAGCGACTGCTCTCGCGGTCTATCTGCATGGACTGGCGGGAGACCTCGCCAGCGAATTGCTGGGAGAGAATTCTCTGGTGGCGACGGATCTGGTGCGGTTTCTGCCGGAGGCGTTCGCGCGGACTCGAGTTTGGAAATCCGATGAGATTCGGATTCACGGGTAAAGTCGAGTGGTTCGCGTTGCTGGCTTTGAAGGCGGCGGCAAATTCGCGGTGAAGAACTGGGGCGCAGGCCGCGCGATCTGCAGAAGTGCTGAAAAAGCCGGATTTCGGCGGCTCGCCCCCTAAAGGGGCGTCGGATTTTCTGGGTACGGTATCGCTCAAGCGATACCCTGATACGGAGCTCGAGTTTTTCAGCAAAGTGTGAAACGCGCGTTTCTGGCGGTTCCTAGCGGCATACCTCAAGGTTGTGCCTTCCCGTTCGTGCTCGAACATAGATCCGAGATAGCGCTGGACGGGGGCAGGCCCCCGTCGTTACGCGACCGAGGTGAAGGATGCCGCGTGATGCCGGCCGGACAGCCGCCGGCGAGGCGGCGCTACAATCGCGGCGCGGCGACGGTCACGATTCATCGAACGCGCTGACATCCAGCAGGGGTTCTATATTGATGCGGTGAAGTCCGACGGCTACAGTGAGGGGTGGCCGGGCGGGGACGCCCGGCGCTCCATTGAATCAGCGGGGAATGAAGTTGTCGAGCAGGGGTAGGAGCTGCGATCCCAGTTTCATCACGCGCGCCTCGGCTTCTTCGGCGGATTCGCCGTTGCGCATGGGGGTCATCAGGCGCACCAGTGCGCCGTCGCTGCGGTTCATACGGATCGAGTCCGCTACCAGGTAATATTTGGCCCAGTATTCGCTGGCTACGATGCGGCCATGCGCCTGAAACCAGTACAGCACCAGTTGGCGGTCGTCCAACTTTGAAACCACGTAGCGATTGACAGGGAACGAAGAGCCATCGGGACGAGTGATCTGCACCACCTCGCGCGAAATGGGGACCCATCCCGCGCCGGGAAGGCAGTGGTTGGGCGAATGGATGGTGTCTCCTGTTTTTTGCGAGGGAAAGTAGGCGATGTAGAGATTCATCCAATCTGGCGGCTGGTCCGCATTTCCGGGGGCGGATACGTAGTCGCGGACAAGAAACTCGCCAGGTCCGAGAATGGCGAGCGTTTCAGGGTCGAGGGACTCATCGGTTCCCGTCCATCCATCGATCTGCGCGGGGAAGGAACTGAGAGACGGGCGCGACGGATACATCTCGCCGCGCGCATGGAGCTGCAGCAGGAGAGCCGTCGCCAACATGAGCAACGCAACAATGCCGAAGCGGAGCGATTCGGACTTGAGGGGTCCCGTCTTCCTGACATCGGCCTTCCTGGTTTCGGCCGTGCTGGCTTCGACCGTACTTGCCTCGACCGTCATGCTGGTTTTGCCTCGATTCCGTTTTTCCAGAGGAAAGAGATTATGCGGTGCACGGCGAACAGCATGATCAGCGCCACCACAAAGATTACCCATCCCCCGAGGGCATGGTAAAAGCCTTCGGCTTTGTCCGGATCCCAGTACTGCACCAATAAGCCGGTGCCGAAAATTCGAAAGCTGTTGGCCGCGACCGCGATGGGCACAGCCGACACTATGAGCGCCACCCGCACCCAGATCCGCGTTTCCATGAGATACCCATAAATTACGGAAAGCGTGACCAGGGTTAACAGAGAACGGATGCCGCTGCAGGCTTCGGCGACCTCGAGCCGCATGGCGGCAAGGCCGATGACATTTCCCTCGCGCAACACGGGAACCCCGACCAGTTCCAAGAATGCGGTAGCCAGCTTAGCTGCCAGCAACTGCAAGGGGAAGGTGACCTGCTGCAGTAGCAGGGCCGGGATTGGGATCATCAGAATGAGGATGGCCCAAGGGAAGAGGACGGCACAAAAGAAAGTCCATCCCTGAAAGAGAATGATCAGACCGGCGAGGATGATGAGGAGCGATATGCGGGAAAAAAATAATTCCGCGCCGAGGACTCCGAGAACGAGCATGAACAGGCCCAGCACGACCAGCGGCAGACCGGCCCAGGATGGGGCGGGTGCAATCGCCTGCAAGCGCTTGCGGTCCTGCCAGAGAACAAACAGGGCAAAGACAGGGACAAAGATTCCATGCTCGAAATTCGGGTCACGGGCGGGACCGACCCACTGCAGGACGAGGCGAGTAAGAATCGAGGCGTACAGCCAGGCGAGCAGGGACAGCAGCGCAAGCCACTGCCAGCGGAGTAAGCCGTTCGACAGATGACCCTCCGGCGCAAATGCGAGTGGACTTACCTGTACGGAGCTACTCATCATTGTACATCGTTAACTCAAAAGGGCGCTCGCTTGAGCATATGCGAAAGTCAGGCTTCGCGCCAAGTGAAACCGGTAACCGGAGTCACGGCGCAGCCCACGATCAGGGCCATAGTCTTCCGCGTAAAACGTTGGTTGCGACACAGCGCGGAAAAACCGCCGTGCCGGCAAGAGACGGAAAACAATTTCCTATCCCGGGGATCTAGCTGGCGGTAACGTCCCTGGAAGTCGTCTTAATTTTGCCGAGTGTGGTCAATGGTTTGGAGCTACATTTGAAAGTAAATCGGAAAGTAATGCCAAAGATTACCAAAGATGTGGGCACAAGATTACCAAAGGCATGGGTAATTGTTTTCCCATTTGTCCGCACCGTGATACCCTGACAGTTAGTTAGCCGCAGGAGCATTAGCATTAAGTTGTTGAACAATTAGCACTTATCGTTGCTGACGGGCGCAGTCAATTTTCCCCGATTGGCAGCGAGCGTGCTCTCAGCAGGCACAAGCCAATTTTTCGTAGAGCGTCTCCCCCACAGCTTGGCCTCGGAATAACGAAGCGGGACTTAGAAACAGAATGGATCTGGACAATAGCACCGAAATCCTGGCATCTGCCGGAAGATCGCAGAATGGCGGCGCTCGTATCTGGGTGGAGAGTGTGAGCGCTGGCATGCGCACGGTCGAAGCGGTCATCCGTGAGTTGTCGCAGAATGACGTGCCGGTATTGATTGTGGCTGAGCACGGATCCGGCAAGGGGGCAGCAGCGGCGCGCATCCATGGTCTTTCCAGCCGAGCGGAGGAGCCGTTTCAGGTCTTTCAGGGTCGGGAAGCAAGTGAGGAAGCGCTGGCCGGTTGTGAGGGTCAGGGAGGCACCGCCTATCTGCAAGAAGTTGGAGATCTCAACGCGGCTGCCCAGAAAGAATTAATTCGACAGATTGGATTGAATGGCCACGGGAACGCGCACCGCGGCGTGCCTCGTTTCATTTGCGGAACTTCGCGCGAGCTGGAGCCCGAGGTCAAGGCGGGAAGGTTCCGCGAAGACCTTTATTATGGCGTCAGCGGAGTTTGCCTGCGGCTGCCTCCTTTGCGGCAGAGGCGAGAAGATGTTCCCGTTCTGCGGGATTGGTTTCTTTCCGCGGCGGCGCGCGATTTTTGCCGTTCCGTGCCGGTGCTCAGCTCCGAAACGCAAAGCTTCTTCCTCGAATACAGCTGGCCGGGAAACATTCGCGAATTGAAGGATGCGGCGCGAGCCATTGTCGCTCTCGGCGACGAGACTCTGGCCATGGGCGGGTTGCGCTCGCTTTTGCGGCGGGTGGATCGCGGCGGCAACGGCGAAAAAGTTTCGCTGAAAGATGCCGCGCGCGCGGCCTCCCGTGAAGCCGAGCGAGAGATCATTTTGCAAGCGTTGACGCGTACGCGATGGAATCGGCGCCGAGCCGCGCAGGAATTGCAGATCAGCTATAAGGCGCTGCTCTACAAGCTGAAGCAGATCGGATACGAGGAGTACGGGTCTTAGCAGTAAAGTTTCCAAAGTTTCAAGGTTTCAAAGGGAGAGAAGATCTGGGAACGTTGAGACAAACCCTGAGACATTGAAACCTGAGAGGATAATAAGAGGATATGAAATCGATATCGAAAGCGGCAGTCGCGGCGTTGATTGTAATCAGCAGCATGGCGGTCGCACAAAATGCTCCTGCGCAAACCGCCGCTGCCAGTCCCGTTTCCGCTCCGGGTCCGGACACGCGCGGCTCCGAGAAGGCGGCGGCGGCTGCTCCCTCGAGCCTTGCCGGGGCGGAGTATGTGATCGGCCCTGAGGACGTGCTCCACGTACAGGTGTGGAAAGAAAATGACTTAACCGCGACTCTGCCGGTGCGTCCCGATGGCAAGATCTCGCTTCCGCTGCTGAACGATGTGCAAGCGGCTGGCCTGACTCCGGAGGAGTTGGCGGGAATGCTGACGGCGAAGCTGAAGAAGTACGTTGCCGATCCACGAGTCACGGTGGTGGTCACGCAGATCAACAGCAAGCGGATTTACGTGACCGGCGAGGTGAATAAGGCCGGGGCCATGGCGATGCTGCCGAACATGACCGTGCTGCAGGCGCTATCCACCGCGGGATTGAACCAGTTTGCCAAGACCAAGGGAATTTACGTGCTGCGCATGGAGAAAGGCAAACAGGAGAAATTGCCGGTGAACTACCGGAAGCTGGTCAAGGGGCAGGATATCGAACAGAATTATGTGTTGCAGACGGGCGATACGATTGTTGTCCCGTGAGGGAGGCGTGAAAAGCATGATGACGATGCAAAAAATACGCCTGGCGTTCCTGATCTTCGGCATGAGCAGCGCCGTGTTTGCCCAGACAGCTTCCCAGAGTACTGCCGATCAGAGCACGGATCAGACTTCTACGGATCAGACCTCCAAGGATCAAAGCGCCGCCCAGCCCGCGACGCAGACTGCTCCGGCGCCAGCGTTTGGCCAGACCGCGCCGGTGTTGAGTCCAGATAATCCTCCGGTGACCGGCTTGGACGAGCCTGCGCTTGACTTGCACACGGCCACGAGCAGCTTCGTCTCGCCGGCTTTGCAGCTCAGCGAATCCGCAGACACGAATGGCGCGAACCAATTTGGCGGCAGCGGTTTGGAATCGGTGGGTCGCGTTCTTGGAGCGTTCGATCTGCAGCAATTCTGGCCGAAGAGCGATGTGCTTCTGGAATATTTGGGCGGCGGCGAATTCTACAGCAATCCTTATGAGGTGGTGCAATTGCAGGCTGTGGGCCTGGAAGCTGTGACCCGCTGGCGCACCGGCCAGATCACGTTGCACGACGCCTTCAGTTACCTGCCGGACGGTACCTTCGCCTTCGGCTACGGCGGTGTGCCGGGGTTGGGGATTGCCAATGGCAACTTCGGCCTCGGGCTGGCGGGTGGCGGTTTGCCTGGCCTGAATAATCCGAACGGCCAGCTGGCTCCGATCGGAAATATTGCGCGGCTGGCGAACACGGCGATTATCGATGCCGTGCAAGCCATCAACCCGGTCTCGGCCATCACGGTAGCGGCCGGATATGGCAACTCGCATTTCTACGATTCCAGCAATTGCGCCCTTTCGCCAGATTCCTGCCTGATCAACAGCGACCAGTTCACAATTCAAGGCGGATACAGCCACTTGCTGAACCGTCAGGATCAGATTGGCATCGTCTACGCTTTTCAGCTGTTTCAATTTCCGCAAGCGACCGGCGGGCAAGTCTATCTCCACATCGTGAATTTGCGCTACAGCCATAACATTACGGGCCGGTTGAGCCTGATTGCCGGGGTGGGTCCGGAGTACATCGAACTGGAGAACGGCGGCTACGCGTCGCGCTGGACGGAGAGTGCGCGGGTTACGCTGCACTACAAGTTCGCCCATTCGTCGATGTTTGCCGGCTATGAAAAATACACTTCGACGGGGGCTGGCATCTTTGCTGGCGCGAATGTCCAGTCGGCCGGATTTGGATTCATACGCCCGCTCGGTCGCACCTGGCAATTTTTTGGCGATCTGGCCTACTCCCATAACACCGAACTGCAGGCGGTGCTGAATACGTCGGGCACGAACAGTTACAACAGCGGTTCGGCAGGCATCACTCTCCGCAAGCACCTGGGACGGACGCTCGACTTTTTTACCGTATATCGCTTCGGCGAGGTAGCCTTCGGGGATTCGACGCCCTTTGGCGGCGTGTACGGGAACAGCAGTATCTCGCAGCGGCAGATTGGCACGGTCGGTTTGGAATGGCATCCCACTCCAACTCGTATCGAATAATGTTTTGGCCGCTCGAGGCGGCCGGATTGGTGACTTATGAGCGATCGCGAACTGACGATGGATGATTATCTGGCAATGCTGCGGCGGCGCCTGAAGGTTATTTTGATCCCAACCTTGATCGCACCGCTGACGGGCTTTCTCGTCTCCTACGCACTTCCGTCAAGATATCAAACCCAGTCCACGGTACTGGTGGAAGGGCAGAAGGTGCCGGACAGCTACGTTGCTCCGGTCATCACGTCGGATTTTGCGCAACGCGTCCAGAGCCTGGAGGAGGAAGTCAAGAGTCCAAGTCGCCTGCGTCCGATGCTGCAGAGCCTGGGAGTCAAGCCCGAGGAGCAGGGCAAACTGATCTCCGAAATCCAGCAAAACATGCAGGTCGAGCCGGTGATTACCTCGATGAGCGCGGCCGTAGATGCTGCTCCGGGCGCCAAGGCGAGGAAGAGCTCCGCTACCAGCGAACCGGTGCCCGGATTCAATGTTACCTACACCGACACGGACGCGGCTCGCGGGCAAAAAATATGCAACGCCCTGACCTCTCTGATCGTGGATGAAAACCTGCGTTCCCGGTCCGAGGTCGCGCAAAGCACCACCGATTTTCTCAGTCGCCAGGTCGATGACGCGAAAAAGGCGCTGGACGACCAGGATGCCAAGCTGGCCAACTTCAAAAAGCAATACCTGGGCCAGTTGCCTTCCGATGTCGACAACAACATGCGCATTCTGATGTCACTCAACTCGCAATTGGACGCCACGACCCAGACCCTGAGCCGAGCCCAACAGGATAAGGCCTACACCGAGAGCATGGTGGCGCAGCAGCTTGCCACCTGGAAAAGCTCGCTCTCCAACACCAATCCCCAGACCCTGGAACAGGAATTGACCCAACTGCAGGCGCAGTTGATGCAACTGCAAGCACGCTACACGGACGACTATCCGGACGTGATCAAAACCAAAGCGGATATCGCGGAGGTCGAGAAGAAGCTGAAAGAGGTCAACGCCGCCGCTGCCAGCACGACTGACAGCAGCGAAAAGAGCAATGTCAGCGAACCGCCCGAGATTCGCCAGCTTCGTCTGCAGATTCACCAGTACCAGGCGGTCATCGAGCAGGCCACCGTCGACCAGAAACGGCTGCAAGGCCAGATCAGCGTCTACCAGAGTCGCACAGCCATGAGCCCGGGGATCGAGGAGCAATACAAGCTGCTGACGCGCGACAATGATAACGCCCAGGCCTTCTACAAGGATCTGCTGGCCAAGAGGAGCTTGGCTGGAGAGGGTACCAGCATGGAAAACCAGCAGATGGGCGAGCAGATGCATATTGCGGCCACGGCCACCCTGCCAGACGATCCGAGTTTCCCCAATCGCCCCTTGTTGGCTGGCAGCGGATTGGGTGCTGGCCTGGCGCTCGGCGCGCTGATTGCCATCTTCCTGGAGTTCAGCGACAAGTCGATCCGCACCGAAAAAGATGCTGCTGCCATTATGGACCTGCCTCTGCTGATCTCCGTGCCCTGGCTGGGTGAGGAGGGTGACGAGGACAATGCGGACACGAACGGCAATGGCCACGTCCGGCGCCGTTTCTGGGGCCGGGGCGAGCCCAAGGATCGTGAGCACGTGGAGGTCTAGCTTAAGACCAAGACCACCGAAGACCTAGTGAAAGACTATGTATAAAGATTTTTTTGGACTTCGCGCCAACCCGTTCAACGTCAATCCGGACCCGCGCTACCTGTATCTCACGCGGCACACGGAAGAGGCGTTGGCTTGCCTGACGTATGGCATACAAAGCCGTAAAGGCTTCGTGCTGCTGACGGGCGAGGTAGGGACGGGCAAAACGACCCTGATCAACAAACTGATGGAATGGTTGCGGCTGCAGCAGGTGGCTACCGCCTTCATCTTTAACTCGCGCATGGATGTGACCCAGCTTCTGGATTTCATGATGGCCGACTTCGGCATTCCCTGCGATAGCAAGTCGAAGAGTGAGCTCCTGCAGCGCCTCTATAACTGGCTGCTCGATCGCTATCGCGCCGGGGAGACGGCCGTGCTGGTCATCGATGAGGCCCAGAATCTGTCCGATGAAGTGCTCGAAGAGATCCGCATGATGACCAATCTCGAGACCTTCACGGAAAAGCTCTTGCAGATTGTTTTGGTGGGACAGCCGGAACTCGAGCAACGCCTGAAGCAACCGCAGTTGCGCCAACTGCGGCAGCGACTTACGCTGCGGGCCAAGACGCACGCCTTTAATCTCGAGGAAACGAAATCCTATATCGCGCAGCGTCTCCGCATTGCGGGGTCGGACGGCGTGCCCATCTTCGAGCCGGAGGCTACGGCGGCCATTTTTCGTTACTCGCTGGGTATTCCGCGCGTGATCAATCTGCTCTGCGAGCACTGCCTGGTGAGCGCGTTTGTTGACCAGAAAAGGACAGTCGCGGTGGAAGTGGTCGATTCGGTGGCGCGCGATTTTGATCTGGCTGACGGCAATGCCGCGGCGGCAATGACGGCGCCGGTTCCGATCACTGAAAAGTTTGATTTAGTAGAAGCCTTACGCACCTTGGCGACGCTGGCCGATCGGCTGCGCCAATCCGAACCGCAAGATCTCCCCAAGGAAGGGAAATTATGAGCCGTATCCATGATGCCTTGAAACGTGCCGAACAGGAGAGAGCCGCTTCCACGGGAACTCGCGTCGAGCCCGGTTACAACCAAACCGACGTGCGCAACGATGTGGCCACCTCCAACATGCCGTTGCCGCAGTCCTTCGGCACGGCCGCGATGCCGAGCATGGCGTCCGCGGGGCCCGGGATGAACAGCTCCGGCATGAATGTTTCTGGGATGAACTATGAAACGCTGCTCTCCCGATGCCCGCAGAGGGAGTGGAGCCCGGATCCACGCACCATGCTGTTCTTTCAGGACGACGAGCGGCGCGTGGGGGCGGAAGAGTTCCGCACGCTGCGCTCGCGGCTCTATCAAATCCGGGAGAAGATGTCGCTGAAACGGGTGCTGGTGACGAGCGCGCTTCCGAAGGAAGGGAAGTCTTTCGTGGCTGCGAATCTCGCGCAGGTGATGGTGCGGCAGCAGGGGCGCCGCGCGCTGCTGATCGACGGAGATTTGCGCAACCCTGGCATGCATCGCCACCTGGGGGCGCCGCAAACGCCCGGTTTGGCGGAATACCTGCTAGGCGAATGCGACGAGTTCAGCGCGCTGCAGCGCGGGCCTATGGAAAACCTCTTTTTCATGGCGGCGGGCCGGACCGTTCCGAGCGCTCCCGAACTGCTCGCAAATGGCCGCCTGAAACTGTTGCTGCAGCGCGTCGAACCGATGTTTGACTGGATCATCATGGATACGTCGCCCGTCATTCCGGTGTCGGATGCCACGCTGGTCGCCGGCATCTGCGACGGCATTCTGATGGTCGTGCGCTCGGCGGTAACGCCAGCCGACTTGGCGCGGCGGGCCCGCGAGGAGTTCCCGGACAAGCTGCTGATTGGAGTTGTTCTCAACGGAACCTCCACCGGAGAAGTGCCACGTTCGAAGTACTACTATGGCCAGGCCGTAAGCACTCAGGCCTAGGAAATGGACCGAGGTCAAATTGATTCGGCTGTTCCATGTTTATTACCCGATTCGAACACTCATCCTGCTGTTAGGAGAGGCCTTGATTGTCTGGACCTCATTCCTGGTGGCGGTGCTGGTCGACCTTCGGGAAGACAGTTACCTAGTGCTCAACTATGAGGGCGGATGGATCAAGCTCTTCATCTTCACGGCAGTCGTGTTGCTGTGCTCACATTGGTTTGATCTCTACGATACGGCCCGCCTGAACACCAAGGGGGAGCTGTATTTCCGGTTGTTCATGGTGCTCGGCATGTTGTCGTTCGTGACGGCTGGAATCAGCTGGATCCGCCCCGACTTTCTGTTGCGCGGCAATTCCTCGGTGCTTGGCTTGCTCATTCTGACGCTGGCGCTTTTCGGCTGGCGACTTGGCTATGGCTGGCTGGTGCAGTTGCCGTTGCTCGCCGAACGCGTCTATGTTCTCGGCACCACCGAACGGGCGCAGCGCCTGGTGCAGGGCTTGCGCAAGAATCCTGAAATTGGGGTGGAGATCGCCAGTTGGACGGGCAAACTTGAAGGTGCGGTCACGCGAGAAGCGGTTGCCGAACACCTGATGGACGTGGTCAAAAAGCAGAAGGTCCATCGCGTCATCGTCGCCATGCCCGATCGTCGCGGCACCATGCCCATGAAGGAGTTGCTCGAACTGCGCATGCAGGGGGTAAAGATCGAGGAGGCAACTTCGTGGCTCGAAAGGATCGACGGAAAAATCGAAGTCGAAAACCTCAACCCGAGCTGGATTGTGTTCAACGACGGTTTTCGCCGGAGTTCATCCTTTATCTTTCTTCGCCGCCTTTTCTCGCTTGCGATTTCGCTGGTTGGCTTGATCATTGCGGCGCCCCTCATTCCGCTGATCATGCTTGCCGTCCGCCTCGATTCCGAGGGGCCCGCGTTCTACACCCAGACGCGCATGGGCAAGGCGGGAAGCCTTTTTAAGGTGGTCAAGTTTCGCACCATGCGGGTCGATGCGGAGTTTGCCACCGGGCCGCAGTGGGCGGGAGATAACGATCCGCGCGTTACGCGGGTGGGCAGGTTCCTGCGGACCTCGAGGCTGGATGAGATTCCGCAATTATGGTGCGTACTCAAGGGCGATATGGCGTTCGTTGGGCCGCGTCCGGAGCGTCCGGAATTTATCGAGATGCTCTCCAAGGAGATTCCTTACTACCCCGTCCGCCATATGGTGCGGCCCGGCATCACCGGATGGGCGCAGATCAAGTACAAGTACGGCAGCACGATTGAAGATGCGCGCGAAAAACTTCAGTACGATTTGTTCTATATCAAGAACGCTTCGCTCGGCCTCGATTTGCTGATTGTGTTTCAGACGGTGAAGACGGTGTTGTTGCGCCGGGGTGCGCAATGACAATGACAATGATAGTCACACGGCTCAGGTTCAGGGAAAGAGGAAGTGGTGGCCTTCGGCGATAACACAACGGCGGCGGCGGCGGAGATACCTGGAAGGCGCAGATCGATCCGCCTTGCAGATCCGACCAGGATGGGATTTTTCTGGCTGAGCGCATTTTTCATTGTTTACTGCGCCCGCCCGGAAGACTGGGTTCCCGGCCTCAAGTACATACCGTGCGCCAAGGTCACTGCCATCCTGGCGATGTGGGGTCTGTTTACCGCATTGGGCCGAACCAAACGAACTTTCAAAGATGTGCCCAGAGAAGGAAAACTGCTCCTGGCCCTGATCGGCCTGATGTTCGTGGGCGCATTTTTTTCGCCCATCTGGAAGGGCGGCGCGGTCAATCACACCATCGATTTTGCCAAGGTGTGGGTGGCATGGATGATCACTTTCATGTTGATCACCACGTTCGATCGTCTGCGCCAGATCATCCAGATCCAGGCCGCTTCGGTGGCAGTGATTTGCGCCATCTCGATCATCAAAGGCCACAACCAGCCGCGGCTGGAGGGGGTGATCGGCGGCATCTATTCGAATCCGAACGACCTTGCCTTTGCGGTGGTGCTGACGCTGCCCTTCGCGCTCGCCTTTCTGGTCACGAGCAAGGGCGCAGGCAAAAAAGTGTTATGGGTGCTGGCGATGCTGATCATGATGGCGGCGATGTTTCTGACTGCGTCGCGCGCCGGCTTCATCAACCTGCTGATCTCAGGAGCGGTGACGCTCTGGCATTTCGGCGTCAAGGGGAAACGGCCGTGGCTGATCTGGGGAGTCGTGCTTTCGGGCGTCGTGCTGCTGGCGCTGGCGGGCGGAAAACTCAGTTCCCGCTTCGAAGCCCTCAACGGCGACAGCACCACGGATGCCTCGGCCTATGGATCGTACCGCGACCGCATGTACCTGATGCGGCGGGCAGTCGAGGGTATCGAGCACTATCCCATTTTTGGCCTGGGCAACAACAATTTCATGACCTACTCGCTGAACTGGCATGAAGTGCACATGACCTATCTGCAGATTGCCGTGGAAGGCGGCATTCCCTGCATGGTTCTTTATCTCATGTTCTTTGGCTGCGGCTTCAAGAACCTGAAAATCATGCGCAAAGCCAAAAACCTCGACGAGCACACGGTCTTGTTCGTGGGCGCGCTGCACAGTTCGCTGATTGGCTTCGTGGTGGGCGCATGTTTCGCGCCCGAGGCTTATCAGTTCTTCCCCTACTTCGCGGTGGCGTTTACTTCAACCTTGCTGCAGACCCTGAAAGAGAGAGAGCTCGAACCAAGAGCGGAGCCCCCGGCCACGAAGAAGCCGCGACATTTTCTGGAGGTTTATGCCAACTACGGAAGAACAGGCGCAGTCTCCCCTGTGCGCTGATCTGCAGGCAATCTTGCGTTGCCTGAGCTGCGGCGGGAAACTGGAAGGGGACGAGTCGGGGGGCTTCGTGTGTCCGGCCTGCAAGCGCGCCTATCCGAAAGTCAACGGGATCCCGCGTTTTGTCGACACCCAGCATTACGCGGCCAGTTTCGGCTTTCAATGGCACCGCTATCAGAGGACGCAGCTGGATCACGATGAAGTCCGCGAGGCGGACTACAATTTTCGGATCAAGACCGGGCTTCGGCCGGAGGAATTGAAAGGGAAGCTCGTCCTCGATGTGGGTTGCGGGATGGGAAGATTCGCGGAAGTGGCGACGCGCTGGGGGGCGCGCGTGGTGGGCGTGGACCTGAGCGCCGCTGCCGAAGTGGCGGCGAAGAATCTTCCCGATCGTGAGTTCGTCGCTTTCCAGGCCGACGTTTTCGCGCTGCCGTTTGCTCCGGAGAGTTTCGACATCATCTACAGCATAGGAGTTTTGCATCACACCCCCGATTGCGAAGCCGCCGTCAAGACGCTCGACAAATATCTGAAGCCGGGCGGCGTTCTGGCAGTCTGGCTGTATAGCGGATACAACAAGTGGTACCGCTTCAGCGATTTCTGGCGGGGTTATACCCACAAGATGAAGCCCGAGACTTTGCATGGCATCCTGAAAGTTGCCGTGCCGTTTTTTTATAATTTCGAACGGGGATTGCAGCGCCTACCACTGGTGGGGAAGCCGGTGGCGGGAGCAATTCATCACGTGTTCCCAGTGAATCGGCAGAATGATCCCGAAGCCCGCCTTCTCGACACCTTTGACTGGTACTCTCCTAAATACCAATCAAAGCATACCTACGAGCAGGTGTTCCGATGGTATGAAGCGATGGGGATGGACGACATGCGAATTGGCGAGTCTTCGATTGCCGTGCGGGGACGCAAACCGGTGCGGCGAGCGTAGCCGTTCCGTCCTTTGGGCTCAGCCCCTGAGGGGACGTTGGATTCGAGGAATTTTCGGCATCGCTAAAGCGATGCCCTGACATGAACCTCGAGTTCCGCGGCGTGCGTGGACGAGCGGAGAGAGCGTACCTGAACCAGCGGTTAGAAAATGGGTCTCCAGAAGACGATTGCGTATGCCAGAAAAGTGTTGCCCGGTGCGGTCTTGGCCGCGCTGGCGGCGCCGGTGCGCGAACCCGTGCACCTGATGATCGCGGTGGCGGATCATTTCGAACCGGCTATCGATCCCGAAGATGGCCAGAAGCGCGTTCCGCTTTCTGAGCAGGAACGGCGACTGGAGTGGTGGAGCCGCGAGTATCCAAAAGCAGTGGACGCCGGGCGTGACCATGATGGCAGGCCGTTTGTGCATACCTATTTTTATCCCGCGGAACAGTATGACGAGGGCTTATTGGAAACAATCGCCGAGCATTGCCACTCGGGCTGGGGAGAGGCCGAGATTCATCTGCACCATGGAATTCCGGACCCCGATACGGCAGAGAATACAAGGAATCTTCTGACCGACTTCCGCGACCGGCTGGCTTTTCGCCATCGCTGCCTGGCTGGCGAAGAGGGTTCGGGTGAGCCGCGCTATTGTTTCGTGCACGGAAACTTTGCGCTGGCGAACTCCGCCGCTGGGCGCATGTGCGGCGTCGATTCAGAGATGAAGGTGCTGGCCGAGACCGGGTGCTACGCGGACCTCACGCTGCCGACAGCACCGATGCATCCGGCGCAAACGCCCAAGATCAACTCGATTTATGAGTGTGGCTTGCCGCTCGACGAGAGGGCGCCGCACAGAAGGGGAGCCGATCTGAGAGTCGGCGCCGCGCCACGCATTTTTCCGCTGATGGTGCAGGGTCCGCTTCTGCTGGACCTCGGTCGGAGTCGGCGAGCTCTTCGCCCGCAGATGGAAACGGGTGCGATCACGCCGCGCAACCCCATGAGCCTCGACCGGCTCGCGTTATGGAAACGGGCGCGAATCCACGTGGCGGGGCGGCCGGATTGGCTGTTTATCAAGCTGCATTGCCACAGTATGGATCCGACTCAGAAGGAGGTTGTGGTGGGCGATCCATTCCGCAAATTTCTCGAGCAACTGGTAGGCGGAGCGCAAGCGAGAAAAGAGAGATTACATTTTGTGACCGCCCGGGAAATGGCCAACATCATTCTTGCGGCGTGCGATGGCAAAGAGGGCAACCCTGGTGAATACCGCGACTACCGCTTTAAACGCTTTAAGGATTTGCCCTCCACGGTGGAAAGATTTGAATCGATTCCAGTCAATATGGGTGTGAAAGGTTAAGGTTAAAGACCACGCATGTGTGGAATAGCCGGAATCGTGAGCGCGACGCGGGAGAGCGACATTACGGAAGCTCTCGTGCACCACATGTGCGAGCAAATCGTCTACCGCGGCCCGGATGACGAGGGTCTTTACGTTGCCGATGGCGCCGGGCTTGGAATGCGCCGCCTCAGCATCATAGACCTTTCCGGTGGCCACCAGCCGGTATTCAACGAAGATCGCAGCGCCTGGATCGTATACAACGGGGAAGTCTATAACTTTCCCGAGCTGCGCCCGGAACTGGAGAAGCGCGGGCATCGCTTCTATACCAAAACCGATACCGAAGTCATCATCCATCTCTACGAAGAGATGGGCGCCGACTGCGTGCAGAAACTGCGCGGCATGTTCGCGCTCGCCATCTACGATAAGAAGAGGCGCAAGCTTGTGCTCGCGCGCGACCGGGTAGGCAAAAAGCCGCTGCACTATGCGCTGCTGAAAGACAAACTCTATTTCGCTTCCGAGATCAAGTCGATTCTGGCGGTGGCCCCCGAACTCGCGGAAATCAACGCCCAGGGTCTGCTCGATTATTTGTATTACGGCTACGTCCCCGACCCGCTCACGGCGTTTACGGGAATTCACAAGCTGCCGGCGGGACACCTGCTGGAATTCGAAGACGGCAAAATTCATGTTCGGCAGTATTGGGATTTACCGGCCTACAACACGCACGTTCCGAAGAGCGAAGAAGAGTGTCTGGAGGAACTGGAGCGTCGCCTGCTCGAAGCGACTCGCATCCGTTTGATCTCGGATGTGCCGCTGGGAGCGTTTCTGAGCGGCGGCATCGATTCTTCGATCGTCGTGGCCCTGATGGCGCGGGCGAGTTCTGGCCCGGTGAAGACCTTCTCCATCGGGTTCACCAAAGACGACTTCAACGAAGCGAAATACGCGCGCATGGTGGCGCAAAAATTTGGCACGGATCATCACGAGATGATTCTGGAGCCGAATGTCGTCGAGACCGTGGAGCAGCTGTCGAGTTCGCTGGAAGAGCCGTTCGGCGATTCTTCCATGCTGCCTACCTACTATGTTTCGCAGATGGCGCGGAAGCATGTGACCGTCGCACTCTCCGGCGACGGGGGCGACGAACTTTTTGCCGGGTATGATCGTTACCGCATCCATTCCAACCGCCGTTTTTTTGAATATATTCCGGAGTGGGCGCGGCGCTTCTATCGCGATCGGCTATTCCCGCTTACGCCTCCGTCGATGAAGGGCCGCAAGTTCAGCTACAACGTTACTTTGCCCTGGCGGGAACGCTATGTGGATGGCCTTTCTTTTGTGCCCGCGTTCGAACGCGATGCTCCACTGTTGTCGGATGAGTTTCGGCGGGTGTTGCGGCGGAGTGACAATCCGGAGAACGTACTGCTGCGCTACTTCGCCAAGGCTCCGGCGCGCGATCCGGTGAGCGAGCTTCTTTATGTTGACACCAAAACCTACATGGTCGGCGACATCTTGACCAAAGTGGACCGCATGAGCATGTTGAACTCTCTCGAAGTTCGTGTGCCCATGTTGGATCACGAGTTCATAGAGTGGGTGACTGGTCTGCCGCCGGAATGGAAGCTGCGCGGCAGCACGCAGAAATATATCCTGCGAAAGCTGGCGGAGCGGGTCGGAGTGCCTTTCGAAGCGCTGAATCGTCCGAAGCAAGGATTTGCGCTGCCGCTGGTGCACTGGATGGGCCATGAGTTGAAAGAGGTGCTCATGATCCTGCTCGAGCCGCGCTCGCTGCAGCGTGGATACTTCGAGGCGAGTGGCATACGGCTTTTGATGAACGATCATCTACAAAGAGGCAGGGATGTGACCGCACGTATCTGGCGGCTGCTCATGTTCGAACTGTGGCACAGGAACTTCCTCGAAACATTCACCAAGCCCGCTGGATTATTCTCGCAGCCGCTGGTGGCTGACTCGCGACCGAATGCCGCGGTCCCTTCGCTCTCGGCGAGTACGCTGGCCATCGCTCCAAGCGCGGAATGACCGGGAGAATCACTTGGTGAAATTGTCCGCCCTGCATAATTCGGAAGAGAGTTCCGAGAAAAGCCGGGAAAAAAGTTCGGAAGAAAATCCGGAACAAGGTCGGGAAGACAGCGTGGAACCGGCCCTTGCAGATTCTTCTCGAGTCCGCTTGTTTCTAATGACCAATAACTTTGAGACTGGCGGATCGGAACGCCAGTTTTCCGTTCTGGCGCAGAACCTTCGCCCCGAACAATTTCAGGTTCACCTGGGCTGTATTCAGAACATAGGTCCGTTCGCCAAGGATTTCGGCGAGGTTCCGGAATTTTGGCTGGGGACGAATCTCTATGGATGGAAGTCCTGGCGCACTCGCTTGCGCCTTGGCCGCGATCTGCAACGGCAGAATATCCAGATTGCGCACGCTTTCGATTTCTATACCAACCTTACGCTGATTCCGGCAGCACGTTTTGCGCGCGTTCCGGTGGTGATCGGCAGCCAGCGCCAATTGGGGGATTTGCTGACCCCATGGCAGTTCCGCGCGCAAGCGGCAGCTTTTCGATTCTGCGACACAGTGATCTGCAATTCGCAAGCGGCGGCCGATCGTCTGGCGGAGGACGGTCTGTCGCGCGACAAGCTGTTCGTAATCGGCAACGCGCTCCCGGCGGCCGCTTTTGTTTCCGTGCCGCCAGCCGTGGCTCGAAAAGCCGGGACCTTGCGCGTGGGCATGGTGGCGCGAATGAATGCGCGCTACAAGAACCATTCCGGATTTTTGCGCATCGCCAAACGCATCGGCCAGCAGATGCCGAATGTCGAAGTCGAATTTCTCTTGGCGGGAGATGGTCCGCTGCGCAACGAACTCGAACGAGAAGCGCAAACCTTGGGCCTTGGGGATCGCGTCATCTTTCTCGGAGATCGGCGGGACATTCCGGCCGTGATGGCCTCGTTGGATGTGGCCGTGCTTACCTCTGACTCCGAAAGCCTCTCCAACGTTATTCTTGAGGCGATGGCGGCGGGATTGCCGGTGGTGGCGTATCGTGTCGGGGGCAATCCGGAACTGCTGAGATCTGGGGATGGAAAGCTCCAGCGCGGAGAACTGATCTCCGCTGGAGACGAGGCAGGATTTGCGGCGGCGGTCGAACATTTGTTGGCTACGCCCTCGATGCGCGCGCAGTTCGGGCAGAACGCGCGCAAATTCGCCGAGGAGAATTTCGGTCTTGAGAGCGTTCGCTCCCGTTACGAAGCGTGTTACCGATCTTTGTTGAAAAAAAAAAGCTCGAAAAGAAAGATGTGAGGACCCTGCTCGGGACATGGCAGCCGACAACCGAAACGTAAACCAACGGCTGAAGGTTGCCATCGTAGGGCCCAGCCTGAACTATGTCGGGGGACAATCGGTCCAAGCCGACCTGCTGCTGCGTTATTGGCGGGACGATCCGGACGTCGAAGTAAGCTTCATTGCCGTGGATCCGTCGCTGCTCCCGGGCTTCCGGTGGGCTCACCGGGTTCGAGGTTTGCGGACGGTCATGCGCGAGCCGCTCTACTTTTTCGATCTTTGGCGCGGTCTGCGGGATGTGGACATCGCTCATATTTTTTCTGCGTCGTACTGGTCATTTCTGCTGGCCCCGGCGCCCGCTTCTTTTTTCGCCAAGCTCCGCGGTAAGAAGACACTCATCCACTACCACAGCGGAGAAGCACGCGATCATTTGCGGCGCTTCCGTTCGGGGCCGTTCGTGCTATCGCGGGTCGATAAAATCGTTGTCCCATCCGGCTATCTGGGGGCCGTATTTCAAGAATTTGGCTTGCGGGCGGTTGCGGTTCCTAATCTCGTCGATCTTTCGCAGTTCCACTATCGGCAACGCGATCCGCTTCGTCCGCATCTGGTTTGTACACGCGGCTTTTCACCTTACTACAGCGTGGACGTGGTGGTGCGGGCGTTTGCTGAAGTTCGGAAAGTCTACCCGGAAGCACGGCTGGATCTGGTTGGAGGGGGGCCGCTTGAGGGCGGGATCCGCAAACTGGTGGAAGATCTCAAACTTGGTGGCGTAAATTTCACCGGCGTGGCTTCTCGCGAAGAGATTGGGAAGTACTACGACCGGGCGGATATTTTCATAAATGCATCATGGCTCGACAACATGCCGGTTTCGGTGATTGAGGCGTTTGGAGCGGGCACGCCCGTGGTGACGACGTCGCCCGAGTGTATGCCCTATCTGGTGCAACACGAGCATACGGGATTGCTCTCGCCGGTTGGCGACGAGAAGGCGCTCGGAGCGAATGTGATTCGGTTGCTGCGCGATCCCGGACTCGCCCATCGGCTCGCCGACAATGCTCATGACGAATCCGCAAGGTACACGTGGGATGTCGTACGGCAACAGTGGCTGCAGGTCTACAGGGAACTAATGCATAGTTAGTAGCCGCAGTCCGAAGCTTCGGCTCCGGCGGGCCGATCCATCGCCCACCCGATCTCAAGTCCGATGTACTAACGCGTTTCAAATGAACTACTGGCATCTAGAAGCCTTCCGCACATCCCAGTAGATTCAACCAGGGACAAATCCTAGTTCCCCAATCTCAATCAATTGAGGTTCATAATGTTGGATGCAAACGTCCTTGACAGCCTTCGACCGGAATTTTTCCGAAGCCTGCTACCGCGTCTTAATTTCTTTGTGATTCTGGCAATCGGGCTGATCTACTCTCCTCACGCCGCAACCGCGCAAGGTGCGGCCACGGATCGGGGCCATACGCCGGTGGAAATCCGCCTTTTTCCTACGAACACCACGCTGCTGTCGAAGGGGAAACAGCAGTTCACCGCCGCCCTCACCGGAACCTCCGACACCAGGGTGAAATGGTCAGCGACGGCGGGCTCGGTGGATAGCAAAGGTCTTTACAGAGCGCCTGAGGTGACCTCACCAACCAACGTGATTCTTACCGCGACCCACGTTGATTCCGGGCATTCCGTCAGCGCTGCTGTCAATGTCAAGCCACTCACGGCCCAGGCACCGCAGATTACAACCGGAGCTCTCCCTCAAGGGCAGCAGGGAGGTCTTTACAACGCAATCTTCTCCGCGACCGGCGGCACCGCGCCCTATAGTTGGAGTATTTCGGCAGGCAATCCTCCTCCGGGACCGACGTTGAGCACGACCGGGGCTTTTGTGGGCACACCGACCGCCGTTGGAACTTTTGAGTTCACTGCCATGGTGACAGATGCCACCAACCAGACTGCGAGCGGAAATTTCAGCGTCAGCGTGGTTGCGGGCAATGGCTATGATGGTCCCGCAGAACTGCCGATAGCGACCGTGGCGAGCGCGATGGCCGATACACCGGCACCCGGGAACGTGATCAACGTCAGTGCGGGTGGCGATCTGCAGTCGGCCCTCAACAGTGCCCAGTGCGGCGAAACGATCTCGTTGCAAGCGGGGGCTACGTTCAGCGGATCTTTCGAATTCCCAGCCCTGAATTGCGATAGCGGCCATTGGATCATTATTCGAACCAGTTCCCCCGACACGGCTCTACCCCCCGAGGGGCAGCGCATCACTCCTTGCTATGCAGGAGTGGCTTCGCTTGTGGGACGTCCGCAGTATTCCTGCAGCGATCCAAAGAATGTTATGGCTAAGCTCGTTGTGGCAGGACCGGAAGGTCCGGTGATGCTCCAGTCAGGAGCGAATCACTATCGGTTGGTGGGATTGGAACTGACACGGCCGGTCGGGGCTAGTGGAGCTCCCAACCTGATACAGGCCTACCACGGTACCGCTGAGTACATCGTTGTGGATCGAAGCTGGCTGCACGGGACGCCGCAGGATGACACCCAGAATGGTTTCAACCTGGCGGGCACCAATTATGTAGCCATTGTGGACTCCTACTTCAGTGACTTCCACTGTACCGCATTCACAGGTGCGTGCACGGATGCGCATGCGGTCGGGGGCGGCACCGGCGACCATCAGGATGGTCCCTACCTGATCCAGGACAACTTTCTGGAGGCCTCGGGCGAAGCGATTCTGTTCGGCGGCAGCACAGCGACCACCACTCCGACCGATATCACCATCAGTTTTAATCACTTCTTCAAGCCGTGGCAGTGGATGCCGGGGAGCCATCCGTTTCAAGGCGGAGATTCGGGCAATGCGTTCGCGGTCAAGAACCACCTCGAACTCAAGAATGCTTCTCGTGTATTGGCGCAAGCCAACCTGATGGAGAACGTCTGGGGCGGTTTCAGCCAGGAGGGTAATGCCATCGTCCTGACTCCGGCGAACCAGCCTAGCCTAACCAACCAACCCCTCTGCCCAATCTGTGAAGTTACAAACGTGACGATCCGATATACGCACGTGATCCATGCTGGAGGCGGTATCGTAATGGCGACTCCGTTGGAAAAACATGGAGCGGGAACGGGCGGGGTGGCGGCCGTCGCGGGAAACCGCTGGAGCATTCACGACGTTGTGCTCGATGACATCAGCACGAGTTACGACGGCATGGGAAGATTGTTTTATCTGGCGAACAGCTGGCCAACGAATCCGGTGAATACGGTCACCATCAACCACATCACGGGGTTCCCGGATATCACCGGCGGCTTTATGTTCACGGGAAATAACAAGCCGAATCAGGAGATGTATGGATTCGTTTTTACCAACAACATCATAACAACGGGCCCACACCCATTATGGTCTGCAGAAGGCGGTGATGCCAGTTGTGCAATCTCGGACTTCCCGCTTACCATTCTGAAGAACTGCTTCAAGACTTACACATTCAACTACAACGCCCTGCTCGGAGTATCTTCCCACTTTCCGCCATCCACATGGCCTGCGGGCAACCTGTTTGGAGCGGGCCCGGATACCGCGGATTTCGTCGATTATAACAACGGCAATGGGGGGAACTATGAGCTCCAGCCCGGCAGTCCTTATAAGAACGCGGGGAATGACGGCAAGGATCTCGGGGCTGACATTGTGGGATTGACCACGGCGCTCACCGGGGTGGAGTAGAGTGCCGGCCGGGTAGTTAAGAAGACGCAATCGATAGGCATTGGAGCGTGCTTCAGCTCAACACGAAGGGCATTTGCCAGTCTCGGAGGAACAGTGATCTTCGCGCTGTCCTTTCCCGCCTGCCTTGAATTACTAACTCAGACCTATGCTCGCTCCGCTGGTTGTTATGAACTCTCCGCCACGCCTGGAGCTAAACGAGCCTTCGTTCGACCACGGCATTTGCGGCGTATAATTTTTCACGGAGTTTACTTTCGTAGGGAATGCCGCAGTGCGGGACGGCATGCGGGCGCTCACAGCATGATCTGGCATTATCTTATTGAAGGTCCTTGGATTGTTCTTGTCATCTACTGGTGGTCGAGCGCGCTTAAGGCGCGCCGTACGGTTCACCGGGAATCCTTTGCCTCGCGTTACGGAATCCTTTTTATGCTGTTTGCCGGCTACGTTCTGGTCTTCGTGCATAGCGAAAAATACGACGTTGACGCGAAGGTCGGGCTGTTTGGGCAACCCATTCTCCCGCGCAGTGACGCTCTTGCCGTCGCGGCTGTGGTCTTTACCTGGACCGGCATCGGCCTCGCTCTGTGGGCGCGATCACATCTGGGACAATATTGGAGCGCCCGGGTCGCTGTGAAAGAAGATCACAAACTGGTTCGCACCGGACCCTACGCGTATTTCCGACATCCCATTTATTCCGGATTCGATCTGGCGATGATCGGCGGAGCGTTAGCTGTCGATCGCTGGCGATGCGTCATCGGAGTTGTTTTGGTCATCGTCGCCTATTGGATCAAGGCAAAGAAGGAAGAATCGATGCTGACCGAGCAATTCGGGCCAGCTTTCGAAGAACACTGCCGCGTCACCGGGTTCCTGCTGCCGAAGCTCTAGTGTGATACCTGCTGTTCTCTACCGTCCGGTCTTCGTAGTACTGTCTTTTCCCGGTGCTGTTGTGAAGCCGGCCCACTGAAAAAGTGGAATGTCGATGCCCGGCCTCTAAAAGGCGACGGATTCGAAGGAATTTTGGTATCGCTAAAGCGATGCCCTGACACGGAACCTCGTTTTTCCGCAACCTCTGAAGTCGTGCCCTTTCAGAACAAATTCAAAGCCAATTCAAATCGAGCCATCTGATTGCCACACCTGATTGCCACAGCCATTGACATTTGCGTGCTTGCGCCCTACGATTCCGACTCGCAAGTGACGCAAGAAAATTCAGGGGGACAAAAAACAAAGATGAGAAAATCGAGTACGATTTTCGCGGTAGCGTGCATGCTCGCGATGATCGCCGCAGCGGCGATTCCGGCCGTGGCGCAGGACGAAGCGAAAGAAAAACCGGCGATGTACAGCTACTTTGCCAGTTGGACCATTCCGCGCGCGCAATGGGCGGAGATGCAAAAAGCCGATGCCGCCGATGAGAGCACTCTGCAAAAGGCGTTGGCCGACGGAACGATCATCGGCTACGGCAGCGACATGAATCTGGTCCATCAACCGGACGGCTCGACGCATGACGATTGGTGGTCTTCGATGTCGATGGCCGGCTTGGTCAACGTGCTCGACCGATTCTACAAGTCGAGCTCGGTAACTTCACCCGCACTGTCCAGCGCCACCAGGCACTCGGATCAGATCCTGCAAAGCCGGTATTACAACTGGCATTCGGGCTCCTATAAAGGCGCCTATACGCGGGTGGCGCAATACAAACTGAAAGAGAATGCGCCGGATGACGCCGTGGAGACGCTGAGTAAACATCTGTTCGTGCCGCTGCTTGAGAAGATGCTGGCCGAGGGCTCGATTTTCGAGTATGAAGTCGATACCGAAGCCATCCACACGACCGACCCCGGAACCTTTTGGGTCGTCTTCGTTGCAGCGAACGGCGACGGCCTGGACAAGTTCAATGCCCCCGTGCGGGAGTTGCACAAAACAAATCCTTTGGGCGGGCCGGCGATTGACGCGATGGTGGATTTCACGCCGCACCGCGATTATCTTACGAGCTCAACTGGAACTTACAAATAACTGGGTTGTTTGCATGATTTGTGGTTCTCCTCTCTCAAGCAGGTTTTGGGCGGGGATTTTTAGTATGCCCTGTCTGTGGGGCACATTATCGAGCCCGCAAAAACTACAAGTCCAGCCGATATCGAATGAGTACGCAGCCGATTTCTTCGACATCACGGAGAGTGGCAGCCGATGCGCGGTCGATTGAGACTTATGCGCATGGCTCGGTTCTCCGCGCACTTATGCAGGGACATAACTCCCGTCGGAAAGGGTTCAGCGAGAATCTGGGATGATGATATCGGTCTTTATCGGAACCAGCGTCGACGGCTTCATCGCGCGGCTGAACGGTGATCTCGACTTTCTGCCGGTGGATGGCGGCGAACCCCATGGCTATACGGAGTTCATGGCCAGCGTTGACGCGCTGGTGATAGGCCGTAAGACCTACGAGACGGTTCTCAGTTATGCGGATTGGCCCTATGGGGACAAGCGCGTTGTGGTACTGAGCAGCCGGCCTCTTGACTTTTCGGCCCTGCGAGGAGCCAAGGGCGTGGTAGAGCAGATGGGAGGAGCTCCGGCCGAGATTGTCGCGAAGCTAGCTGCTCGAGGCGTCCGGCATGTCTATATCGACGGGGGGGTCACGATTCAAGGATTTCTGCGCGCAGGCTTGGTGCAACGGCTTGTTATCACTCGCGTGCCGGTGCTTGTCGGAGAGGGAATTCCGCTTTTTGGGTCGCTTCCGCGCGATGTACGGCTGCATCATGTCGCGACGCAGCACTATCCGAGCGGATTGGTCAAGAGCGAGTATGAAGTCATCGCGTAGCAACAACGTCGCTCGACAATCATCCTCCAGCATCATCATCTTACATCACCTTCTAACATCGTCAGGACGCGGGGTGGGCGAAAAAATGAGTCATCTGCAGATGCAATAACGAATGACAACGACAACGAAAAGCGAACGGGACCGTGAACTGGGAATGGGGGCGCGTATCACGCGCCGCGATTTCTTGAACGGAGTCGCGTTGACGGTGGGATCGGCCGCTGCTCATAGCGTTTTTCCTGGCAGGACTCACGGGATGGGTCATGGCGTCATTACGCCGGAGATGTGGACCGCGGCGGCCGGGGATTGGGAAGTGCAAAACTTGGCGGGCTACTATCCTCCCAGCAAGACTGGGCTGCGGGGCAGCCATCCCGGGTCGTTTGAAACCATGCATAGCGTCCGCGACGGGGCATTTTGGGAGAGCGCTCCGAAGGCGGTACCTACCGGCGAAACCTATGATCTCGTCATTGTGGGCGGCGGCATCAGCGGATTGGCGGCGGCACATTTTTTCCGCAAGGCTGCGGGCGAGGAGGCGCGCATATTGATTCTTGAAAATCACGATGACTTCGGTGGGCACGCCAAGCGCAACGAATTCAGCGCCGGCCGCCGCACCATTCTCGGCTTTGGCGGCACTTACTCGATTGAAAGTCCGGCGCCTTATAGCGTGGTGGCGAAAGGGCTGATCAAAGAGCTGGGCATCGATGTAGGTTTGTATCCGAAGTATGTCGACAAAAATCTTTACCGCTCGCACGGAATGAAGCCGCACATTTTCTTCGACAAGGAAACATTTGGGGTCGACAAGCTGGTGCTCAACGCGGTGCACAGCGGAGGCGATGAGAGCGGGCTCAACGACGAGCCCGGGGAAGCGGCGTTGCGGGAGTTTCTGAAAGAAGCTCCGCTGTCGGCGAAAGCGAAGGAAGATTGCCAACGTCTGTTTACTGAGGGGAAGGATTATTTTCCCGGACTCAGCTCCGGTGAAAAAAAGGCGCGCCTGGCTCGCATGAGCTACGCGAAATATCTGACTGACACCGTGGATGTGAGCGACGAAATCGTTAAGCTCTTGCAGGCGTTTCCGCATCCGCTCTTTGGCGTGGGGATTGATGCCGTTGCTGCACAAGATGCGTGGGGATTGGGAATGCCGGGATTCGACGGGCTCAAGCTCGATCCTGCCCCGGGCCAGGGAATGAATCGCGATTGCATTCGCAACCAGGAGGCGGATACGTACTTCTTTCACTTTCCTGATGGCAACGCTTCGATCGCCCGGCTGCTGGTGCGCAAACTGGTTCCGGGGGTGGTTCCTGGAAGCACTGCAACCGATGTGGTGTTGGCGAAGGCGGACTATGCGAAGCTCGACGATCCGTCCTCGGCGACGCGCATACGGCTGAACAGCACGGTGGTCAAGGTGAAACATATTGTCGATGCTGGCGGCGATCCGGCGGCCGCTAAGGAAATTGAAGTCAGCTACTTTACCGAGAAGAAGCTGAAGACCGTACGCGCCGCCAACTGCGTTCTGGCGTGCTGGCATGTGGTGATTCCTTACATCGCGCAGGAGTTGCCGGAGGCACAGAAAGCGGCGCTCGCTTCGGCGCAGAAAGTTCCGCTGCTCTATAACAATGTGCTGGTGCGAAACTGGATCGCTTTTCAGAAGCTGGGTACGGGTTCGATTTATGCGCCCGGAATGTATCACACCGGCGTGAACCTGGATCTTCCGGTCAGCATTGGCGGCTACGAATGCACGAAAAAACCTGACGAGCCGATTGTGGTGCACATGATGAAAGCGGCCTGCAAACCGGGACATCCGGCGCGCGAACAGCACAGGCTGGGGCGCATCCAGCTCTACAGCACCACATTTGAAACCTACGAGCGCAACATTCGCGAGCAACTGCTGCGGATGCTTGGCCCGGGGGGATTCGACCCGGCGCGCGACATCCTGGAGATTACGGTGAACCGCTGGCCACATGGGTATGCCTATGAATACAATTCGCTGTTCGACCAGTTCTGGCTGGAGGGCGGCGAGACGCCTTGTCAGGTAGCGCGCAGACCGTTCGGGCGGCTGGCGATTGCCAACGCGGATGCGGATGCTTACGCTTATACCGATTGCGCGATTGATCAGGCATATCGCGCAGTCCAGGAGTTGAAAAGGTGTTGAACCGTCGTCGATGCATTCATTCGCCTCGGTTCATCGCGAGCCGCCAAACGCGGGCGGGGCGGGCGCGCCACACGAGCTGAGGAGATCCTCTAATGTCTAAGCGGTCAACTACGGTTAAGCGTGCCAAGTCGCAACCTCGGGCGGATCGTCCCTTTGCGCCTGGCTACGGCATCGTCGGCGTGAAGGAAGGTAAGGGCCTGCTCACGTGGGCTTGGGTTGCGAGAAAAATGAACCGCTGTCGCACCTTCTGGGTGGCCACAATCCATGCGGGTCTTCATTCAGATCGGGGACGTCCGCATGTGATGCCAGTTTGGGGAGTGTGGTTCGATGACGCTTTCTTCTTCTCGACCGGACGCAAATCGCGCAAAGGGCAGAATCTCGCGGCTAATCCAGCGTGCTCGATTGCGAACGACAATGCGGAAGAAGCGGTGATCGTCGAGGGAGTGGCGGAGGAAGTCAAAGACGCACGCGCTCTGGAACGCATCGCCGCAGCCTACGTGAAGAAATATAAAATGGATCCGCGGAGTATGGGAGAGCCGATTTTCGGCGTGCGTCCGAAGACCGTATTCGGATTCATAGAGAAGACCTTTCCTAAGTCGGCGACGCGATGGAAGTTGTAAAACGTAGTCGATGAAAATTCTCAACCGAGCACCTGTAGAGACGCGGCTTGCCGCGTCTCGGCCGCCAGACGGGCAAGCCCCCGTCTCGACAGAGCGCCGTTCATGTCCGCAATATTCTTTGCACCGACAGGTGGGCTCCGGTCAACAGCAGCATGCCTGACAGGAATGCCCAGAACATCAGACTCACCGAGATGGCGAAGGGGCCGTACACTTCCGCGAAATTCAGACGGGGCAGGGCGAAAATATAAACGTACTTCAGAGCCTCGGAGACTAATCCCATGATTACGGCTGCCGGCAGCACCCCTCGAGCGGGCACTTTTCCGTTCGGCAGCAGCCAGTAGACGAGAAAAAAAATCGCGATGCTGGCCATGATCGAAAAGATTTTCATGGTGATAAATCCAACCAACTGCACGTACCACGCGCCGTAGCCGTGGAGCGCGGTGCTCAGCAGGGCTACGTTGCTTGCAGTCAATCCGACCGAGAGCAGGGCGAGCGATCCGCAGGCAAAGACCAGTCCGAGCGAGATCAACTGATTTCCGAGGTAAGAGCGGTTGATCGGAAATCCCCAGACGCGGTTCAGAGCAACTTCGAGGGGCAGAAAAATTCCGGTGGAGGTTATCAGCAGCATGGCTAGCGAGAACACCTTAGCTTGATGGTGCGCGCCCACCAGCGCATTCAGATTTCGGATGACGAATTCCTGGCCGGTGGGAACATAGTCGCGCAACAGGTTCTCGACAATTCCATACATGACTCGCGAATGAAGGACGTAGCGGATGAGCGTCATCAGTAACAACAAGAACGGGAAAAAGGACAGAATGGAATTGGCAGCGACGGAAAAAGCAAAGGTATGCACCTCGGTCCGAAGCATATAGCGCACCGTTGAACGTACGAGGCCCTTGGCTGGCGCGGCCTGAACTTCGGGTGCGCCCGGGTTGCGGGAAAGCTCGACGGGGCTGAGAGAAGACACGGTTTCCCAAATATTATCAAACACTTACGACTCGGTGCCGATTTTGGTGGTTCCTTCTCTTACCAAGGTGCTAGTCATTGTAGTTACGTCTAACGGTCATATTGCGCTCGATCATTTTGGGTTTCGTAATCGCCTGCAAACTTCTCTCTTGCCAACTGGAATCTTCCTGTCTATTATCTGGTGCTTCGCTGGCCGGACCCGGTTGGCGAGTTGTGCAGCAGATTGCGTTTCTGTGTCAGCAGTGAAATATCGCGCCTTCGTCTACGCCGCTCCACAGCATTTCGCCGCGGGCAACCGTTCGGTGAAGTGCAGGCGAGCGGCCTCTGTCGGTGTGGTTTCCCCGCGCGCGGCAACGCCAGCAAAAGGTTCTTAAGTCGCTTTGAGGGGGTGCCTTGAGCGCGTGCTGAATTTCAACATACAGTCGTAAGCACGCGGATCGGGGCAAACAGAAAAGAGACGAAAGAATAATTCTTAGCGAAAGGCGAAAGGAGTTTTTTGTGAGAGAGAAGGGTACTGTGAAGTGGTTTAACGGGGCGAAGGGATACGGATTCATCCAGCGCTCCACGGGCGAGGATGTCTTCGTGCATTTCTCCGCCATCCAGGAGAACGGGTATCGCTCGCTGAATGAAGGTGAGACGGTTGAGTTCGACCTGCTCAAAGGGCCGAAGGGCTTTCAGGCGGGCAACGTCGTGCGAGCGGCATAAGATTTCTCCAACCAATTCGCAAACCCTCTCGGAGTGGTCGAGAGGGTTTTTTATTTTGGTGTCCTCTTTGGGGATGGGGTGCAAGGATGTTTACTGGTTGGTACTGCCCCCTCCCTCCCCCGGTCTTCTGGGTTCTCTGAAAACAAAAGGTATCTGTGATGGTGGCTACTGGCGGGGTGGGATGAAAAAATTTCAGGGCCCCAGGGAGGACGAGACATGCGCTGAGCGTGATCAAAGGAAAGCCGCCCGCGGCCAAGCCGAGACACGGGTCAAGGCGCCAGAAGCGGGACCTGTGCCATTACGCGGTCAAAGCGCGCATGTAATCGGCATCGATCTTGAGCGCTTCCATCGGCGGCATGTCAAACTCTTCCTGCTCCACAAAGGCATGCTCAATGCGAGCTTTCCTGGCGGCTTTGAAGATAGGGCGATAGTCAATCGAGCCGCGGCCCATCTCGGTTGATGGCGGAGGTTCAGAGCCCGCCGTCCAGCCGCTCATCTTGAACTCCTTTACGTGGAGCATAGAAATTCGCGTGGGATAACGCGTGAGGTAGTGGACTGGATTTTTGCCGCCTACGACGACCCAACCACAATCCATCTCCATCGTCACCTTGGCCGGATCGGTCGCCTTCATCAGTTCGTCGTAGAACACGACTCCGTTTTCCGAGCGGAACTCGGCGGTGTGGTTGTGGTAGGCGAACCGAATCCCCGCAGCATTGACGCGCTCGCCGATACGGTTGAACTGTTCCGCATTCCAGCGCCAGTCGTCGAGCGTCATCGCGTCCCTGGCTGCACGCGACCCGGGCTCTTTCACGCGCGACGGATCCTTCAGCCAGGGCGAGGCGCAGACGATGTACTTCAGCCCAAGATCCTTGCCGAACTGAATCGTCTCATCCACCTTTGGCAAGAGGTCTCTCAGAGGATAGTGGGCGCTCACACAGTTCAGTCCGGCTTGATCCATCGCCTGCTTCACTTGGGTCGGCGTATGGCCGAAGAAGCCTGCAGCCTCCACTTCGCGATAACCGAACGCGCCCAACTGACGCAGTGTGCCTTCGTAGTCCTTGGGCAGCAGATCGCGGACGGAGTAAAGCTGCAAACCTAGGGGAAGGCCTAGCGGATTGGCCATCAGCCGGGGGGCGTGGGTCCATACTGCGGCGCAAGCGGTTGCGGAGGCGGCCTTTACGGCGGTTTCTAGGAATGTCCTTCGTGAAATTCGACGCATAATGTCCTCAATTCTTTATCACGGGAACGGTGCCCGCACACGATTTACGGGTGGTGCGAGACGGAACAAGCCCTGTCTCCACCGGACTTTTTTCCGCAGGCTGCAAGGGTACGCTCATCCTCGAATCGTGTTTGCGGCCGCATCCCAAATCGCGATCTTGTTGTTGAAGTAGGCGTAGTTGGCCAAATGGCAGCCGATGGCGGCATGGTTGCCAAATTCTTCGTTCTCCACGGTTGGCTTGCGGGTTCGAACCGCGCTGAAAAAATTTGCCTCGTGCGCGGCCACATCGCTATATCCGTCCGGTGCTGTGAAAGTCTCGGCTTCGGACGCCTGGTAGTCTAGCGGCGCGGGCTCTGGATGCTCCGCCGCCCACTGCGACAAGTATTCTTTACGCAAGCGCGCCGGCCATCCGATGGTCGAATATTTCTCGGGCTTCGGACTGATGTCTTGGGGCGTGAAGGTCAGGGTTTGCCCGATGATTTCCATGGTGCCTTTGGTGCCGTGGAACTTGATGGGCTCACCGCCGGCATTGTTGAGATTGCAGCGCAGCAGCACGCGAAATTTCGGATAGTCATACAGCGTCTCGATCACATCTGGAAAATCGCGTCCATCTTTCCAGCGAAAAAGTCCGCCGCTCGATTGCGCCCGCTTCGGCGCCTCGTTGGTTCCCGAGATGAAGTAGATTCCCGAGAGCAGGTGCACGAAGAGATCGCCCGCCAGTCCTTCGCCATAATCGGAGAAGCAGCGCCAGCGGAAAAAGCGTGTTGCGTCAAATGGGCGCTTGGGCGCGCCTTCGAGAAAAGCATTCCAGTCGATGGTCTGCTCGCTCGCATCGGGCGGAATCGGATACACCCACGCGCCGCTCGGCGAATTGCGGTCGGACGAGCCTTCGATAAAGAACACCTCGCCGAGCGCTCCGGCTGCGTAGAGTTCGCGCGCTTTCTCATAGACGATGGAACTCACGCGCTGGCTGCCCACTTGCAGGATGCGATTGCCCTTGTGTACCGCATCCACCATGGCAAAGCCATCTTCCACCGTATGCGACATGGGCTTTTCGCAGTAAACATCCTTGCCCGCTGCGCAAGCATCCACTACGATCCGGCGATGTTGGTGATCGGAGACGGCCACGATCACCGCGTCAACATCGTTGCGGTCGAGAATCTCGCGGTAATTACGCGTCGCCGGAACCCGCTTCTGCACGGACTCCTGCGCTGCTTCGTGGCGGCTGTCGTAGAGGTCGCACACGGCGACACACTCGACGCCGGGGACGAGGAGAGATGCTTCCAGCAACTGGCATCCGCGCGTGCCCGTGCCGATCGCGGCAAAGCGTACACGGTCGCTGGGCGCCACTTCGCGGCCTGCGCCCCACAGTGCAACGGGTTCGAGCAGAGTGATTTTTGCCGCGGCTCCGGCAGCCACCGACCCCGCGCCGATCCGCATGAATCTGCGGCGTGTCCAAGCATGCATTTGTCTTGCCTTTCTCCCACCTATTTCGGTTCGCGTTTCGGTGCGCGCGCCACATCCTGCAGCGAACTCTCGAAGAATACGCCGACATGAGCACCTTAGCCAACTGAGCGACAACTTAAATGTATAGAAACATGCTCGGCAAACATTCTAAACATTCTGGTCAACATTGCTTTTCCATTTCTACACAGGTAGGCTGCCTTGACGGAAACTCACGGTTCTCGGAAATACATTCACTGCCTGGTTGCAAAGAGAAAGAATCACCATGAGACTGCTTCTCGTGCTAATGCTCGCCTTGCTTGCCCGGCAGGCGAATGCCGGAGATGACACCGCTGCAGGTTCTCCCATGAGAGTCGGGATTGTTGGCATGGTTCACGGTCATGTGGAAGGATTTCTCAAGGGCGGGGCGCTCACGCCAGCTGGCGGAATTCTGAATCGCCCTGATGTTCAACTCGTCGGCATTGTCGAGCCCGACGAGCAGCTCTTCGATTCCTATGCTGGGCGCTATCATCTGCCCTCAAGCTTGCACTTCCGCAGCATTCAGGAAATGGTTGAGCATGCACATCCTCGCGCAGTGCTGGTCTTCACGGCTCCGAGCGAGCACAGGCGGGTAATCGAGGAATGCGCCGCCCTGGGCGTCCACGTAATGGTGGAGAAGCCGCTGACCATAAGTTACAAAGATGCGCTGGCCATTCAAGACGCGGCGCAACACAGCAACATCCATGTGCTCGTCAACCTGGAAACATCCTGGTACGCGAGCAACACGGAAGCCTTCCATCTATCGAAGCAGGGCGCTCTCGGGCCGATGGTCAAGACGGTCATTCGTGACGGCCATCCGGGACCAAAACTGATCGGCGTCGGGCCGGAGTTCCTCGCATTCTTGAGCGACCCGAAGCAGAACGGAGCCGGAGCTCTGTTCGACTTTGGCTGCTATGGACCGAACCTCATGACCTGGCTGATGGACGGCGAGTTGCCTTTGTCCGTCACCGCGGTCACCAAACAGCTGCAGCCAAATGTGTACCCGAAGGTGGATGACGAAGCGGAGATCATTCTCAACTACAAGAACGCCGTCGCCATCGTTCAGGCTTCCTGGAATTGGCCTTTCAACGTGAAGCAAATGGATGTCTACGGACGGACCGGCTATGCCAAGGCGATCGACTCCGAACGAATCGAGGTTCGAAAGGCGAATGAGTCCGAAGGGCAGATCATCAAGGGAAAGAGCCTCGCTGCACCGTATGACGATCCTTTGCACTATATGGCTGCAATTCTTAATGGAGAGATTCAGGAAGGGAACACCCCGTCATCCCTGCAGACGAACATGACCGTAGCAGAGATCCTGGATGCGGCAAAACAGTCCGCCGAGAGCGCGAAGACGGTCAGGTTACCCCTTGCGAAGTGAGACCATTTCAAGTCCGGTGACCGGCAATCCCGTAACCTCCCTGGGCAAATAAATCTTCTTCTTACGCCACCGACAGCGAGTCGATCCATAGGCTCCAAACCTCTTCAAGGTGATATAGACTCCTTAGCTGTGTAGGAAAACCGGATTTCATCGGATGGCCTCTACCTTTTTTCGATCTGTACGCTCGCTCGAAGTTGACAACTCGCAGCGTTCTTACCTGGGCCTCGCGCTCGCGGCCTGCTTGCTCGCCGCGTGGATATTGTGGTTTTTTCTGGCGCGAGTATCGGTGTACGCGGTTACGAATAAGGCCGATTTGGAAGTGGATCGGGCGGCGCACCCGGTGGAATCCGTGGTCAGCGGCCGGGTCGTGGCGACCCATCTCGTGCTTGACCAGGAAGTAAAGACTGGGGATGTTCTGGTTGAACTTGACTCCGGCGCTCAGCAGTTTCAACTCAGCGAAGAGAAGACGCAATTAGCCGGAGCAAACCCGCAAATCCGTTCCCGCGAAGAACAGATCGTCTCGGAGGGGCGGGCGCTCGAGCAGGATCAGCAATCGGCCAAGGATGCGCTTGAAGAAGCGCGGGCGCATTATCGCGAAGCTGAAGCGGCGGCACAATTTGCGCAAGCGGAGGCGGACCGATTGCGCAAGATGTACAACGCCGGCGTAGTTGCGGAACTGGATCTGAACCGGAGCGTAGCCGATGCCCAGCAGCGCCGCGCCGCAGCCGACAGCCTGAAGTACGCGGTGGAGCGTCTGGAAGGCGAGCAACGCGCGCGGAGCAACGAGAGACGCGCCCATATAGAACAACTCACAAGCGAGCTCAACAAGCTGCGCGGCGATCAGGCCACGGCCGGCGTGACTGTGCAGCGCCTGGAAGAAGAAGTTGATCGGCGCTATATACGCGCTCCGATTGACGGTAAGCTGGGTGAGGTTGCGCCCTTAAGAATCGGAGCCGTTGTCCACGAAGGCGACCAGCTCGCGGCCGTCATTCCGTCGGGGAAGCTGCGAGTGGTGGCGAACTTTGATCCACCGGCGGCTTTAGGCCGCATACGGCCGGGCCAGCATGCACGGCTGCGGCTGGAAGGTTTTCCCTGGGCGCAGTATGGAAGCGTAACCGCGACCGTCACCAACGTGGCGAGCGAGATTCGCGATGGCAGCATTCGAGTGGAGATGGCGCTCGATCCGAATTCGTCGTCTCGTATTCCTCTGCAACACGGCCTGCCCGGCTCGGTTGAAGTTCAAATTGAAACCGTCTCGCCCGCGAATTTCGTGCTGCGCACGGTGGGCGGTTTCTTGGCTGGGCCGAAGAACAATTTCAAAAATTTGAGCGCGGTGACGATGCGATGAATCTGGGCCGGCGTCGCATGTTTGTTCCAGAGGTGGTCCAGACGTCGGTGATGGATTGCGGGCCGGCGTCCCTCAAGTGTCTCGCCGAGGGATTCGGCATACCCGTCAGCTACGGGCGCTTGCGGGAAGCCTGCCAAACCGACGTCGACGGTACTTCGATCGACACCATGGAAGAGGTGGCGAAGCAACTGGGACTCGAAGCAGAACAGATCATGGCGCCAGCTGATTTTGTGCTGCTTTCGGAAGCGGACCTGTTGCCGGCAATCGCAGTCGTGATTCGCGCCAGCAAGTTGACCCACTTCGTCGTCGCATGGCGGAGCCATGGCGCAGTTCTCCAAGTCATGGATCCTGCGCTCGGCCGGCAGTGGGAACCGAAGGCGCAGTTTGCATCCAGTCTTTATATCCATACTCTGCCGGTTAGCGCTCAAGGCTGGAGAGAGTGGGCGGAGTCGGAGAAATTTACGCTTCCGGTGCGACGGAAGTTGGATGACCTGGGCATTTCAGGGAAAGCTGCTGGGCGCTTGATTGAAAACGCCCTCAACGCGCCCGGCTGGCGCGATCTCGCCCAACTCGATGCCGGCACGCGAAGCATGAGCGCAATTGTCAGATCCGGAGGATTACGTAGAGGGAGGGAAGCTGAGCGAGTGCTGGAACGGCTGCTGCTTTCGAGTCGGGAGGCACCGAATCGGGATGAACAAGCCGGTCGAGGCGCGAAAGAAGGGCGCGGGGCAATCCCATCCAATTACTGGGCGGCTTGGCCGGCGCCTAGCGATGACGAAAACGGCGAAGAGCGCGTCTTCTTTAGGGGCGCGGTTCTGGTGCATGTGAAGGGGCGGCGCGGGGAATCGGCTGCCGTGGAAACTGGGAAGCTTTCGCCGGAGGTGGCTGCCGCGTTAGAAGAGAAGTCGAGTCAGCCTGCGCGCGACCTCTTACACATGCTAAAGGCGGATGGATTGGCAGCACCCTCAGCCGCGGTACTTGCTCTTTTTCTTGCGACCCTCGGAGTGTTGATCGAGGCAACCTTGTTTCGCAGCCTGCTCGATATGCCGCTGCACTTCGGATTCTATGGACAGCGGCTGGGAGTGATGGCGGCCTTATCAATTTTTTTGACTGTACTGATGCTGCTTGAGCTGCCGATCGCGTCGGGCATTCTGCGCATCGGCAGACATCTCGAGACCCGTCTGCGTATGACATTTCTCGAAAAAATTCCCAAGCTCGGAGATCGATACTTTCATAGCCGCCTGACCTCCGATATGGCGGAGCGCAGTCATAGCACCCATCGCATTCGTCTGCTGCCGCGATTGGGCGGGCAAGTGCTGCGTTCCACATTTGAACTTATAGCTACGGTTGCGGGCATCATCTGGCTGGACCCTCGTCTCGCGGTGCCGGCTCTGATCGCCGCCGCGCTGGCCGTGGGCTTGCCGCTGGCAGTGCAGCCCATGCTTACCGAACGAGACCTCCGGGTGCGCAATCACACCGGAGCGCTCAGCCGTTTCTATCTAGATGCGCTCCTGGGTCTGGTTCCGGTGCTCGCGCACAGAGCGGAACGCGCCTTGCGGCGCGAGCATGAGAGCTTGCTCGTGGAATGGGCTCACGCCTCGTTTGGATTGCAAAGTCTGGCAGTTTGGGTCGAAATGTTACAAGGGCTGACCGGATTTGGTCTGGCCGCATGGCTGATGCTCGACCACATCAGCCGCGCAGGCGAGGCCGGAGGCGCGTTGCTGCTTGTCTACTGGGCGCTCAATTTGCCGGGGTTGGGTGAGGAAATTGCGCAGGTCGCGCGCCAATATCCTTCTTATCGCAACGTCACACTCCGCCTGCTGGAGCCGATTGGAGCCCTCGAAGATGAAGGCGGCGTTAGGAATGACGCCAAGAGCAAGGGGAATGCGAATGAATTTGAATCAGCGCCTCGAGTTGAGGATTTATGGCTCAAGGATTCGGGCGGCGCCGCCATCGAATTGGCGAACGTAACGGTACACGCCGCCGGACACGCGATTCTGGAAGAGATCAACCTAAAGATTGATCCGGGCGATCACGTCGCGATCGTTGGCGTCTCGGGTGCGGGCAAATCCAGCCTG